>Ga0137394_10004604_pt1 | contig 10475 bp, 14 predicted proteins | sample czobulk116metaG_FD_108278 | JGI IMG/M metagenome (GOLD analysis project Ga0137394, IMG submission 108278) | Vadose zone soil microbial communities from Angelo Coast Range Reserve, California, USA - czobulk1.16 metaG | ecosystem: Environmental > Terrestrial > Soil > Vadose zone | place: USA... | reverse complement strand
TGGCAAGCGCCCTACGCTTGCTTGCGGTGCGTCCGCCGGACCGAATCGCCAATGTCCTGAGTTTCCTTGAATCGATGCTATCTGCCTGGACAAGTACAAGACCTGAATGGTGGATTTACCGAGGCCGATTTCGGGTCTGGTTGACCAACATTACTCGAAGCGAAACTTGCTCGCCGCTAAATATTCTTCAACGCTCTCACTCGCGAGCCAGCGCCGATTCAACCTTTCCGAGACGGCTCCAGTTGTGTTCGATCCAGCGAACGGATCGTAGACAATGTCCCGCTCATCCGTCAGCAGGTTGATGAAAAACTCAGGGAGAGCAGCCGGGAAGCGCGCGGGATGAATTTTTGCGCCCGTTTCCTTGCACCGTTTTGTATATGTGTCGTTCGCCGCATTGTTCCCAAACTTCAGCATCGCTTCCGCATCCGGCTCCTCAACGACGTTCGGTGGAATCGAGCCTCCAGAAACGATGTCGGTGAAACCCGCCGTAATGTTGTGTCCTGAGGGCCGCACCGTCTCCCTCACTCCCCTTTTGTTCAAACGGATCATATCCGCACTGTAGGGCCGCAAAACTCGACGGTTGTTCGCCTTTGGAAAAGGGGTCTTCGAAAACCACCAGACGTACTCCACCGAATCTTTTACTCGGATTCGTCGCACCGTTACCCACTCGGCTGGCATCGGCATTTTTGCCGGGTTGTACCAAAAGCATTCCTGAGCGAGGTGAAAACCAATCTCCTCAACTAATGCTACCATCAACTTGAAATGGTAAATGGATCGCGTTGGCTCTCCCTCGTTGTAGCTCCCACCGATGTTGAGCACGAAACTGCCATCGTCCCTGAGAACACGATGAAACTCCCTCGCGAACTTCAAAAACCACGCCACGTATTCGTCTTTGTGGACGTTGCCGTACTCCTTTTTGAAATGGAGCGCGTAAGGCGGGGAGGTAAAGATCAGGTTCAGCGAGCTGTCCGCCAACTCAGAAACCACCTTCTCGGCGCCTGAAAGGTAGGCCGCGCCGTTTTGGGTCTCGTAATGAGGGGAGAGGCCCGCTAAGAGTGCCGAAGGGTGCTCGTCCGCCGAAAAGACGAGGGTTGGTTGTTTCGTCAGCTTCATTGTTTTAGGCACGGGAATACTCTCTCCGAAATAGATTCCAGCGACAATGCGCTTTTAGTACCCTTTCGGTTAAAACGGGGCTGCGCGCGGGCGACCCCAACTATTTTGAACGAAGATAGCGAAATAGGTTTACATTGTCAACCAAAAATAAAACGCCGGCCCAAATTTCTGTTAGCGAATGGATTGCGCCCGCCCAGGCCGCGCGCATTCGTCGTGTTTCCCGCCAGGCAATTACCAAACTGATAAAGTCTGGCCGAATTGGCGTAGTCGAGATTGGTGGTCGAACTCTGGTGCGCCTCGCGGATATTAAGAATTTCCAGCCCCGCAGACCAGGGAGGCCCAGGCGCCAGCCGTCGAGCAATGTCCAAAGTTGATGACATTAAACTGCTCCTGGACCAGTGCACGCCCGAGGAGCGTCTCGAAGTTTTCAGAATTCTTCGGACGCAGTTTTCAATTCATCCTTTGGAAGATAAACTCAACGCCAAAGCTGAAGTAATTCTCGAAGCATTTAGCAAGGCCAGTGACCTGACGTTGCGCGGAATTCGAGGAATCATCGCCGAGGCATGTTTCACCGTGGATGTAGTTGGGGCGCTGGACGGATGGAAGGACGTTAGCGTTACGGGCGCTCACGCGTACGATTGCTTGCTTGAGGACAGGATCGGGCGGGTTCGCGTCCAGATTAAGATGCAGCGTCTGAAGTTGCATAAACCGATGATGGCGAATCAGGGCTATCGATTCCTGCCCTCGACTATGTTCGTCGCGGAAACTCAACGCACCCGGGGCGGTACCGATGCGAAGGGGGACCGGACGCGACCGTATCGGTTTGGAGATTTTGATATCCTCGGCGTCTGCTTGCATCCATCAACCGGCCAATGGTCGGATTTTGTATACACGGTCACTGACTGGCTTATTCCTGACCCTAAGCACCCCGGAATGATGCTCAAGTTTCAGCCGGTGTCGGCGATTGAGAACGATGATTGGACAAAGGACTTCCTAAAGGCAGTCGCGTGGTTTAGGAGCGGCGTTAAAAGACGAATCTGCCCATCGGTCATTTGCATACCCCAGCGTCCACCCACTCCGAAGAGGCGACGAAAACGGAACTAATTTCTCTCCGGCAAACTCATTTTGGGAAGAAGCGAATCGGCAGTACCCAGATCCCGTTACACAGGGGCCCGATTGTTTTCTTCATTCATAAAATTCTGCTTGCAAAGGAGACGATTAGCTGTTCAAATAATCAGGTACCGCCCTCAAGGCGAAAGACGAGAAACAGCGGCTAATACATGGCTCAATTGCAGATGGCCGCCAAACGAAAAGTAATCTCGTCTCGCTGAAACGGGGAACGCAATGTTTATGCCAAGACAGCATTACAAAGTTGCATGCGCCGAACTTTTGAGAAGGTATGCCCCCTTCGGGCCCGTTCGTTGCGGGGGCCGTGACAGAGTACGACCGTTCGGCCCGAATTGCAGTCAATTGCGCCTATGTGCGGTCTCGGGCGGTGTTTTTTCCTCCTCTTGGCCGGCTCCTCCTGGGTCAGACGACCGAACGACGCCGACCGAAACTCGATTAGCCCTCAGCCTAAAATTGCCAGCCGCCTTTAACCAGTTTCAGGTGATTTTAAGTGATTTTAACCGATTTAAGCCTGCCACACACGTTGCGCAGTTAGCCCGATTTCAGGTACACCGGGTTGCTCTGCAATGCACGGTGAGGAAGAACAAGCGTTCCGGCTCCCCTTATCACGCTTCACGCTTCCCTCCGCGAAACGCCACGGTTGAGAACTTTCGGGAGAACCGCTACATTCTTTGTCGTTATGACCCGTCAGCAAGTGCTTGATCTTTATTTCATGGAAGCTCGCGCCAGGTTGATCGACATCGGCGCGTTTATCGATCGCATCGAACGCGCCACCGGCGAGGAGGATTTCCGGATGAAAGGCTTCCGCAATGCGCTGAGCGAACTGAGCAAAGGAGAACCCGGGAAAGCACGCCGAGTTTTGCTGAGCCTGAGCGATCCGACCAAAGAACCTATCGCCGCCGCCACCACCAAGGCTGCTTGCGGCGCCTGGCCAGGCGCGAAATGATCCCATCGGCATTCTAATCGTATGCGATACATCGAACCTCATGGTCACATGGTCAGCCGGGTGACCGACGATTATATCGACATGGTCACTGCCGGTTGCCAGGCCGTCTGCGAGCCGGCTTTCTGGGCCGGGTTTGACCGCAGTTCGGTCGATGGCTTCTTCGACTACTTCCGCCAACTCACCGAGCACGAGCCAAAGCGCGCGGCAAAGTTTGGGCTGCCGCACTTCACCTGGCTTTGCATCAACCCGAAGGAGTCAGAGGATGTAAAGCTGGCCGAAGACGTTCTCTCCATCATTCCAAAGTTCCTCGATAAGCCCAGCGTCCTGGGCATCGGTGAAATTGGCCTGAACAAAAATAGCCGGAACGAAATGAAGGTGCTCGAAATGCACGTGGACATGGCCGCTAAATATAATCAGCTCATCCTGGTCCATACGCCTCATCTCGAAGACAAGCTGAAGGGCACTCGGCTGATCATTGACGTTCTGAAAAGCGACAGTCGCATTCGTCCCGAACGCTGCATTATAGACCACGTAGAAGAGCACACCGTTGAGATGGTCCTGAACGAGGGCTTTTGGGCCGGTATGACGTTGTATCCCGAGTCGAAATGCACCGCGGCGCGCGCGATCGATATCGTGGAAACCTACGGACAGCAGCGTCTCTGGATGAATAGCGCCTGTGATTGGGGCGTGAGCGTTCCGTTGGCAGTGCCTTACGCAGCTTTGGAGATGCGCAAACGTGGCCACACGGCCGAAGCTGTCGATAAGCTTGTCTACCAGAACCCAATCAAGTTCCTGAGCCAATCGCCAAAGTTTAAGCTTTAACCTATGAACAACACGGCGGTTATTACAGGTGCGGGAAGCGGCGTCGGGCGAGCCATCGCCTTATTGCTCGCGGAAAAAAGTTGGCGTGTTGCGCTCATCGGCCGACGGGAAGATTCGCTCAAACAAACGATGAATCTTGCTGGGGACAACGCTTCCCATTTTTTGGCCTACCCGTGCGATATTCGCAATCCCGACCTCGTCCAGGCCATGGCCAAAGCTGTTTCCAAAGCCTTCGGTGACATTCAAGTCCTGGTGAACGCCGCTGGCACCAACACTCCTGCGCGCAGTCTCAAAGAACTCTCCTTCGACAAGTACCGTGAACTGGTGGAAACAAATCTCACCGGCCCTTACCTGTGCCTGCAGGCCTTTCTTCCGGCGATGCGCCAACGTGGCGCCGGTACCATCATCAATATCGTTTCGGATTCCGCCAAACAAGCCAGTGCGAAGGCTGGTCCCGCCTATGTCGTTTCGAAGTTTGGTTTGCTTGGACTCACTCAATCGATCAACGCCGAAGAACGCTCCAACGGCATTCGCGCTTGCGCGATTCTTCCCGGCGATATCGACACTGAACTGCTCGACAAACGGCCCAAGCCCCCCGAAGCAGAAGCAAGAAAAAAAATGCTCCAACCGATCGATGTCGCGCAGTGCGCCTGGTTGGCGATAGCATTGCCCGAGCGGGCGGTCGTTGAAGAACTGGTCATTCGGCCACGCTAAGTCCCTTGAGATCAGCATCTTCTATGGACATAGGGATGGCAGGGTCAATGCTCATACTCCGTAGGCTGAATGCGGGTTTTACCCCATAGGCTGCCTCTCCCAACTGGGAGAGTGTCGAGTAGCGATGCAAAAGGAATGCTTGCTTAATTCTTAACGGCAAGGTAATTATGGCTTGAAGTCCAGACAATTTGACGCAGGAACTTAAATGCGTGAGTCAACCCAACTAGCTCGACGCCTGCGCTCTCGCCGGGATGAAGCCTTGTGCGGCTTCACTCTCGTAGAGCTGCTAGTTGTCATTGCCATCATCGCGGCACTCGCGGCACTCCTTCTGCCGGCCCTCAACAAAACCAAAGAACAAGGTCGCGCGACTCTCTGCCGCAATAACATGAAGCAGATCAGTCTCGGCATCCAGATGTACGTCGACGACAACGATTATTATTTTCCCTGGCCGGGTGCTTCGAATAGCGATCGTGATCCGGATTGGGTCTGGGGCGGTGAGACTTCCGGGACCCTGGGCAATCCCGCCTTGTGGGCGCAACCTGAGTTCGGTTTTCGTGCCGAGGTCGGGTCGGTTTATACTTACGTGACGTCCCTTCCACGTGTTTCGCCCACCGTATACAACAAGTCGAAAATGACGAACAGCTATCCGGTCTATCGGTGTCCGAGTACCGGAAAGTTGGGCGAGTCGCTCCGAGTGAATTTCACGATGAATGGCTGGCTCAATCCGGGCGAGCCTGGCGCCACAGATAAAGGCGTCATGCAAACGTCTGTAGTCAACCCGGTCGAAAAAGTTCTTCTCGCTAACAGCGATCCCGCAATGATGCGCTCCGCCAGTTTGGATCCGATGACGGTTAGTTCTCCTGGCGTTTTCGTTTCACACAACGGCCGGGTGAACATCGGCTATGTCGACGGACATCTCGACAGTCCCGGTCCCAAAGAAGTGATCTACCTGCAAAAGCCTTCGACGCGGGAGCATTACTTCGATACTTCCAAGCCGTAGTTCGCTCGACAGCTTTAGTTTGTTCCTGGCAACTGCCGCCGAAATGCGAGGCCGCCTCGACAAAGGATCGGAGCAATAGTTCCGACGGTTACTTCGCTTTCTCTGCCTTTGGAGCCTTGGCGCCTTTAGCGGGAGCATGAGCCTTCTCGGCCTTGTCACCTTTTTCCGGCTTCTCCGCTTTCTCAACCTTATCACTCTTCTCGCTCTTTTCCGCTTTCGGCTCGGGACGATGACCGCGTTTTTCAGTTCGATAGCCGCCTTCACGCGGTCCCCGGCGTGAGTCGCCTTTTTCGGGAGCGACAGGTTGCGGGAGCGGGTTGAGGCTTTCGACGTGGACCTTGAGAGTGGTGTTTACTTCGGCATGCAGGCGAAGTTCGACGTCATGGTCACCTAAGGTGCGGATCGGGTGTTCGAGATGAATCTTTCTCTTGTCGAGTGTGATGTCGAACTGATGCTTGAGTTCGTCGGCGATGGTACCGCTGGTGACCGAGCCGAACATCTTGCCATCGTCGCCGGTCTTGACCTTGATCAGGGCGGTGAGCTTGGAAATGCTCCGGGCGAGTTCGCTCATGCTGTTGAATTCGTGAGCTTCGCGTTCGGCGCGGCGCTGGCGGAGAGCCTCGATCTGGCGCTTATTGGCGGACGTCAGGGGAACAGCCAGCCGGTGCGGAAAGAGGTAATTACGCGCGTAACCCGCGGCGACCTTGACCTGGTCGGATTCGGCGCCGAGGCCGACGATGTTGTGAGTCAAAATAACTTCAGTCTTTGGCATAAACGAGATTGGTAAATTGCTAACAGGAGCAGAGAAAACTCAGAATGGCACGTCATCTTCGACGGCAGGGGGCTCTGAATCCGGACCGGGTTCGGGCGGAGGAGCGACTGCGCGGACAGGGCGCTGGCCGCCGTTGCCTTGGGCGGCACCTTCTGGCCGTGAATCCATAAACTGGAAGGACTCCAGGACGACGTTTAGTTTGCTTTTTTTCTGATTGGTTTGTTTATCGTCCCAGGTATCCAGACGCAACCTGCCCTCAACGAGGATCGGACGGCCCTTCTTGAGGTACTGACCGATCGTTTCAGCTTGTCGGCCAAACGCATCGATGTCCACGAAGGTGACTTCTTCCTTGGTCTCGCCGGCTTCGTTTTTCCAGGTACGATTAATGGCTAAACCAAGCTTAGCGATCGCCGTGCCCTTGGGGGTGTAGCGCAACTCAGGGTCGCGAGTCAGGTTGCCGGCGAGAATGACTTTGTTAAAGTTGGCCATTGGGACCTCCTGAGGATTGGTTGTTTATTTTGGAGCTTCTGTTTTCGGCTCGGGCGCCACTGTGAACAGCACCCGAAAAACTTCTTCATTCAGGGTGAAACGATGCCGCAGTTGTGCGAGCGCATTGGGGTTGGTCTCGAAGATGATGTTCACGTAGAAGCCCGAGTTGAACTTCTTATCCGCCACGCGGGCAAAGGACTTCTTGTCCATCTTCTGGACGGTCTCGACTTTGCCGCCGGCGGCGTTGATCTCGGCGGAAATTTTGTCGATGATATCTTTGATACCTTCTTCCTTCGCCGCCGTATTTAATATGAACAGACCTTCGTATCGCTTCACTCTTTGCCTTTGTTAATTCTTAATTGTTCCGTTAAACCGATTCATTGCACTCGAAACACCTTCGGCAAGCCAGCATTCAATCTGGTCGCAAGCCCGTGTCAAAACTTTTCCCAGCAACTCCGATTCGTCTTTCCGGAATTGCGAAAGAACGTAATCCGTAATCTCGCGGCTGGCGGGATCATTCCGGCCAATCCCGACTCGCAACCGGGCGAACTCGGGCGATCCCAAATGCTGCTGGATCGATTCCAGCCCATGATGTCCGCCACTGCTGCCCTCGGGCCGCAGGCGGATGGCCCCGAAGGCCAAATCCGCGTCATCCAGTATAACCAAAAGGTTCTGCCGCTCAACCCGGTAAAAGCTCATGAGTGCCGCCACGGCTTCGCCACTGTCGTTCATGAACGTCTCCGGCTGGCAGAGCAGGACTTTCCGCCCATCCCGGTCGATTCGCGCCACGCGCGCTCTAAATTTAGCTTCCTTGACCCAATCCGCGTGCCAGCGTTCTGCCAGTTTGGCTGTGACCATGAACCCGATGTTGTGTCGGGTTCGCGCGTAGCGAACGCCCGGATTGCCTAATCCCGCAATGACGTACCATTGCTCCATGCAGGATTAAGCGGGAGCGCAAATTACTTCTTCTGCTTCTTCTCCGCGCCTTTGTCGGCAGCGGCTGGAGCTTTCTCGGCGCCCTTTTCCGGAGTAGCACCCTTGGCTGCGGGAGCTCCCGCGGCGCCCTTGGCCGCAGGTGCTGCTGCTGCCGCACCCTTGGCGCCCGGTGCACCCGGCGCACCCTCTTCCTTCTTCTCCTTGATCATTTCCACCTCGGTCGGGCCGGCTGCGGCCGCGGCTTCAGCCGCTTCCTGCGCTTCGGTGATTGGGGCGGCCACGGAGATGACGGATATCTTTTTGTCGCCCAGAACTTCAATGCCAGGCGCAGGCTTGATGTCGCCGAGGTGGATCGATTGGCCGATCTCAAGATGGGAGACATCGACATGAATGACTTCGGGCAAATCCTTGGGAAGAGCGCGCACCTTGATCTTGAAGAGCACATGTTCGAGAACGCCGCCGCTGTTTTTGACTCCCGTGGCTTCGCCAACCGTTTCGACAGGCACCATGATGGTAACGTTCTCATTCTCGGAGACTTCATGCAAATCGACGTGAAGCACCTTTCCGCTGAGAGCGTGGTGCTGCACTTCCTGCACCAGGGCCAGCCGCTTTGGGCGCGGGTCCTTCTCGACAGCCAGATCGACCAGGAGGTTTTCCGCTACCGAGGCGTGGATAAGATTTTCCAGGTCCTTGCGGTTGATCTCCAGGTTTTGGGGCTTGACCTGGCGACCATATATAACGGCGGGAACCCGACCTTCGGCGCGCAAGCGTTTAGCCCCGGCGCGCCGGCTGAGCGCCCGAGGAAATGCAGATAATGCTACAGCTTTCATGTTTTGTTAAAATTCAGAGTGGCAACGGGTTGCACCACACCATCAATTAGCTGGTGCGGCCACCTTTAAACTCAAATAAAGAAGTCACCGAGGAATTATTGTGAATTCGCTTGATGGCTTCGCCCAGCAACCCTGCGACCGAAAGGGTGGTAATCTTTACTCCCTTAATTGCAGGGCGCAGGACAGTATCAGTAGTTATAAGTTCGTCAATCTTAGAATTTCGCAATCTTTCGACGCCGATATCGTTGAGCAGGGCATGGGAAACGCAGGCGTATAGCTTTTTGGCCCCCATCTTGTGCAAGAGGTCACCGGCAGTGGTCAGGGTCCCGGCCGTTTCTGTCAAATCATCCACCATAAGCACATTTTTGCCACCGACTTCCCCGATAATCGCCATGGATTCAACCTCTTCTGCGCTTTTCCGGCGTTTGGCGACGATGGCCAGTCCTGCTTCGAGCACCTGGGAATAGGCATGGGCCATTTTCAGCCCGCCGACGTCGGGGCTCACTACAACGAGATCCGGGATCTTCTTGCTCTTCAGGTACTCATACATGACGGGCGCGGCGTAGAGATGATCTACCGGAATGTCGAAAAACCCTTGGATTTGCTGGGCGTGCAGGTCCATGGTGAGCACTCGATTGGCGCCTGCAGCGACCAACAGGTTGGCCACCAGTTTGGCGGTGATGGGAACGCGGGGCTGATCTTTGCGATCCTGGCGCGCATATCCATAGAAGGGCAGCACGGCAGTGATTCGCGAGGCGCTGGCCCGCCGCAGAGCGTCCATGATAATGAACATCTCCATCAGGTTGTGATTGGTTGGCGGGCAGGTGGACTGGACCAGGAATACGTCTTCGCCGCGGACATTCTCCTCGATTTTGACCAACGTTTCGCCGTCTGGAAAGGAGCTGACGGTGCATTTGCCCAGCTCGGTTCCAATGGATTTGACAATGGCGCGCGCGAGCGGCGGATTGGATGTGCCACTAAAGATTTTCACGATCTACGATCAATCATGGACTAAACAAAGAACCCCACCGCAAAGGTGAGGCTGGCTGCATTCGGAAACGCGGGGGGACTCTAGCAACGAAGGGCCTGAGGGCAAGTTGAATTTTCGGGGCAAAAAGCACCCAAAGACGCAGAGAACGCAAAGAGGGCCAGAGGCGCCTGGGACGCACGCAAATTGATGCGAATCCTTAATAAGGGAAAATTAACAACTCTCAAATTCGAGAGAGCTGAACGGCGCAGTTCTTGTATGAAGGCTGGCGGGAATGCGGGTCGAAAGAAGGGAAGGTGAGTTGATTGGTCACTTCGAAGTGCATGGGGATAAAAAGCTGGCCTTCGCCAATGATTGCAGTGACACGGGCCTGCACTCGAATGCTTCCGCGCGGCGAGGAGACGCGCACGGAACAGCCGGATCTGATCCCAAGTTTTGTTGCGTCAGCCGGATTGATTTCGACGTACGGCTCCTTTGGAGACAATTGCTGTAGCACTGGGGATTTGGCGGTTCGGGTTTGGGTGTGCCATTGGGCTGAACTGCCGCGCCCCGTTAGCAAAACGAACGAAAAATCATCCGAGGTCTGCTCGGGGGGAGGTTGAGGGGAGTCGAACAGGAGTTTCGCTTTTGCATCGCTATGGAAAAAGGCGCCGTCCTCGAACAGCCGCCGTTCCTTGCAACCGAGAGCGGTCCCGTCGGAAAATGGCCACTGAATGCCTCCGTGTTCATCGAGCATT
>Ga0137394_10004603_pt1 | contig 10476 bp, 9 predicted proteins | sample czobulk116metaG_FD_108278 | JGI IMG/M metagenome (GOLD analysis project Ga0137394, IMG submission 108278) | Vadose zone soil microbial communities from Angelo Coast Range Reserve, California, USA - czobulk1.16 metaG | ecosystem: Environmental > Terrestrial > Soil > Vadose zone | place: USA... | reverse complement strand
GTACGAGACCAGGCGCCCCAGGGGCCGGGCCGGCAGCCCGCGGGCGGCCGCCGGGGTCGCGACCACGACCGCCGCTCCGCCGTCGACGATGCCCGAAGCGTTCCCGGCCGTGACGAACCCTTTGCCGCCGAAGGCGGGCGGCAGCTTGGCGAGGGCCTCGAGCGTGGTGTCGGGGCGACGGTGGTTGTCCTCGGAGACGACGATCTCCTTGCCACGATCCCTCACCGTGACGGGTACGATCTCGTCCTTGAGCCGCCCGCCCCGGTGGGCGGCCTCGGCCGCCTGCTGGCTGCGCAGGGCGTAGCGATCGGCCTCCTGGCGCGTGATGCCACGTTCCTGCGCCAGGTTCTCGGCCGTCTGGGACATCGAGAAGCCGCAGTAGGTGTCGAAGAGGCCGGTGACGAGCGAGTCCTCCAGGGCGAGGTGTCCCATCTTGACGCCCGAGCGCAGGCCGCGCGCGACGTGGGGGGCCTGGGTCATGTTCTCCATCCCTCCCGCCAGGACGACGTCGGCCTCCTGCAGGGCGCACAGGGAGGCGGCGGTGACGATCGACTGGATCCCGGAACCACACAGCCGGTTGAGCGTGAGAGCGGGGACCGTGTCCGGCAGCCCGGCCTTGAGTCCGACGTGGCGCGCGCCGTACATCGCGTTGCCGCTGCTCTGCATGGCGTTGCCGAAGACGACCTGGTCGATCCGCGCGGGGCCGGCCCCGGAGCGCCGCAGCGCCTCGCGGGCCGCGATGGCGCCCAGCTCGACCTCGGAGAGGTCGCGGAAGTGGGTGTTGTACGTGGCCATCGGCGTGCGGGCGCCGGCCACGATCACCGCGTCGTGGAGGCCCGCCTTCATGTTCCCTCCTGGTTCCGGTTCAGCCGGTCGGCGGCGCGATGATGGTCGGCTCGCTTGATGGCGATGCGGAAGTCCTCGGCCTCGACGCGCACGGGATGGCACATCTCGTAGAGCCGCGAGTGCACCCGGGCCCCGATCCTGGCCTTCAGGGTCGCCCCGAGCTCGGCGGGGCCGTCGTCCATGTAGTTCGTGGTGACCAGCGTGGCGCGGTTCTCGTTATAGCGCGTGGTCACGATGTAGGACAGCGTCTCCTCGACCCATGGGCTGAACTGGCGCCCCCCGAGGTCATCCAGAAGCACCACCTCGGTCGCCAGCACCGGCTGCAGCAGGTCGAGCTCGCTCATCCCCGACTGCCGGTCGAAGGTCGCCTGGAGCTGCCGCAGCAGGTCCTGGACGTCGCAAAAAAGGCAGGGCACGCCCTTCTCGAACATCAGGCGGCGCAGGGTCGCCACCGCCAGGTGCGTCTTGCCGACGCCCGGCGGGCCCATGAGGAGCAAACCGCGGTCGCTCAGGGGGTACTCCTCCGCGTAGCGCATGGCGCGCGTCTTCGCCTCCTGCAACGCGAGGGCGTGGGGCCCGTAGGCGGCGAAGTTCTGGAAGTCGCAGTCGAGGTAGCGGTGGGGCACGCGCGCGGACGCCAGGGACGACCGGGCGTCCCTGGTCCCGGCGCCCGCCGCGCCCCGGCAGCCGCAAGGGCGGGCCCGCGTGACGCCGCCGTCCTCGAGCAGGAGGAACCCGGTCCCGGCGCAGGCGCCGCAGGGGGCGGCCTCGGTCTCGGACATCGCCTCTCCTCCCGGCCTCAGTTCAGGTACCCCTGGAGCTGCTGGCACTTCTGGGAACGGTTGAGTTTCTCGAGCGCCTGCGCCTCGATCTGCCGGATACGCTCGCGCGACAGCCCCATCATCTCGCCGATCTCCTTGAGGGTCTTCGGTTCCCCTTCGTCCAGGCCGAAGCGCAGGCGCAGGACCTTCTGCTCCTTCGGGTCGAGCTCGCCCAGGCAAGCGTACAGATGGTCCTTGAGGGACGACTTCAAGAGCGCCATGTCGGCCGACGGGATCACATCCTGCTCGAGCTTGTCGGAGAGGTGGAACTCGTGCTCCTCGTCGATCACCGTCGACAGCGAGACGTTCTCGTCCGCCACCTGCAGGAGGTTGGTCACCTCCTCGACGGGGATCTCGAGCTTCTGGGCGATCTCGTCCGGCGTGGGGTTGCGCTCGAGGTCGAGCGTGAGCTGGGAGATTGTCTTGCCGATGCGGTAGAGCAGGTTCGCCTGCTTCTGGGGCAGGCGGAACGCGCCGCTCTGGTCCGAAAGGGCATGGATGATCGCCTGCCGGACCCACCAGACGGCGTAGGTGATGAACTTGACGTTCTTCTTCGGGTTGAAGCGCTTCGCGGCCTCGATGAGCCCGATGTTCCCTTCGTTGATCAGATCCAGGAACGACAGGCCACAGTTGCGGTACTTCTTGGCGAAGCTGACCACGAACCTCAGGTTGGCCTCGACCAGCTTGCGCAGCGCCTCCCTGTCGCCCTTCTGGATGCGGTCCCCGAGGACCTTCTCCTCGTCCGGCGTGATGCGGGGCAGCTTGGAGATCTCCTGCAGGTACTTCTTGAGGGTCTCCGACGAGGACGCGGACCGCTGGCGTGTCGATCGTTCCTCTTCCACCCGTCACCCCTTTTCGATCTTGATCGTTCGTCCCTCTTTGCCGACGCGTACGAGGGCCCGGGACACCTCCGTCTCTCCCGGCCGGCGTCGCCGCGTGAGCTCCTCCTTCAGGTCCGCCACGAAGCGGTCGATATCGGCCTGCATCGCCTCCATCTTGAGGCGCATGTTCAAGATGATCTCGACGCCGGCGAGATTCACGCCCAGCTCGCGCGTCAGGCTCAGGATGAAGGAGAGCTTCTCCAGATCGTGCTCCGAATACAGGCGGGTGTTGCCCCGTGTGCGCGACGGTTTGAGCAGGCCCTCCCGTTCGTACAGGCGCAGAGTCTGGGGGTGGACCTCGAACTGCCTTGCCACCACGCTGATCATGAAGTAGCCCTTGTCCTTTTTCGGGGGCATCGGCCCCTCCTCGGCCCAGGAGTCCGTTCAGGCGAAGATGTCCCGGCGGACGTCGTCGCCGGGGTTGAGCGCGCCGAGCTCCTTCAGAAGCTGGCGCGAACGTTCATCCGCGGCCCGCGGGGTCGTGACCCGAACCTCCACGTATTGATCGCCGCGCCCCGTGCCGCGCAACAGCGGCGCACCCTTGCCGCGCAGGCGGAACTTCTGGCCGTTCTCCGTGCCCGGTGGAATGCGGATGCTGGACTTGCCATCGACCGTCGGGACCTCGAGGCGGGAGCCGAGCGCGGCCTCGGTCACCGTGATCGGCACGGTGCAAAGGATATTATCACCGATCCGCTTGAAGAACGGGTGCGGCTCCACCTGGGTCACGATGTAAAGATCGCCCGGCGCGCCGCCGTCGCGCCCGGCCTTCCCCTTGCCGGCGACGCGCACCCTGGAGCCGTTGTCGACCCCGGCGGGGATATGGACCTTGATGATCTCGCGGCGGCGCAGTACGCCGCTCCCCTGGCAATTCCCGCATCCCTCCGAATCGAGCATCCCCTGTCCGCGGCAGCGGCGACAGGTCGAGGCGAAGCGCAGCAGCCCCGCGACGTGGCTGATCCGGCCGGTCCCGGCGCAATCCGGACAGGGGCGGCGGATGCGCGAGCGCACGGTGCCGGACCCGTTGCAGCGCGGGCAGGGCGACTCGGCGTCAATCGGCAGGTCGGCCGTCACCCCGCGCAGGGAATCGAAGAATCCGATGCGCATCGTGAGGGTGACGTCCTCGCCCTTCCGGGGACCCGCGGCCTCCTGGGCTTCGGCGCCCCGGCCGCCCAGGATCTCGGAGAAGAAGGAGGAGAAGCCGCCCCCGGCACCGGCCTCGAAATCGTGCTCCCAGGGGGGCGCGGGGCCGCCCGCGCCGCGGAACTCGCCGAACTCCAGATCGCGGTCGTGCGCCTTGCGCTTGGCGGGATCGGAGAGGATCTCGTAGGCCTCGGAGACCTGCTTGAAGCGCTCCTCGGCGCGCTTGTCACCGGGATTCAGATCGGGGTGGAAGCGGCGCGCCAGCTTGCGGTACGCCTTCTTGATGTCCGGGAGGCGTGCCTTGCGCTCGACGCCCAGGACCTCGTAGAAGTTCATGCCCATCCAGGGGCCCCTAAGCGACCTGCACGGTGATGGCGCGAGGGCGCGCTCCCGCCGACCTGGGCAGCACGACCTCGAGGATGCCGAGATCGAAACGCGCTCTCACCTTGCCCTCGTCGATCGATCCTGGAAGCGGGAAGGTGCGCGTGAAGGATCCATAAGGACGCTCGATCCGAAGATGGTCCGCGTCGCGCGCCGCGCCGTCGGGAGGCCGCTCGCCTTCGAGGGTCAGCAGGCCGCCCTCGATGCGGATGCGGATGTCGTCGCGGCGGACGCCGGGCAGCTCGGCCGTAAGGACGTAGCCCTCGAGGTCCTCCCGCAGATCCACAGCGGGAGTCCAGCGTGCGAACTCGCCCTGTTGAAATTCACCGCGGACGAGAACCGCCTCGAGGAGCCGGTTCATGCGTTCCTTCAGGGACATCAGGTCGCGGATCGGATCCCAGGGACCCGGCGGGGCGTCACCGCGGGGCGGCCTGGGCGGCCGGGCGCTCATCGCTTGGACTCGTCGACGTCGACGTACTCGGCGTCGATGACTTCCCCCTCCTTGCCCCGGCCGGCGGACCCGGGCGCGTCCTGCGGCCGGCTCTCCCCGGAGGGCCCGGCGGCCCCCGGCGCCGGGCCGGCCTTCTGGTATAGGACCTGGGCGAGGCGGTGGGACTCCTCTTCCAGGCGTTTCAGCGAGGCGTCGATCGCCTCCTGGCCGCCCCCGCTCATCGCCTTGCGGACCTCTTCGATGGCGGCGCGGATGGTGCGATCGTCCTCCGGCGATACCTTGTCGCGGTTCTCGTCGAGGAGCTTCTCGATCTGATAGACCCGGGTGTCGGCCGTGTTGCGCGCCTCGATCTCCTCGCGATGCTTCTTGTCCTCGTCGGCGTGTGCCTGGGCTTCCCGCACCATGCGGTCGATTTCGTCCTTGGTGAGGGTCCCCGTGCCGCTGATGGTGATCTTCTGCTCCTTGTTCGTGGCCAGGTCCTTCGCCGTGACGTTGAGGATGCCGTTGGCGTCGATGTCGAACGTCACCTCGATCTGCGGCACGCCCCGAGGCGCCGGCGGGATGCCGATGAGGTGGAAGCGGCCCAGGGTGCGATTGTCCCGCGCCATCTCGCGCTCCCCTTGCAGGACGTGGACCTCGACGCTCGTCTGGCTGTCCGTGGCGGTCGAGAAGATCTCGCTCTTGCGGGTCGGGATGGTGGTGTTGCGGTCGATCAGCCGGGTCATCACGCTGCCCAGCGTCTCGATCCCGAGCGACAGTGGAGTGACGTCGAGGAGCAGCAGGTCCTTGACCTCGCCGCCCAGGACACCCGCCTGCACCGCGGCGCCGACGGCGACGACCTCGTCGGGATTGACGCCCTTGTGCGGCTCCTTGCCGAAGAACTGCCGCACGATCTCCTGGATCTTCGGGATCCGCGTGCTGCCGCCCACGAGCACGACCTCATCGATGTCCGAGGGCTTAAGCCCCGCGTCCTTGAGGGCCTGGTCCACGGGCGGGATCGAGCGCTCGAACAGGTCGTTCGCAAGGCGCTCGAACTGCGCGCGGCCGAGCTTCAGCGTGAGGTGCTTCGGGCCGGTCGCGTCCGCGGTGATGAAGGGCAGGTTGATCTCGGTCTCGGTGACCGTCGACAGCTCGCACTTGGCCTTCTCGGCGGCCTCTTTCAGCCGTTGCAGGGCCATGCGGTCCTTCGACAGATCGATCCCGTTCTCCTTCTTGAACTCCGAGACGATCCACTCCATGATGCGCTGGTCGATGTTGTCCCCGCCCAGGTGGGTGTCGCCATTGGTCGACTTCACCTCCACGACCCCCTCGCCCACCTCGAGGATCGAGATGTCGAAGGTGCCGCCGCCGAAGTCATAGACGGCGATGGTCTCGTCCTTTTTCTTGTCCAGGCCGTATGCGAGCGCGGCCGCGGTCGGCTCGTTGACGATGCGCTCGACCTCGAAGCCCGCGATGCGACCCGCGTCCTTGGTCGCCTGACGCTGGGCGTCGTTGAAGTAGGCCGGCACGGTGATGACGGCGCGGGTCACCTTCTCGCCCAGGTAGTCCTCCGCCGACTGCTTCATCTTCTGCAGGATGTGGGCCGAGATCTGCTCCGGGCCGTACTCCTTTCCGCGGATGCGGACGCGCACCGCGTTCCCCGGCCCCGCGGTGACCCGATAGGGCACCATCTTCATCTCCTCGGTCACTTCCTCCATGCGCCGACCCATGAACCGCTTGATCGAGAAAATGGTGTTCTCCGGGTTGGTGATCGCCTGCCGCTTGGCAACCTGCCCGACCAGGAGCTCGCCCTTATCGCTGAAGGCCACCACGGAGGGGGTGGTGCGCGAACCCTCCGCGTTGGCGATGACCACGGGTTTCCCGCCTTCCATGACGGCAACCACGGAATTCGTGGTCCCCAGGTCGATCCCAATGATCTTGCTCATCTGGTTCCTCCTCGGTGCAATACTCCAATGAGATTAAGTCGGAGCGTATGATAATGGTTGAGTGCTTCATTGTCAAGGTATCAGACAACATGACTCATTTAATGCTATCTTGCTTATTTACTGATATTTGCATTACTACTGCTCGACTTGAGGCGGGGCACTGAAGATCTGGAAAGGCCGGGGATCGACAGGGGTTCCCGCCATTGAAAGGGCGTAGCCGCCCGGTTGCACCTCGTAACGGAACGGCCGGCCCCACGGATCGACGATGGCATCCGGCTTCAAGATTTGCGATGTGACAAGATAATGCAGTTCGGCGGGATAGCCCCGGTTGAGCAGGTAGTAGGTCTGGACGGCGAAATCGACACGCAACAACCGGCTCCGGCCGATCGCTCCCTTGATCGTCTCGACCTGGATCGCTCCGGCCAGGGGCGCGACACAACTGCCGAGCAGATCCCCCGCAGCGATCTCCCCCAGCGCCGGTGCGAGGCGATAGCCCAGGGTCGCGAGCGCCACGACCCCCAGCAACAGTGAGCCAGCCCTGACGGTGCCGGGGGAGGCTGGCCGGGAGGCGACCGGTGCCGCCACCACCACCGCCGCCTTCTGCGGTCCCGCGCGGAGCTCCTCCAGGAGCTGGCGCGTGATCAGGTCGTAGAGGATGCGGCAGGTCTCGAACTCGCTCAGGGTGGAGCGCTCGACGATCTCCTGGATGGTCCGCTTGCCGTCCACCAGGGAGTGGACCAGGCGCTCTTGATCGTTCAGGGTCACGCCCTTCGCGGCCTCCTCAACCGGATGCGCCGTCCCGTCGCGGGGCCCCGCGGCGATCTCCACGTTCGCCGTGCGGAACACCGAGGCGAACGACTTGATCCCTTTCTCGATCATCGGCCACTCGTCGAGGATGCGCGCGCCTTCCATCAGGATGCTCTCGGCGGACATCGGCACGACGTAGTCCTTGTCGTAATCGACGCGCTCCTCCTGGCTGAAGTTGTACTCCCCGTCCCTCCAGCGGAAGAGCCGGTGGATCATCTGGCTGATCTGGATCTGCAGGGCGTCCCGCAGGTCCTGCGCCTCGATGAAGCGGTTCTCGACCAGGATGTTGCCCATGCGCTGGAGCGTGTTCTTCTGGACCTTCAGCGCTTCCTGCAGCTGGGCCTCGGTGATCCTCCCCGACTTGACGAGCACCGTCCCCAGGCGGTCTTCCAGGCGGCGGTGGAGGGAGTCGGCGGCCACCACGTCGCCCTCAAGGAAGGAGACGGTCACGACCTCCTTCTCGTTCTTCAGGGTGAGCACCCCGGTCTTTTTCTGGATGCCGATCAGCTGGAAGATGTCGGCCAGGTTGAAGTCCTTGAGAGTGCCCTTGAGCGCCATGACGTCCTATTCCTGCGAAGCCTCGTGCTGGGTGAGGTTGCCGATCAGCCAGACGACGAGCGCCGCGAGGGCGAGCGGCAGCATCGCGATGGATCCCGATGCCGGAGCGATCCACTCCGGCGAGACCAGGAGAGCGCCCCGTGAGGTGACCGCGAACATCAGCCCGCACCAGGCCATCAGGAGGGCCGTCCCCGGCAGAGTGCGCCCCCCGAGGACGTGACCGCCCCCCGGCATCACCAGATTGAGGACCCGGGCGCCGAGATCGACGCGCCGGCGGTAACGGGCCACTTCGTCCATCTTCTTGTTCTTCACGCCCGGTGCCACGCCGTCCCGCAGGATGAACAGGTGCATGCACTGCGCGCAGGAGTCGGGGTACTTGGTCGTCACCTGGCACCGCCGGCAGAACGGGCGACCGCACCTGCGGCAGCGGCGCGCCGCTCCCGCGCGCGGCGCGATCGCCAGGCCGGGAAGGAACAGGGCCGCAAGAAGCCCGGAGGTCCCCGCGAGGGCCGCCGGCGAGGTCAAGGCGCCGAGGGCTTCCTGCCGCAGCCCGCCTTCCAGCCGCAGCGTCAAGGCCCGGCCCCAGATGGCCCGCTCCGGGTAGCGGGCGTCCAGCGGCGCGCTCTTGCCGCGCTCAGCCGGATCGCGCGCCAGGAGCTCGGTGACCCGCGCGTCGTCCAGGCGCCGCGCCAGTGCGAGCTCTTCCTCGGCGGCCTCCAGGTGGAAGGCTTCCGAGTGCGCCAGATGGCTGTTGTAGTGCGCCAGCATGAGGTTCGGATCGGCATCGGAGGCCTCCCGGTACCTGGCGATGGCCGCTGGAAACTGCTGGCGGAGGAAGTACAGGTTCCCAAGGTTCACCCGGGCGCGCGCGTCGCGCGGGTTGATGGTCAGCGCCTTGTTGTACTCGGCGATGGCCTCGTCGATGCGGCCCCCTGCGCGGCATGCCGAGCCCAGCAGGAAGGGAAACATCTCCTCGTCCGGGTGATCGCGCGCCAGCCCCTTGAGCGCTTCCTCCTGCTGCAATCCGTAGCTCTCGTTCGCCGCCAGGATCAGGGCGCGCGCCGCCGGGTCGGCCGCCGTCCGGAAGTGCCAGGCGATCAGGCGGCCGCCGGGCGCGGCGGCGAGCAGGAGCAGGAGGGCGGCCGCGGCGACCGCCTTCTCCGCCCCGCGCAGGTAGGTGAAGAAGAGGGCCGCCCAGATCGCCAGGGCCCAGACGGCCGGCGCCAAGGCGAGGAGCGGGAGGGCCAGCAAGGTCCATCCCAGGAGGCGGGCCGTCCCCTCGGAGAGGCGGCCCGCGGAACGCTCCACGAGGTCGTGAAAGAAGGCGGGTGCGCTGCGCTTCCCCAGGAGCAGGAGAGCGACGCAGGCGCCGAGGAGGAGCCCGAGGAGCGTGGAGAGGAAGACGTTGCCGGCCAGGTAGAAGAACGACCCAGGCTCTCCGGCGCTGGCGCGCAGGCCCGCCCACCATTCGGCGAAGGCACCCGGGAGGTCCCGATCGCCCTTGAGCAGCGTCAGGGCCATGCCGAAGTGGGCCGCAGGCAGCCAGGGCTCGAAGCGCGCCGCCAGAGCGAAGCTGTCCTTGGCCCGGCGATAGTCGCCTTCGACCAGAGAGCGCCGCGCGTCGGCGAGGAAGGCCGCGGCGATCTCCGGGGCCGCCCGCAGCCCCTCTCGCTTCATGAACTCGAGGGCGCTCTTCATCTGCTGCGCGGCGCCCTCGGCGTCCCCCTTCTCCACCAGGGCGCGCTGGCGGAACCATAGGCCGGCGAGCACCTCGCGCGCGTTGATTCCCTGCGCCGGAAGCGAAACGAGCTCAGGGGCGGGTGCGAGGGTGGAAGGTGCGGCTGCGCCGGAACGCACCGTCCCCGGATTCTGGATCAGGGGCCGGTTGGGGTCGAGGACGATGACCTCGGGCTCCTGGGCGCGCGCGGCGTGGCCGGCGGCGAGGATGGCGAGCAGGAGCGGCAGCACGGCCGCCCGGGCGCGACTCATCGGGGGACGCGCCCGGCCCGGCGGAAAAGGGCCGGCGGGCTCACGAGGTCTTCGAGGCCTGCTTCTGCCGGCTGACGAACTCGGCCTGGAGATCATAGAGAACGTCGTCCAGCAGCCGGGTTTCTTCCGCCGTCAGGTTGCCCTTCGTCTTGAGGCGGAGGGCCTGCAGAAGGTCGATGACCTGGCGGGCCCCGTCGAGATTGATCTCCGTCCGCCCGGAGACCGGGTTGGCGATCTCGCCAAGGTTGGCCGCGGCCGTGGTTGCCAGGTTCAGGATCAGGTTCTTGAAGTACGCGGAGGCGACCTCCTCCTCGCGCGACGCGGGGGCCTGCGGTCCCGGGCCGGGCTGGCGTCCTTTCGCCCGATCGCCCGCGGCACGGGGATGCGGGGGCAGAGGCGGAACGACGTCCTCGCCGGGCTGATCGGGCAGGCGCCGCTCGCCTTCGGGCGTGAAGCCGCGACGGTCCACCACCCTGATCTCCTCGCGCTTTCTGGGGGCGTCCTTGGTATCGGTCATGGGTTGCCCGTCGTGCGGCTCACTGCGCCGGGATCCTCGCATCGGCGATGCGGCGCGGAGAATAGCATCTCGACCTGTCGAAAACAAGACGACGCGGCGGCGCCTCGGCTAAGATGAGCGTTTTCCCGAGGAGGGCCGATGTCGGAAATGGATCGCCTGC
>Ga0137394_10004601_pt1 | contig 10478 bp, 9 predicted proteins | sample czobulk116metaG_FD_108278 | JGI IMG/M metagenome (GOLD analysis project Ga0137394, IMG submission 108278) | Vadose zone soil microbial communities from Angelo Coast Range Reserve, California, USA - czobulk1.16 metaG | ecosystem: Environmental > Terrestrial > Soil > Vadose zone | place: USA... | reverse complement strand
TCGGTCGCCGGGCGGCCGCTCGAGAAGCTTCAGCTCGAAGGCCCGACGATGGGCTTCACCTTGAAGGCCATGCAAGTCGGGCTCTGGTGCCTGGAGCACTTGGGAAATCTCGAGGAGAGTCTGGTATCGGTCGTCGAGGCAGGCGGGGACACCGATACGAACGGAGCCGTGGCGGGCGCGATCCTGGGCGCGCTTCACGGCGCTGAGGCGATTCCGGTTCGGTGGACGGCGCGCATTCGCAACGCCGACCAGCTCGTGTCGCTGGCCGATCGCCTGCTGGAGCGCGCGACCGAGGCGGGCGAGATCGCGGTAGCGGTCCCCAAATGAAACGGCCCCGGTAGCGGCTGACTGCCCGGGGCCGATTCCTTCTTCTAGTTTCGGATGCGCGCTATCTCGAGCCCGCGCCCGCCATCTGCTTCATGAATTCTTCCTGTCCCTTCTTCATCGCTTCGGGCGACACGTCCTTGATGTGCTGCGCGATCGTCCACTTGTGGCCGAACGGATCCTCGAGGGTGCCCATCCGGTCGCCCCAGAACATGTCCGTCAACGGGTACTGCTGTTTGGCCCCCGCCGCGATCGCCTTCTTGAACGCGGCATCCGCGTCTTCCACGTAGACGTAGAAGCTGATCGGAGAGCCTCCGACTGTCTGCGCCGAGCGGGAGCCCATCACTTCGTCGTTCATCATGATGATCGAATTCCCGATCTGGATCTCGGCGTGCATGATCTTGCCGTCGGGGCCCGGCATGCGCATCCGCTCCGTCGCGCCGAATGCCTTCTTGTAGAACTCGATCACCTTCGGCGCGTCCTTCACGGTCATCGATGGGGTGATGGTGGTGTAGCCCGTGGGGATTGCCTTCACGTTGGCCATAGGGAGCCTCCGAGGCTTGGGTTTGGGTTGTCCCGGCTTCTCTAGCGGGCAACTATTAGAACCCCGAAGTGCGGCGTCGGGCTACCAGGAAATTTCCCCCCTTCTGGGTCGGGGAATCGCTTGCCCCAGGGCATGGATACGGGTAGAATTCGTAGCTCAAGTTCGGCTGTGGTCTGGCCGATAAAGGCATGGGATTCAAGGGGTTGGGTGGAGTCATGATTGGGTCGCACTGCCCCCTTCATCGTTATTCCTGAGTAGCTCAATGGCAGAGCATCCGGCTGTTAACCGGAGGGTTGTAGGTTCGAGTCCTACCTCAGGAGCCAGTACCAAGCGTAACCCTCTTCAAACTGGGTTCGCGAGAGCGGGGCCCCGGTAGCGACCGCTGCTGGGGCTTCCGCACATCTGGCGCACGGGCGCGACCGTGTGCCCCTCTCGCGTCCCGCCTTCGTCGTAGTCGTGCCTGGCGCTGACCGGCTCAATCCACATGCGAGGGTGCCGGAGAGTGCTCGTTCGTGCCTTCCGGCTCTCTTCCTCTCTGGCTCTCTCCGCAGGGACGAATCAAAGACCTGCAGCGCGTTGCCGCGCCGGCTATGACAAGAGCGACTGCGTTGCGGTGACTTGCTGGATTCTGCGTCCAACTTATGGATGGTGTCCGCACCTTCGTCCTTTCACCGAAAGGCGAATGTCGGCTCAGGCCAGAATCGCGCGCTGGCGCGCCGATCCGCTTGGGGAGTACGATCCCGCTCTCTCGCCACGACAACAAATACGGGTTCCGCCTACATGGTCGGACCTCACCGTCCGCTCCTGCGGGTCGTCGGCATGATCTAGGTCACTCCATCCGCGAGTGGGAGGTAACGTGGAAGCCGAGCTCTCGTCACTGCTCAAGTCCTTGCCCCTCTTACTAAAAGACTCGCGTGGTCATCTTGCGTTTTCGTTGGCACTTGCAGTAGCGGGGAGTGCAGTACTACTGGCTCCGGGTATTCACGCTCTGCTCATTGTCCTCGTCACCGCTCTGCTCATTGTCCTCGTCACCGACGGTTATCTCGCCCTTCTCTTGTGGTGTTGCGCGTGCATGAGCGCGGAGGTTCCTCAGCAGCCCTGGCCCGGATTACCCGAGAGGCGGCCCGCGATTCTAGTCCTGCTGTTCGCACTCGTTGCACTGGTAACAGGCTTCGGATCGCTGTACCTATTAACGAGGCCCCTTGCTTCTCCACTGCAAGCTGCGTTCGTCAGTTTCATGAATATTGCAGGCTTTGCCTACAGCTACGAGCGTGACTACGGATGGCTGGACAAAGCCGTACAGGCCGCGCAGCTCTCAAGCGGAATCCTTCTCCTACTCTGCGCGCTACCCATTTTGGTATCACGTTTCGCCGACATCTACAGGAAGCCCACGTCGCCAGTTATTGGGCATCGGGAGGAGACCGACCTCGTGAAGAAGGTCGCAGACGTCATCCTAGCCCCGGGGTCACCTTCTGCCCGGCCGACGATCACGGCGCTGAATCCCTCTGGTCCCCTCAGTGGCGGGACCAGGGTGATCATCTCCGGCGCCGGCTTCAACGGTGTCACCGCAGTGCTATTCGGTACAACAGGAGCGGTCTACACGATCAAGTCCGACACGCTCATCGAAGCCACAAGCCCGGAGGTCAAACAGAGCGGGGCGGTCCCCGTCATCGTGGAGGTGCAAGGAGGAAAGGCGGCCGGGGGTGAGTTCGTGTACTCGTGAGCAACGCCCTGTAGGCCCGCGCTTTCGCCCTTGGTTCTTCTGCTAATCGGTTGGCTTCGATTGAAACGGACTCGAGAGTCCCATGACCGAGGGTTTGTGCAGCGAAGGTTCGTAACCACTTAAGTAGTTTTCTGGACCCAGGACGGCCGGGGCATTATCATCGCGCGCCAGTGAATATCGACCTGTCACCAGGGTCCCTCATCGACGGTTCAGTGGGTCCAGCGGCGGCACGGCCGATCAGGCCTGCCCTTTTCCATCGTTCGCGGCTGAGGGCCGAATCAAGTAGCCGATGACGCCCAGCACTACGGCGACGATGGCGAGCCAGAAGACGTAGGTTACCATGGTGCTTACCAGACGTGTCGTCTGAGATCCGGAGATCGTCGAGAAGATGCCTAGCCCTAGGATGCGATTGTAAATCACGCAGAGCACGACTACGGTCAGCCCGCCGAGCGAGAGCGGCGTGCGCACGCCCTTAAGAACCCCGCCAAGTTTGGTGAGCCAGCTTTCACCCATGATGGTCCTCCCATGCTTAGTGCTTGGGCCGACACTACCACGCGGAGCGTGCTCCGCCCAGCTTCGCGCGCCAGCTTGCTTGGCACTCACAGTGCGTGAGCTACGCTCGATAACTCCAGCATCGAATCCGTAGCCATGGGCAAAATCGGCGAGTTATTGCAGTCGCTGCTGAAATACAAGGGTGCAATAGGCTTGGCCAGCCTGATCGTCCTCAGTGCCTTGTGGGTCCTTCACCAAATCTTACGCCTGCCCATCTTCGCGCCCGTCGGTGCCGCCGGCACTCTCGGGCTCCTCACCCTCATCGTGCGCAGCGTGTTTTGGCTCGCGGTCACGGCGGTCGTGGTCTCGGCCGTTGCCTATCTGCCGGCCCGGCTGTTCATACCAGTGTCCAAGGTCGAATATGCGGTCGCAGTCTTTCGGATGTTCGACCCCATGCAGGTCAGTCCGATTGCCGCGCTCAACGACAAGGTCGAGCCTTACGTCGGTTTCCCCTACTACTCCCGCGAGAGCGATCACCCGTCCCATTGGCCGGCGCGGGTGATGCGCGATCGTCAGGCGCTCTACGAGCGCTACGCGGTTCTATTCGGCCGTCCGGACCTGCAGGAGGCACTCCATGCGGCGCGAGCAAAGGCCGAAGACACCTCATCCATACAGATCCTTTCTTCTGCGCCTGGAGGAGAGGAGCCGGTTAACACGACGGTCGCCACCGCGCGGATGTTTTTCAACATTCACCTGAACGGTGACGAGCAGGCTCTCGTGGACGCCCTCGGTGCTGGAGCGAGGGCTTATGGGATACCAAGTGATCACCTACAAGCGGGGCGAGCTCTACGAGCAGGTCTAGAAGGAACCAGTCCGCACGGTCGCTCGGACCTACGGAATCTCCGACGTCTGGCTAGCCAAGATCCGACGCCGGATCATCGTTGGGACCGAGCGAAGGGCGACTGTAAGTCGAATCCTGGCTGGTACCTGCCACCGTCAGTAGATTTACCTATTGGCAAGCTGGATGCAGGAGTAGGGTAGCAATTGTTCCCCCCACAACTGAGGTGTCGCGCATGTCGATGCTAACGGTCGTCGGCCTTTCCTGCAGCTAGCTCTCGCGGCTCTCCAAGGCGAAGGTGAACTAGTCGGAGGCAAGAGATGAACGCGCACTGTTACGTCGGTACATGGATTCGCCTCGTGGTCATCGGAATCCTGTTCGCGGTACCCGCGGTTTCGACGGCTCAGTACATTTACATTGATGTCGACGGCGACAGTCTGAGTACCGCCGCGGATCGGCTGAACGCAGGCGGCCCGACGGTACTGACTCTATACCTTAATACCAATCACGACCGAGATGGGTCACTACAGACGTGTAACTCCCACACCGCGGCCTGCGGAGCTCCAGCGGGTACCGGTGACTTGAATATGTTCGGGTATACAATCAGTCTCGTAGCCATCGGTGGCACTGTACAGTGGGGGGCCTTTGTTGCATCTGACCCCGCCTACGTGGATATGGGACCCGATGCCATGGACTCTCAGAGTATCGAAATCAATCGGCTCCGTCCGGCTGGGACGTTTACACCTGCTGGCTTGATCGCCCTCGGCTCTATCGACGCCACGATTTTGACCGGTAGTCCGAGTATTGCGTTTGCGCACGGTTCGATCACGGCAAGTCCCACAGGGTTCGGTACGGGGTTCGCTACACAATGCGATGGGTTCAATTACTCGCATACGTACGTACTTGGCGACGTGTCCAATTTCTGTGGTTCGGGGGCCGATTGGCTTGACACAAACGGGGCAGGTCCCCCAGGCGGAGGCGAGATGGCGCCACAAGTAACATCCGCTCCGTCAGCACATTTTGAATTGGGGGATTCGATCTCACTTACAGCCGTGGCATTTGATACGGAGGGTAGCGATTCACTGACGATAGAGGTGGTCGGGGCACCGGCTGGGAGTAGGACCGAGGTCACAAAGTTACATGGTGCCTGCACGGCGCGAGTGGTCGGCAGATTGTCGAGTCATCCGGAGGACGTGGGTCCCTACATTTTGTCCTGGGTCGCACGAAAGGGAACCGCAATCCCATCTACAGCCGCAACCGTGGTCACGGTCGGGCCCATGAGCCAAATAACTGCGGCCACGGACAGGTTGTTAGTAGATTTTTATCCAGGCGCCTTCGGATCAGTAACGGTCCCGGATTCAGGAGGACTTGACGGCTTTCCGTTCAGCTCGCCCTGGCTAAGGACAAAACTGCAGGAGAACGGGGTTTTCAAGCTGCGTCGTCTCCTTCCGTGGCTTGAACATGGCTCGACGAGAGCAAAATCTGTCCTGGGCGATTCGATGAGTCTTCCAATCGATCTGTCCAATGTCTACGTCTTAGAGACCAACTCTGGGAATGCGCTGCAAAGTGCGGGACTGCTGAAGGGGCTTCAGCCATACATCAGAACGGCGGAACCTTGCTACGCTCGGACTCTCTACATGATTCCCAACGATACCCTGTTCTCGTCAGAGTGGTGGGCATATAACACGGGGCAGATGTCCGGTAATTACAACTTCGATCTAAAGATCACTCGTGCATGGGATTATGTGCCCTCCGTTTGGAACTCTGTGAGGGTTGGGGTGATTGATACAGGAGTTGATTTTGATCATCCTGATCTCATGCCTGTGGAGAAGGGGCCCGACTTTGTTTTTGGCGGAGATCCTGTGGACAATTGTTTTCACGGAAGCGCGGTGGCCGGTATCATCGCTGGCCGCGGGAATAACGGCATCGGAGTCGCTGGCATAAATTGGTACGGCGCAGTGCCGGTTGCAATAAAGGTCTACGACCGATGTGACCCCGACGGCTCGACCATCGATCGGATAATTAGCGCCATTGATTGGTCAAGGGCTAACCAGATCCCCATAGTAAACCTCAGCTTGGGCGGACCAGGAGCGACCGACTTGGAGAAGGCCGTGCTTAAGAACGCACACGCCTCCGGCATGCTTGTCGTCGCTGCGATGGGAAATGACGATGCCAACATAGCCAATTACCCGGCGGCTGATAAGAATCATGTCGAGGCAGTTGGGGCCATGGGGGGAACCGGATATAGGTGGAGCTATTCGGCGACGCCGCGCCAATGGTTATGTGACGCGTACGGTTATGAGGGCGTCTGGGGTTCAAGTTACGGCAATTGGATTGACCTGATTGCGCCAGGCGGACGGGCCATTACGACAACCTCCAAGAACCATGGATACCTTGAAGGCGTGGCATGTACCGCGGGATTTGGCGGCACCTCAGCTGCAGCACCCATGGTGTCTGGAGTAGCCTCATTGATTTCATCTCATGTGAGCGGCCTGTCGGGAGAAGACCTATCGGAAATCATGCACCGCACGGCGAGAGACTTGACTCAATATGGTCTGGGCAAAGACGACCAGAGCGGATGGGGATGTGTGGACGCCTTTGCAGCACTTCAGTGGGTAACGAGACTTCCGACTGGGCCAACTAGATTGATAGTGCATGGGGTGGCAACGAGCGCCACTGAGGAGCCCGGCACTGAACTGCAAACCACCATGGCATTTTATAACGTACCTGGGCTTGCACCCGGTCTTTACAATGTCAAGAGACACGAAATGCGCGCGTGGGTTCTCTTTGGGTACAACTATGATGCTCCGCCGGATGTTTGGGGTAAGGGCTATGGGTCCGTCGGGTGGACTGTCACCAGTCCACACTACGATCTTGATGAGGCAAGTGCATGGTGTGAAGTGGTACCGGGCTCGGTCCAGCGCGATCGTTGCCAGCTGAGGACGTACATTTACGAGGTTTCCGATCTGGCTTTGACCCCAATCGGGTGGTTCCCAGCAAATCGTTCAGGAGTAAGAATGACTTGGACCTCGATTGGGAATTGGAATACCACGACCGGAGTCGAGGAGGAAGGAGCCGTTCTCAAGCTGGGAGCCTCATTTCATCCAAACCCAGTTAGCGGCAGGGGGCAAATATCGTACGTGTTGCCTCGCGAGAGCTCCGTTACGATTAGCATCTTCGATGTGAATGGCAGGCTCGTGCGCCGATGGACCACCAGAGATCTGGCCGGAGCTCATTCGCAGACCTGGGACATGCTCGATCGACGGGAAGACAAAGTCGCTTCTGGCGTTTACATGTACGAGGTGCGCACAAACGTCGGGCGGCGCAGCGGGCGGCTCGTCGTATTGAGATGACTGGATTGCGATATGACAATCCCCCAAAGCAAGAGATGAAGCATCTCTGTCGGTTTGCCATTCTGCTGGCGTTTGGTGTCGTGACTAGCTGTTCGGGAGAAAGAGTTCCGTTGTGGCCGGCAGTTCCCGGGCAACCCTGCCCGATTTGCCCGGGAACTCCGTACATCCCGCTCGATTTAGTATTTGATGTCTCTGCTGACGGCGCCAAAGTTGTTTATGCTCACACGGGTGCCGACAGCACGCCCCCCGGAATATACCTGCTGACCACTGCCCCCGATTCTATTCCAAGTCTTGTCTCAGATTTTACGCTTGGCGACTGGGGGTTTCGGTTTGCGCCTGACGGGCATAGGTTAATGTTTGTATCCGATCGTGGCGGAGGTGTGGATCTATGGGTTTGGGATGATCAAACCGGCATTCTAAACCAGGTAACGTTCACTTACGGGAACGCCTCAACAGGAGATTGGGACCCGAGTGGTCGCTACATTATTTACTCACGGCCGTTCCTAAATGCTGGCGCAGCCGATACATCAGGTGGCCTGCATATTGTAGACACTCAAAGCCTGCTGGATCGTCCGCTGCTCGCCCAGGGAACTGCTGTGTATGGGGGGGAGCCGCGCTGGTCGCCGGACTCTAGTAGGGCCTCGTTTTGGTACGGAACGAAGATGCGCGATCCTTCTGGCAAGTCAATAACAGTGCCCCACATTTACTCGATCGGTGTCGACGGGGCAGATCTGCGGGACCTAACACCGAGGTCATTGGAACAAAGTGAGCACATGGAGTGGGTGGAGGATGGTAGGCGACTGATTTATGAGGCCTTCGATTACCGAGATCGCCGTAGCCACGCGACACGGACCATGTTTTCTGACGGATCCCAGAACTCTCTATGGGACATGGACCTGCTCTTGGGCAAGTCCGCCATAACGCGCGACGGCCTGACATTCGTGTACTCGGCAACAGATTCCGGGGGATACGGAACTCTGTTTCTTCGAGGGGCACGAGATGTGTTAGGTCAGAGCGCACGCCAATTGACGTTCTCGTCTCTCCATGCCACGGGGCTGTCTGCGACTTCCCTGTAAGCACGACGCATCGTTGCGGTTTGGTCCTGGGCAGGGCACTGCTAGGACCCTTTCCGGACATGGGGCGGGGGGACGCATGGTAGGTTTTGACTCTTGGCCGTGGGGAGTTCGAAGAGGGTTACGTTCGGGGAGCCAAATCACGGAAACGCGAACTTTCTGGTTCGCGGTAGAGATAGGGGGCCCCGGTGGCGAGAGCTACCGGGGCCTTCGCGTATCTACGCGGTAGGGCGTGGCTTGGCCCGCATCCTGGCGCCTCGAGGTGAGGATCGGCTGCCAAGGGTGGCAGGTGCCCAGCCCTCGATGACTCGCGCGCGCTCGGGCCGACGCGCACAATGCGGCTCTCTCCCTCTCTGGCTCTCCCCCGCGCGCTCGGCATGACCACGGCCGAATCCCAGAATCCCGAACCCTTCATCCATCTGGTCGCTTGACATCGATGGTAGCATCGTGCGAGGCTAGCCTCACCCAGATGGGCCCCGGTGGCGCGAGCTGCCGGGGTCGTCCCTTTCTGCGCGTCAGGGCGCGAGTTTAGCGCACCCATACCCGCGGCGGCTTTCGACAAGCACGTGCCCCTAACGGCCGGCTGGCCTGCCGGTATTACCCCCCCTGGACCGTCGGGGCAAAATGTGGCTCTCTCGCTCTCTGGCTCTCTTCCGCGGTCCCCTATGAAGAGCCTTGAGGCGGCACCGTGGTCATCCCCGCAATTGAGGCTGTTTTACCCGGGAGGATCAGGATTGCCTTCAGGGCGCATCATTTCCTGGCGGGGACGAGACGGGGTTACGGGCTAAGGGTGCTGGCGGATCTATATTCATTTCGACGGGTATCATGAGGCACGGTAGCGTGCGTCGCAGCATGACTGGAGCACGGACAGATGACGCTGAGTTCGCTCGGAACACCTAAATTCCGCCTCGTCCGCCTAACCGTGGCTTTCCTTTCTTTTGTCTCCGTTAGCTCGTGCTCGTCGGATCGTTCAACTCTTCTCGCACCGAATCGGCCAACTTTATTTGCCTCGTATTCAGCACCCGTGTGGCATCCGAGTGGGAAGGCAATCATGTTCGACCACGAACCTCTTGTGACGGCTTACTGGGATACGGCGAACGGCAGATACGTTCAAGTCTTTGCGGAATCATTGAGTGGATTTTGGATGGTCAAAGCAGATGGGTCCGGTCAGCACAGGATCGTTTCGCGTTTCATTGACGACCCCGATTGGGATGCAGCGGGGACCACTCTTGCCTACGGCTCGTCAGGCACCATATTCACAGTGTCGGGGTCTGATACCGGCTTGATGATGGATACCGCGAGGGAGATAGGGTCAGGAGCATCTTCTCCATCATGGAGTCCGGACGGATCAAGCATCGCGGGAAGCTGGGACAGCGGCATCGAGATCTTGTCCCTCTCTGGTAGCGCGAGGAGAACGATTGGAGAACCGGGGTGGAGACAACCCGACTGGTCTCCGCATGGTGACTCGCTCTTGTTTCTAGTGCCGAAAATGGATCGAACAGAGATTGGAGTGGCCGATTCGATTGGCCAGGGCCTCCGGATTCTCTGGGGTCAGTCTGAGTCCAATGCATGGTATCCGAAGTGGTCGCCCGATGGCTCCAAGATCGCATTCACCGGTCGCGCCAACAATTCGGACCTCGCCAATCGCCTTTGGGTCATGGATTCAAACGGGGCAAATGCCCACCGCCTGACGACTGAGGGGATACTGGGTTTCTTCAGTTGGAGCCCGGACGGGAGTGAGATCGCCTACGTGCGCATGAATCTAGGTGACACGTCGCTATCCAACGGGACAATCTGGATCGTAAACGTCACCTCGGGTGCCAAGCGGCAGCTTACGTTCAATACTTCCCTCAATTGATCTCAGGTCTTAATCCTGTGAATCCCTCGTAGAGTTACTTCGTCGGTGGGATCGGTGTTCTCCTCATGGGTGCGAGGACGCGAGGCTGGGTAAAGTGGGAGTACATGGGCGACTCCTTTCGTTTCCCATATTCCCTCCGGGTACAATGGCGTCGAACGAATTTGAGAACTTATCACCTGAATGGGACCGCCGTGATGACCCACCCCGCACCCGTTGAGGGACTGAATAGATACTGCCGCACCGCTTGAAGGGCGGCCTCGACGAGCTTCGGAT
>Ga0137394_10004599_pt1 | contig 10481 bp, 7 predicted proteins | sample czobulk116metaG_FD_108278 | JGI IMG/M metagenome (GOLD analysis project Ga0137394, IMG submission 108278) | Vadose zone soil microbial communities from Angelo Coast Range Reserve, California, USA - czobulk1.16 metaG | ecosystem: Environmental > Terrestrial > Soil > Vadose zone | place: USA... | reverse complement strand
GGAGACGGTGATGCCGCGGCCGTCGGACTCGGAGTTGGACCCGTTAAGGCATTGGGTCCGACCGACCCTGCATTCCGAGAGCGGACGACCAGGCCTGCTCCAGTTAAAAGCATAGCCGCCACTATCGCGCCAATTACGATGAGTTGTTTTTTTGACTTGTACCCAATGAGCGGTACAGAAACTTTAGGAAAAGAAGGGCGCATCGTTCGCCGGTCCACCGTCACGCCTGAGCCACCTGCGCTCGGGAAACGCACGCCGTTGGCTGGTCTGACTACGGTTGTTTCAGTAAAGTCTGAATTGGCAGCGCGGCTTTGATTTTCTCGCAAACGAGAGATATCTATCACCAGCCGCCCGGATGGCGATTCAGTCCCCACATTGCGGAGCGCTTCCAGGTTTGGCCCACTCGTAACGGCCGCATGTTCAAGCCCCAGTCGTTCTGCCGTGCTCAGCAGTTCGGCTCGAAACTCCGCTGCATTTGCCGGCCGATCCTGCGGACGCTTTTCAAGCGTATGAAGCACGGCTTCCTCCAGCGCTGGTGGAATCGCCGAAACAAAGTCACGAGGGCTCCGCGGAACCTCCCCCGTGTGCTTCATCGCGATCGCCAATGGCGTGGATCCGCTGAACGGAACGGTGCCGGTGAGCATTTCATAAAGAATGACGCCGAGACTGTAAACGTCTGCCGCGGGAGTGAGCTCGGCGCCATTGCATTGTTCAGGAGACATGTAACGCGGGGTTCCGATCATCGCGCCAACCTGAGTCAGCGTTTTCGGTTCATCTTCGTCCAGCGAATCAGCAGCAAGCTTTGCGATGCCAAAATCCAGGACCTTGACCACGGCCGGCACTTCCGCACGCTGCACTATGAATATGTTTCCGGGTTTGAGATCGCGGTGGATTATTCCTGCTTCATGCGCTGCCGCCACGGCCGCGGAGATTTGCAGCATCAATGAAACTGATCGAGCGGAGTCAAGCGGACCTTCTTTTGCGAGTACATCGCGAAGCGTTCGCCCCTCGAGCAACTCCATCACCAGATAAACATAACCGTCTTGCGACGTGCCAAAGTCGGTAACAGTGACGGCATTCACGTGTTGCAGGCGACCACACGCTTTCGCTTCGCGACGAAATCGGGTCCGGGCAGCCTCATCTTCGACAAAGCGTGGATTGAGGACTTTAACCGCGACCGGTCGATCAATAAGCAAGTGACGCGCTCGATACACAGTTCCCATGCCGCCAATACCCAACCGCGCTTCGAGGCGATACTTATCGTCGAGCGTATGTCCCACGAGTGGGTCGACAGGCGCCGCGCCGGCTACCGTTACGTCTGCCTGCAACGGTGTCTGGTCCTCCGGACAAACCGCGAGGTCGGCGGTGTAATGTCTTCCACATGTGGGGCAATGAAGCATCAGAAATCCGAGTACTGAGGAGAACGATAGCATTATTACCTAAACAGAAGCGCGAGCGGTACCGAGGGTGCCGGGAGGGTAGTGTCACAATTAGAGAGATAAGTAAACGATCCACTAAATCACACTAAGCAACACTAACCTTTCTTCGTGAAATTTCGTGTGATTTCGTGGATCGTTTTTACCGGCTTTGCGTCTGATGTAAGTTCTGAGAGAGTCTGTGACCTTTCATTCCTAATCGACCACTCAAGCTCTTCACTGGGAGCGCAGGCGTCTCGCCTGCCGGGAGCACCGTAAGGTGCGACGATCTTGCCCAGCACTCAACTTCCGACGCGATGTTCGCGCTTCGCGCTCATTCGGCAGGCGAGACGCCTGCGCTCCCAGTGAAGAGCTTGATTCTATTGTCGAAGGAAGCTACTAACCGGAAGGAAATCAGTCAGCGCTGGTGACACTGGCGCGTTCGGGAATTAGAAGCTCCGGCTCACCGTTTTTGTCCATCGAAGTTTCGCTCTGCAGGCGGTTTTCATAGGCTGCGCGAACAAATGAGGTAAACAGCGGATGCGCATTCAGAGGCTTCGATTTGTATTCCGGGTGAAACTGACAACCCAGAAACCAGGGATGTTCGCCTCGTGGCAGCTCAACTATCTCAATAAACTTCCCGTCGGGAGACACTCCGCTAAATTTCAAGCCCGCTCGTTCCAGAGTTTCACGAAACTCCGGATTAAACTCATAACGATGCCGATGTCGCTCGCTGATCTCTTCCGCTGCGTAAGTCTCTCTGGCCAGAGAACCCGCCGTAAGATTGCACGGCCAGGCGCCCAGCCGCATTGTTCCGCCAAGCTCATCGACATTTACCAGATCGCGAAGCTTGAAGATCACCGGATAAGGACTCTCCCCATCAAATTCAGTGGAGTCAGCATCCTTAAGCCCGCAAACATTTCGCGCAAACTCAATGCAAGCTGTCTGCATTCCGAGGCAGATGCCAAAGTAGGGCGTGCCACTCTTACGGGCATAAGTTATGGCGCGAATCATTCCGGCTATGCCACGTTTACCAAATCCGCCCGGGACCAGGATCGCATCAAAGTCGCGGAGACGGGATTCATAATCGTCATCCATGAGTTCTTCTGATTCGATCCACTTCACCACAACACGAAGATTGTTGGCCACGCCGCCGTGTGTGAGCGCTTCTCGCAGTGATTTGTAAGAATCTTCAAGCTCAACATATTTCCCGACAATTGCGATCGAGGTTTCCCCGCCTGAGGGTTTGCGAACTGTTCCCACAAGATCGCGCCACTCTGAAAGATCCGACTGGGACGCCCGCGCGCCGAAACCAAGTTGCGTAACAATCAATTCATCAAGACCCTGTTCGTGAAATGCAAGCGGGACATCGTAGATTGTGTCAACGTCCTGCGCGCTAATGACCGCCGACTCCTTCACGTTGCAGAAGAGAGCAATTTTTGAGCGCAAGTCGTAAGACAGGGGCCTTTCGGAGCGACACAGCAGAATGTCTGGAGCAATACCAATCTCGCGAAGATCCCGAACGGAGTGTTGTGTTGGTTTGGTTTTGAGTTCTCCCGCAGCGGCAATAAAAGGCACGAGCGTAACGTGAATAAAGAGCGTATTACCCGCGCCTTCTTCGTTGCCCATTTGCCGAATTGCTTCCAGGAAGGGCAGTGATTCAATGTCACCCACGGTGCCGCCAATCTCTACAATGATGACGTCGGGATTGTCTTTTTCAGCAACCGCCCGGACCGCGTCCTTTATTTCATTGGTGACATGCGGGATCACCTGAATGGTTTTGCCCAGGTAGTCGCCGCGCCGCTCCTTCTCAATTACGGACAGATAGATCCGGCCCGTGGTCCAATTGTTTGCCTGTGAAAGATGTGCATGGGTGAACCTCTCATAATGGCCCAGGTCGAGATCGGTTTCTGCGCCATCATCAGTAACGAAGACTTCTCCATGTTGAAAGGGCGACATGGTGCCGGGATCGACATTGATGTATGGGTCGAGCTTTATCAGCGACACACTGAGACCCCGGGCCTCGAGGAGACAGCCAATCGAAGAGGCCGCCAAACCTTTTCCCAGGCTTGAAACCACACCGCCAGTAACAAAGATGTATTTAGTCATTGCTATTCCTCAAATCGTTTCAATTCCTTGTAACGCAAACTGTTAGTTTGCGACGACTCGATATCATTCAAGCCGTCAACTTCCGCGGCGTTCCGCAAACTAACAGTTTGCGTTACCCGCCTTCGTCTGCCTCCTGCTTACTGCTTCCTGCCGTCTGCCTCCTGCTTACTTTCCTCCCCCGGCTCCGGTCCATCGCCTTTCGCCTGCTCCGCGTCGAAGCGTCCCTCTTTAAAATCCTCCTGCGCCTGGACGGCCTTCGCCGTGGCGGGATCGAGAATCTTTTGCAGACCCACCAGACCGGCGCTCATCAAACTTGGCGCTTCATGCGCGCGCTTCTCAAACTCCTCTACGCTGACATCATAAGGCTTGCTGAGCTGCCATACGGCAAACACTGCGCAAAGAACAATGAAACCAATTACTGCTAACCCAACCCAGTCGCCCATAAGCTCAACGCCTCAGAGTTCACTTATTTCAAAGTTCAAGTAGTTCAGAGTTCAACCTTCAGGTTGCGTCTTCCCAACCACGCACGCTAAAGCTTGAACTCTAAACTGCTAGCCTTTCGCTTAAACTGCAGGTCTCTTCCTCAAAAATCGAACGAACGCGTTCCAGGTCTTCAATGGTGTCAACTCCTATCGAGGACGTGCTTGCTTTGATCGCTTTGATCTTCACACCATGTTCGAGCGCGCGTAGTTGTTCGAGCGATTCAAATCGCTCCAACTCGGATTGCGGCCATTCCGCAAACGCAAGCAAGACATCGCGACGGTAAACATAAAGCCCAGTGTGTTTGCGAAAACCAGTTAGCAGGGCGGGCTCTTCCTGAATCGCAACTTCAAGGCTGCCGTGCCCGTGCACCGCATCGCGCGGATATGGCACAGGAGAACGCGAGAAATAGATGGCCCGTCCGTTTTCATCAACTACAATCTTTACGACGTCGGGATTCAAGACATCGGCAGCGGACTCAATCGGTTCCCAGGTGGTAACGATCCCCGTTTCCTCGGTTACCCCTTCCCCTTTTCCCTCTCCCCTGTTTGCCGGTTCCCCTATTTCACTTTCATGCATTGCATCTACCGCACGCTCAATAGTCAGCGGTGACACCAATGGTTCATCGCCCTGGAGGTTAACGATGATTTCGTAATCTTCCAGAGTAGAGGCCACTTCGGCGATTCGATCCGTGCCGCTGGCATGATCGCGACTTGTCATCACCACTTCGTAGCCCGCTGAGTTCACTGCCTCGAATATCCGCTCATCGTCAGTGGCCACGATGGCGCGCCCAACATTTCGGGCAGCGAGCGCACGCTCAACAACCCAGCAAATCATTGGTTTTCCGGCGATTTCGAGTAGAGCTTTCCCGGGCAAACGAACAGAATCGTAGCGGGCGGGGATTATTGCGACTACTTTTGTTTTGGGATTATTTGGAGGATTTATGCCCGTGTGATTCACGGGATAACAGATTAACTTGCACGCCACTGAGTGTCAACGCGGATGCGACAGCTGGATGACACAGCGTGAATTCCAGCAAACAATCCGGAACCTGTTTTCTGGCGTGGCCTGCTTATCGGAACCGGGAGCGGTAGCGACCGGGTCTACTTCCATTTCAAATCCAACTTTGGTATCTGAGACCCGGTCGCTAGCACTCCCGGTTCTGATAAAGCCTAATCACGTCCGCCAGGTCGTGAGCCGGAGGCGGCGGCAACATAGCTCTCGCGCGCGTGGACCACGAGGTTAGGCGAACTGGTTCGCACCTTGATGTCACGTTTCTCACCTGGTTGAGCCTGGCGCAAGGGATAGTAGCCGAGGCTATATTGGCGGCCAAGTTCCTCGATGATTGCTGCAAATGCCTGCGGAATGTCAGTAAGGTTTTCGGCATTGTAGAGACGGCCACCGGTTTTCTCAGCCAGAGTTTGCAGATAGATTTGGCCCACGCCGTATTCCTTGATCATTCTCGCTCGCACGCGTTCTCTGACTTTGGTATCCGCGATTCGACTCAAGCGCTCGGGAAGTTGCGGGAGAGTGTTGTAACGAACTGGATAGATAACTACGTTTGACTCTTCAGCATCTCGAATATTCTGTTTGTAAGAAGCTTGCTTGCTGCCACCATCAACTCCGTCAGTCAATAGAACTATCGCTTTGCGACCCTGGATACCCGCCAAACGCCGGTTCAAAACAAAACCTACCGTGTCGTAGAGAAGCGTGCCGTCATTTACCGCGTCAAGACGAAGTCGCATACTTCGGAGTTGACTGAGGGTCACGGCCTCTGTCAGAACATGAATCTTCCCATCAAATGAGACCAGCAAAAGGCGGTCATTGGGGCGCAGACGTGAAATCAACGTATTAGCAGCACCGCGGATCGCCTGTAACCGTGATTGCGTCGAGCCACTCACATCAAGCAAAAGCGCGACTGTAAAAGGCTGTTCCACGGAAGCAAAGTAGGCCAGCTCTTGTTCGACTCCATTCTCATAGACGCGGAAGTCATCCTTATTGAGGTGTCCGATGTAACGGCCAGTGCGGTCCATAACCTCGGCTGGTATGGTTATCAAACTCGTGCTCACACGAACGACATCGTTCTCGTCAACATCCGGTTCGTCTTTTTGTTCCGATTTGAGATCCTGGCGCGAGGGGGGAGCACTAGCCAAAATCTCGGCGTTTGACGGGTGGAGAGTAGGGGGAGCAGGAGGAGGAGATGCCACGAAGGGATTCGGTTGCGTCGCCGGCATCGAGGATTGTCCGCAAACAGCGTAAGCGCCCATGCAGATCAGCCAAAATACAGAAATGGAAACTGCAAACCTCTTCATAAACCGATGCCTTCTGCTCCCGACAGTCCGAAGAGATAACGGACCTGTCAGAACCACCTGTGTAAGCGGGTGGACTGAGCCAAATGAACTCAGAAACCATTATCCAAATGCCTTCAATTGGAAAAACCACTAAAGGCGACCGCATCCCAGCTTTCAGTAGCCTTTGCGAAACTTTGCGCGTCCTTTGCGCTCTTTGCGGTTCAGGTATTTGTTTTACCGCAATGGACGCGAAGAGCGCGCAAAGTAACGCAAAGGGATGCGGGTTCAATCCAGCAAAACTGCGGCGGCACCGGCCGTCCAGGCCGATTGACACTCATTAACCCGCGGGCTACCATGCGACGCTCCACTGGAAAACATCCGAAACGACCAGCGCTGCAAGGTCAACAGGCAATTAGCGCGTTTTACTGCTAGCGATTCACGATTTACGATTATTAACTTTATGGGTTTCGCAACCACGGCAATTCACAGCGGACAGGAGCCGGATCAGGCAACCGGCTCAGTTACGGTTCCTATTTATCAGACCTCAACTTACGCCCAGGACGGTCTCGGAAAAAACAAAGGCTACGAATACGCGCGCACCCAGAACCCGACACGCAGCGCGCTGGAGCGAAATCTGGCCGCGCTTGAAGGGGCGCGGTTTGGATTTGCTTTCGCATCGGGCATGGCGGCCATTGATGCCACGCTGCGGCTGGTGAAGGCCGGCGAACATGTCGTCGTGTCTGATAACACTTACGGAGGCACGTCGCGGCTCTTCACGCAGGTGCTGGCGAACTACAATCTCGAATTTGATTTCGTGGACACCTCAGACGCACTAAACGTCGAGGCGGCAATCAAACCCAATACCAAGATGGTCTTTATCGAAACGCCCACCAACCCGGTGATGATCGTTACAGATCTCCGGGAGGTTTCGGAAGTGGCGCACCGCGCCGGCGCGCGGGTGGTATGTGACAACACTTTCATGTCGCCTTACCTGCAACGCCCGCTCGAATTTGGCGTAGACATCGTGGTCCATTCAACTACGAAGTATTTGAACGGACATTCTGATGGCATAGGCGGGGTGGTGGTGCTCAACAACGAAGAAGATGCAGCATGGATTGGGTTTATTCAAAACAGTGCCGGAGCAATCCTTTCGCCCTTCGATTCGTGGCTCGTGATGCGCGGTACCAAGACGCTGGCCCTGCGAATGGAACAACATGATAAGTCGGGCCGAGCGGTCGCTGCGTTTCTGGAAGAGCATCCGAAAGTGAAGAAGATTTATTACCCTGGCTCGGCTTCCCATCCGCAGCATGCATTAGCCAAACGTCAGCAAAGTGGATTTGGCGGCATGGTCGCATTTGACGTTGGATCCTTGAACGCAGCTCAGGTGGTGCTCGAATCAGTTAAACTGTGCACACTTGCTGAAAGCCTGGGTGGCGTGGAAACTCTTATCTCGCATCCAGCGACCATGACTCATGCGTCGGTTGAGGTTGGGAAACGGGAGCGATTGGGCATCAGCGATGGCCTGGTAAGGGTCTCCGTGGGACTCGAGGATACGGATGATATTATTGCCGATCTCGATCAAGCACTTAATAGCATTTGATCTGGTATCAGAGTCGCTCTGACAGATTGTGTTACAACAAACAGGAGTGACAGCTAAACTCCTGACGGGTTAGAATCCAACAGTTTCGCCTTTTTCTGAATGGCCACTACTGTCCTTATGAATGTTGAGCTGCATGCAAAATCGGATGTAGGCCGCGTCCGACGCGGAAACGAAGACAATTTTCTCGTCCTCGAACTATCCAAACAACAAACGTGGACGGCCACTGACGGCTCCGCCGCTCTCGAGGAGTTATCAAGTTTTGAACTTGGCCAGAAAGGTCTGGTGCTCGTTGTTTCCGACGGTATGGGTGGAGCACTCGCGGGTGACGTTGCCAGCCGGATGGCTGTTGATTCAGTTCGTGACATGATCCTCGGCACCGGCTCCCAGAAGGGATGCGATTCGGAAACTCCGCTGGTCGATTGTTTGAAGAATGCGACCGTCTACGCCAATCGCGCCATTCATCATAAGAGCCAGGAAGATTCGCGTTGCGCCGGCATGGGCGCAACTTTTACGGGTGCCGCAGTCCACGGAGATCTTTTGGATTTAGTTCAGGTGGGTGACAGCCGCGGCTACATTATCCGCAAAGATCAGATTCGTCTGGCAACCAAGGACCAGTCATTAGTACAGCAGTTGGTCGACGTCGGCCAAATCAGCGAGGCAGAAGCCGAAACTCACATGTTTCGAAATGTGATTCTGCAGGCACTGGGCGCCCAGGGTGATGTCACTCCCGTAACGGGCAGGATACGTCTGCGGAAAGGTGACATGCTCCTACTCTGCAGCGATGGGTTGTCGGGAAAGTTGCGCGCTGAAGACATTCAAAACATTGTGGCCAGCAATCCCGATCTCGCCAGGGCTTGTGACGAACTGATTGCTGAAGCCAACAACCGCGGTGGTGAGGATAATATTACTGTTATTCTTGCGCGCTTCAGTGGAAACGAATTAGAAGACCCTGCCAGCGACCGAATCACCATCGAACTGCCGGCCATGGAAGAGGAAGACAAAACCCTCGACGACACCTACGATACTGACACCGAGCCCCACTAAATTCCTTTTCCAGATTTCAAGTTTGTTACCAAGGGCCCAAGCCCGCTTCAAGCGAACCAAAATTAAACTGTCGGTTTAGAAAGCACACTTGTGCACCCGAGTGGCGATATAACCTTTAGCTATTCTTCGACCCACCCGACGGCGCACAAGTGCGCTTTCTAAACGGGACTTTCCTCGATTATTTTTCCGGCAGTTCTTTCGCCCGCCAATCTACACCTTCATCAATGCGGCGGACGTAAATTGACGAGCCTTCGATGCTTTCCACGCGCACGCGCTCGCCTGCTTCCAGTGCCGACTCCCCTTCTGCCGGATAGGCTGTCCAGGTTGAACCGAAGACCTTAACCGCGCCTTCCTGCATCGCGCCGCGGCTGGAAGAAACTACCGTCCCGATTTTTCCCGGCAACGAGTCAACCCCGGTACGAAGCGAGTCGCCGGTTTTTTCCCGGGAAAAATAGTTGACAAAGATGGTGCGCGAAGCGGCAGTCAGTCCGATTGAAACCATTGCGAAGATAAGAAACTGAACGCCCAGGTTGTTAATGCCGACGATTCCGGCAAGCGCCGCGGCCAGGGCGCCAATCCCAAACCAGAGTAGAACAAATCCCGACGTGAAGACCTCGGCCACGATCAGGACCGCGCCAAGTATGCACCACAAGATCCAATAAAAGTTGTCCATCGACTACTAACCTTTGAGCAGGTTCTTAAACACAAACCAGATGTTTGCCGGTCTTTCCGCCAACCGCCTCATGAAGTAAGGATACCAGTGTTTTCCGTAAGGCACATAGACCCTCATGTTGTAGCCATCCTTCGCCAGCTGGCGCTGAAGATCGCGCCGCACGCCATAAAGCATTTGAAACTCAAACGATTCTTTGCCGATTCCGTTGCGTGCAGCAAAATCTATGGTGGCAGCAATCATCTTCGGATCATGCGTAGCTATGCCATGATAGGTACCGCTCGAAAGCAGAAGCTGCATTACTCGAATGTAGTTTTCGTCCACATCTTTCTTGTCCGGAAACGCCACTTCAGGAGGTTCGTTATATGCCCCTTTGCAGATGCGTATTCGAGCCGGCAACTTCAGCAGCTCCACGGCGTCGTCATAGGTGCGCCGCAGATATGACTGCAATACGATTCCGACGTCGTTCAAACCAAATTCAGCGCGCAGCCTCTTGAAGATATCGATCGTTTGCTGAGTAACGCTGGAAGCTTCCATGTCCACGCGCACAAAATTTCCCCGCCGAGCAGCATCATCGACGATGACCCTGGCATTCTTGTAGGCCAGCTCCGGATCGAGTTCCAATCCAAATTGGGTGAGTTTAATAGAGACGTTTGACTTGATTCCCGTCTCGTCGATCTGGGCCAGAATATCGAGGTACTCTCTAACTTCGGCTTCCGCCTCAGCCGGGCTGGCAACCGATTCGTTCAGGTGATCGAAAGATGCCGTGCAACCTTCCGCATTCAACTCTCGAATAGCCGCAACTGCTTCGTCGATTGTCTCACCCGCAACAAAGCGCGTGGTCAGTTTCTTAAAGAGCCGAAAATGGGCGG
>Ga0137394_10004598_pt1 | contig 10483 bp, 8 predicted proteins | sample czobulk116metaG_FD_108278 | JGI IMG/M metagenome (GOLD analysis project Ga0137394, IMG submission 108278) | Vadose zone soil microbial communities from Angelo Coast Range Reserve, California, USA - czobulk1.16 metaG | ecosystem: Environmental > Terrestrial > Soil > Vadose zone | place: USA... | reverse complement strand
ATCTGAAGTTTCGCAACTAAAATTAAACCGTTTCCCAACAGAGTACCACCGTGCCGGTAGAGTACATGGGCGGCGCGTTGTGGCGTTGCAAAAGTATTTGTCATGGACGAGCTGCTGCGAGACTTCCTGACTGAGACCAACGAGAGCATCGATGTCGTTGACGTCGAGCTCGTGCGCTTTGAGCAGGAGCCGAACAACGCGCAGATTCTCAGCCGGATCTTTCGGCTGGTTCACACCATCAAGGGCACCTGCGGTTTTCTCAATCTGCCGCGGCTTGAAGCGCTTACCCATGCGGCCGAGACGCTGATCGGTAATTTCCGCGATGGCGCGCCAGTCACCGGCGAGTCGGTCAGCCTGATCCTCGCCACCATCGACCGGATCAAGATCCTGCTCGATGAGCTGGAGCGCAACCAGGCCGAGCAGGCCGGCGACGACCGCGATCTCATCGATGAGCTTGCGCAGGCTGCCGCACAGGTTTCGGGGGCCGCTCCGGCTGCATCGCCGAAACTCGAGGGGCAGAAGGCCGCGCCCAAGCGCGCCATTCCTGCCGAGGCGCCCCCGGCAGCCGCCGTAACCTCCGCGACCAATGACAGCAAGCCCGTACGCGCCAAGGCCGATGGCGCACCGCGCTCCTCCGAGGAGGCGGCCGAGAGCCGGGTTGCCCAGCAGTCGATCCGTGTGCACGTCGACACGCTCGAGCAGCTCATGACCATGGTGTCGGAGCTGGTGCTGACCCGCAATCAGCTGCTCGAGATCGTGCGCCGCCACGAGGACTCCGAGTTCAAGGCTCCTCTGCAGCGGCTGTCCAACGTCACCGCCGAGCTGCAGGAAGGCGTCATGAAGACGCGCATGCAGCCGATCGGCAACGCCTGGCAGAAGCTGCCGCGCATCGTGCGTGATCTTTCCAACGAGCTCGGCAAGCCGATCGAGCTCGAGATGCATGGCGCCGAGACCGAGCTCGATCGTCAGGTGCTCGATCTGATCAAGGATCCGTTGACGCACATGGTGCGCAACTCCGCCGATCACGGGATTGAGGAGCCGGGCCGGCGCCAGGCTGCCGGCAAGCCGGAAAAGGGCACGATCCGCCTCTCGGCCTGGCATGAAGGCGGTCACATCATCATCGAGATCGCCGACGACGGGCGCGGCCTCGACGCCCAGAGGATCAAGGCGACCGCGGTGACGCGCGGGCTCGCGACCGAAGGCGAGATCGAGAAGATGCCGGACGCGCAGGCGTTCAAGTTCATCTTCTCGCCCGGCTTCTCCACCGCCAGCCAGGTGACGAACGTGTCCGGCCGCGGCGTGGGGCTCGACGTCGTGCGCTCCAACATCGATGAGATCGGCGGCACCATCGATGTCAAGTCGGTGCCCGGCCGCGGCACGAGCTTTACGATCAAGATTCCGCTCACGCTCGCCATCGTGTCGGCACTGATCGTGGAAGCGGCCGGCGACCGTTTCGCGATCCCGCAGCTCGCGGTGGTCGAGCTCGTGCGCGTGCGCGCGAATTCGGAGCATCGCATCGAGCGCATCAAGGACGCGGCCGTGCTGCGGCTGCGCAACAAGCTCCTCCCGCTGGTCACGCTCAAGAGCATGCTCAAGCTCGCCGAGGCGCAGGACGAGACAAAGAGCGCGTTCATCGTGGTGATGCAGGTCGGCAACCAGACGTTCGGCGTTGTGGTCGACGCGGTGTTCCATACCGAGGAGATCGTGGTGAAGCCGATGTGCAGCCGGCTGCGCAACATCGCGCTGTTCGGCGGCAACACCATCCTGGGCGACGGCGCGGTGATCATGATCGTCGATCCGAACGGCCTCGCCAATGCGATCGGCAGCTCGGCTGCTGCGCAGCAGGCGGCCGAGAACGCGCGCGAGATCGAGCAGCGCACCGAGGCTGCGAGCATGGAATCGCTGCTCGTGTTCCGCGCCGGCTCACCGCAGCCGAAGGCCGTTCATCTCTCGCTGGTGACCAGGCTGGAGGAGATCGACGCCAAGACCATCGAGGGCACCGACGGCCGCCTGATGGTGCAATATCGCGGTCAGCTCATGCCGCTCGTGCTGGTCAACGAGGACGTGCGCGTCAAGGAGAAGGGCGTGCAACCGCTCCTGGTGTTCGCGGACGAGGGGCGGGCGATGGGGCTCATTGTCGATGAGATCGTCGATATCGTGGAGGAGCGGCTGCGCATCGAGCTCGCCAGCCAGCGTCCGGGCGTGCTCGGCTCCGCGATCGTGAAGGGGCAGGCCACCGAGGTTGTCGACATCGCGCACTATCTGCCGCTCGCCTTCGAAGACTGGATGGCCTGGGCCGGCGGGCGCATGGAGCGGGCGCCAGTGCGCGTGCTGCTGATCGACGATGCACCGTTCTTCCGCAACATGCTGGCGCCCGTGCTGAAGGCCGCGGGCTATGCGGTGACGTCAGCCGCGTCCGCCAAGGAGGCGCTGGCGCTGTTCGAGGACGGCGAGCGCTTCGACATCCTGGTGACCGATCTCGACATGCCCGGCATGGACGGTTTCGACCTCACCGAGGCGGTCAGAAAGAATCCGCGGACGGCGGCGATGCCGGTGATCGGGCTCTCGTCGCTGGCCTCGCCGGAGGCGATCGAGCGCGGCCGCAAGGTCGGCCTGCACGACTACGTCGCCAAATTCGACCGTCAGGGCCTGATTGCGGCGCTCAAGGAGCAGACCGCCGACATCGATTGCGCGGCATGAGCGAGCGATGAGCACAACCGATCACGCCATCGAATATGTCACCGCGACGATTGGCGGCCAGCTGTTCGGCCTGCCGATCTCGGGCGTGCAGGACGTGTTCATGCCCGAGCGCCTCACGCGCGTGCCGCTGGCGGCGCCTGAGTTCGCCGGCATGCTCAATCTGCGCGGCCGGATCGTCACGGCGGTCGACATGCGGCTGCGGCTCGGACTGGCACCGGCTGAGGCGGGCAAGGCGCGCATGGCGATCGGGATCGAGAGCAAGGGCGAGTCCTATGGCCTGCTGATCGATGCGGTCGGCGAAGTGATCCGGCTGCCGGTGGCAGGTTTGGAGAACAATCCCGTGAACCTCGACGCGCGGCTCGCGCGCGTCTCGGCGGGCGTGTATCGCCTCGACGGCAATCTTCTGGTCGTGCTCGACGTGGACCGGGTGCTCGATATCGGCGCTCATGCCGAGGCGGCGTGAGCGGACAAGACGTAAAGCGGAATGCGGACGGTGAGTGGCAACGGCGACTTTTGGTCGCCAGAAAGAGGAAGCGATGAAAACCTGCTTGGTCGTGGACGATTCAAGCGTCATTCGCAAAGTGGCGCGCCGGATCCTCGAAGGGCTCGAGTTCGAGATCTCTGAGGCCGAGGACGGCGAGCAGGCACTCGAAGCCTGCCGCGGCAAGATGCCGGACGGGATCCTGCTCGACTGGAACATGCCGAAGATGGACGGCTACGAATTCCTGCGCTCGTTGCGCAAGATGCCGCAGGGCGATCGCCCCAAGGTGGTGTTCTGCACCACCGAGAACGACGTCGCGCATATCGCGCGGGCGCTGCACGCGGGCGCGAACGAGTACATCATGAAGCCGTTCGACAAAGAGATCGTCGAGGCCAAGTTCCAGGAGGTTGGGCTGATCTGACCGGCCGCCCGGCTATCTGGCGTTTCAACGCCATCCATCCATCCCGTGGCGCTGTGTTGAGCCCTTCGCGTGTCCTGATGACCATCACTGCCGCTTCTCGTCCAACCTTGCGTTCTGCCACCGCGCAACGGCCCATTCGTGTCATGGTGGTCGATGATGCCGTCGTGGTGCGCGGCCTTATCGTCCGCTGGGTCGAGTCGGAACCTGGGCTCGAGGTCGTGGCCGCGTTGCGCAGCGGCCGCGAGGCGATCGCCCAGATCGAGCACGCCGATCCCGACGTTGTCATCCTCGACGTCGACATGCCCGACATGGACGGGATCACGGCGCTGCCGCGCCTGCTGGCCGCCAAGCCCGAGCTGGTGGTGATCATGGCCTCGACGCTGACCCGCCGCAACGCGGAGATCAGCTTGCGGGCATTGGCGCTCGGCGCCGCGGACTATATCCCGAAGCCGGAAACCACCCGCGAGGTCACGACGTCGGAGAGCTTCCGCCGCGATCTTGTGGAAAAGATCCGCGCGCTCGGATTGCGCCGCAAAAATCCGCCAGAGCACCTGCAGGAGGCAACGCCTGCGGCCGCGCCGGCCGTGCTGCGGTCGATGGTGGTGCCGGTGGGCGAGCCGGTGCCGACAGCGAGGATCGAGCGGGCGCCGGACGAAGACATCAAGCTGCGTCCCTTCCCGCCGATTCCGCCGCGCATTCTTCTGATCGGCGCTTCGACCGGCGGGCCACAGGCTCTCAATGCGGTGGTCGCCAAGCTCAATCGGGTCATCGACGATGCGCCAATCCTCATCGTCCAGCACATGCCGCCAACCTTCACGACCATCTTTGCCGAGCATCTGTCACGCGCGAGCGGACGGATCGCCCGCGAAGGAGTCGATGGCGAGCCGGTTCGCGCCGGACAGATTTACATTGCGCCCGGCGGAAGGCACATGCGCGTCGATCGGCGCAGCGGCGAGGCCACGATTGCCATCGTTGATGGCCCGATGGTCAACTTCTGCAAGCCTTCCGTCGATCCGCTGTTCAGCTCCGCGGCCGAGGTCTGGGGCGCCAAGTGCCTGGCGCTCGTGCTCACCGGCATGGGTTGCGACGGGACCAATGGGGCGGCCGAGCTGGTCGCCGCCGGCGGCGCGGTGATCGCGCAGGACGAAGCCACCAGCGTGGTCTGGGGCATGCCGGGCTCGGTTACGCATGCCGGCTTGTGCTCCAGCGTGCTTCCGCTCGATCGCATCGCCCCGGCGGTCATACGTCTCTTTGCAGGAAGCCGGCTATGACTCCGCTCGAATACGATTACCTGCGGCGGCTCTTGAAAGAGCGATCGGGGCTCGTGCTCTCGAACGACAAGCAGTATCTGGTCGAAAGCCGGCTCATGCCGGTTGCGCGCCGGGCGGGGCTCGGGAGCCTGTCCGACCTGGTGCACAACCTCAAGCGGTCGAGCGCCGAGCCGCTGATCGTGGACGTGGTCGAGGCCATGACCACCAACGAGACGTTCTTCTTCCGCGATCGCATTCCATTTGATCACGTCCGCGACAGCATCGTGCCTGGTTTTCGGGAAGCGCGCGCGCTGCAAAAACGGATCCGCATCTGGTGTGCGGCAGCCTCGAGCGGGCAGGAGCCCTATTCGCTCGCCATGGGCTTCAAGGAGATGGGCGCGAGCCTCAACGGCTGGCGCATCGACATCCTGGCGACCGACATTTCGGCCGAGGTGCTGGAGAAGGCCAAGGCCGGCCTCTACAGCCAGTTCGAAGTCCAGCGCGGTCTGCCGATCCAGCTCTTGGTCAAATATTTCACGCAGGCCGGAGACTGCTGGCAGCTCTCGCCCGAGATCAAAGCTATGGTGCAGTTTCGCCCGTTCAACCTGCTCAACGATTTCGGTCCGCTCGGCATGTTCGATCTGGTGTTCTGCCGCAACGTGCTGATCTATTTCGATCAGGAGAGCAAGGTCGGCGTGCTTGATCGGCTGGCACGTCAGATCGAGCACGATGGCTATCTGTTGCTTGGCGCCGCCGAAACCGTGGTCGGTCTCACCGACCGGTTCAAGCCGCATCCCGATCGTCGCGGCCTCTATATGCCAAACGCCAAGCCAGTGAGTGCCGCCGCGCCGCGGCTCGCGGACGCGGGCGGTCTGCGCTAACGCGCGTCGCAGGCGTGTCCTCATAAAGCGGAATGTCGCTGCTCGCCGGCTGACGTCTGCTTCGCGTCCGATAGCGACGCGAAAGCGGACATGTCTGGAGATCTGGGTCGGGCCAAACCGACATTGACCCGTTTTGCGCGTGAGCGACCTGATGTAGGCTAGTACCCCGAGCTGCCAAGGGGACGTGCCGAAATCCCCATTGATTTTCAGGGATAGCGTTGGTGCCAGCGGCTGGCGAGCATTCTCGATTTTGAATCCATTATCAGCAAGCGCAACAGCGTTGGACTTAAGTTTTTGGAGGAAACGTCATGAAACTTCCCAACCGCAGGCTCCTGCATCTGGCCGCGGGCGCCACCGTTATGCTCTATGTCAACCAAGTCTTGGCTCAGCAAAATCCACCGGCTGCTAGCTCGTATGATCTCGTGCTGCGTAGCGCTCGTATCGTGGATGGGACAAGCAGCCCCTGGTATCGCGCGGACCTCGCCATCCGTGGTGATACCATTGTGCGGATAGCGCCATCGATCCGCGAATCCGCGGCCCGCGTGATTGACCTCGGCGATCTCGTTGTGGCGCCGGGCTTTATTGATATCCACACACATGCATCGCGCAACATCTTCGCCGTCCCAACCGCCGACAATTACATCCGCCAGGGCGTGACGACCGTGTTTGAAGGTCCTGATGGTGCCGGCTCCGTTGTGGGCAGCCTGCCGGCACCGATCAAACCTTTTCTGGATCGACTGGAGGCAACCCCCCGCTCCATCAATGTCGCGGCTTTCATCGGCCAAAACGCGGTGCGTGAAGCTGTGATCGGATTGGCCAATCGCGCCCCAAGCGCGGCAGAGCTTGAACGCATGCGCGAGATTGTCCGCCAAGGGATGCGCGATGGAGCATTCGGCTTGAGTACAGGACTGTTTTACGTTCCGGGCGCGTTCACGCCCCTTGAAGAGATCGTCGAATTGCAAAAGGTCGTAGCGCCATTCCGCGGAGTTCACACGTCCCATATGCGAGATGAAGCGTCACGCGTCGTTGAGAGCGTCAAGGAAACCATTGCCATTGGCGAGTTGAGCGGCGTCCCAACGCATGTGTCGCATCACAAGGTTATTGGAAAGGCGTATTGGGGCAAAAGCGTCGAAACTCTCCAGGTCATCGATGCAGCCCGGGCGCGCGGCATTGACGTAACCATGGACCAATATCCCTACACGGCCGCAAGTACCACCATCCAGTCAGCCTTGCTTCCACAATGGGCAATGGAAGGAGGAATCGAAGGTGCCAAGGCAAGACTAAAAGATTCCACAACGCGTACGAGGGTTAAGGCCGCAACGGTGGAAATCCTGCTGACTGAGCGTGGCGGCGGCGATCCCAAGAACGTTGTCATCAATACGTGCGATTGGAATCCGGCGCTTGCGGGTAAGCATCTTGGAGAAGTCACGCAAGCGCGAGGGCTTGAGCCGACCCTCGAAAACGCTGCCGAGACGGCTCTTTGGTTGGTCGAGAGCGGTGGCTGCCGCGGTGTGTTTCATGCCATGGGCGAGGAGGACTTGGAGCGTATTCTCGCACATCCTGCAACCATGATTGCCTCCGATGGGGAAATCACGATCTTCGGCCGAGCGGCACCGCACCCGCGGAGCTACGGTACGTTTGCGCGCATTCTTTCGCGCTACGTACGCGAGAAGCATATCATCACCCTGGAGGATGCGGTCCGCAAAATGACGTCACTTCCCGCGGCTCGCGTTGGCTTCACCGATCGTGGTGTGCTGCGGCCTGGCATGAAGGCTGATCTCGCCGTGTTCGATGCAGATCGTGTGCGCGACATGGCGACTTTTGAAAAGCCTCACCAGTACGCAGAGGGCTTTGCCTATGTCATCGTCAATGGGGAAATCGTGTACGAGAACGGAGCAATGACGGCAGCACGACCGGGTCGTGTCATCTACGGACCTGGAAAGACCGCGGCAGTTCAATGAGTGGCTTCGACCGAACGCTTGGTTGCGCGCGACTCGTCATACATGGCCTGCAGATGCGGCCGTGTCATCAGCCCGAGCTCGGTCAGGTGAGTGTTGGCGCGCTCGCGATGAAATAACGGTCCGCCGAGCTCCTCCTCGAGCAGCTTGATCGCACGCGTGAGCGATGGCTGGCTCACATGACATGTCTCGAACGCGCGGGTGAAATTGAGCTCCGTCGCCACCGCCAGGTAATACCTGACCTGGTGCATTTCCATCGCAACCTCCGACGCGTCGCCTGCCGGCGAACCGAATCCCTCTTTTTCGTACGTTGCGACAGTGGAAAAAGTTACGCGCCGCCGATGGTTAACAGTCGCGCCGGACCACACGGCAGGCGGTCAGCTGGCCGCCTAGTGCCCCGAAGTTCGTGATACGTCTCGGCATGCTAGGCGCCGCGTGGGCTCAGCTTGCGGGTGCAGGCGAGGACGATCAGTCCGACTGCGCCGGGGACGAGCGCGAGCAGGCTGCCGGCGGCTGCAAGCGCGGCGGTCGCCGCCCAGGCGATCGAGGAGAAGGCCTCCGCGATGGTGGCGATGCGTGAGGAGGTCTGCCGGCGCCGGAAATGGCTGCGCCTGGCCTGGGCGCGAAACCAGAGCTGGATCGTGGTTGCGGCGGCGGCCGCAGTCAGCACGCCGATGGCGGCGGTGGCCGCAGTCCAGGTCGAAACCAAGGTGAGCGCAAGCACGAGCGGCGAGAACGCCAGCATGATGGCGCCCAGCACGGCCTCGATCTTGGCTTGCACGATCTGGCTTGCTTTCACGGGTGCTGTTGCAATGAGATCGGGCGCATCCTCGCCCGAGATGGCGAGCCAGGCTAACCCGCCGGCGAGCTGGCCAGCCGCCATCACCAGCACCGGCACGATCAAGGTCGCCGCCTCACTGCGGCTGCCAAAGCCGCGCCACAGCAGCAGGGCAGGCGGCGCGAGGTAGAGAAGCTGCATCAAGCTCTGCGAGAGCAGCCATGGGTCGCGCCGCAGCAGAGTCCATTCCTTGCGCCGCAGCATCCGCTTCGGGGGCACCAGCCGGAATGTGTGTGCGGCACGCACGCGCTGCGGAGTGGCCTGGCTGGTACCGGTTGCGATGATCACGTGATCGGCGAACTTGCGCGACACCAGAACGATCGCGGCGATCAGGATCGTAAGACCCAGGGCGAGCACGACGGCGAGCGTGTCGAGATCGCCAAGGATCGCGCGCGCCGGCCACCACACCAAGCTGTCGACCTCGGGTGCATGCGTCACCACGGCGTCCGAGCCGAGCAGCGCATAGCGTGAAAGGAGCGTGCCGGTCAGCTTGGTGTCGGCCGAGAGGATGGCTGCAATCTGCACGCCGATGACAAAGGCTGCCCCGATGACGGCGGATACGATCTGCGCGATCAGCCGCGTACGCCTGGGACCGATCATGCGGAACAGCGCGACCGCGAGCGCAAGCGCGACTGCCGCCGCACTCGTGGCGAGCGCTAAGATCGCGCCGTAGGCCCCAAGCCAATGCGATCCCCCGCGCAGCACGAGCACGTTGATCGCCGGCGCTGCCAGTAGCAAGGCCATGCCGGTGATCGAGAGCGCCATGGTGGCCATGCGCACCACAAAGACTTTGCGGGCGGCGACCGGGGAGGACAGGATGAGGTCGAGATCGGCGCGGGTATAGAACGCGCGCGTCACCGATTCGAGCGCCTGCGACACCATCAGCGACCATGACATCAGCACGCAGCCGGTGATGGTGACGAGCGTTTCCTTGTCGGGGTCGCTGATGCCCGCGTAGCGGCCGACCACCGACAGCGCGAGGAGATGCATCGACACCAGGACGATGAGGCAGGTGAGCGCGACCGATCGGGTTCGCCAGCGTCCGCCGGCGGTCATCATGGCGAGCCAGTCGCGCCAGGCCAGCCGCGATTCGTGGCGCGCGAGCCAGACGAGCGTTCCTGGATGACTCATGATTGTTCCCTCATGGCGGGCGAGGTTCTGTCGCTGCCACAGACTCGGCGCGCTCCCTCCCCCCGCGAACGAAGTGAGTGGTGGGGAGGGTTGGGGTGGGGGGCGCTTAGTTGCAACTGCATTCCCCCCACCCCCGACCCCTCCCCACCACTCGAGCGCAGACAAGTGTACGCAGTCTGCGCAAGCTTGACTGCGGCCGCTCGCGGGGGGAGGGGAGCGGAGAGGCCGCGCCACGGACTACTGGAATCTCTCTTCACGCGGCGGCTGCCTGTTCGGCGACCAGTGCCAGGAACGTGTCCTCGAGGCTGGTGACGCCACGGCCGGCCTGGTCGCGCAGCTCCGCCAGGGTGCCCTGTGCAATCAGCCGTCCGGCCGCGATCACGCCGATGCGGTCGGCCATGCGCTCGGCCACCTCGAGAATGTGCGTGGTCATGATCACGGTGCCGCCCTGCGCGACCCGCTCGCGCAGCACGCCCTTGACCTGACGGGCGGAGCCGGCGTCGAGCCCGGTGAGCGGCTCGTCGAGAATGATCAGGCTCGGGTCATGCACCAGCGCTCCCGCGAGCGCCACCTTCTGCCGCGTGCCTTTCGAGAAACCTTCGCAGCGCTGGTTCGCTTCCGCGCCAAGGCCGAGCCAGCCAATCAGCTCATGGGCGCGGGCCTGAGCCAGGCGCGCCTCGATGCCCCACAGCCCGGCGACGAATTCGAGATATTCGAGCGGCGTGAGCTTGTCGTAGATCATCGGCTCGTCCGAGATCCAGGCGACGCAGCTTTTGGCCGCGACCGGATCCGCGAGCGCGTCGACGCCGTGGATGAGAATCGT
>Ga0137394_10004596_pt1 | contig 10484 bp, 4 predicted proteins | sample czobulk116metaG_FD_108278 | JGI IMG/M metagenome (GOLD analysis project Ga0137394, IMG submission 108278) | Vadose zone soil microbial communities from Angelo Coast Range Reserve, California, USA - czobulk1.16 metaG | ecosystem: Environmental > Terrestrial > Soil > Vadose zone | place: USA... | reverse complement strand
GCGTTTCCGCTCAAACCAACCGGCGATACCAGGTTGGTGGCATTGCTGTCAATCGTGATACTTCCGGACTGATTTCCGATGGTGCTCGGGGAGAACGTAACGGTAACCGCTCTTGAGCCGCCCGGATTAATAGTGACGGGGAAGGTCGTACCAGTGATCGAGAATGCCGCACCACTGACAGCGGCCGAATTCACAGTTAGGGCCGCCGTGCCCGGGTTTGAGATTGTCATGGTGCGCGTAGCCGAGGTATTTACGGTGATGCTGCCGAAAGCGATGGCCGCTGGAGTTACTGCGATCTGCGCCACCACTCCCGTCGTTGCTGTTCCGGTGAGCGAGACCACGGTTGGGGAATTGACCGCGTTACTTATGAACGATACTGAGCCGCTTATGGGACCCGCCGAGGAGGGCGTAACACTGATTGAAGCGCTGATGACGGCGCCGGCAGCAATCGTGGCCGGCAATGCCAGACCGGGGACACCAAAACTGGGGTCGCTGGTATTGACTGCTGTGATAACTGCGTCACTGCCTCCGGAATTTGTCAACGCAACTGTGCGCGAAGCGGTAGTGCCAACCAGGACGGAACCGAAATCGGCCGATGCTGGTGTCGCCGCCAAGCTGGGTGGAGTACCCGGGCTAGATGAGGAGGATTTGGCGGCTGTGCTACCGCAGCCGGCCAACATTGCAGCCGCTAATGCCACCGCTACCGTTGCCACGCACTGAAGCTTTAGCTTCAACATTGACTCCTTATCCTTACCAGCGGTTTGGATATCGACCTTAGGCCGCTCCCAGCAGTATGCGAAATCGGCTCCGGAAGCTCCACATAAAACTGCCGGTAAGTTACACGAAAGAAAGCGACTAATGGTTCTGCAGGCCATGGCCATCTAGAGCCACGGGGGGTAGCTAGCCTACAATTTTGCTGTTTTCCCAGGTTTTTGAACCCAAAATGGCCACGCAGTGGCCGGTAGCGGTTACGGGGCCATTGTTTTCAACAGGTTGCTTTGTGCTTCTTTTCAGCTACTTAGCTGGTACGGCGCTTGTTTTATTGTTGGCTGGTTGGAAATTCTGTCTAGGGTTACGGTAAAAAACTCGGAAGGAGCCTGACGTGCTGTCGTGTTCCTGGGATGGCTCAGGGCCTTGATGCGTTGGCTGAGGTGGGCCTTCTGGGGATGGCCACTTCCCAAGAGATCAACACAATCCACGCGCGGCGCAATTGTATAACTAAGGAAGGTCGAAAACTTACGGCGCGAGAATTTATTTTAGGGCGGCCACGCGCATGTTCCGCACACCACTCCAGACAAATCCGGCAGTTGCGATGGTTTGCGGGACCCACCAGGTTTTTCGCAGGGCCGAGTGGCGGCTCTGCGCCATACGTCGCGACAAATAATCCAGCCCCAGCGGCAGTACCTGAATTACTGGATAAATTGCGGCCGAGTCGGCAAAGGGCTTCATCAGCGGATTGCGCTCGTAACCGCGCCCGCTGCTAATCGATTGTCGCGTTGACCACGCATCGAAGGTGGCGGCGCCATGTTGGGCGGCGGTGAATGCCCACCATGTCCGCGGAAGTCTTACCGCTGGTTTTTTTGTGGGCTCAGCATTCCTCACCAGCAGCGGTTGCAGTGGTAGGTTCGCAGCTTGCAACATCGCGGGATCTGACTGCGGCAGCTGGGACGAGGATGAAATGCTGCTGGCAGGCGCTGCTACCGTCAAAGTCTCGGGTTCGGTGGATACGATCTTCGAGGGGACGCCGGGCGAACCCGAATTCGTATCGGCTACGTCTGAAGCCGGCGCATGGCTGCCCTTAGACAGGGCTTCCTGGCCCAAACACGTAGTGGCGAAGCTCAATACCAGCAAAATAACCAACCGAAACATGTGGTTACTCCTGGCCATATTAATAGCAGCAGAAGTACCATTTGGGTACAGCACTGAAGTAACTCCCATGGTTCGGTAAGCTGCTGAAAACAATCGCTCCTCCCCTTTTCAGACCCTCTCCTGCCAGCCCTCCTCGTCAAGCCCCATACCGGTTAGTGGTAAACCTTTTCCTATTAGTTCCAGAGACTTGGCTTTTTTGTTTCCCGCAGCTCTCTTTCAGGTTCGCGCCCAAGTGGCCTCTTCGTTGCGAGGCTGCGGGTTACGCCGAGCGTTAGCAGGACTTGGAGGTTTTTGGAGAAACAACCATTGAAAAGGAAATGGCTAAAGCTGCAGAACCTTGCAGAGTTCCGGTTCCGCGCAGGGGCCATCTGGTTGTAAAAAATGGATCTAGTGCCTTGAAATTGAGCCACATGTCTCGATTTTCAAGCGAGCCAACATCTGGCACCTTTCATGCACTCTCCACTTGGTTCGCTTCAAATTGCTAAGGACGCAGGTTGCTTGGGCCGCCCGAGATTCCGGGTCGTAGTTCGCAAAAAATGACCCATTCTTGTGAGTCTCGACCAATCTCAGTTTTTTCTAGAAGCCGTCGTAAAACAGCCCGACTACTAGATCCAAGGCGGTGCGAAACGCTTGCTGATTGAGCGCCACCTTTGCAAGAAAACTCGTTTGACGAGACCCCTCCGGCAAACCCGGAGTTCCCCCCTCCCGAGCGAGGTCCTCAGCCCGTAAGAGTGAGCAAAGGGGCCCTCGGCTCTGCCTTAGAGCAGTTGTCGGCTTTCAGTGTTGGAACAAAGCATTCGCACGCCAGCAGTGCGACTGCTGCCGAGGCTCATTAACAGAAACTGCGGTCTGCTTTTTCGAACGGAGCCGCAAATTTTAAGTAATCAGCAATGTTTGTTTTAGCCGCGGAGGGCTGGTCACTCTGCGGCTCGGCCGAGTCCTGGGTGCATATTTTTGGGTCCTTGAACATCGAAATTCTCGCGCGGAAGGCCTATGCAAATTGTGGCTCGGTTTTTTTGTTTGTTGAGCAGCATCCTCTTATGGATGTCACTCTCCTCGGCAGCTTTTGGCGCCTGTACAACGCCCCCGGGACCGGCAAACGCAATCGAGGCGGAGAATTGCAAACCGGGCAATCCAGATACCGAATGGGACATCACCGGCGCCGGCGATCCTTCCATACAGGGCTTCGCCACCGACATCAGCTACAACGTCGGCAGCACCGCGCAGTTTAAGGTCAGCACTACCGCCACTGCCTACACCCTAGACATCTACCGCATCGGCTACTACTCGGGCATGGGTGCTCGCAAAGTGGCCTCAATCCTTCCTTCCGCAGCACTGCCACAACTACAACCGGCTTGTACAAGTGACACCACCGCGGGCCTCGGCGGCTCAGGACTTGCGGACTGTGGCAACTGGGCCGTCTCCGCGTCCTGGGATATACCGCCGGACGCTACTTCCGGGATCTATTTCGCGCTGCTCAAGCGCGCCGATACTGGCGGCAAGAGCCATATTGTTTTTCTTGTCCGCAATGATTCCAGTCACTCTGATCTCTTATTTCAGACCTCGGACACGACTTGGCAGGCTTACAACCACTATGGTTTGGGCAGCCTTTACGGATCGAATAGCGGTCAGGACGATACTAGCCATCGCTCTTTCAAGGTGAGCTACAACCGCCCCTTCCTTACGCGAGAATCGCGAGCTTACAACTGGGTATTTGATACCGAATACCCCATGGTGCGGTGGTTAGAGGCGAATGGGTACGACGTTAGCTACTTTTCTGGGGTTGACAGCGCACGTTTTGGGTCTCGCATTCTGCAACACAAAGCGTTCCTGTCTGTCGGCCACGATGAATACTGGTCCGGAGATCAGCGGGGAAATGTCGAAGCGGCGCGTTCCGGCGGCGTGCACTTGGCGTTCTTCAGCGGAAACGAAGTCTTCTGGAAAACGCGCTGGGAAAATAGCATCGACGGATCCAACACCTCATATCGCACTCTGGTTAGTTATAAAGAAACCCATGCCGGTGCGCACATTGATCCGCTGAATGCAAGTTGGACCGGCACTTGGCGTGATCCCCGCTTCAGCCCGCCGGGTGACGGCGGACGCCCAGAGAATGCGCTGACAGGAACGTTGTTTATCGTAGATGGACCCAATTTTGGATCCATTCAGGTGTCGAGCGCTGACGGCAAATTGCGCTTCTGGCGTAACACCAGTCTCGCCAATCAGGCTGCGGGCCAAGTAGCGATCCTGCCGGAAGGCACCCTTGGATACGAATGGGACGTCGATGCCGATAACGGCTTCCGTCCGGCTGGTCTATTCCACTTGTCTTCAGCCGTGTACAACATCACAGGTCTGTATTTGCTGGACTTCGGCTCGACATTTGGTAACGGCACGGCCACCCATAATCTGACGTTATATCGGGCTGCTAGCGGAGCACTCGTCTTCGGCGCTGGAACCATCCGGTGGCCATGGGGCCTGGACGCGGTACACGATTCCCCACTCTTTCCGGCTTTTCCCGCCGATCTCCGGATGCAACAGGCAACCGTCAATCTGTTTGGCGACATGAACGCCCAGCCCGCAACGCTGCAGGCAGGACTCATACCAGCCTTCCCGTCTAGCGATACCATACCGCCCAGTTCCGCAATCAATTCACCCGCTGCTGGCACTGCGGTTCAGGTGGGGACCACAATCACTGTGGCAGGAACGGCGGCTGACACCGGCGGCGGCGTAGTGGCTGGAGTTGAAGTTTCCCTGAATGGAGGAGCAACCTGGCATCCCGCGGACGGACGCGAAGCGTGGACCTACAATTCGATCACCAGCAGCGCCGGTTCCTTTACACTGCTGAGTCGCGCCGTGGACGACAGCGGCAACGTCGAGGCTCCCGCTCCCGGCGTCAATGTAACCGTCACTTGCCCGTGTTTGACTTTCAGTCCCGCCAGCACTCCAGCGTTGGTTGATTCAGGAGATGCCGCCGGAGTAGAGGTCGGAGTTAAGTTCCGTTCCGACGTAAATGGCTTCATCAGCGGCATTCGCTTTTACAAGAGTGCAACCAATACTGGTACACACATCGGCCATCTATGGACCAGGGATGGAATACTTCTGTCGGCGGCCACGTTTACCAGCGAAACTGCTTCCGGATGGCAACAGGTAAACTTCCCCTCCGCAGTAGCGGTCACTGCTGGAACGACCTATGTGGCCTCCTATTACGCGCCCAATGGCCACTACTCCCTGGGCTTGGATTACTTCAAATTGGCAGGGGTAGACAGTGCGCCACTGCATTTCCTTAAAGATGCAGTGGATGGAGGCAACGGAGTATTCGCCTACGGCAGCGGCAATACCTTCCCGACGTCCTCGTTCCGAGCGAGTAATTATTGGGTAGATGTTGTTCTGATCACCGGGACGTTGACTACAGTTTCGCCGGTACCGGGCGCCTCTGGGGTAAGCCCAGCAGCAACCGTTAGCGTAACCTTCGATAGACCGATAAATCCGGCAAGTGTTTCCAGCAACAGCTTCCAGTTGCACGATGCCGCAAACAATCCGGTTCCCGCCACAGTCTCTTACGATCCCAGTAATCTCACCGCCACCCTTAGCCCAAGCGCGGCTTTGCAGATCGCTACGGGGTACTCCGTACTGGTGGTGGGAACTACGGGGGGAATTACTGACTCGCACGGAACACCTCTGGGCTTGAACTTTTCATGGCGCTTCACCACATGCTGTTCAGCCTGGAGCTCAGCCGTAGCGCCGCCTATCGCAGATTCTGGAGACGCGGCCTCCATTGAAGTGGGCGTCAAATTCCAGTCGGACGTGAATGGCTTCATCACCGGTGTTCGTTTCTATAAGAGCGCGCTTAACACCGGTGCTCACCTGGGGCGCCTGTGGAGCAAAGATGGGGCGTTGATAACTACCGCCACCTTTACCAACGAAACCGCATCGGGATGGCAACATGTCACCTTCCCATCTGCGGTGGCGATCACCGCCGGAACCCCTTACGTCGCGTCGTACTTTGCGCCCAACGGCCACTATTCAGTGACGCCCGATTATTTTGCCTCAGCAGCTGTGGACAATTCGCCACTGCACTTCCTGAGGGATGGGACCGACGGGGGCAACGGCCTGTTCGCTTATGGTGCGGGCGGGTTCCCGAGCTCAACATTTCGGGCGAGCAATTATTGGGTTGACATAGTCTTCGCCACCAGTCTGGCAGGCTTGGCTGGGCCTACCCTGAACGCAATTTCGCCCTCTTCGGGCGCGATGGGTGTCGATGTAGGCGCGACGGTGAATGCTGTCTTCAGCAAAGCTCTGGATCCGACAACCGTGAATGGCACTAGCTTTCAGTTATTCGACGCCTCTGGAAATTCGGTTCCGGCTTCGGTCAGCTACGGGAGCGATTCGTTCACTGCTACTCTGTCACCTACATATGGCTTAGAGTTCGCCAATCGGTACACAGTCATGGTCACCGGTGGGGCCACGGGCGTGAAAGATACGTCGGGGAACTCTTTAAGCTCGGGCGTGTTGTGGTACTTCACTACGCAGCCTGCGCCGCCGGGAAGCTGTCCTTGCTCAGTCTTTAGTCTTGCTAGCTCGCCTGCAATTGTGGACTCCGGAGATACCGGGGCGGTTGAAGTGGGAGTGAAGTTCCGTTCCGATGAAAACGGCTTCGTTACCGGCATCCGGTTTTATAAGAGTGCGGCCAATACCGGTACCCACGTTGGACATCTGTGGACCAAGGATGGAACACTCCTAAGCACCGCGATTTTCACGAGTGAAACACCTTCCGGCTGGCAACAGGTCACCTTCGCGTCTGCGATTGCAATCAGCGCTGGAACAACCTATGTGGCCTCGTATTTTGCGCCGGGTGGCCACTACTCTGTCAGCCCCGACTACTTTGCGTCTGCAGCAGCAGTCAACTCCCCGCTTCGGCTCCTCCAGGAGGGCCAAGATGGTAGCAATGGCGTGTTCAGCTATGGCGCGAGCGGCGTTTTCCCAACCTCCAGCTTCCGTTCGAGTAACTACTGGGTGGATGTGGCTTTCACCAAGAGCGTTGGCGGGGTATTCGGTCCGACAGTGACGACGGTCTCGCCCAGCTCGTCAGCCACTGGTGTGAATATCGCTACGTCTATTAGCGCTATATTTGATCAGGCGCTCGATCCCACGACGGTAAACGCGGGCACGTTGCGGCTGCTGGACTCAACCAACGCCCTGGTACCGGGAACGGTTACTTATGATGCCACTACTCGAACTGCTACTCTGACTCCAGATTCCGCCCTCGGCCTGTCCAGTCCTTACCGAGCATTCGTTGTGGGGAGAGCGGAAGGAATAAAGGACGCAGAGGGCCATCCTATGCGTTTCGGTGTGTCGTGGCTGTTTACGACTCAGCCACTCCTGCGGGGAGCTGCCCATGCTCAGTGTGGAATCCGAACACAATTCCGTCCCTACCAGATTCAGGAGACGCGGCCCCGATTGAGGTCGGAGTTAAGTTCCGTTCCGACGTTAACGGTTTCTTAAGCGGTATCCGCTTCTATAAGAATGTGGCCAATAGCGGTACACACATCGGCCACCTTTGGACCAAGGATGGAACCCTTTTGGCTACGGCTACGTTCACCAGCGAGACTGCTTCGGGTTGGCAGCAGGCGAGCTTCCCAGCTGCAGTTGCAATCAACGCGGGAACCACATACATAGCTTCGTATTTTGCGCCGAACGGCCACTACTCGGTGCAGGACCTACAGTTCGCCACTGCGGGACTAGACAATGCCCCGCTTCACTTCTTCCAAGATGGGCTGGACGGCGGCAACGGCATATTCGACTACAGCTCCAGCAGCATCTTCCCGACCTCCACGTTCCGCTCCCGGAGTTACTGGGTGGACGTAGTCTTCAACACTGGGACTCCGCGTGCAAGTGTGGCTTCGGTGGCGCCCGCCAACGGGGACACTTCTGTCAGCCCAGCCGCCACGGTAACAGCCATCTTCACTACGGCGATGGACCCTGCCACCGTTAACAGCAGCACATTCTTACTGCTTGATCAGTTCAACGCCGTGCTGTCTGCTGCCGTCACCTATGACGCAACTACAAACACAGCAACTCTAACGCCCACAGTTCCGTTACCGGGCGCGGCCAGCTACCGCGCAGTGATCAGGGGCGGCGGCGTGGAGCCGCGTGTCAAGAACCTGAACGGTTTGTCGCTCCTAAGTGACTACACCTGGTCGTTTGCCACACAAAGCCAGCTAGTCTCGCTGGCACTTGATGCAACAACGGTGCAAGGGGGCACGCCAGCAAACGGCACAGTAACTCTTCGGATTACGGCGCCCGCTGGCGGCGTGACGGTTCAGCTCTCCAGCAGTAATTCAGCGGTAGCCTCGGTGCCCGCGAGCGTAACCGTTCCTGCCGGCGCCAGCTCTGCTACGTTCGTAGTTTCAACTTTTGCCGTCATTGGTAGTACGCCCGTAACTATTACAGCCTCTCAGGACGTGGTGAAAACGGCTGGGTTGACGGTGACCCCGGCGCCCCTCTCCAGCTTGACGCTAAATCCGACCACGGTATTTTCGAGAGGCACGAGCGTCGGCACTCTCACTTTGAGTTTGCCGGCCCCGGCCGGTGGGCTGACCGTCCCATTGGCATCCGACAACCCGGCCGCGACAGTGCCTGCCTCAATTACGTTTGCCGCCGGCGCGACTACGGGCACGTTCAATGTGACTACGTCCGACGTGTCGATTGGCACAGCAGCCACAATAACCGCCACGCTTAACGGCGTTAAATCGGCTGTGCTGACAATCAACCCCATAGTGGTTTCAACCTTGGTGTTGACTCCCACCACGGTTGTTTCGGGTGCAAGCAGTACCGCTACCGTTACCTTGAATGCGTCTGCACCCACGGGTGGGATATCGGTGGCCCTGTCTTCGAGTAACACCGCCGCGGCAAGCACGCCCGCCGCCATCACTATTGCTGCTGGCGCAACCACGGGGACGTTTACTGTGACCACCAGCGGTGTTTCGGCGACTACACCGGTTAACATCTCCGCCACTCTAAATGGCGTAAAGACTGCAGTGCTGACGGTGAACCCTGCTGCGCTGTCAACCTTGACCCTGAATCCGACTTCAGTCGTCGGCGGCAACAATTCCACTGCCACTGTCACTCTGACCGGTCTGGCGCCGCCGGGTGGCGCGACGATCACCCTTTCCGACACCAATCCGGCCGCGGTCGTGCCTGCGAGCGTGGTTATACCGGCAGGCGCCACCAACGCGACGTTTGCCGTAACAACCTCCGGAGTAACCGCCAACGCGACCGGGGCAGTGTCGGCTGCGTACTCGGGCGTCACCAAGAGTGCGAATCTTACAGTTACGCCCGCCGCTCTTAGTTCAATCGCCCTGAGCCCGGCAACAGTCGTCGGCCAGGCGTCTTCCACAGCGACGGTTACTTTGAGTGGCGCTGCGCCTCCTGAGGGGGCGCTTATAACTCTGTCGACCGTAAATACAGCCGCGACGGTACCAGCCAATGTGACGGTGCCGGCAGGTCTTAGAACCGCGACCTTTACAGTCAGCACGGTGGCGGTTGGTGCCACCACCACTGGCAACGTGTCCGCAACCTACCGCGCTGTCACCAGGTCTGCCAATCTAACGGTCAATGCGCTATTTGCCTCCATCAGCTTGAATCCCAATAGCGTGCTGGGTGGTGCGTCGTCCACAGCTACGGTCACATTAAACGCCATAGCACCAGCGGGTGGGCTTCCATTGACGCTCTCCACGGCGAACCCTGCGGCTGCAGTTCCTGCGGGTGTGACTATCGCGGCCGGCGCAACCACCGCCACGTTCGTGGTGACAACGACTCCAGTGGGAGCGACGACTACCGGCTCCGTGACCGCGACAGACGGTCTGAGCACAAGGTCAGCGAATCTAAGCGTGAATCCGGCCACCCTTTCCTCCATCAGCCGCAGCCCTGCGACGGTTGTGGGCGGAAATCCCGTGACCGGCACGGCAACTTTGAATGGCGCAGCGCCGGCCGGTGGTGCCGTGGTGACGCTCACCGACTCGAGCCCCGCGCTGTCTGTACCTGCGAGCATCACAATTCCCGCGGGGGCAGCCTCGGCGACGTTCACCATTTCGACTGTCCCAGTAACCGCAATAACCACAGGAACAGTCTCGGGAACACTAGGTGTCACGCGCACCTCTCCCACGATCACTGTCGATACTGCCGATCTGACTTCTGTTACGTTGAGCCCCAGCACGCTCGCCGGGGGAAATCAGTCCGTTGGGACGGTCACACTCACGGGAAATGCACCGGTTAACGCCACGGTGAGCATTTTCAGCTTCAATGATCCGGTTGCAGCGGTGCCAGTCAGCGTAGTGATACCTGCCGGGTCTAAGAGCGCATCTTTCACGATCAATACCTCGCAGGTGACCGCCAATACAAACGTCACGATATCGACTGTCTACGCGGGCATAACGCGCAACGCGACACTGACGGTGCGTCCGCCGCGCCTAGTTTCGGTCACGCTGAATCCAGCAAGCGTCGTCGGCGGTACGCCTTCGGCGGGAACGGTCACCCTGGACGGCCCGGCGGCGGCAGCCGGTACACCGGTAACCCTATCCAGCAACAACACGGCAGCCGCAACTGTGCCGGCCAGTGTT
>Ga0137394_10004595_pt1 | contig 10484 bp, 10 predicted proteins | sample czobulk116metaG_FD_108278 | JGI IMG/M metagenome (GOLD analysis project Ga0137394, IMG submission 108278) | Vadose zone soil microbial communities from Angelo Coast Range Reserve, California, USA - czobulk1.16 metaG | ecosystem: Environmental > Terrestrial > Soil > Vadose zone | place: USA... | reverse complement strand
TTCCATTGAAAGCGGCGACACTTCCCCCCGAGATGGAAACCTTCGACCCGATATTCCATGGGAAAGATGTACTAGCTGAATATATACCTATGCCAGTAGAGATTTGGACGTTGGGGGCTGTCGCAATACTCAGCGGAGAAATCGCCATCGTCGTGCTAGAGGTAGTTGTGCCGTCTGTGAGAAAGAATTTGATTTGACCGCTTGCGACGCATGAGATTTCTAAGCGGTACGCCTTCCCTTCCGTTGCTGCAATTCCTGTTGGGAATGTTGTTCCTTGCGCGTTGTTCCTACTCGGAGCACTGATAGTGGGGGTCTGGAACACACACTCGAAGACAAATTGAGTGTCGCTGATTGCCGGGGCGGTTGTATCCGTGTCGTATCTCAATCCGATGAAATCAAGCGGGCGAGGAGTTACGCTGATGGTGGGCGGTGATGCGAGCCCCGGCCAGTTCCCCAAGCCCATATAGTGACTTACTTTTGTCCAGCTAAAAGCCTGGGGACCAGTTGTCCCCCTATTTATGCCAAACACCCAAACCATTTTCCAGCCCGGATAGTCCAAAATCGGCCATCCGAGTGAAGGTTTGGACGAGGGGTCAACCCTGGTCGTCAACCAATTCACGTTGGATGCCGTGGCGTTATTCCCCATGGCCACCAAACCGAACGCAGGCGCTCCGCCACTGTTCCCAATACCCGGTCGAATATAGCTGAGCGACGATCCGGCGCTGCCATCGACACCGTGCCACGGAAATTCACTAATAAAGTCGCGCAGAGTAAGCGGCTGATCTACCATCGCAAAATCGTCCCGGATATAGAAGCATGCCGGGTCGGCTTCCCAGATAGCGTCGCCGTTACCCGTACCGTTGCTTGCCCAAAGTCCTTTCGACGGCACTTGGATTATTGATACAAACACGACGCAGCTTCCGCAGAAACCCGCAGTGTATTTGCTTTCTAAAGGCATGTTTCGCTGGGAAGGCACGGAAATCAAAGCCGATGGAACTTTCAAGGCAACTTTTACCGTCGATGAGATCCCGGGCCGCTACATCGTTACGGCATCGCAGAAGGCCGGGGACGGTTCACAGGTCACGGACTCGGCCCCCTTGGTTGTGCCGGTGGGAGACGAAGTTCCGGAAATCATCATCAAGTGATTGAGCCTCGTTGCGTCACACACGCTCGGACGCCGTAGCTTGCTCAACCCTCAAGCCATGATGCTCAAGTAACCACCAAGCCGATGGTTAGAGCTATGTGCTCTAACCACCTCAGTCCAATCGAGATAAGTTGGGCAACATCGTTTCAGGACATCCTGCGGCGAAGCCCTTCGGATATTTCTCACACTAGTGTATTGGGACTGCTCAACTGGGAGTGTAGCGACGGGGGCCGGTTCTTCGACTAAGGAAATATGTCTTCGCGCGCAGCGACAAGATCTTGGTTTCGGCCGCGGAGGCATTTTTCCCGGCGGGCCTTCCCTGTAGGAGTACTTGACACATCCATGATTACCACGATATATGAGTACCTAGTGGAGAAAACCAGGACGATGTCTGTTCTCATGCGGTAAACGCCTATCCATCAGCGGCTCAAAGAGCCGTGAGGAAGGGGTTGGACAACGTGTTTCGAGCGAAGCTGTTATCCATAAACAACACTACGCTATTGTTAGTTCTCACCGTGGTATCTATCAGCGGCGGCTGCGCAAAAGTTCCGCCGCAGGCTGTTGTCCTCTCCCGCACCGTAGGACAGCGGCTCACCGATATCCAAGCCTCCCATGAAGCATTCGTAAGAGCCTATTTTCAAGTAACTCGCGAGCGGTTGGAAGATTTTCTTGTCAACCAGTGGACCCCGACCTTTCTCAGCAAGTTTGTGGACAAAGCAGACTTGATGAACAAGCTCGAGAATGTGCAACCCTTAACGGATGAGCAAAAGGCTCGGCTCTTAGCAAGCTTGCAGGCGGCTAGTGTATCGTCTGCAGACCAGCCTAAGATCGTTCAAGCCGTCGGGAATGCTTTGGGCAGCACGGACCGCGCCAGGCTGGTACTTCAATTCAGCAAAGCAGCGATGGATCAGATAGAACAGAAGAAAAGATCTTTGCTGAACCCAATAGATGACCTGGAACGACAGACGCTAACGGAGTTGGGGAGATCATACGCCCAGGTTCAGGAAGCACAGGGCACAGTCACAGCTCACCTAAGTTCAATCAGCAAGGTTACCGAGGAGCAAGACAAGGTTTTGAAACAGCTTGGATTGTTGCAAAAGCGAGACGCCGTCATCGAGACGGCTGTTGACGCCAACCAAAGAATCATGGGCATCCTGAATGCAGGTAAAGACGTTGAGAAAACTCTCAGCGATCTGGAGGACCAAATTAAGAATCTAAAGAAGCCCCCGAACTGACATACCGCACTCCGGGGCGGCGCGGAGGAAACTACTATGCTCGATGACAGCAATTCACAGAACCCGTTCGAGGAAGACGCCAAGAAAGCAGCTGACGAAACAGATAAGCAACTAGCCAGCGCTCAGGCCAGAGTAGCCACAGTCAGCTGGGATGGGTTGAAGAAGATGTTGCCCAACCCGGGGGACCAGCAGCAGCTGAATGAATTAATCAAGATCGTCCAAGGGGCCACTGACCACAACGAAAAAGTCGCCAGCTTAATCGCGAACATAAGCACCCTCGGCGGTATTGTGGTCAAGGTACTGAGTCGTTTGCCCTAGAGTGCTTGATAGAGGCTCAGTTTGCATAACCACGTAGTGCCAAAGTGCTTCTTACAGACAATCACTGCAGCTGGATTTCGGCCATGGGTTAACAAAGCGGCAGACATATCCAACTAGCAGAAAGCTGAAGAGCCCGAAGAACTCGCGCACGGTGTCGACGTCGGTTTCCGCTACGGGTGCTTTTTTCTGGACAAATTGATCTTGATCGGCGCGTCCTGCTCTTTCAAATCGAAATCACCGCCCTTTGTCTCCCATTCATTGTCTTCCGTCGTCACCTGGATAAACACCTTGCCCTGTGGAACTGGGTAGGGACCAGCGATACCTTTGCTATTGGTTTTTCCCTGCCTGGACTTTGTCTCGCCATCCTCTTTCCATTCGATATATACCGTTGCACTTTTCACGGGCGTTGATTCTTCGCCTCCCGTGACCTGGATCCGAAGTTCTACGGTTTTCTTTTGTACCTTGCCCTCTTTTTCCGGCTCCTGAGAAAACGTGAGGGGAGGCAGAAGAACACTTGTGGCGCATAAGAGAAGAAATCCTCTGCGAATCTCCTTGTACATCTGGCGAACTCCTTTCCTCTAGAACAACAATGACCACGAAAATAAAGCCTAGGGTTGTGGTGTATTGTGTCTAGCGATATGTTTTCGTGCACGCAAGAGGTCGTCCATCACTTCGTCATAGTAGGGTTTGTCCTTGAGGGCTGCACGAGATGTTGGGAAGTAAACGAGCGTAATACTCGCGCCTTGTTCATCAAAGCGGCGTAACACGATTGCACAGCGATAGCCCTCTGAGAGGCGGGTGTTGTCAATCATTGGGAAATCAGAGAAGCCTACCCAGAAGGTCGATTGAACGTAATCAGCATTTCTTTTCCCCGGTTCGGTGGCCTCTCCTTGTTGCGGTGTCCGAACCTCTAACTGCATTCGCATTTCTCTTCTTTCAGGATTCACCCGAAGCACGGTCACTTTAAAATCCCTTCTAAGAGAAATTGATTCTTGATTCACCAATTTTGCCTGGCGTATAGGAAGCGATCCCTCAATGGCCGTATACCCTTCCGGCTTGACATCTTCGAATGAAAAATCAGCATCGAGCTTCCCCTCAGCCTCAAGGGCAGGAATTTCCCTGTCGATTACTTCCTTGGCAAGCCTCTCCACGCGTTCACGATACTTCTCCCTTTCCTTGACAGGTGTTTGAGGATCAAGGATTCGGCTGTAGACGTCCTTGAAAATTGGCCCAAGATCGATGGACTCGTGAAAATTATAAGCCAGCAGTTCCAAGTCAAGAATTTCCTTATGCAGAGTGACGGGTTTCGATTCGACGAAAGACTTGATGGCAGAGTTGAACATATCCTTCCGAAGAGACGTATCCGCTTCTTCTCTCTTGCCCATCAAATCAGCGTAGAGCCGTACATTTGTTTCGTCCGCTTGGTGAAGATTCAGACCGTATCCTATCCAAGCCACAGCCAGGGCAGTCAACAGCCCTCCTGCGGGCTTGAGAATGATGTCCGCCTTGTCCCATCTGTCCTTTGGCCCGTTTGACATAGCTACCTCCTCTTCAGAACGTATCGCCCGCCTTCATTCACGAGATCGAAGTCGTATCGTGCGGGATCATCGGGAGAAACAACGCTAAATGGGGAGGTCCACTGGTCATTTGGATATTTCACGCTCAGTCCGCACGTCCCTTTCGGGACGTTAAAACTATAAGCCCCATACACATCGGTTTTTGTAGAGAGGGGGCTGCCGCCACGGCACGTGATTTGCACTTCTATTCCCTGGCCGACGGAACGACCTCCTTCCGTCAGATTTCCGAAGATTTTTCCGGCAAATGCGGACGTCGGAAAAAGTAGAATCAACGGAAGCACGAAACTGGTCGCTTTCATTTGATCCTCCTTGAAGAATACGATCACAACGCAACTGAACGAGGAGGTTGCGATGTTCGAGTCCAAGCAAAGGATCCAGTCAGATCTTTCAGATCCCCATCAGGCCCTGACGGGACGGAAGGCCATTCTTTCGTCCAGCTAACGCAATCAGATGAGGTCGCAGGTTTTCCTAAGCTTGAATATGACTCTATTTAGCAATCGTGAGTGTAAATGTCAACTACTAGATTGATTACAGTGGTGGGCAACTAGTGAGAAGTTGCGTACAGAAAAACACGGCGGAATTCCTAGCGGTTACAAAAAGCGATTCCAGGCTAGAATTTCTTGCAGACCCGAATAGTCATTTGCCCCCGCAGATACGCGATCAGCGCTATTGCAATGCGACGTCTCAGCCTTATGCTGCTTCCTCTTATGGGATTAGTCAGGTCCTGCCTTCGGGTTGGAACAGATACTCAACTACTTACAATCAGTACCTTAATATTTCCAATGTCCAAACACCCATCTTTAGTCTTCTCAATATCAAACAATTCGCCCAAACGGGAATCTACTTGGCGGCTTCGCGCCTGCATCAAGCAGAAGGCACACCTTCGTTGGCAATCTCTAGCGACGCCCAGTTCCAAATTCATTGGTCCAATGTATTCGCCTCATATAACAGCGGAGGATTCGGCTATACTTTCAATGGGTCGGCAACTATCGGGATTGTACTCCAGGGGACACACTGTTTCGTTCCGGGAGCGCCGGCGGATAGGGCAGGCGACTTCCTCAAGCGCTTGGGCGTGTGTCTAGGTGTCTTACTGCGCTGTTGGCGACAGCTGCGCTTGCCAATCCGCAGCACGATGCTTATGCAGTCGCCAGCCATTTACAGAAATGCCTCAAGCATCCTGTATTCTTTACGCTCCCCGTGGCAAGACAACTTTCGGCCGACGGGCTACCAGCTTGCGAGAAGGATACTTTAGAGGCCTGGCTTGCTACGCACAAGCTGAAGGGTTTTTGGAATGAAAGCCTTCTCCTCATTGATGATCCCAAGGTTTATTCGCGGCACGAGACCCTCTACGATTGGTCGATCATAAAACTGCAGGTCTCCTTTGAGGCGCCTGGGCAGGAAGGTCAGGACGCTGATATGCCCAATCAATACAAGTATTATGCGGTGCGCAGACCGCTATCTCAGGAAGAAGTGAAGTCTTTCTCTGATTGGATCCTCAACAGTGTGGCAATGCCGCCGGTGGAGTCGCCGATGGTGTGTTCATCGTGTGACGGGCCTCCTCGCACCGCTGTGCTCAAGCTCCGGCTCTCATTCGAGGCCGTGAAACTTTCGAGTGACGGTGCCGAGCGCATTATTGGATGGATGGGTTCCAGCGCCGTCAGTCGCATCATCGTTGCACATCATCGCGGCGGCTCATTTGGCCTTGACTGGATTTCCCCTTTGCTGGGCGCGTACCGGCAAGGCATGATTTATCGGGACGTCAGCGCCGATGGTGTCGCTGAGATTTGGTCGCTCTCGGCATACCCCGGTGCCAGCTCCGAGCCCTGGCAATTGTCCATCTTTGACGTAAATGGAGTAGAGCTAACACGAAATGGGGGAGACTGCAGCTGGTTTCCTGATCCGGCTCTGGTACTGTGGGCTGAAATGGGCACGCCTCTCCCGGTTGTTTGCCCCATCGTTGGCCTCCCAGCAATTGATCATTTCTTGGAGGAGGACGGAACAGTTGCGCTAGAAGCGTACCGCGATTTTCGAGGGAGTGATGAGGAGCCACGTCGTTACAGGTTTTTAGGTGGCAAATACGTTTTAGACACAATGCCGAAATCCAGCGCGCGGCCTACCTGCACAGGCGCAGCAGAACTGAATAAGCAAGCAATGGGGCTCTTTAGGGAGAAAAAGTATCGAGAAGCGGCAGCTAAGTTTGAGGAAGCGGCCCAATTGGAACCCACGAATAGCCAGATTGCTAATGACGCTGGTTTCGCTTACTACAAGTTGGAAAACTATGAGCAGTCCGTTGCCTGGTTCAAGAAAGCCATCGCGATTGACCCAAGACGCGCAGTAGCATATCGGAATTTGGGCGACGCTTATGCCAAGCTAAACCGCAACACCCAAGCACGGCAAGCCTACAACAAGTATCTAGAGCTCGCTCCCAATTCCAAATCCGCTCCTGACGTAAAGAAAAAGGTAGACGCCCTGCCGCCTACGCCTTGAGGGCATGCCGGGCTGGCCGGTGCCATGGGCGATGCGCCAGCAGATTGATCTTGGGGTAAGGCGCGAAGCCGCTCGGCTACGCCGGCCTCATCCAACCACGCGACTTCCGGCTGCGTGTTTGATCGAACTGCATCCAGCCGTTCTGGCCTGACGAATTGAACGGCGCCTGCGCAATCTTGGCCTACGTGTAAAATGAGTCCGAACAGGTTTCGGGACGAAACATGGAACTGAGGACGCTAACCATTCGTCGGAATACAGAATGGCAAGCCGCGTATTTTTGCCCTGCGTCAGCGTTCCCATAATCAAACCATTTGCAAAGGCAATGAGGTGGTTTGACATTTGCGTGGGGTACGCGCAGCCGCAATGATGCGATCAATGTCCACGTGGCTTTCCGTGTGTTTTGGTGGCGCAGCTTCCTGCATTGTAGCGTTCAAATTTATGCGAAGGGCGTCTAAGGTCCGTAGCACCAAGCCAATTTCTGCATGAGATTTTCCTTTCTCGATCTTGACGAGCCAAAGCCGGCTGACTCCAGCTTTCTCAGCGAGGGTAGATTGATCGAGCCGACGTGTTTTACGGGTATTGCGAATAGGGTGCCAAGGTCAGCCGGAGTCCGGATTCTCATGTGGCGTCCTCCTCCTGTAAGCGAGCAATTACAGTGGTGGTTACAAGGTTCCTACATTGGCAAACATTTACGCACCGTCAATCGTAATCTACGCACATTCTACGCAATAATCTCTGCAACTTAAGTCAGCGGGGCAGGTGTTTCCGAACTGCTTATGACATATTGACTCGCCTCATGTCTGGGCATAGCATCCTGCCAGAGTGGTAAAGGTATTGGAGCCTAACCGCTTCATGCCGTTTCTTTCGACTAGGGAACGCCGCGGCTCCTGGTTCGCAGTTCTCAAAGCGGCGGCACCATGCAAACGCCTCGCACATTCTTCTCCAAGAGCAAGCCGCAGCGATGGATGCGCGCCGGCTCCATTCTCATTTCTTTCGCAGCCATTACCCTGCTCGCGACCGCATTCCGGGCGCATTTCTATAGCGGGCCTTTGTCCTCCGCCTTGCTTACGCTCGTCCTGATCGCTCTCTGCATCGCAATTGTGCTCCACGTCCGCTTCCTTCTGTTGGCTCGCCGCGAACATCGAGAAACTGTGAATGTCCTCGATGCCACCGAGCGCGAATACAAATCCGTCTTCGACAGCACACTGGATGGCATTGTGATTCTCGACGACCGGGGAGTTTGCCTCGAAGCCAATCCAGCGGCACTGAACTTGTTTGGAGTCGACCACCACAATCTCGTTGGAGAGCCGATCGAGAAGTTCTACGCGGGCGCGGGAGAATTCAAGGACAACTGGAATCGCTTCCTCGACCGCAGGCACGAACACAGGGAGGCACAGGTTTTGCGTGGGGATGGCAAGACCATCTTCGTTGAGTATACGGCGAGGGCACACTATCTGCCTGGGCGGCATGTCGCTGTGCTCCGCGACATCTCCCGGAGGAAGCTAGCGGAAGCGGCATTGCGCGAGAGTGAAGAGCGATTTCAGCAAATGGCCTCGAACATCATGGAGATATTCTGGATGCTGGACGCGGAGAACATGAAGGTCCTCTACATCAACCAAGCGTATGAAACAATCACCGGCCGCTCCCGTGAGTCACTAGAGGAAGATCCCAAATCCTACGAAGCGGTCATACATCCGGAGGACCGCGTCCGCGTTCTTTCTCGGTTGGGCGAATCGGTTCAGACCGGCCAGTTCGATGAGGAGTTCCGCATTACTAAGCTGGACGGCGCAACTCGGTGGGTGTGGGTCCGCGGCTTCCCGGTCCGGGATTCTGCCGGAATTGTCCGGCGCCTTGTAGGAACTGCGCAGGACATTTCAGCGCGAAAATCCGCAGAAGAGGAGATAGCTAGGAATCTCGACAGAGCAGAGTCTGCCGGGGCCGAGGCCGACGCCTTTCGGAGGACGACTCTCGCGCTTACGCAGAACCTCAGCATGGACTATGTTCTGGACACACTGCTCCAGTCCCTCCTTAATCTGATTCCTTGTGAATCGGCCCGCATCCTGTTAGTGGAAGCCGACACCCGTCTCTTCCTGGCGCGTGAGGTGCAAGGGTGCGAACCCAGTCGTCGCATCCCAAAATCCCCGGCAACCCTTGATGCAAAGGACAGCGGGTTTCTGATGCAAGTTCTCGCTGGCAGAAGCAGTTTACTTGTTCCGAACACGGCGTTAGAGGCAGAATGGGTCGCCTTCAAAGGTTTTTCCCATCTACGCTCGTGGTTGTGTGTGCCGCTCGTCGCATCGCAACAGGTGCTCGGACTTCTTTCGCTCGGAAATACTCATGCCCAGGCGTTTACCCAGGAACACTTGCGCCTTGCCAAGTCACTCGCAATCCCTGCGGCAGTTGCCATTCAGAATGCCCGGCTCTACGAGCAAGCGGAGATCTTTCGTGCCGAACTCGAACAGCGCCTCGCCGATTTGGAGCAGGCACAGAAGGAGCTTCGAGAAGTACAGCAGGGCAGGGAACTGTCCTAACTCCCATCGATTTGAAGTGAGACGCAAGAACCATCGGGCGCTCGACCAGCTCCGTTGTTGGGGTCTGGCGATGATCACCTATTCGCGTCAGGACCGCTCTACGACACGGGATGGTAGGGCGGCTGCCTCGTGAGCAGAGGAGCTACTGAGCGCCAGGCGCAACGAGGGCAAGCGACGGCGCATTGCCGACGCGGATCGTATACTTCTCCTCACTCAAAATAGTGAATTTCCTTTTGAGTTTACGCTCCAATTAAATCCCTTGCTATGTATCTAGGCCCAAAGAAAATACTTGACTTGCATACAAAACTTGAGTGAGAATCCGCCGATAATTCGCCTCCCTGAGAATTGAACGCTGTTCCCCGAGCGCGGGACCACTGAGGCAAGGTATTCCACCGAAGGAGTTTTCCAGTAATTCGAGTCCTGCATTTAGACGGCGTGGGCGTTCCATTTCGCGCGACATGCCTCTGAACTGTCAAGCGACTCAAAAGAGGAGACACACCATGCCGAAACAGATCCGCGAAGCTGCCCGCATCACTCTTGGTGAGCTCACCGAAACAGTCACGGCAGCTGTACTCCGTGCGAGTCAAGTGCGGAAACGACCGCTGGGGCCGATTCTGATCGGCATCGTCTGGTGGCCCGAGGGTCTGGAAGGTGGTCCAAGAGCTGGTGTCGGACCGTCACCGTTGGGACCTCGCTCGGGGGCAGCTGGCCGAAAGTAGTAGTGGGATATCCCTTCGGCTAAATCAGCCGGATGCGATTGGCCGCACGGGGGGTGCCATGAATGACGCAGATGGGAGAAGGGTGAGCCCTCTCTGCCCTAGCGCTGAACCTCAGATGGAGGGCAGTGTTGTATTTGGGGTTATCGGTGGGACTAGTGTAGAACCGCGGGTCGGCTATCTGGTTGAGTCCCAGCCTGTGACTGACGAGCTGCTGACTCGCGCTGGCCAGTTCGCACCTACGGAGATCTTCCGTTTCGCAGCAGCATGCGCAGGTGAAGCGTGTGTCCATTTTGACGGCACGGATTGTCGCTTGGCGTCGCGGATCGTGGAGTTGGTGCCAATCGTTGTTGACGTACTCCCTGCATGCCAGATTCGGCCTGGGTGCCGGTGGTGGATCCAGGAAGGCAAGGCCGCGTGCTTGCGGTGCCCACAAATCGTCACGCGCGCTTACGAACCGTCCGACGAGCTTCGGC
>Ga0137394_10004594_pt1 | contig 10489 bp, 10 predicted proteins | sample czobulk116metaG_FD_108278 | JGI IMG/M metagenome (GOLD analysis project Ga0137394, IMG submission 108278) | Vadose zone soil microbial communities from Angelo Coast Range Reserve, California, USA - czobulk1.16 metaG | ecosystem: Environmental > Terrestrial > Soil > Vadose zone | place: USA... | reverse complement strand
GTGGTCTCTTATGACTGGGTAACGGTGACCACGAGGCCGATGGCGGCCAGGATGTTGCCGACGCGCACGCACTCGGTTTCGGCGCCGACCTTGACCACCGCCCGCCCGGAGTTGTGCACCTCCCACGCGAGCTCCCAGCCGCGATCCTCGGAGCAGGCGATGGCCTTCATGAGCTGCTGCACCACTTGCTCGAAGGTATGGCAGTCGCAGTTGTGGAGGATGGTCATCCATGGGGGCGCAACGGCAGTTTGTTCATCAGTTACGTCCTGCGGGAGGACCTCGGGTTGCGTCGTGGGTGCGTCGGGTACCGCCATCGGGGCCTGCTCCTCACGGGCTAAGGGCTCTGGGGGTGCTCGCGTCGCCCCGGGTGGAGAGACAGGGTAGCACGAGGCGCCCGCCGGCGCCCGAGCCGGGCCGCCGGCGGCGCCCCTGGCCGCGCGTGCCAGATCAGCTCACCCTGGTGCGCGCGATCCGCGGCGTGCAGAGCGGACGCGTCACTCGGAAGGACGCCATCATGCGCCAGTGGTCGTGGAACGGCCGTTGAGCGGGCTCGCAGTTGGCCTAGACGTACGAACGCTCCGCGGCTCCTCGCTTGGGGGCGCGTTCGGGCAGCGCAGGGTTGCAGGTGGCCGCGCGATGGCGCTATTCTGCCGGCCGACGTGGACTTCGAGGACGCGGCAGCACGCCACTGGTTGGAGCTGGCGGCGCTGGATCGGGCGCGCCGCGCCGCCGGGCGTTGGAGCGATGAGCGGGAGCGTGAAGCGTTCCAACTCGCCCGTGCGGCGGCCCTCTACCTCGCCCACAGTCTCCCCCCTCTTGGCCGGATGCTGCATGAGAAGTGGCGCCTTCCTTCGCCCGTTCCGCGCGCGGGTGCCTACTCGAACGACGAGCTTGACGAGCTTCCTTTCGGACTGTTCTACCAGCCCAGCGTCATGATCGCGCAGATGCATCTCGCCTCTGCTGCGGTTCGGTTGCCGGTCGCACTACAGAGGGCGATTGAGGTCCACGAGGGCGCAGCGACGCCGTTCGGAAATCTGTGGGGCTCTCCGCCGAAGAGACCCACCGCGCGGATGGACTGGCGCCGACCCTCGATCAGCGGCTTGTTCTCAAAGGTCAAGACGCTTGACCATTGCTCGACCCGCCCGCTCGGCAGCACCGATGAAGAGCGTCTCCAGCTCTCGATCACGATTGTGATGGTGGTTCGCGACGACTTCGGCCACGGGGAAGAGGGAGACGACGAGCCTGGCACTTACATGGGTGACCGCAGAGGCGTACTGGACACACTGCACACGTGTCGAATCGTTGAAGCGCAGCAGTTCCTGATCGCGTGGGCAATAGAGCAGCTTAGCTAATGCCACGCTTGCGCCGACATCCTGGCACTATCGCGTGATGCGTGATCTACTCGTCGCCCTCGACGCCTTCTGGCAGGAGCATCGCCGCTGCGGTGATCTGGGCGGGGGCGTCGGTGGTGAGCGGGTCGATGGGATGTGTAGCCGGCGCCATGCTCGTGAGGTCAATTCAGCCCATATTCGAGCGCTCCGAGGGCACGTCAGGTGACCAGGGCTAGCGAGCTCGTTGATGAGGTCGTTGTGCTCCTGACGGAATGCGGGGACATCCCTGAAAGCTGCAAGGGTGAAGATGGATTCGAGGATGTCGTGTGGCAGCGCCTCTGGCACTGGGTTCAACAACGCTGCGGGCTCGAAGGTCCGTGGGCGAGCGTCAAGCCTGGATGGGTTCTTCTCACTTCTCACTCGGCGCGGAAAGAGAGGGATTCGGGCGAGTGGGATCGGTTCCAGGCAGCTCCTGGGAAACTGGCCGATTCGCCTTTGCTCGACGGTTGCTCCAGCCGTGTGGACATCATTATTCGCTCGCCACTACCCGAGCTAACGATTGGTGTCGAGATCGAGCGAATCAAGTCGCCAGTGCCAGGCAAGAAGCCCAAGGCTGACCCCTTCATACACGGCCTCGGACAGGCGGCCATTTCGCTAATGCGCCGTCGCCAATGCGCCATCTTAGTTGTGTACTGGCCTGTGACCGAAAGCGCTCTGAAGCAACACGCGGCCGACCGAAAGAGACTCCGGGCCGAACTAGAAGGGTTGTTCCGCGATGGACGGCTACGGGTAGTGGTCGTACCGTGATGCGGAAGGCACAACATTGCCAGCAAGACAGCCGCACCGCCGCTGCGGCGAGCTGGACTGGGGGGCGTCGACGCCACCGCGTGTGGATGAACTGTGACGAGGGCGCCTCTGTGATGCGACCTGAGGTCGCTGATGATGGCCGGCAAGGCGTGGCGAGCCTGCCAGGGATCAAGCTCATGCAAGCAGACGAAGTCGCCCGCCCCTTCCACCGCGACGGACGGGTTCACGAGGAGAAGTACGACGGTTGGCGCATGGTCGCGTACAAGAACGGCACCGCCGTGCGGCTCGTGAGCCGCGCGGGCAAGGAGCACAGTCGTCGCTTCGCGGAGCTGGCTGCCGCCATCCGCGCCTTGCCACCGGCCGCGCTCATCCTCGACGGGCAGGTCGCCATCTTCGATGACAAGTTGATCGCGCGCTTCGAGTGGTTCAGGAAGTGCCGAGGATGTAGCCTCGACACCGCCGATCTACATGGCCTTCGACTGCCTCTACGTCGAGGGGCGCGATCTGCGCTCGCTGCCGCTCCGAAGCGCCGGGCCGAGCTGGAGGCGGTGCTTGAGAACGACCACACACTGATCTTCCCAGCTCGGCGGCTCTCCGCGAACGGGCTGGAGGCGTGGGAACGGGTGAAAGAGCGGGGGTTACGAGGGGCTCGTCGCCAAGGATGAGGCGTCGCCGTACACGGGTGGGCGCACGCTCTCGTGGATCAAGGTGCGGCAGCTCGACTACCGGGCCGAGGAGCGGGGCGGGAGTCAGGAGGTAGACCGACCATCGAGGCGGCGGTAGGCTGGAGTTTACCGGGTACGTGACGAGGTACCCGGCCATCGCCCGAAGCGGATGAGTTGTCTAGGAGTTGCCCCTTCGGGCTCGATCTGTCCCGGCAAGCAATACAAAGGCGAACATCTGCCACGTAATGCCCTGAAGCTCCGGTAGACGCGACTCAACCCTTATCAGTTCACTTGGGTTCTCAGCATCTATCTCGCCGTGGTTGATCGCATTCCTGATCCGATAGAGTTGGTCCTCTTCGGGGGCCATTCGAAAGCATTCGTTTGCAAAACGCTCGGCCGCACTGCCAAAACACACCCGCAACGCATGTTCCGCTCTGCCCGGCATTCCCGGTTCAAGTATCTGGTGTGCCCTTTGAACAAAATCGAAAGAAGGCGCACCTCCAGTTTCACTGAACAGTTCCGCAATCTTTGACCTCTTCTGCTTGCCCGTTAGCTTAGTTTCTGGCTGAAGGAGCCTAACCGCCTCGACTAGGCATTCGAACGCATTCCAATATCCAGAATAGATACGAAGAGAGGAGGTTCGATAGGCCTCCTCGATTGGACGCATCGGCTCTCGTATCCAATACAGAGCTGCATCAACTCTCTTCCGAACATCAGCCGGAAGGGCAAGAATCCGCTCAATCGCCTGGGCCACGTCGGCATTGGCCAAGTTCGCAGCAACTGTCGCTCCCAGTTCGTGTGTCACCAACGACCACCACCCGATAGAAGTAGCGCCCCATGTCGTTAGCGCGAAAGATCCGAGCAGGACATTGATTCGATAGGCGGCGTCAATGAGCGCTTGAGTGGTCCTGCCTTCCACCTTCACCCGGGCCTTGTGAACAGTCCTGCCACGCACGATGGGAGTGACTATGTGTTCTGGCTGAACCACTATTCCCAACAACGGCACATGCCATGGGCCAGGCAGTGGTTCAAAGTCCCCATAGATCAGTATCTCCAGGTCATTCCCCCAGGGCTCAGGCCATTCGCTCAGACGATGTTCCAGCCACGCAATGCCATGTGCGCGCAGCGTATTCACGCCCGATGCGACCAACTCGCGGCTTCGCTCGTGGAAATCTTTGCGACTCGGGGCCGTATCGCTCGGATTGCTCATCGCCTAGGGGGTCGGTGCGGCATTCTTAACTCGCCTCGCCCTCGACCACGATCAGCCGCCACCGCCACGGCTACCCGATGACGCCGGCCGATCGGAGCCGCGCGATCGTGCTGGCGCTGTAGCCCAGGACGTCGCGCAGAATCGGGTCGGTGTGCTCGCCGAGGCGCGGGGCCCGTCGCGGCCGGCGGATCTCGCCCTCGGTGCGCACGGGGCTGCGCACCTCGCGCAGGGTCCCGAACTCGGGGTGCTCCACCTCCACGATCATGTCGCGGGCCAGCACCTGGGGATCGGCCAGGGCCTGGCGCACGTCGTTCACCGGCGCGCACGGCACACGGCCGCGCAGGCGGTCGAGCCAGTCAGCGGTGGTGCGGGTGGTGAAGCGCGCGTGCAGCAGCGAGACCAGGACGTCGCGGTTGGTGAAGCGATCGGCGAAGGTGCGGAAGCGATCGTCCTCGGCCAGCTCGGGGACGCCGAGGGTCTCGACCAGGTCGCGCCAGAACTTGTCCTTGTTGCAGAAGATCACGATCCAGCCGTCGCGGGTGGGGAAGTTCTGCGCCGGGACGAGGGTCTGGTGGGCCGACTCGCGGGTGCGCTCGGCGATCCAGTCCCGGTTGAGGGTCCAGATCGCGAAGTAGGAGAGCATGCTCACCGCGGTGTCCAGCAGCGCGATGTCGATGTCGCGCCCGACGCCGGTGCGCTGGGCGTCGAAGAGCCCGACCATCAGCCCCACCATCGCGGCGTAGCCGCCCGCGAAGTCGATCACCGAGACTCCGCACTTGCCCGGGGGGCCGTCCGGCTCGCCGGTCACCGACATGTAGCCCGCGTAGCCCTGCACCAGGTAGTCGAAGGCGGGCTCGCCCGCGCGCGGGCCGGTGCGGCCGTAGCCGGTGAGGGAGCAGCAGACCACCCGCGGGTTGGTGTCCTTGAGCTGCTCGTAGGTGAGCCCGAGCTTGTCGGGCAGGTCGCCGCGGGCGTTGTTGAAGACCGCGTCGGAGACTCGCACCAGGTCGCGCAGGACCGCCTGACCGTCCGGATGCCGCAGGTTGAGCGAGACCGACCGCTTCCCGCGGTTGAAGGACTGGAAGTAGGGCGAGTCGGCCTCCCCCTGGAACGGCGGCACGTAGCGCGCGCTGTCGCCGCCGACCCCCGGATCCTCGACCTTGATGACGTCGGCGCCCAGGTCGGCGAGCATCTGGGTGCCGAAGGGGCCGGCGCCGAACTGCGAGACCGCGAGGATGCGGAGGCCGTCGAGTGGCGGGCGGCTCATCTCAGTACGGGAGCCGGCCCTCGCCCAGCGTGACGTGGCTCTTCTTCGGCACGAGGACCTTCCGGGTGTAGGAGCACACCACCTCGTTGCGCTGGTTGAAGCCCTCGGTCGCCACCGTGACGATGCCCCGGTCGCCCTGGCTCGACTCGCGCAGCTCCAGGACGCGGGTGCGCGCGTAGAGGGTGTCGCCGATGAAGGTGGGCTTCTCGTGCTTGAGCGCGTTCACCTCGAGGTTGGCGATGGCGCGCCCCGAGATGTCGGCCACCGTCATGCCGATCACCACGCTGTAGACGAGCGGGCCCATCACCACGCGCTGCTTGTGCTGGGTGTAGGTCTGCGCGTAGTGGGCGTCGGAGTGCAGCGGGTGCTGGTTCATGGTGAGCAGCGCGAACCAGGTGCAGTCCGCCTCGGTGATCGTGCGGCCCGGCCAGTGGGTGAACTCCTGGCCCGCGGCGAACTCCTCGTAGTACCGCCCGTAGCTCATGGAGCCTGGCTGGTGAGCCACCGGGCCGCGAGCCGCCGGCGCTCGGCGGCCGGGTCGCGCGGGCCGAGCAGCAGCGCGGCCGCGTCGCGATAGTAGCGCTCGACCGGGAACTCGCTGGTGTAGCCGTACCCGCCGTGGATGCGCATCGCCTCGAGGCTCACCGCGTAGGCGGTCTCGCCCGCCGCGAGCCGGGCCATCGTCGCCCCCGCGTCGTCCCGCGAGTCCACGTCGAGACGCGCGGCCGCGCGGGCGGTGAGCAGCCGCGCGACGGTGATGCGCGTGGCCATGTCGGCCAGCTTGAGCTGGATCGCCTGGTGCTGGCAGATCGGCTGGCCGAAGGTGGAGCGCTGCTGCGAGTAGCGGAGCGCGGCCTCGAAGGCGGCCTGGGCCAGCCCGACCGCGGTGGCGGCGGTGCCCACGCTGCTCACCGCCTCGAGCAGGGTCTCGGCCCCCTCGCGGAGGATGGCGGTGGTACCCAGGCGGACGCCGACCAGCACCACATCCGCCGCGCCCAGGCCGCGCAGGCCCACGGTGTCGGAGGCGAGGCCCACGGTGAGGCCGGCCCGTTCCGCTTCCACCGCGAAGCAGCGGCTCCGGCCGTCCTCGAGCGCAGTGTTCACCAGGAAGAGCTTGGCCCGGCCCGCGTTGGCCACCACCGGGGCCGACCCGGTCAGGACCCAGTCCTTGCCCGCCTGGCGCGCCCCGATCGACGGGCCGATGATCGGCGCGGTCCAGCGCTCGCCGCGGGTCATCGGGGGGAGCAGCCGCTCGCGTACGTCGCGGGGCGCGTGGCGCGCGATGGCGAGGCTGGCCGCGAGCTGGGCGGCGAGCCAGCCGCCCAGGGTGGCCGACCCGCGGGCCACCTCCTCCACGATCATGGCCGCGGTGGCGAGCGAGAGACCGAGACCGCCGTGCTCGGGCCCGGCGAGCGCGCCGAAGAGGCCGAGCTCCGCGAGCCGCGCGACGAGCGGCTCGGGGTCCCGGCGCCCCGCGTCGTAGTCGTGGATCACCGGCGCCACGTCCTTCTCCACCGCCTGCCGCACCGCGAGGACCATCTGCCGCTGCTCGTCCGGGAGATCGTCCCGGCTGGTGAGGGCTCCGGGGCGCTCGCCGTAGCGCTCCAGCAGGTTCCGGCAGATGATCAGCCGCTAGATCTCGTTGGTGCCCTCGCCGATGATCATGAGCGGGGCGTCGCGATAGAGCCGCTCGGCCAGCCCCGACGCGAGCTGGCCGCGGGCCCCCTCGAGCCGCATGGTCTCGACGGCCACCTCCTGGGCGGCCTCCGAGGCGTGCAGCTTGGCCATGCCGGCCTCCAGGTCGCAGCGGTCGCCCCGGTCCTTCATGGCCGCGGCCCAGTAGGTGACCAGCCGCGCGGACTCCACGCGCATGGCGATGTCGGCCAGGGCCGCGGGCGGCTCGGGCAGGGCGCGCGCCACCCGCACCGCCTCGTCGAGGCCGGCCTGGGCCACCCCGACCGCCCGGGCCGCGATGTTGATCCGTCCGGTCTCGAGCCCCGACATCACGTGCTTGAACCCGCGGCCCTCGACCCCGCCCACCAGGTTGGCCGCGGGGCAGGGGAAGCCGTCGAAGACCAGCTCCGCGGTGTCCACCCCCTTGTAGCCCAGCTTGGCGATGGACTTGACGACCTCGAGGCCGGGGGCGCCCTTCTCCACGATGAAGCAGGACATGCCGCGGTGGCGGGGCCGCGCGTCGGGCTCGGTGAGCGCGAGCAGCGCGAAGGTATTGCCCTCACGGCCGTTGGTCACGAACATCTTGGAGCCGGAGAGCAGGTAGTGATCCCCGTCGCGGCGGGCCACCGTCCGGATCGCCTGCACGTCGGAGCCGGCGTGGGGCTCGGTGAGGCAGAGCCCGCCCCGGGCCTGGCCGCTGGCGAAGCGGGGCAGCAGGCGGAGGCGCTGCTCCTCGGTGCCGTGGTGGTAGACGATCAGCGCGGCCATCGTGTGACTGTTGATGACCCCGGCCAGGGACATGAAGCCCCGGCACAGCTCCTCGATGATGCGGGCGTAGGTGGTGACGTCGAGCCCGAGGCCACCGTACTGGGCGGGGACCAGAGCCCCGAAGAGCCCCATCCGCGCCATGCGCTCGACCAGATCCCGCGGGTACCGGTCCGCGTGCTCCAGCGCCGAGGCGGTGGGCCGCACGTCCCGCTCGACGAACTCGCGGACGGCGTCCACGAGGGAGGGAACACGGCTTGAACCTGGACTCACGGGGGCCAACCTCGCGATGATCGCTCTCTAGGCTGCGACGAGACTAGCAAAGCCCGCGAGGCCATTGCAAGGCTCGGCCCCTCGTTTCTTGGACGCAGGTCGCCGGGCCCGGTATGCTGGAGGCATGCACGTCACCGTCGCCAGCTACAACATCCACAAGTGCGCGGGCCTGGACGGCCGCGTGGACCTCGACCGCATCGCCGACGTCATCCGGGAGATCGACGCCGACCTGATCGGCCTGCAGGAGGTATTCCGGCCGCAGGCCCTGGACCTGGCCGAGCGTCTGGGCGTCCAGGTCGCGATGGGACCGACCCGGGAGCGCGATGGGCTGCCCTACGGCAACGCGATCCTCACCCGGCTCGCCATCCGAGGCAGCCGCACGTTCGATCTGTCGCGGCCAGACCGCGAGCCGCGCGGCGGCATCCGGCTGGATCTCCAGATGCCGGGGCGGATGTCGGATGGGCTGCTGCACCTCTTCAACGTCCATTTCGGGCTCCAGATCCGGGAGCGGGCCGCCCAGGTGCGGATGCTGGTGCGCGAGCACATCCTCCACGACGAGCTGACCGGCCCCCGCGTGGTGGTGGGCGATCTCAACGAGTGGTTCTGGTTCGCGGGCGCGGTCGGCCGGACCCTGCGACGGGAGCTGCACGGCCCGCGCATCCGGCGGACGCATCCGGCCCCGCTCCCGCTGTTCCCGCTCGATCGCATCTACTGGGATCGAGATCTCGCCGCCGACGGCTTCCACGTTCACCGCAGCCGTCTTGCCCGCGTGGCCTCGGACCACCTCCCGGTGGTCGCCCGCCTGCGGATGGCGCCCGCGCGCGGCTGATCCGCCGCGCGCTGCCGGCCGGGCCGTGGCGGACACCGAGCGGCTCCTGCACGCGGCCCAGCAACTGGCCCGCGGCGAGGCCGATGTGGCGGACCTCGAGCTGGTGCGGGACGCCCATCCGGCCGACCTCGCCCATGTCCTTCAGCAGCTGGCCCCGGAGGAGCGGCACGGGCTCTTCCGCTCCCTCGGGCGGGACCGGGCCGGCGACGTCCTGTCCGAGATGGACGACCACACCCTGCTCGAGCTCATCCGCGGCCTCGACGACGTCGAGCTCTCGCGCATCCTCGAGCAGATGCCGGCCGAGCACGCGGCCGACGTGGTGGACGAGCTGCCCACCGAGCAGGCCGAGAAGATCCTCGACCTCATGGAGGAGCAGAAGTCCGAGGAAGTCCAGGGCATCCTCGAGTACCCCGAGCAGTCGGCGGGCCGGCTCATGTCCCCGGACTTCGTGGCCCGTCCCGAGGACGCGACGGTGGAGGAGGCGATCCAGTACATCCGCCGCTCGATCGCCCAGGAGCGCCCCTTCGAGCTGTACGTGGTGGACGACCACCAGCACCTGGTCGGGCGCGTCCCGCTGCGCCGCCTGCTCATCGCGGCGCCCCGCACCACGCTCTCCACGCTCCTCGATGACGAGCTAGTGAGCGTGCGGCCGGAGATGGACCGCGAGGACGTGGCCCGGCTCGTGGCCAAGTACGATCTGGTGAGCCTGCCGGTGGTGGACGAGCAGAACCGGCTCCTCGGCACCATCTCGGTCGACGACGTCATCGACATCATGCAGGAGGAGGCCTCGGAGGACATCTTCCGCATCGCGGGCTCCGACGCGGCCGAGCTCGAGCGCCGCACCCCGTACCAGGTGGCGCTGCTGCGCCTGCCCTGGGTGCTGAGCACGCTCCTCATCGAGCTGCTGGCCGGCCTGGTCATCCACTTCTTCGACCGCACGCTCGGGCAGGTCATCCTGCTCGCGTCGTTCATGCCGGTGATCCAGGCGATCTCCGGCAACACCGGCCTGCAGTCGGTGACCATGGTGGTGCGCGGCCTTGCCACCGGGCAGGTCCAGCTCTCTCGCTGGTGGGAGCCGCTGCGCCGGCAGGCGCAGACCTCGAGCATCCTGGGGGCGGTGTGCGCGCTCGTCGTGGGCGTGGTCGGCTGGCTCTGGCACTCGCCCGCATTCGCCCTCGTGGTCTCGGTGTCGATGTTCATCTCGGTGAATCTCTCGGGCACCGCCGGGACCGTGATCCCCATGCTGTCCAAGCGTCTGGGCTTCGATCCGGCGCTGACCGCCGGCCCATTCGAGACCGCGTTCCAGGACGTCCTCGGCGTGACCATCTTCCTGTCCCTGGCCACCTTGCTCCTGCACTGGCTCACATGACCACCGACGCTTTGTTGCCGACCGGTGCCGCGCTTTGTATCGGCACGGGGACGCGCAATCTTGCGGGGTTGGGAGATCGATCAATGTTCTCCATATGTTGGGGTCTTTATCTCGCTGGCAAGCGCCTTGCTCCCTCCCTGTACCGCCATGGAAGCGCGGTCCTCGGAACACGAGCTGGTGACGTACCCGGCCCAGGCGCTCGCCGAGTCGGGCCCGTCCCGCCTGCCGTCGCGGGCCCTGGTGGTGGACGACTCGATGGTCGTGGCCGACGTGGTGACCGCGCTGCTGCGCCGCACCGG
>Ga0137394_10004593_pt1 | contig 10489 bp, 8 predicted proteins | sample czobulk116metaG_FD_108278 | JGI IMG/M metagenome (GOLD analysis project Ga0137394, IMG submission 108278) | Vadose zone soil microbial communities from Angelo Coast Range Reserve, California, USA - czobulk1.16 metaG | ecosystem: Environmental > Terrestrial > Soil > Vadose zone | place: USA... | reverse complement strand
CGCTGCCAGCAATCAAGCTTGCGCCGAGTGCCACATTGACTTGAGGACAAGTCGCGGCGCTACGCAGTACGCATCGCGCATAAATAGTTTCGAAGACGGCCATCCTGAATTTGCCGCGTTGCGTTCGGTTGCGGGCTTAGCCCCGAGTGATCCCGGCACAATCAAACTGAATCACGCCATCCACATGAAGCCAATCCGCCGCGGACCGAACGGGCCCGCCGTTCGGCTCGAATGTGACAATTGTCACCGCGCGACCGCTGCCGATGCGGACTTGACTTTCGCTGACCCGATGTACCGCGCCGCAACCGTCAGCTACAAAGATACCGACGAAGTCTTGTCCCTCCACTCTGAAACTCTGAGAGCTCCTGGTGCGGTCACTGGCCGAGAGTTAATGGCGCCGGTGAAATTCGCGAATGCTTGTGCGGCTTGCCATTTGCTCACGTTTGACAGGCGTTTCGACGAAGGCGTGCCACACGACAAGCCGGAAGTCATTCATGCATTTCTCGTCCGAACATTCCGTGAATACATTGCCGCGCATCCAGCCGAGGTGCGTGCACAGCGTGATCCGAGTCGCGACCTTACGGGTAAGCAGCTGCTTCCGGCGGTTCGCATCCTCACTCCAACACAGTGGGTAGCGGAGCGCACCGTCGAGGCTGAAGATTTGCTCTGGCGAAAAACCTGCAAGCAGTGTCACACGCTCGCGCCGTTTCGAAGCGGTTCAAAACGAAAGATCGAGATGTCGGTCACCTTGCCGGGCGACGCTGTAGAGATTTCTAGCATCTCGGCTGAATTGCCAAACGTTGCGCCGGCCAATACAACGCTGCGATGGATGCCGCATGCGAAGTTCGATCACGGCGCGCATGACGGATTCACTTGCGTGAGCTGTCACGCGAAGGCGCTGACGAGCACGGAGGCGAGCGATGTGTTGCTGCCGGGAATTGAAACTTGCAGGAAGTGTCATGCGCCGGGGCCGGAGCATGCGGAGTCACGCTGCTTTGAGTGCCACACTTATCACGATTGGTCGAAGCGCAAGGAAGTCACGCCGAAATTCGCGTTGCCGGGGCTTCGCACCGGCAACCGCTAGATCTCACTTGTGACTCGCGGTCGATCCTCTTTGCGCATGGAAGCAAGGGGCGTGGCCGAGCAGGGGCGCAGCGTGCTGCGCCCCTGCTCTTAGTCTTGATGCGCGACGGTCAGGCGTGATTCACGAGCGCCATCATATCCGGCGCGTAGCGTTCACCGACGACCTCGATCTCCGCGAAGCGGGCCGCAATCTCCTTCAAGTCGCTTTCGGTAAGCTTTACGTTAAGTGCGCCCATGTTCTCCTCGAGGTAGCGAACCCGCTTGGTGCCGGGGATGGGGACAAGGTCGTTGCCCTGGGCAAGAACCCAGGCGAGGGCCAACTGTGCCGGGGTCGAGCCTTTCTTGTTGGCGAGCTCTTTTACGGTGTCCGCCAGTTTAAGGTTCGCTTGCAGCGCTTTCTCCCCGAAACGCGGATTCGTCCGGCGCCAATCACTGGCATCAAGATCCTCGAGTTTTTGGATCGCGCCTGTTAAGAAGCCGCGGCCGAGCGGGCTGTAGGGCACAAAGGTGATCCCCAGTTCGCGGCAGGTGGCCAGGACGCCATTCGTTTCTACGTCGCGGGACCAGAGCGAATACTCGCTTTGCAGCGCTGCGATCGGATGAATTTTGGCGGCGCGCCGCAACGTTTCGGGACCGGCTTCCGATAGTCCGAGCGTGCGTACTTTGCCGGCCGAAACCAGTCCGGCCATGGCGCCGACGGTCTCCTCAATCGGAACCTTGGGATCGACACGGTGCTGATAGAAGAGATCGATCGTCTCAATGCCAAGCCGCTTAAGACTAGCGTCGCAAGCGCGCCGCACGTTTTCAGGTGAACTGTCAACGCCTCTGATGCCATCGGGATTGAAGCGGAACCCGAATTTGGTGGCGACGATCACACCATCGCGAGGTACCTCGCGCAGAAAACGGCCTAGTAATTCTTCATTGGTGTAGGGCCCGTAGATCTCGGCGGTATCAAGAAAATTGCCGCCGATCTCCAGATAACGGCGAAGAACAAGGAGCGATTCCGCTTCATCAGCCGGCCCATATGCAAAGGACATGCCCATGCACCCGAGCCCCAGCGCAGAAACAAGCGGACCGTTCTTTCCCAGTTGACGTTTTTGCATGAAATTCACCTCGTTAATCCTCTCTTGGTTGGATGAACTCCCTTTTCATTCGGGTACAAGTTTCTGCCACTACAGCATGCGTATTCCTTCGATACAATGAAAGCGGCGGTCGCACACGGCCCGCACATAGGTATCTTTCATGTCCTCGGCAACGACAGACGCCCCTCGGCTCAGCGCGCCTCCGGTTCCCGCAACCGCTAGCCAGCATGAAGGTGCAGCGCGTGCGTTCTGGCGGGTGCTGACCCGCTTCGATTCCGCAAAGGTCTCTCCCTACCTGGCCCTGCGCAACTCCATTGGCGTGCTTCTGCCTCTGGCCGCCGGGTTGGCGTTGAACACGCCGCGGGGCGGGGTGGTGGTGGCCAGCGGCGCGCTCAACGTCGCCTATTCCGACGGAAGCGATCCGTACGCCCAGCGCGCCAAGCGCATGCTCTCTTCCAGCGCCCTATGCGCGCTGGCTGTTCTTTTCGGAGCACTCTCCGGCAGCCACAATGCCGCGGCTGTAATCATCGCGACGGTGTGGGCTTTTGCCGCAGGAATGTTCGTCGCTGCGGGCGCCAACGCCGCGGACCTCGGAGTTATTAGCCTGGTCACGCTGCTGATCTACGCGGCGCAGCCGTTGACCTCTCATCAAGCTTTGATCTCCTCCGCGCTCGCGCTTGGCGGCGGACTCCTGCAGACGGCGCTGTCGGTGGCGCTCTGGCCGGTGCGGCGCTATGAACCGGAACGGCGCGCGCTAGCCAATTTCTTTCTCGAACTCGCACGCGCGGCGGAACAGCCAGTGAGCGCGACTTCGGCGCCGCCCGCGACCATCCCCAGCATGCAAGCGCAAGAAGCTCTTTCCAGCCTCGAACGAGAGACGTCCATCGAAGCCGTGCGTTATCGCGCTTTGCTCAGCCAGGCGGAGCGCATTCGACTCAGCCTGCTGATGCTTTCGCGGTTGCATCTTCGCATGCAGCGCGAGAGTCCCATACATTCCAGCGTGGAGATTCTCCGCGACTACCTGAAAAAGGCAGCACAAACTCTGCATGCGATCGGCGACTCGCTGGTTTCCGGAGTGTCCCCGGCAGCGTACAAAGAGATCCTTGCCGCGTGTGAAGCCCTGACGCACCGGTTGCGGCAAGAAACAGATAGCTGGCCGCCTTCTTTCCTCGCCGCCGTGGCCAAAGACGCGCGTTTCCAAATGGACGCGCTCAACGGCCAGCTCCGCGCCGCCCTCGACCTGGCCGCAAACGCCACGCCCACCGGTCAAGCGGCGTTCATGAAAGAGCAAGCCCAACAGCCCTGGTCGCTTCGCTTTAGTGGACTGCTGGCGACGCTGCGCGCAAATCTGAATCTGCAGTCTTCCGTGTTCCGGCACGCCATCCGCTTGGCGACCCTTGTTGCGCTCGGCGATAGCCTGGAGCGCGCCTTTTACTGGCACCGCTCCTACTGGCTCCCGATGACGATTGTTCTCGTGTTGAAGCCGGAATTCACAACAACGTTCAGCCGGGGGCTCTTGCGGATCGGTGGAACGATCGTGGGACTTTTTTTGGCTACAGCGCTGTTTCGCTTTCTTCCCGACGGCGTCGCGCTTCAGATTGCCTTGATCTTTGTATTCACACTGCTGCTGCGCTGGGTTGGCCCTGCCAACTACGGAATTTTTGCCGTGGCTATCAGCGCCCTCGTGGTTTTTCTGATCGCCATCACCGGAGTTTCACCGAAAGAAGTGATCTGGGCGCGCGGGATCAACACGGCGGCAGGTGGCGCGCTTGCGCTTCTTGCGTACTGGATCTGGCCGACCTGGGAACGAACCCAGGTTTCGGAGAGAATTGCCGAACTGCTGGATGCTTACAGAGAATATTTCCGCAGCCTTGCGGAATCCTATGTGCGGAACGAAACTAGCAGCGCGCGCGAACTCGATCGCGTTCGGCTGAACGCGCGCATGGCGCGCACGAACCTGGAAGCATCGATCGACCGAATGCGTACGGAACCCGGAACAACGGCGGAGCAGATGAGCCAATTAAATGCATTGTTGGCGAGCTCGCACCGTTTTGTGCATGCCCTGATGGCGCTGGACGCAGGTTGGCTGCATACGGCTGCCGTTCCGGCACGAACGGCGTTCCGCACGTTTGCGGCAGACGTGGAGAAAACGCTCGAATTACTCGCCGCGGCGCTTCGCGGCGCGCACGTGCAACTGAAGGAGTTTCCGGACCTGCGCGAGGATTATCACGTTCTGGTGCAGTCCGGCGATCAGAAAATCGAGCGGTACGCGCTGGTCAACGTGGAAGCGGACCGGATCGTGAATAGCCTGAATACGCTGCGCGAACAGGTGATGGAGATTGTGCGCGCGAAGGACGCGGGGTGAAGGTAGCACGCCAGGCCGCGTTGCTCCAGGTGGAGCCGAGGAGTGGCATAATGCGGCGAGTGAACGACGGGGAGTTGCGATGAAGCGGCACGCGCTGACGGTGCTGATGAGCTTAGTAGCGGCTGCCATCAGCGGAGCGATTTTCGTCGTCGCGCTGTTTCATCAATATGCGCTGGTGGAAGTTGCGGCGAGCATCTTCACGGGACTGCAAGTTTTTTTCCTGAGTTCGGCGATCGGCGACCTACTGGATGAAAAGAAAGAACCGAACCGGACGAGAAATTCTGCGGTCGTGCTGATGACCGTCTTTCTGGCAGCGTTTTATTCATTCACGCGGTATTTTCACTAAACTTGAATTGCAAACTGCAGCGACCTGCTCCGAAATGACTGGTGGCTGGACGCCTCCAGTCAGGAAATCGGGGGAAAGAAGATAGGTCGCAACGCCCAGCCAGACAAAGGCCAGGAGACCCGCGACGATCGTTTCGAATGCGAGCTTAAAGACATCCATATGGGCACTCTTGCCTTTGCGACTCGGAACTCGGGAAGATTCAGGGAAAAGCTCTGTCGGATGGTGCTTCTCAACTATGGATCGTTTCAAGAATGAAGTTCGGAGGGGCTTGCTTTGCAGCGTTAGCGGCGTACTCGTGGTTGCGACTAAGGCCTCGGCTGACCCGCTAGAGGTCAATCTGTGAACTCCGTCCACACCGCAGGGCCTCAATTCAGTGCGAGCTAAGAATCTCTTTTGTTGCGGCGTAGATGCGGCGGTACGCGGAATAGGTAGCGTTAAGCGTGGTGACGACTGCGGGTTGGGGATTGACGCTGGAGGCGATGCGAACAGCAGCGTGGCAAGCGGCGTCGACGGAAGGCCACATGCCGACGCCAACGGCCGCGAGGATTGCTGCGCCGTAGGCGGCGCCTTCCTCGGCTTCGACGATCTCGACGGGGTGGCCATAGACATCGGCCTGGATCCGGCGCCACAAGGGTGAGCGTGCGCCGCCACCGCCGAGGCGGATGCTGGTGACGGGGACATTCATTTCGCGAAATAGGGTCAAAGTGTCGCGGAGGCTGAAGGCGACGCCTTCGAGGATGGCGCGAACGACGTGGGCGCGGGTGTGCGAGGCGGTGAGGCCGACGAGCGCGCCACGAGCGTTCGAATCGAGATGCGGCGTGCGCTCGCCCATCAGGTAGGGTGCCCACAATAGTCCATCGGAACCAGCGGAGATTTTGGCCGCTTCGGCGGTGAGCTGGTCGTAGGATTCGCGGGCACCGCTGGAGTCTGTTGCAAAGGTGTCACGAAACCAGCGCAGGGAGAGTCCGGCGGCCTGCGTTACGCCCATGACGTGCCAGCGTCCGGGGATGGCGTGGCAAAAGGTGTGGACGCGGCCGTGGGGATCGAGCGCAGGGCGGTCGGTGGCGGCGAAGACGACGCCGGAGGTGCCGATAGTGGCGCTGACAGCTCCTGCGGTGACGATGCCCATGCCGACGGCACCGGCGGCTTGGTCGCCTGCGCCGGCGACGACGGACGTGCCCACTTGCAAGCCTGATTCCGTGGCACCCTTGCTGGAGATTCTTCCGCAGACTTCGGGAGATTCGTGGAGCGAGGGCAGCAGGCGTTCATCGACTTCGGCGGCCTGCAACATTTCGCGCGACCAGCGTCGATGCGTGACATCGAGAAGCAATGTGCCGGAGGCATCGGCCATGTCAGTGGCGCGTTCGCCGGTGAGGCGAAAGCGGACGTAGTCCTTCGGAAGCATGACGGCGCGAACACGTTTCCAGTTTTCGGGTTCGTTCTCACGGACCCAAAGCAGTTTTGTGAGCGTGAAATTGGCCAGTGCCGGATTGCAGGTGAGCTGAATCAGCCGTTCGTGGCCGAGTTTGGCGGTCAGATCGCGGCACTGCTTTTCGGTACGGACGTCGCACCAGATCAATGCGGGACGAACGACGCTTCCCTGCTCGTCCAGTATGACCGCGCCGTGCATTTGACCGGAGAATCCGATGCAAGCGATTTCTTCGGCGCTAAGATTTGCACTCGCGATGGCCTTGCGAACTGCGACGCAGGAGGCACGCCACCAGTCTTCCGGTTGCTGTTCTGCCCAGCCGGCCTGCGGCGAAGCGAAGGGCTGATGTTCTTCGGTGGCGGAGGAGACCACGCGGCCGCTGGCATCGATGACGATGGCGCGCGTTCCTCCGGTACCCACGTCTATTCCAAGTACGTAAATAGGACCTCCCAGAGACCACATCCAGCTAGAGCTATGGCGGACATCATATATGGGTAAGCGGAGACGCAAAAGAGCCAGCAGTGATGCCGAGGCTACGTTCGCTCCCGAGCAAATGGAAAAAGGCGCTCGCGTCGATTTGCGGGCGGACGAAGATCAGCTCACTTCGTTGGTCATGAGGAAGAGCGGGCGCATTTCGAAGCTGGCGTATTGTGGGCGAAGGCGCTCGGTATTGTACTGTTCCTTGACGTTCACGACCTTTTTGGTGGCGGTGACGGTCTCGAGAGGGATGTTGTCGTAGTGGCCGTTCTTGAGGACAACGAGACGGCCGCTGATGTTTTTTAGAAGGAGATCGAGAGCGAGATTGCCGTAGGCCATGGGAGCGATGGAGTCAATGGCGTCGGGATCGCCGCAGCGGACGAGGTAGCCGAGCTTCTGGTTGATCACGTCGATTTTCTTGCCGTTGTTGAATTTGGCGGAGATGTCCCGCACTTTTTCGGCCACGACATCGCCGATGCCGCCGAGTTTCTTGTGACCGTAGGCGTCGGTAGCTTCCCCTTCAAAGACCATTTCGCCGCCTTCGAACATGGCGCCTTCCGAGACGAGCACGATGGAGTAACGGCTGGGATTCTTGCGGCGGTCGGCAACCAGCAATTCGGTGAGATGCTCGATGTTGAATTTATATTCGGGGATAACGCAGCGATTGGCGGCGCCAGCCATGGTAGGAAGCATGGCGGTGAAGCCGGCGTAGCGGCCGAAGACTTCGAGGACCATGAAGCGCTCATGCGAACCCGCGGAAGTGCGGAGGCTGTTGACCATCTGAATGGTACGGGTGACGCAGGTGCTGAAGCCGATGCAGTAGTCGGTGCCAGGGACGTCGTTGTCCATGGTCTTGGGAATGCCGATGACTTTGAAGCCTTCTTTGTGTAGACGGACACCATAGCTCAGCGTGTCGTCGCCGCCGATGGGGATGAGAGTATCAATGCCAAGCCAAGCGAGATTCTTGAGGACTTCGGGAGTGAGGTCGTTCTTCTCGGCGGTGAATCTGTCCTTGAGATGCGCAGGGACGTTAGATTTGCTGACGCGGCCGGGATTGGTGCGGGAAGAATGGAGAAAAGTGCCGCCGGTGCGGCCCGAGCGATCGACGATCTCTTCGTCGAGAAGGAAGAAATTGTCGGAGTTGTCATAGTCCTTCTCGCGGACCATATCTACGAGTCCGGCCCAGCCGTGGCGAATGCCGATGACCTGATAGCCTTCGCGCAAGGCACGCAGGGTGACGCCGCGGATCGCGGGGTTGAGACCGGGAACGTCGCCGCCTCCGGTGAGAATGCCAATGACGCCTTTCTTGGTGGTGATGTTAGACATAATAGCTCCAAAATCGCCCCTTCATGAAATGTTGAACTGGAAATTATCTCCCTTGGAGGAGTTTTTAGGAAGAGTGAAAGCGAGATTCGTTTTTCGAAATCGATGAATTCAAATATTCGGTTTGGAAATTAGAGTTCGATTTTTGTGCCGAGGACGGCTAGGAATTTGGCGAGCCAGGAGTTGAGCGCGGGCCAGGCCGGGCCGGTGACGAGGTTGCCGTCAGCGATGGCATCGGTCATGGGAAGATCGACGTAGGTGCCTCCGGCGAGAGTGACGTCAGGGCCGGTGGCAGGATAGGCGCTGCACTTCTTTCCTTTCAGGACTCCCGCGGCAGCGAGAACTTGAGCAGCGTGGCAGATGGCGGCGACGGGCTTATTGGCCTTTGAGAAGTAGCGAACGATCTCGATGATGCGAGGATTCAGGCGAATGTATTCCGGCGCGCGACCGCCGGGGATCATAAGAGCGTCGTAGTCTTCGGGCTTGACCTGGTCGAAGGTAGCGTTGAGAGCGAAATTGTGGCCGCGCTTTTCTGTGTAGGTCTGATCGCCTTCGAAATCGTGGATGGAGGTGGGTACGAAATCGCCGGATTTCTTGCCGGGACAGACGGCGTGCACGGTGTGGCCGACCATCAGAAGCGCCTGGAATGGGACCATAACTTCGTAGTCTTCGACGTAGTCCCCGACCACCATGAGAATGGATTTCTTCGACATCGCGGCCTCCGATCCTCGAAAAGAATAGCAGAGATAGAGATCAAGATGGCGGCGGAAAGGTCTAGGCCACATGAATGGAAATCAGGCCCTCTCCGCGTGGCGGCCACTAAGGATGCACGACAGCTGAATTGCCGGGGCCTCCGACTTGCTGAGTGCGCGGAATCCGTTGGTCGACGGAGGGAAGGGCCGGAAACGGGGCGTGGGGCTCGGATTGATACCAGTAGGCCACAGAATAGAAATTGTCCGAGCGGTGATTGGCGTGGCCGTGCTCAATCGTGGCGCGGATTGATTGCGTGAAAGTAACCAGTGAATCGAGATGAAAGCGATACACGGACGACTTGCCACCGGCGCGCTCTTCACCAACGACGGGAGCACCGTATAGCCGGTAGAAGAAGGGGTGGCCGCCAAAATCCCATGCGCCGAGGAAATAATCTTCCGAACCAGTCCCGACAATCGAGGGACGTGCTTCACCATCGATAAAAGACATGTCGTCGCCCTCGCCCCACCAGCCGTCCTGATTCTGCAAGACTGACATGGTAACTCCCACGAAATGCCCGCGACCCCTGGCATCCAACCAGACGTAATTCTCCTTGCCGTCGATGTTTGTTCTCCGGTCGACCTTGGGATCACCATTCTTCTGCCAGTCGGAAGTCCAGCCGTGGTTGGGCTGTGCCTGGCGGAACTGTGCATGAAAGTAGAGAGTCCCGTCCGGGAGAGGTTGCGAGTACGCACGATAGTCTAGGTTGAAATACAAGGCATCGACTTTTTGCTGGCCTTCGTTGGAAACGGTAATGCGTGCATGCTTTTGAAACGGCATGGAGAAAAAGGAGTTTAAAGCCTTGTCGCTGCCGACGGAGAGAAGCTCGGACTCCCAACGATGATATTCGCCGAGGCCGAGGCCGAAAAAATCTCCCAAAGGAGCTTCGACGCTCGGTGTTGTTTCGTGATCCCAATAAATTCGCAGCACGAGCTTCTTCAGGTGGTAGGCCTCGGGACTCGCAACGGTGATCCAGATGTGCGTCAGCATCCCGGGGCCGTTCGCATCCAGGAGTGTCGGAACGGCACCGGGATCGACCTGGCGAAAATCCGCGTTTGCGCCGGAGGGGTCTGAGCTGGAAACACGCTTGAGGACATAATCTTGCTGCTGAGTGATGTCCATCCTTGGAGACGGTTGCGTTTGTGCCAGCAGAGGCTGGCCAAGCACGAAAGAAAACAGAGGAAGAAAGAACTTCAAGCAAGCGCGCGGCATCGGCCCTTCCCTTCTCGTCGGGCTAAACGAACAGAGGGGATTTTCCTCCCAAAGAGCAAACAAAGAAAGAGCGGACTTCCCCTTAGTTTGCACTCGGGGTAAAAGTCCGCCCTTTCCGGCTTCTCTGCAGCGGAGCCAGGTACGAGGGCTTACTGAGCGTCGAGTTGCGGCACGGCGGCTGCCGACACTTGCTCGGTGGAATCCTGGATGGTGAGCCGGTCGGTGCGCATTTTGTCCCACTCGAGCAACGTCAGGCCGTAGGAAGCAAAAAGGCGGCGGATGCGAGCAGAGTCCCAGCGCAGAACTTTTTCGAGCACGGGGACGAGGACGCTCATGGCGTTGTCGCTGAGAACGGTGCGCTTGGCAACACGAGTGATGAACTTGGCTTCGGAGACGGCGATGGTTAGGCCGTCATACTGATT
>Ga0137394_10004592_pt1 | contig 10490 bp, 9 predicted proteins | sample czobulk116metaG_FD_108278 | JGI IMG/M metagenome (GOLD analysis project Ga0137394, IMG submission 108278) | Vadose zone soil microbial communities from Angelo Coast Range Reserve, California, USA - czobulk1.16 metaG | ecosystem: Environmental > Terrestrial > Soil > Vadose zone | place: USA... | reverse complement strand
GGCCACCTCGGCCATCGCCTCGCCGTCGAATTCCTCGTCGCTCTCAATGATGAATTTCACGTTGACCGGAAGGCCGCCTCCTCCCTGAATGACGGACTCGACCCCTGCGATCTGGGCGTAATGCTGCCCCTTGTTGTCATCCGCACCGCGGGCCCAGATCGCTCCATCCTTGATCCGCGGCTCGAAGGGAGGGTTCTCCCACAGCTCGATCGGGTCCACAGGCTGTACGTCGACGTGCCCGTAGATAAGAACCGTAGGAGCCGCGGGATCCACGATCCGCTCCGCGAAGAGGCCCGCGTGCGCGCGCGTGGGCCACACCTCGGTCTTGAATCCAAGCGACTCGAGCTTCTTCTTGTCGAACTCCAGCGCCGCTGCCACGTCCTTGTCGTGGTCCTTGTGCGCGCTGATGCTCGGAATACGCAGGAATTGGATCAGCTCGTCCACATACCGCTTCTCGTTCTTTCGGATGTAGTCGAATGCGGCGTTCAAGTTCATCGTGGCTCCTCTGGAGGACTCGACGCATGGCTCGTTCTTGACGCGGGAATGCACCATCCTATGTGCTTGCGGGGTAAAGTTCAACCGGGCGGGGACGTAACTCTTCCAACACAAGCAGTTAGAGTGGAATGAGGCCGGGCTCCGTCCTTTTGTTTGGAATACACCCCGCCTACCCTGCGTAGTAGAGTGCGCGTCCTATGGGTTCTATGAAGCCCGACCGCACGGCGATTCCGGACGCTGAGGTTGTCCAGCTCGTGCTGGCCGGCGAAATCGATGCATTCGACGAGCTCGTCCGCCGCACGCGGCGCCCCGCCTATCGACTGGCGCGTAGGATCACGCGCAATCACGAGGACGCGGACGATGTGATTCAGGACAGCTACGTCAAAGCCTACCGGGCGCTCCCACGCTTCGACCTGACCCGCGCGTTCGGGCCGTGGTTCCTCACGATCGTCGCGCGGACGGCGTTGAGCCGGATCCGCCAGGGCGTCCGCAGGGCCACGGTGCCGCTCGACGAGTCCGGGGCGGAGGGGATGACGCTCGCGGAACGGTTGCCCGACGCTACACTGGATCCGGCCGGTCAGCAGAACCTGCTCGATGTCGAGCGCGGGTTGGAGCGACTCTCCGAGGAGCATCGATCGATTCTCGCGCTTCGCGTGGAGGGGGACCTCGCGTACGCCGAGATCGCAAGCGCGTTGGATATACCCGTAGGCACCGTCATGTCCCGCCTGGCGCGCGCGCGCGAGGCCTTGCTCGCGGAAGTGGAGAAGCTCAGAGCCTCAAGGTTCCAGCGATGACAAACATGGACCCGAATCATCCTCAATCCGAAGACCTCTTCGCCTACCGAGACGGGGAGCTGCCCCCCGAGCGGCGGGCGCTAATCGAGGCACACGTGTCCGGCTGCAGCACGTGCCGAGCATTGATCGATCAGGTCTCCTCGCTGGAGGCGGAGCTCCGCCGGTCCCCGGACCGGTCCCCGGCGGAATACCTGGAGCACCTGCACGAGAGCGTCCGCGCGCGGATCGCCGTGCCGGGTGAGGAGCCCGCGGACGAGGTGGTGAAGCAGGCGCGTCCCGCCGGAGTTCCGGCCGGCCGCGCCACCGGCGTGAGGCGTAGCCGCCGCGGGGGTTTGGGTGAGGATCAGCCAGGAGAAGATGGACGAGTCAAAGACGCCCCAGGGTTGCCCTGGGCCGCCGTGCTCTCGACGGCGAGTGCGGCGGCGGCGGTCTTGGTGGTGGCCGTGATTCTCATCAAGCAGGGGATCTACCAGCGCGCGATCGCGCCGGCGCCCATGAAGGCGAACGAGGCCCCGGCCGCAGGCGCGCCGGCGGCACCCGGCGAATCCACGGCGGTACTTGGGCGTGTTGTCGCGAACACGCGTGGCGGCCCAGAGATGGGATCGACCTCGGGGGCCAGGACGGTGGAGAAGCTCGCCGGGAACCTTCCCAGCCCCGAAGGGGCGAAGGAGCTGAGCGCGAAGGATCAGCTCGCGAAACGCGAGCAGAAAAAGGCCAAGGTAGAGGCCGATCAAGCGGGGCAGGCGGTCGAAGGTATGCGGGAGGAGCCGACGATAGCGCAGCAGGCGCCCCCCGCGGCCTCCGCGCCGGAATCGGTGAGCCGGGGCGCCGCGTCCCGGCTCCGAGCCGATGAGCAGCTCGCGGCCGGCAGCGAATACGGGGCCGTGCTGCGGCGGTACGGGCTTCCGCCGGTCTGGGACCCGCAGGTGGCGCCCGCAACGCTGGAGCGCGCCGAGCCCGAGCTCCGGACGCTCTACGTCTCAGGCGGGGCGGGCACGGATTCGGCGCGGGTGCGGCTCTACCTCGCGGAGGCGCTGCGACTGCGATACACGCCCGGGGACTCGACCCTCTACGAAGGAATCGTGCACCATTATCGCCGCGCGATGGCACTCGCCCACACGGACCCCGAGGCGGCGCGCGTGGCCGAGGAGAGGCTTCGGACCCTGGAGCGGTAGGACGTCCTACTGGATCAACCGCCGCTTCATCAGCCTGAGCGCGAGCGCGGAGAGCACGACCGCGAGCACCGCGACATACACGGCGCTCACGGCCAGCGGTCCACGGGGCCACCCCAATACCGCGGCGCGCACGAGATAGGAAACGTGGGTGAGAGGCAGGCACCACGCGATCACGAGCGCCCACTTCGGAAGGATGCTCACCGGGAAGAACGTGCCGCTGAACATGAACATCGGCATGATCATGAGGAACATCGGCAGGTTGAACGATGAGATGTTCTTCGTGACCGACGTGACGACGAGCCCAAGCGCCGAGAACAGCACGCCCGCGACCGCGGAGAGCGGGATCACCCACAGGGCCGAGGGCCACGTCACGAGCCCAAGAAGCGCGAGCATGCCGAGCATGATGGTGCTTGCGATCACCGCCTTCGTCGCGCCCCAGAGTAGCTCGCCCAGGATGACGTCCTCCACGAGAAGCGGCGTGGCGAGGATCGCGTCGAAGGTCCTCTGGTAGTACATCCGCACGAACGAGGAGTAGGTGGTCTCGAAGTAGCTCCAGAACATGATCGCGACCGCGACGATCCCCGGCGCCATGAAGCGGAGATAGGTCAGCTCGCGGCCCTCGTAGTGGATGGTGTGGATCAGGGAGCCCAGCCCGAAGCCGAACGCGAAGACGTAGAGGACGGGCTCCGAGAGGGGCGGAAGGAACTCCGTCTTCCAGTTGGTGAGGTAGACGTCCAGGTCCCGTCGCCACACGCGGAGCGAGCGGAGGGAGACGTTACGCAAGATTGCGCGCATGGCCTCAGTCACGGAGCGCTCTACCGGTCAGTTTCAGGAAGACATCCTCCAGCGTCGCGCGCCGGATCAGGCGTTCCTGGTGCGGGAAGCGCTCCTCGAATAGTCGCTCGATGTGGTCTCCCTCCTTGGGATAGAAGTACAGCCGGTCGCCGACCTCCTCGAGCCGCCCCGGCAGCGCGCGCATGAAATGAACGAACTCTTCGCCGTAATTCCACGCCTCCACCACCGTCCGTCCTACCTCGCGTTCCACCAAGTCGAGCGGTGCGCCTTCGAGAAGGATCTTCCCGTCGTCCATGACCACGACTCGGTCGCAAAGCTGCGTGGCCTCCTCCATGTAATGGGTCGTGAGTAGGACCGTCGTGCCGTGGGCCCGAAGGCTGCGAATGCGCGTCCAGATCGCGTGCCGTGCCTGCGGATCGAGACCCGTCGTGGGCTCGTCGAGAATCAGGACGCGCGGCTCGTTCAGGAGGGCGCGTGCCAGGATGAGCCGCCGCTTCATGCCGCCCGAGAGCGCCTGTATGGGCACGTGGGTCTTGTCCGAAAGGGCGACGAACTCGAGCAGCTCGAGCGCACGCCGGCGCACGATCCGGCCCGGGAGCCCGAAGTAACGCCCATAGACGAGGAGATTCTTCAGGACGTCGAAGTCGGGGTCGAGGTTGTCCTCCTGCGGGCACACCCCGAGGAGCCACTTCACGTCGCGCGGCCGTTCGCGGACGTCGAGGCCGTGGATACTCGCCGTGCCCGAAGTAGGGGGAAGAAAGCAGCAGAGCATGCGGACCGTAGTGGTCTTGCCGGCTCCGTTCGGCCCCAGGAACCCGACGACCTCGCCGCTCCCGACCTCGAAGGAAACGCCCCGAACCGCTTCGAGCTCACCGTACCGCTTGGTGAGCTCGCGCGCGATGATTGCCGCCGGATTCATTCGGGAATTCTAACCCGCCACGAGGAGTCCCGTGAGGTACATCAGAATGAAACCGACGAGGAGGCCGGCGATGTTTCTGGGCTTGGCGAGCGCTTCGATGGCGGATTCGCCGGATTCCGCCCTCGCCCGGACCAGGACGCTGATGACCTGTACAATAGCCCCGCCGCCGATCCCGAGAAACACCAGGGAGAGAGGATCCGAGTAGGTGAACGCGCCCGTCCAGGTTCCGACGATCGTTGGCCCGCCGCCGACGAGGCCGAGCAAGAACAGATCGCGCCACGAGACCTTCTCCTGGACCAGCGGCGAAAGGATCGCCAGGCCCTCCGTCGTGTTGTGAAGGGTGAAACCCAAGATGAGAAATGAGCCGAGCGCCACTTCACCGAGCGTGTACGCGGCGCCGATCGCCAGGCCTTCGCCCAGATTGTGTAGGCCGATGCCGATCGCGATCATCAGCGCGAGCCCCATGCCGCGCGCGCCGGCGGGGCGGCTCCCACCGCGGCGCCGCATGATCCCGTCGATGCCGGTGAGCGCGAGGAACGCTCCGATCGCGCCCAGCGCCACGAGCATCAAGCCGTTCAGAAATTCGGGTACGCGCCCCATGACCTCGAACGATTCGCGGAAGGTGTCGATCGCGAGAAAGGCGAGAAGCCCGACGGTGAGCGAGATCCAGAAGTCCATCCAGCTCCGGGGCATCGAGCGAAGGAAGGGGAGCCAGAGCAGGCCCAGGAAGACCGGGATCACGCCGACGTAGACACCGAGCAGCCCGAAGATCCCGAGCGCGCGCGAGCTCACGCTGGGCGTCGCCGTGGCCACCTGGACCGTGCGGACGTGGCGGACTCCCGTGCCGGTGATCACGTCGAAGTTGTACGGGTCGCCCTCGATCCAATCGAACGGGATCGAGATTCGCGCGCTCTGAAGCCTGGCCAGCTCCCGCCCGGGCGTGATCGAGAAATCCCACATGGCCTGGTTCACGAGAACCTGCGCCACGGTGAGCGGCCCGGGTCCCTCGTTGCGCACGAGGAGCGTGATCTCCTGGGGCTTGAAGATGACCCGCTCGATCGCCAGCTTCTCGACCGGCGGGGGACCGAGCCTCACGTAATTGACGCCGAAGAGGAGGAACCACCAGACCATGAGCCCCACGAGGACGAGCGGGGCGATGCCGGAGAGGACGACCCGGAGCGCGCTCGGCCGGGTCGCGGCGTTGGCCTGACCGGCGTCCGCCGGCCGACCTTCCCCCGGAGGCGTCACGGCTTCACCTCGAATTGACCCAGCCAGCCCAGCTCCGCGAACTCATTCTGATGCGCGTGGAAGAGGAACCGGCCCGGATAGTCGTAACGGAACTCGAGGATGGCCCGCTCCCCCTGGCCCAAGGTGATCGTGTCGGTGTAGTTCGTGGGCGTCGTCGTAGTCCCGGTCGGGTAGACGTGGAAGAAGGTCGCGTGGGTGTGCATCGAGTTCAAGAGATCGAACTCCGTCATGTTGACCAGGTAGACTCGTTGAAGCTCCCCCTGCTTGACCGGAATCGGATAGTCGCGGAAGAACACGTTCGCGAAGCCGTTCACCGTGTAGAACTCGTTGTCCTCGTCGTTCAAGTCGGTGTCAAAGCCGTTCATCACCATGACCATTTCGCGCGCCTTGGGACGCGGCGTCTTGGGGTCGACCAGGAAAACGCCGTAGAGACCCCGCGCGATGTGCATCTTCACCGGCATCGTGTGGCAATGGTAGATGTGAAGCCCGAACGGCTTTGCCGTAAACGCGTAGTCGAAGCTCGATCCGGGCGGCACCTGCTCGAATACCCCGTCCATGTTCGCCGCGTGGATGCCGTGGAAGTGCATCGAATGCGGCATCGCCGCCTTGTTCGTGAAGTGCACGAGGGTCGAATCCCCCTCGGTGCAGCGGAGCGTCGGCCCGGGCACGGCGCCGTTGAATGTCCAGGCCGCGTACCGCACGCCGGGCGCGACCTCGATCTCGGTATTGAGCGCGTCGATCCAGTATTCTCGGAGAACCCGGCCGTCCTTGAGCCGCGTCACCTTCCCTGTGTCGAATTCGGTGAGCGTGCGGATCGCGTGCTTCCTGGCCGCGTCCGCCATGGGGTCGCTCGTCGGCGAGGCGTGCGCGGAACGCTGGGCCTTGGAGAGGTCGGGAAGGAACGAAAGCATGAGGGCGGCCGCGAGCCCGAGAGACAGGAGAGCGATGATGAGGGATCGAGGCGGGGACCGGCGATCCAGGGCTAGCGGCCCTCGATCACCATCTTCCCGCCCATCCCTGGATGGGTGCAGCATGTATACGCGAACTCGCCGGAACGAGGCAGTGTCACCGTGACCTCGCGGGTTTCCCCTGGTTGAAGTTCCCTCTCGCACGGCACATCCAGTCCGACGACGCGGAAGTTGTGGCGTATCGGTGAGCTCTCGTCGTTTCGGATGACAAAATGGATACGCTCGCCCGGCTCGAATGTGAGCGTCGGATTGGTCCCGTTGAACGTATAATCACTCATTCGCAGCACCACCGTCCGGGCCGGGCCGGATGGGATCTCCGAGCGCCGCCCCACGAACGCGAGCGCCGCGCCCGCCAGGGCGAGAATCAGGAGCACGGGTACGAAGGCACGTTTCACAAGCGATCCTCCGAGATCCAAAAAGTTAGCCATATCTAATTCTGCGTTAGGGTACTCTAATTGTCAACCCCTATGCCCTCCGTCACCCAAGCCGTAGAGGATTACCTCAAGGCGATCTGGCGCCTGAGCCATGAAGGCGGAGAGCGCGTCTCCGTGGGGGACATCGCCTCGGAGCTCAAGGTCTCCGCGCCCTCGGTGACGAGCATGGTCAGGAAGCTCAAGACGATGCGTCTGTTGAACTATGAGCGGTACGGGGGCGTGACGCTCACTCCCCGTGGACGGAAGATCGCGCTGGAAATCGTCCGTCATCACAGACTCTGGGAGCTGTATCTCTACATGCGGCTTGGGGTCCCGCTCGAACTGGTCGACAGCGAGGCGGAGCGGCTCGAGCACGTGCTGAGCGATGACATGGAAGAGCTTCTGACCCGAAATCTCGGCGACCCGACCCATGATCCCCACGGGGATCCCATTCCCAGCAAGACCGGCGCGTTGGCGCCCGTCGAGGGAATCGCGCTCGGTCAGCTCGAGACGGGGACCCATGCCATCGTGGCCCGCGTGAGCGACCGCAATCCCGAAAAGCTCCGCTACCTCGTGTCGCTGGGGTTACTCCCCGGCGCCCGAATCGAGGTGGAGGAGAAGGCACCCTTCCGCGGTCCCCTGACCGTACGGATCGGAGGCCGCCGCCACGTGGTGGGTGCGGACCTGGCGAATCTCGTGATCGTCCGAGGAGCGCCTGCGGCATCCAGGTCTAAAGGCGCCGGGCTCGGACCGGGAGTCCCTCCGCGGAGCGGGAAGCCCCGCGGGAAACGTCGATGACCACGATCGCCCACGCCCCGGACCGCTCTCCAAACCGTCTCGCGAAGGAGCAGAGCCCCTACCTCCTTCAGCACCAGTGGAACCCCGTGGATTGGTACCCATGGGGACCCGAAGCCTTCGAGAAGGCGCGCAGCGAATCGAAACCGGTCTTTCTCTCCATCGGCTACAGCTCATGCCACTGGTGCCACGTGATGGAGCGCGAGTCCTTCGAGAGCGAGACGATCGCGAAGCTCTTGAACGAGAAGTTCGTCTCGATCAAGGTGGACCGCGAGGAGCGCCCGGACGTGGACGAGATCTACATGCGCGCCGTGCAGCTCCTGACGGGGTCCGGTGGTTGGCCGATGTCGGTATTCCTCACCGCCGACCAGAAACCGTTCTGGGGCGGGACCTATTTCCCGCCCGACGACCGCGGCGGGCGGGCCGGGTTCGCGTCGATTCTCGCCGCGCTGTCGGAGACCTACGCAACGCGCCGTGAGGAAGTCGCGAGCGCCGCGGACCGTCTGGCCTCAGCGCTCCGGCAGATGGAGGGCGGGCGCCAGTTCGTCGCCTCCGGGCCGGTCGACCGGGCCGTGTGGGAGCGCGCGGTCGAGGAGCTTGTCGCCACGTACGACCGCCACTACGGCGGCTTCGGCGGCGCGCCCAAGTTCCCTCCGCATGGCGCGCTGGAGCTGCTCCTGCACGCGACGGCTGCATCTCCCCGCGAGGATCTCGAGGGCGTCGTGCGCGGAACGCTCGACGGCATGGCGAGGGGGGGCATCCGCGACCACGTCGGAGGAGGGTTCCATCGCTACGCGACCGACGCGATCTGGCTCGTCCCTCACTTCGAGAAGATGCTCTACGACAACGCGCAGCTCGCTTCGGTGTACGCCGAAGCGTTCGCACGCTGGGGGGATCCGGAATATCGCTGCGCCGCCGAGGAGACGCTTGCCTGGGTCGTGCGGGAGATGACCGCCGAGGAGGGTGGGTTCTATTCCGCGCTCGACGCGGATACCGAAGGAGGCGAAGGCGCAACCTACCTCTGGGTGTTGAAGGAAGTCACCGATGTGCTCGGTACCGAAGAGGGAACGCTGTTCGCGCGCGTCTACGGGATCGAGGAGACCGGGAATTTCGTGGATCCCGTGACCGGCGAGGAGCCCGGGAACATCGTTCACAGGAAGCGGCCGTGGTCGGAGCTGGCGCTCGCGGAGAAGATCCCCGAGGGCGAACTGCGCTCGAGGATGGATCGCGCGCGGGCGCGCTTGCTCCTCAAGCGCCTCGAGCGTCCGGCGCCGGGACGGGACGACAAGGTGGTAACGAGCTGGAACGGGCTCATGATCGGAGCCTTCGCCAGGGCGGGAAGGGTATTCGAGCGCGGGGACTACGTGGACACGGCATCGCGCGCCGCGAGGTTCGTGCTGACGTCGATGCGGCGCGATGGGCGGCTCTTGCGCTCGTGGCGAGCTGGAGAATCCCGGCTGCCTGGGTACTTGGAGGACCACGCCTTCCTGGCGTGGGGGCTCTTGGATCTCCACGAGGTGAGCGGGGACGGCGCGTGGCTCACGGAAGCCCTCGCCTTGACCGACTCGATGATCGAGCGGTTCTGGGACGCCGGCGAGGGAGGATTCTTCTTCGTCGCCAACGATCACGAATCGCTCATCGCCCGCACCAAGGAGGTGTTTGATCAGGCCGTCCCGTCGGGGAACGGCATGGCCGCGCGCGTGCTCGTGCGGCTCTGGCTCACGACAGGCGAAAAGCGGTACGAAGAGCACGCCGCAAAGATGTTCCGCGTGTTCGCGGGCATTCTGGAACAGGCCCCGCGCGCGGCGGAACATTTGCTTCTCGCGTTCATGGCGTGGAGCGGGGCGAAGGGATCGGCCGCGTTGAAACCGCTACCCGGAGCCGTGGTCGAGGGCGTGACGCCGGCAGCGGAGCCGCCGACTGCTCCCGGGTCCCTCGCGCGAGCCCGACGAGGGCCGGTCATCGTGACGGCGGAGCTGGACAAGCGTCGAATCGTCCCCGGCGAGACGGCCGAGCTTCGCCTGACACTGGAAATGGAGCCCGGCTGGCACGTCCAATCCGCGAAGCCCTCGCGCGCAGACTTGATACCCACCTCGGTCGAGCTGGGGGTGATGGAAGGTTTGGTTCCGGGAGAGATGCGCTTCCCGGATGGATCGCTCGCACCCATGGGCGGCGAGCGGATGTCGGTCTACGCGGGGAAGGTCGTAATCCGGTTGCCACTGCGCGCCGAGCCCGGCGCGCCCCCCGGCCGCGCGCCGATTGTCGCCCGGGTCCGGTTCCAGGCCTGCGATGAGAACCGCTGCCTCGGTCCGGAGCAGGCGGAGCTGAGCTTCTCGCTGGAAGTGGGGTAGGAGCCGGAATCCGGCGAAGGCAGCCCCGTTGCATCGCCTGGATCCGCCCGCTGTGGCGCATCCCCCCTTGCTGAGGTAGCATACGTCATCCCATCCCCCGGGCCGACATCAGGTGGCACACCGTGAATATCCTGGCTGGACCCAAGCAGCGCAGAGCGACCCTCCTAGCGAATCGTACCCTCGCCTCCTCGGCGTTCCTCGTCATCGCGCTCGCCGCTTGGTCGGGTTCCGCGCGGGCAACTCCACGCGCGTCGGTCTCGGTGTCCCCGAGTGCCGCGGCCAGGGCGGGCGCGGTGAGCGGGGCCGCGCCCGTGCTCGATCCGCCCGCCGCGATGCGCGTGCATGGGGGGGAGACCTCCGATCAGGCGCTGCATGCGACGGACGCAGACGGCGATCCTCTGAGCTTTACGAAGTACCTGGGGCCGTCCTACATGACGGTTACGACCACCGACCCGGGTACTGGGTCCGCTTCGGGGAACATCCGCCTCGCTCCGTCATCCCTCGGCGACGGTGGCACCGCGATGGGCATCGTCACCG
>Ga0137394_10004590_pt1 | contig 10495 bp, 2 predicted proteins | sample czobulk116metaG_FD_108278 | JGI IMG/M metagenome (GOLD analysis project Ga0137394, IMG submission 108278) | Vadose zone soil microbial communities from Angelo Coast Range Reserve, California, USA - czobulk1.16 metaG | ecosystem: Environmental > Terrestrial > Soil > Vadose zone | place: USA... | reverse complement strand
GGATCCGAGGTAGCCCGCGCGAGCGGCCGGTGAATTGGTGGCGAGCCGGTAATCGTGCAACGCCGAACTGAGAAAAAGCGGGTTGCTGCTGATATTGCCGGTCCCGGGCCAGTTCGTTCCCTGGAAATCCGAATAGCTGGCCACGATGCTCGAATTATTGGTGAGGTCGACGGTCCTGGTGTTGCCCCAAAAAAGACCGTTCAGGCAGTTTGTCACGTGTCCGCCATCTACCGGTGTCGTGAACTTCTGGTAGAGCCGCATGCCGAAGTTGCAGTCGGCAATCGTGGTATTATATAGGCCACAAGTGCTGCCATCTTTCACTGCAATTCCCGTATCAGTATTATGAATGAGACAGTTTCGAATGATGATCCCGCGGTCGGGTGACCCGCCTGCGGCCGAAGCTCCCATGGAGACACCCTTGTCTGTAAAATCATATACGAGGCAATCCTCGACCAGCACTCCGGAAGTCCCGTTGAAATCAAGGGAGTCGGAATTGCTCCCGGAGGAATGACGAAAAGTACAACGACGTATGATCGATCCGGGCGGGCCGCCCTGGATTTCAAGCGCGTCACTATTTGCGGCGGTCATGCTCTCATAAAGAGAGTCTTCGGCCAGGATGACCGTTCCTGAGTTAAAAATCGTTTCCGAGTAATTCTTCACATGATTCCGCCGCATGGTCACAAACTTCGCGGCGTTGGCGACGATCGCGGAAGAGACATCGTGCACGTAGCAGTCCTCGATTAGCCCGGTCGCCTGGCTGCCGAGATTGATCCCGCCATAGGCGACCTCGGCGCCGCGCACTGTGACAAACGAATTGGCGCCGCTGGCATTGATCGTCCCCCACCTGTTCAAGCCGACCATCGGCAAAAAGGTAATTCGATTGGTCGGCGTGCCTTGCGCGTCGATGCCGCTGCCCACCTGGGCGGAAATGGAGACACTGTTCGTGATGCGGACGGAGGTTCCAGCTTGAATGGTGAGCGTAGCCCCGGCGGAGACCACCACATTGGAGTAAACCAGAATCGTGCCCATCGCGGGGGACCATGTGGTATTGACGGTTATCGGACCGCCAACGGGAGTCGATTGGGCGCAGAGCGAGAGTGGGCAGAGCCATAGCAGGACAACGAATTTGGACAAATACTTCATGGCGAATAGGGCTTGCTTACCGAGACCGGATGATACCAGAGGCTCACCATGCGAGCGGCATCTCGAGGCATTCGTTCGGATGCAGGATCGTAGCACATCGTCGGTTAAAGGGAAACCGTTGCTTTCTGTGCTCCAGGGACCCCCGATACGGCGCTCAGGGTTGTATTTACTTGGAATTACTTTGGATTACTTGGAATTACCTGGTGCTCTTCCAAGGCGGGCTTGATCCTGCCGTTGAACCCGTGATCCCCATCGAGAGCGGATTCCCTTTCATTTCCGTTAATTTTCGGATTGGAGGGTTGGTTGAGGGTTGGAGCCGGGTTCGAAGCTTCGACGCGGAAATGTTCGGTACGATCCTGGCGAACGATGGCCTCGCGTTTTTGGGTGAGGTCGAAGGCCTTAGCCAGGTCGGTGGTGCAACCGGTGAGAGTTTTCATGGCGGCGACAAAGGATGGGAAAAGTTCAGGGCGCTCGGAGAGGAGGTCGAGAGCGCGCCCATAATCGAAGGATTGCATAATTCGGGCTAGCTGATCTGCTGCGAAGATGATTGCCGTCTGCTGGACATGATCGATGCTGGTGGCGCGGGTGCAGTGTTCGAGAGCTTTTGTAAAGCCGAGGCGGGTCTCACGCTCGTGTTGATGGTCGAGCCAATCGAGGTAGCCGCCGCTTTTCCAGAATGAAACGTTGTTTGCCGTAATGTTTGGGTAGCCCTGCTCCGTGAGGCGCGCGACGATATCGAGATAGCGGAAGCCGCTGCGAATCATAGCGTTTACCTGCTCGCGCACGTCGTAAGGGAGGCGAGCGATCTTTCCGATGCGGGCGTGGCGGTTTTCGGGCCGCAGCCTGGCATTGAGGGCGCTGACCGAAGAGTGGAGCAGCCGTTGCTCTTCGTGTTCTTCCTGGGCGTCGTAATCAGGCTTGACGGGACCTGCCGATCCTTCACCGACCGCGGGGGTAAGGGGGAAGCCGGGGGCGCCTGGCTCAGCGTTTGCGCTAGACAGCGCCGAAACGGATGGGTGAAGGGGAAGGCGGAGGATGCCAGGCCCAAATTTGCGCTGTTCTGTTTCCGGTCCGGCCGGGGCGCGCGGAGGAAGTGAGCTGAGCCCAATGCTGGTATTGGGCGGGGCGTTGGTTTCGTTGTCATTATTAGCGTTCTTATTTAGTGCACTATTTATGATTTCATTTTTCATGCGGTCAGATTAGCGCGAGCAGGGGCGCAAACCTAACCCGCCTGACCCGGGTGACCCGCCTGACCCATTTGCGCTCGTTGCCCCGCCTGACCCATTTGAGCAACTTTTTTGACAGAGTTGGCATGGATTTTGAAAAAGCAGGCTCACAGGAGGAAGCTGAGAGAACTGAGGGGTGATAGAGGGGAGGAACTCCGTCGGAAACTATTTATCGCCGCGGGCGGGGAAAAGGGCGAGGCGGCGGTTGGATTGGAAGAGGGGGCCGAGGCGCTTTAATGGAAGATTTTTTGGGAAAAGTTCATTGGGAGTCACGCCCAGGACTTTGGAGAGGAAGACAAGTTCGCAGTCGGGCACTCTGCGGAGTTGAAGTTCGAGTTTGGCCAATGAATTTCTGCTGATGGACCAGCCCTGGAGTTGAAGTTTTCGAGAGAGGGTTTCCTGGGACCATGCTTTCCTGGTCCGCCACTTGCGGACCAGAGGGCCGACCAAATTGAGTTCCCGAGTCATTGTCGAGGCTGACCCTAACGACCTTGCAAGAGGCGAGTGTTTCCCACATGGGAACAAAGGAGCGTTTTAAAAATGTTGAAAATATTTCTTGCATTGACTTTCTGAGTCGTGGTATTCGAGACAGGTCGGCAGGAGTACGGCTCGCTTTCAAGTCTTACCGGGTAAAGCGAGATAACAGCAGTAAACGAAATTGCGTTTGGACGCGCGCGCCTCCATTCGTGCGCGCGTCTGCTTTAATCACAAAAGGGCGAAAGGGCTTATATGCATATCAAGAGAGGTGTGCCGCTGGGGAAATATTTAGTGGTTTGTTTTGGGGCGGGATTGTTGGCGCTGGCGATGGTGGTGGGAATTCCGAAGCTGGGAAGGAGCAGCCCGATACCTGGATTGTCCATCCGGCTGATTGGAGGGACCAACATCGAGTTGGTGGTCACGAACGGGGTGACCAATGAGTTTTATGAGATTTATTCGACGAACGGGCTGCAGTCGAATACCGCGTGGAGCCTGCTTTACACCGGTTACGAGGGGGTCACGAGCTTTCTTTGGGAGATAGGACCGGAGCAGCGCCGTTATTTCAAAGCGCGGTCTGGAAAAGACTGGGATGGCGACGGCATCGAAAATTATCGCGACGCTGACGGAAATAATTCCAACGTGGGGCAATTGTTCATTACGATTGAGAGTCCGACGAATAACGCGACGATTCATTAACTACAAGGAGGGATATGAAGGCCAGGGAGGGTTTGAGGGTCAATGGTCCGTTGTCAGTGGTCAGTTGGAGCAGGAGGTTTGCGGTGATTGCGGTGCTGCTGTCTTGCAGTGAACCTCTTCGAGGGGCGCAAACGGTGGCGACGAATGTGGCGGTGGCGGCGGGAGGTTTTCACAGCCTGGCGCTGAAGAATGACGGAACGGTCTGGGCCTGGGGTTACAATTACGAAGGCGAACTGGGCGTCTTGCCGTCGACGGAGATTTCCTGGCCGGTATTGAGTTCGAACCTGATGGCGGTGGCAAAGATCAGCGCTGGATCGTTTCACTCTACAGTCCTTAAGAGCAATGGGACGGTATGGGCGATGGGTCACAACGGCGACGGCCAGATTGGGAACGGTCTCATCGGGGATACTACCAACGCGACCCCATCTCAGGTGCTTGGGTTGACGAACGTGACCCAGATCAGCGCGGGGAGCTGTCATAATCTGGCGCTTTCCAACGGCGTGGTCTGGGGCTGGGGGTTTAACGGAGACGGAGAGTTGGGCGACGGAACAGGCAACAACCAAAGCACACCAGTAAAAGCAACAGGGCTGAAGAACGTCAGTGCGGTTTACGCGGGGCGCTATCATTCGCTGGCGGTGTCGAACGGCTTCGTGTGGGCCTGGGGATACAATGACCAAGGGCAATTGGGGAACGGCGGCACGACCGATAGCCTGGTTGCAGTGCTGGCAAGCGGAGTATCGAACGTTACAGCGGTTGCAGCCGGACGGGCGCACTCGCTGGCGCTGGCAACGGACGGGACGCTTTGGACATGGGGAGGCAATTCTTATGGACAACTCGGCACCGGAAGCACGACAGACAGTTTGACGCCGCTGAAAGTTCCTGGACTGAGCAACGTGATTGCAGTAACGGCCGGAGGGTACCAATCGTATGCGTTGAAAGGAGACGGAACGGTTTGGGCCTGGGGATACAATTCATTCGACGGAGAGTTGGGAAACCGAACGGAGACCAGCAGTTCGCTTCCGCTGCGGGTGCCGGGAATCAGCGAGGTGGCGAGCCTGACTGCGCGAGCGGAGTATGAATACGGCGCGGGCACGCATTGCCTTGTGGTCCGCCGGGACGGGACGGTGTGGGGATGGGGTTGCGGCAGTTATGGACAGGTGGGCGACGATACCGAGGAGAGCCGGCTGGGAGCTGTGCCGGTGGATGGGCTGACGATCCTTTCGCCAGGTGTTCCGAATCCATTGGCGCGAGTGGCGCGGTTTCGGCGCGGGCACGTCACTTATGCGGCGGGAGACTTTAAGAGTGAATACTATTCGTTCGTAGTCCCCCTGGATTTACAGAAGGGCGTCAAGCTTAGCCCGGCGGGTGGAAATGTTGACGTGCTGTTCAAGACAAACCAATGGGGAACCGTGCTGCGCCATTATAACGGGGATTATCCGGAGCTGGCGTTGCAGTTCCGAAATCCGATTGCGGCGTATGGGAGCCGAGTGGGAGGGAGCGCCCTCTACTCGGACCAGAGTTATACGTTTGGAATTTACGCCGGGACGCCGAATAACTACGCCACCGACCTGGCGATTGATGTGTTTGATCCGGTGGCATTCACCAATGTGGCGAGCCTGGCGGTGCAAATACCGAAGCCAAGCCAGACGAACGAGTGGAGGTTGTTCCTTTCGAATGGGTGGACCTTCACAACGAATTTCTATGGATTGACAACGACCCTGAGGTTTCCAGAGGCCAAGGTGCATTGGAACATTGGAACCAATGCAGCCTACCAACTGAAACATAAGGTGGACGAGAGCGGCACGAATTATCTGTTTGTGGTGAAACTCAGGGGCGCGGCCAATGGGATTCAAATGGTGACCAATTCAGCGGGAGGGGCCGAATGGAGCCCGCTCTATACATTTCAATTTGAGAAAAAGCCGGCGTGGAGAGCGGTCTTCCTGGACAGGCCGCACTTTGACGGGCTGCCATTGCCGCCCGAATACGCGGGGAAGAGCGCGCAGGAACTGAATGGGTCGCTGGTGAGCCCGCCCATTTCGATTTCGCTGACGAATACCGCAGCGTTGCTCACATTGGATGATAGTCCGGAACTGCGGCGGCACCCGCTGCTGGACCAGTTTGTGACGGATATGAGCAGGGATCCGCTGGCATTGGCGAATTTCGTTTTGAATGAGATCGAGCTGACTGATGCGATTGCCTATCAGGACAACGGCTTGGTAGACGAGGACTCGGTCAATTTAGGGGGAGTGAATCGAGGGGCGCTGGCGACCTATCTGGAAGGACAAGGCTCTCCGATTGAGCAGTGCGCCCTTCTCATTTACCTGCTGCGGCAGGCAGGGGTTCCGGCGACCTACATTTTTGCGCCGCATAACGGGGTGTTAATGCTGGATTCGCAGGTGAGCAAACTGCTCGGAATACAGATAAAAGGGGCGATGGACCCGAATGGAAACTCGAATATCCCGGAGATGATTCCGCTGAATTATCCGTGGGTGGCGGCCTACATCAGCACCAACGGCACGACGACGAACTGGGTGCATATTTTTCCCTGGATGAAGGACCATCACATTTGGGAAGGGTGGAGCTTGAACAGCCTGATGCCGACCAATTACAACAGCGGCTACAAGTGGGTGCGCAATTACTTGTATGGAGACACGAATATTCTTGGGTTGAGCACGGCGGACACGCCCGACGTGCTGTTTCCAAAGTTCATCGAAAAGGCTTTGCTCGACAATCCCAAGACCGCGAACATTTCGCTCGACGACATTGGAGTGCAGCGTTTCAACCGCCGGAATTACTACAGCCGCTGGACGGACATGCCGAGACCGCTTTGGGTAACCAATAGCGGGATAGCGGTGGCGAGCCTGACGGCGTCGGCGATTACAAACGTGTCGCCGAACATGACCAACCTATTTGATACGATCAGCGTGACGGTTTCGAGTGACGCCAATCCCTCGACAAAGACAGCAAGCGGGACGATGAGGACGGTGGATTTGCACAACCGGAAGTTCCTGATCCGGCACCAGACGAATAATCCGGCGGCGACGCATCAAATGATCCTGTGGCTGGCGCCTTACAGCACGAACACCAGCCAGGTCGCGTTCGGATCGTTCGACGCCCTGAGCAATACGGACAGCAACATATTGAAGAACGTGGTGAGCAGCGTCACCCTTGGTTCGACGGACAAGACGCTGACGGTGGAGATGACTCATAAGCGGCACCGGCGGCTGGTCTCGCAAATCGCGACGAACAAGGCATTCATAACGGATGCGTTTCTGGGATTGTGGTCAGACCAGGAGGTGACGGCGAAAATGAAAATGGACAAGGGAGACCTGGCGGCGATCTGTCTGAACTATGGGAGGGTGACGCCGAAAATGTTGTCGGTCTATGCGCGCGAGTTTTGGGAGATGGAACAACGGGTAAAGATCGACACCAATTACGCGAAGACAGTGCCATCAGAGATTTATCATGGAACGACCGCCTACCTGATGGGGATGTCGTTTTATGAAAAGCTGTCGCGCTTCCGGGAAGTGAATCAGCAGTTGCACAAGGCGGGAGAGGTTTCGCTCTTCGCGGAAGGGTTGGCGCGATTGGCAGCAAGAAAGGATGGGACGGAGCTCCCCGGTGGAATTATCGATCTGGTGCAGCCGATCGTGGATATCGCGGCTTACCGGGTGGTGGTCGCCGGGAGCGGCGGGGTGCATTTGGATAGAGGAGCAGGAGAGTTTTCCGATTTGTTGGACTATGCGCTGTTATCGATAGTCAACGGATCCGCGCATGAGCATGCGATCATCAATTCATATTACAAGCAGGCCGATGCGTTCTCGACCATCAAGCTGCTGCGGCTGGCGCAGAAGGGAACGAACAGCGGAGGCCCTGGAATAATCGCACTGGACCGGAATAACTACGTGAGTCAGGGGACTAACGGTTTTAACGGAAAGCTCCTGAAGGACCATGATCCCGGAATGTGGTCCGAAGTGCTAAATGCGTTTCAAACGAACGGCGGTTACTTCACCAATTACGCGCAGGTCTTCATCACACCCGGCGCGATAACAAATAATGCCACGACGAACAAGAGCATGGGGGCGCTGATCCTTGGGGATTTATTTTACTCGGCGTTGATCAGCCCGGCGTTGAACGGAGGGTTTGGGGCGGCGCTGCCAAATTCATCCTATGGGTCGGACTCGAGCACTACGTGGAGGTTGCGGCTACGGAACGACCCCATCTTGAAGCAATTCGCATATGTGATGCAGCAGGAGTTTGACGCGGCGCAGACGGCGACTTGGGCGAACAACATGTCGGCGATCTGGAATCGCTTCGATGAGACGATTCGTGCGAAGAACACGTGGCTCACACCGGTGCACCAACGGGAAGACCAATATACGTTGAGCGTATTCGGGATCGGTCAAAGCAGCGCGAACACAGACCATGCGAATGCGGTGGAGGCGTACGCGAAGTGGGGGAGCCTTGGATGGCTGTCGACCGGAGCGGAGAAGAAGGGGAGCATGGCGGCAAACGGAGTAAATATCCTGACAGGGGAATTCTATTTCGATGAGGCTGATTTATCGCTGCCCGGTCCGATGCCGCTGGAAATTCGGCGCAACTATTCGAGCTTGAACCAGGTGGACAATCAATTCGGGTACGGCTGGAAGATGAATTATATGCCGTATCTGGTGATCAGCACGAACAGCACCGTGATTTTTGCGGCGGAACCGGACGGAGCGGTGGTGGCGTATCTGCGGGACGGGGTTAATGACCGGTGGTATCCGCAGCCGAGCGTGAATCCGCATATTGATAACCATGCGCATCGGTGGTCGGCCACGCCGTTGAGGGCGCATATCATCAAGGAGGTCACGAATTCGATTACCTATTACAAGGTGTCGCCGCTGGATGGAAGCTTGCGGGTCTATCAGGTGATGACATTCACAAATTCGTTTACGAACAGCCTGGACAGCACGAGGCCGTACCTGGTGCGGTGGCAGGATAATCGGAGTAATTACTACACGTTCAGCTATGGGACGAACTGTTTTCAGCCGGATTATGCCCAGGTGCGCCGGGTGCAGAGCAGCAGCGGGCCGGTGCTGAACTTTGCCTATGACTATTATGGGCACATGCTGGAAGCGTTTAGCGGCGACGGGCGGCACGCGTATTACGAGTATGACGGGGCGGGTGATTTGCAGAAAGTAATTCGACCCGATGCTTCTGAGATCAACTTCGAGTACGAACATCAGAACATGACGGCGGTGAACACCAACCAGGTGACAACGAACTCGACCCATTTGCTGACCAAGGTTCTGAGGCCAAATGGCAGGGTGTTGATCAATGCCTATGACGGCGAGCGGAGGGTGACGAACCAGATGGCAACGGTGGGAAGTGATCTGAATCCGGTGCAGAGCGCGTCCTTTGTTTACTCGAATAATTTCAAGGTGACGAATGATTTCCGGACGGCGACATCCGGCTATACGGTGGCAACGGACGCGAGATCAAACCCAACGCGATACGACTACCTGAACGGACTGATTACCTCCGTGACCAATGCCTTGGGCCATGCGGTGGTGCTGGATTGGTTCGAGGCGTCGGAGACGAACAAAGTGGGCTATTACCAGCGGAGCCTGGAAAAGGTGACGGACCAAAGGAGACTGGAGACGAGTTACCGGTACGACAGCGGCGGAAACGTGACGAATCTCACACTCAAAGGAGATCTGACCGGGGCGGGAGACACCAACGAAACAGCGGTAACGAGCTTCGCATATAATTCGAGCCAGCTCCTCACGAATGTGGTTGATCCGGTCGGAAACCGGACGGGGTACATTTACGACAACAAATATCCCTATTTGCCGGCGCAGGTGATCAAGTCGGCGGGGACTTCGGTGGTGAGCACCACCTTCCTTGAATATACGAATGTGACCACCACTTACGTTGCCGGCGCTACGAATCTGAGCGACACGGCCCTGGGCGTGAAGCGCCGCGAGACGCGCGCTTATGGCTCGCCGGACGCCGCGGTAGTCGAGTGGGTGGTTGATGGGCGGGGATTTGTCACGCAGGAGACCAAGTACACCGGGACAAACGATGCGAACGTGGTCACGCAGTTTTTTTACAACGATCGAGGAGAACTGGTGGAGCAGACCGATTCGGCGGGAAGCCGGACCCGATTTGATTACAACGGGCGAGGGCAGCTCGATGGGAAGCAGGTGTTTGAGGCAAACCAGACGACGCCGGTGTCATGGGAGATCTCTTACTACAACGAGAATGGGGAGCTGACCTGGAGCGATGGGCCGCGCTTCGGTCCGGAGGACTATGTCTATTTCGAGCGGGACGGGGCTGGCCGGGTGTCGCAGGAAATTCATTGGCGGAGCCGGGGGAAGCAGGATGGGAGTGGAGTCGAGGCGGAAGCGGAGGAGAACCTCTATGCGACCACCTTCAACTTTTATGACCGGAGCGGGGACCTGACTGCGAGCGTCAGCCCGCGCGGGACGCTGGTGACGAATTGGTATGATGCGCTGAGCCAATTGACCAATACGGTGGTTTACTCGTCGAACGGGACGGCGCTGGCGACGAATCAATTTCTCTATCAGCCTGGCGGCGAAGTCATCCGGCAGATCAGCCCGTTGGGCGGAGTGACCACCAACCGCTACACCTCCACGGGCAAAGCGGCGCGGCGCGGGAACCCCGATGGCTCGACCAATGCGTGGCGCTATTTGCTCGATGGACGGGTGCAGAAGGAGATTTATGGGAACGGCGCTTACCTGCTGAACATCTATGACGATGCGAATCGGCGGACCACCAACATCTTTTATTCGGCGGCCGGGACAGCACTTTCGACCACTTCCTCGGAGTTTGACCGGCGCGGCAATGTGGTAAAAACCATCGATGCGGCGGGATTCGTGTCCACGAAGATTTATGACGGACTGGATCGGGTGAAAGCGGCATTGGGACCGGTGGTTTCGAATGAGCCG
>Ga0137394_10004589_pt1 | contig 10496 bp, 9 predicted proteins | sample czobulk116metaG_FD_108278 | JGI IMG/M metagenome (GOLD analysis project Ga0137394, IMG submission 108278) | Vadose zone soil microbial communities from Angelo Coast Range Reserve, California, USA - czobulk1.16 metaG | ecosystem: Environmental > Terrestrial > Soil > Vadose zone | place: USA... | reverse complement strand
CGCCCGCGCGCCCGGCCGTGCTCGAGCGGTTCGCGCCAGACAGCCACTACCACTCGTGGCTCGCCCATCCGGGGCCCGACGACAACTGGGCCCTCCGCTCGCCGAGCGCGATGCAGGCCGACATCGACGTGCCCGCGCTCTGGATCGGCGGCTGGTACGACTCCCTCCTCGACGGGACTATCCGAGGGTTCCGCGACATGTCGGCCGCGAGGGCTCCGCAGCACCTGGTCGTCGGGCCCTGGGTGCACATTCCGTGGAGCCGACGGGTGGGTGCGCTCGACTTCGGCCCCGAGGCCGAGAGCACGATCGACGCACTGCAGGTCCGCTGGTTCGATCACTGGCTCAAGGGCCGCGACAGCGGCCTGCTCGTGGAGCCGCGCGTGCGTCTGTTCGAGATGGGCGGCGAGGGCTGGCGCGGCCTCGACGCCTGGCCGGCGGCGCCGGCGCATGCGCTCTATCTGGCCGGCGGCGGGCTCGGGGGAATCGGCGAGGGCCACAACGTGCTCCAGCCCGCGCCGGCGACCACCGCGGCGGAAGACGTCATCGTCCACGATCCCTGGCGCCCGGTGCCTCCGGCGGGCGGCCATCTCAGCGTCCCGGCCGGGCCGCAGGACCGCGCGACGACGGACGCGCGGGCCGACGTGCTGACCTACACGACGGCCCCGCTCGACGCCGACCTCCATCTGGCCGGCGAGGTGGCGCTCGAGCTCTGGTGCGGCGCGGACGCGCCGAGCTTCGACGTGAGCGCGGTGCTCTCCCAGGTCCGGCCGGACGGGCGCGTCCTCGCGCTCGTGCAGGGCCACGCCCGGGTGGATCGCGGCCGGCCAGCCGCGCCGCTCCGCCTGGCCCTTCGCGCGACGTGCGCGCGCATCCCGTGCGGCCACGCCCTGCGCCTGAGCGTGGCCGGCGCCTGCGTGCCGGCCTACGCGCTCAATCCGGGCAGCGGCGCGCGCGCGGACGAGGCGCGGCTGATCGACGCGCGGATCGTCACGCTCGCGGTGCGGAGCGGCGGCGGTGCGCCGTCGCGCGTGCTGCTGCCCGTGCTCACACGCTGATCCCCCAGAGTGACTTGATGAGCAGGCCGATCAGGTAGCTGATCGCCACCGCCGCCGAGCTTCCCCATGGCTACCGATCGCCTCCACTCAGATCGAAGGGCTGCACCAACTCGAGTGTTTCCTCGCCGACTACCATGCCTTCGGGGCCGCGGGGCGGCCACTTGCTGCCGCCACGGCTTCCTTCTCGTTCGCTTCCTCAAGCTGGAGTTGGAGTGCGTCTTCGGTCGCACGCTGCCGGAGTGGGAGGCTCTCCTGCTTGGCCAATGGGTCCTGTTCCCAGGGCAAGCCCCTCGCAGTGATGAAGGCAAGGCAGCGGGCTGATCGGCTTGGGCGAAGGGCTGACCCCGGCCGGGGACGACTGTCTGGTGGGCACCCTCGCGGTGATCCAGCGCTTCGACCGGGCCTGGCTGGTGGCGCATCCGGAGATCCAGGCCTCGGTGCGGCAAAGGGCGTGGACCGGCACCACTGTGGTCGCTCGCGAGTTCATCGTCCACGCCCTGGCCGGCCACTTCGCCGAGAGCGTCGTCGGCCTCCTGGAGGCGGACTCGCTCGAGGCGGCGAGGGCGGGGGCAGCGCGTCTGCTTGGCGCCGGTGCAACCTCGAGGTCCGACACGCTCCTGGGCATCCGTCAGGCCGTCGCCGCGCTGTGAGGCCGGCCGACGGAAGCAGCATGACCACCGTAACGCTCGTCAGGAAGAGCACCTATCACAACTCGGTGCCACTGCCCGCCCTGGCCCGGGGGCTGCGCGCGCGCACGCGAGACTGAGGTGGCCGCGCCGACAAGACCTCATGGCGCCAGGCGCTGCGCGATCCGCTGCGGGGCCCCAAGCTCGACGTGATGCGCGCCGGCGACTGGAGCGCGATCAAGGACCAGAGTCGGGGAGCGCGGCGCGCACCGCGGCGAAGGGCGCGGTCCAGCCCACGATGCCGCCCTGCGCGCGCACCATCTCGAGCGTGGCCTCCCTGAAGGCGGCGAAGTAGCTCTCGGTGGCGTCCTCCACGAGCAGGCACTCGTAGCCGCGGTCGTTGGCCTCCCGCATCGTGGTCTGCACGCACACCTCGGTGGTCACGCCGCCGAGGAGAAGGTGCGTGATGCCCTGACCTCGCAGGAGCCCGTCGAGCGGCGTGGCCCAGAAGGCCCCCTTGCCGGGCTTGACGATCACGGTCTCCCCGGGGCGCGGGGCGCACGCGGGGACGATGTCGTTGCCCGGCTCGCCGTCGACGAGGATCCGGCCCATCGGCCCCGCGGCCCCGATCCGGAGGGCCGGCGCGCCGCGAACCAGCTTGGCGGGCGGGCAGTCGGCCAGATCGGGCCGGTGTCCCTCTCGCGTGTGCAGGACGCGGATGCCTTTCGCGCGGCACCATGCGATGAGCGCGGCGACGGTGGGCACGATGCGGGCGAGCCGGCTCACGTCGTTCCCGAGGGCCTCGCCGAACCCGCCGGGCTCGATGAAGTCGCGCTGCATGTCGATGACCACGAGCGCGGTGCTCGGCACCGCGAAGGCGTACGCGTACGGGCGGGCGGCGATCTCGGCCACGACGCGCCCTCAGCCCCGCGTCGCGTGGTGGTGGCCCGCCATGGCGGGCCCGATCACGGCGATGTCGGCGGCGCCGATGGACGTCTCGTGCACGAAGCGCCCGCCGGACATCACCACCACCCGGTCGGACAGGGCGAGGATCTCGTCGAGGTCCTCGCTGACCAGAAGCACCGCCGCCCCCGCGTTCCGCGCCGCCAGGATGCGGTCGTGGATCTCCGCCACCGCGGCGAAGTCGAGCCCGAACACGGGGTTAGGTACGATCAGCACCGACACCGACTCGGACAGCTCGCGCGCCAGCACGGCGCGCTGCACGTTTCCGCCGGAGAGCGTGGCCATGGGCGCGTCGGGGCCCGCCGCCTTCACCTTGAACTCGGCGATCCACCGCACCGCCTGGGCGCGCAAGGCGCCCCACCGGAGCCACGGGCCGGCGGCGAGCGGGGGCCGGTCGAAGTTGCGCAGGGCCATGTTCTCGGCCACGGTCATCCCGGGCACGCAGGCGTTGCGGAAGGGCTCCTCGGGCAGGCTGAAGGCGCCGTGGAAGCGGATCGCTCCCCGCGTGGCGCGGTAGGGCCGGCCGTCCACGCCGACGGCGCCCGCGGTGGGCTCGCGCTGGCCGATGAGGGCCTCGACGAGCTCGCGCTGGCCATTGCCGGAGACGCCGGCGATGCCCACGATCTCTCCGGGGCGCACCGCGAGGGAGACGCGGTCCACCGCGACGAGCCCGGCCTCGTCCTCGACCACGAGCCCGTCGATGACCAGGCGGGCCGCCCGGCCCGGATCCCACCCGTTCATGCGCTCGGCTTGGGCCTCGGGGATCTCCCGCGCGCCCACCATCATCTCGGCCAGGCGTGCGGGCGTCAGCTCGGGCACCCGCCCCTCACCGGCGAGCCGGCCCCGGCGCAGCACCGACACCGCGTCGGCGAACGCCATGACCTCGCGGAACTTGTGGGTGATCATGAGCACGGTCACCTGGCCGGCCCGGGCCATGGCCTGGAGCATGCCGAGCACCTCGTCGGCCTCGGCGGGCGTGAGGACGGAGGTCGGCTCGTCGAGGATGACGAGGCGCCGGCGGAGGTACAGCAGCTTGAGGATCTCGACCTTCTGCTTCTCGCCGGCGGCGAGCTGCCACACCGGCCGGTCGAGATCGAGGGCGAACGGGACCGTGGTCATGAAGGCGGCGAGCCGCTCGCGCTCGCGCCGCCACTGGACGCGGAGCGGCACGTCGTCGCGCGCCATCACCAGGTTCTCCGCCACCGTCATGCTCGGCACCAGCGTGAAGTGCTGGTAGACCATGCCGACGCCGAGGGCGTGCGCGTCGGCCGGGGAGCGGATGTCCCGCTCCCGGAGCCCGACGAGGACCGCGCCCGCGTCGGGCCGCTGGTAGCCGACCACGCACTTCACGAGGGTGCTCTTGCCCGCGCCGTTCTCCCCGAGAAGGGCGTGGAACGATCCCGCGGCCACGCGGAGCGAGACGTCGTCGAGGGCGGTGAAGCCCCCGAAGCGCTTGGTGAGGCCGATCACCTCGAGCTCGAGGGCGGTCGCGGTCACGCGCGGCGCTCGAGGGCGGCGAGCAAGGCCTCGGAGCGGGCCACCGCGCCGAACACGCCGCCCTGCATCGTGACCATCTTGACCGCGGCGCGGTGATTGCCCGCGTCGGTGGCCCCCGTGCAGTCCTCGAGGAGCAGGCACTCGAAGCCGCGGTCGTTGGCCTCGCGCATGGTCGTGTGCACGCACACGTCGGTGGTGATGCCGGTGAGCACGAGGTTCGTGATGCCGCGGGTGCGGAGGATCAGCTCGAGGTCGGTGGCGCAGAACGAGCCCTTGCCGGGCTTGTCGATGACCGCCTCGCCCGGGGCGGGCGCCAGCTCGGGGATGATCTCCCACCCGGGCTCCCCGCGGACGAGGATGCGGCCGCAGGGACCGGGGTCGCCGATGCCGGCGCCGATGCGGCGGGACCGCCAGCGCTTGTTGGCGGGCAGGTCGGACAGGTCCGGCCGGTGCCCTTCCCGCGTGTGGATCACGTGAAAGCCCGCCGCGCGCGCGGCCTCGAGCACGGCCTGGATCGGCTTGATGGGCGAGCGCGTGAGCGCGAGGTCGTAGCCCATCACGTCGACGTAGCCGCCGACGCCGCAGAAGTCGGTCTGCATGTCGATGACCAGGAGGGCGGTGTTGCCCGGACGGAGATCGCCGTCGTACGGCCACGGATACGGGTCGGCCACTACGAAACGCTGCGTCATCGTCGTCACCTCGCTGCGCTCACGCGCCGGGGGCGCGCTAGCGGTTGATGCTCAGCTCGCCGGGGGCGCCCGCGAGCGTCCGGCGCGGCGAGCACGTCGCGATCATGATCCCGAGCGTCACCACGTACGGCGCGGCGTTGAACAGATAGTAGCCGCCGCTGATCCCGATCGACTGGAGCGCCGGGCCCAGCGCGCTCGCGCCACCGAACAGGAGCGCCGCGTAGAAGCAGCGGAGGGGATCCCAGCGCGCGAAGATGACCAGCGCCACCGCCATCAACCCCTGCCCGCTCGACAGGCCCTCCGTCCAGCTCCCGGGATAGTACAACGACAGGGACGAGCCGCCCACGCCGGCGAGGAAGCCGCCGAGGGCGGTGGCGAGCGTCCGCACCGCCGGCACGCGGTAGCCCATGGCGCGCGCGGCGTCCGAGCTGTCGCCGACCATGCGGGTCACGAGCCCCCAGCGCGTGTGGCGGAAGGCCCACCCGAGCCCGAGCGCCAGCGCGAGCCCGATGACGAAGAGCGGGTTCACCCCGAGTGCGGTCCGCACCTGGGGGGACGTGCTCCACGCGCCCAGCGGGAGCGACGGCAGCATCGACGCCTCCGGCTGCACGTACGGCTTGCCGAGGAAGAAGGCGAGGCCGGTGCCGAGCAGCATGAGCCCGATCCCCACCGCGATGTCGTTCACCCGGGGCAGGCTGCACACGAACCCGTGCATGAGCCCCAGGGCGAAGCCGGCGCCCCCCGCGGCGAATACGCCGACCCACGGGTCACCCGTTCGGTACGACACCGCGTAGCCGACCATCGCCCCCATCACGAGAATGCCCTCGAGCCCGAGGTTGATGCGCCCGCTCTTCTCGGTGATGCACTCGCCGAGGCTCACGAACAGGAACGGCGTGCTCAGGCGGATCGCGCCGGCGAGCACCGCGAGCGGCACGCCCCACCAGCCGATCCCGGTCATCGCTCACGCCGCCGGCCGGAAGATCTTCAGGCGGCCGTAGAGCGCCTCGCTCGCGAGGATGACCATGAAGGCCACTCCCTGGAGCACGAGGACGGTGGCGTCGGGCAGGTCGAGCCGACGCTGGAGCATGCTGCCGCTCGCCGAGATGCCACCGACGAGCACGGCCACCGGCACGATCGCCAGCGGCTGCTGGCGGGCGATGAACGCGATGAGGATGCCCCCGTAACCGTAGCCGGCGACGAGCGAGGCGTTCGCGGTGCCGTGCACGGCGGCCACCTCGACCATGCCGGCCAGGCCCGCGGCGGCGCCGCCGAGCCCGCAGGCGGCCAGAACGAGGCCGCCCACCGGCAGCCCGGCCAGCCGCGCCGCGCGCCCGCTGCCGCCGACGATGCGCAGGGCGAAGCCCACCGTGGTCCGCGCGACGAGGACGTACATCGCCACGCACAAGATCACGCCGAAGCCGAGCCCCCAGTGGACGTCGAGCCCGGGCAGGTGCCCGAGCATGTTCGCCTCGCCGATGGGCATGGTGGAGGGCTTGTTGAGGCTGGCGGGATCGCGGAGCAGCCCCTCGACGAGGTGGTTGAACACCGCGATGGCGATGTAGGTCAGGAGCAGGCTCGAGATCGTCTCGTTGACGCCGCGGTAGTGGCGCAGGGCGCCGGCGAGGCCGATCCAGGCCGCGCCGACCGCCATGGCGCCCGCCGCCATCGCGAGCTCGATGGCGAGGGGCGCCGCGCCGCCGAGGAGGTGGCCGATGACGGCGGCGGCGAGGCCCCCGAGCACGAGCGCGCCCTCCCCGCCGATCACCATGAGCCCGACCTGGGCGGGCAGGGCCACGCAGAGCGCGGTGAGGATGAGGGGCGCCGCCCGGACCAACGTGTTCTGCCAGGAGAACGCGGACGCGAAGGCACCCCGGTAGATCAGCGCGTACACCTCGAGCGGGTTCTGGTTCAGCGCGGCGACGAAGAGGCCGAACAGCACCATGGCCGCCGCGAGGGCGGCGACTGGGAGGACGACGGCCTCCGCCGCCGCCCCACGCTCTTGCCGGGTCACACCTTGCCGATCACTCCCTCGACGAGATAGGCCATCTGCTCGAGCACCACCTCGGTCTGCTTCTGGGAGACGCCGGCGTCGATCACGGTCTTGCCGGTATTGTCCTTGAGGGGCCCCTTGAAGATCACGAAGTCCCCGTTCATCATGCGCGCCTTCACGCCGTCGGCGTTCTTGCGCGCCACTTCGGAGACCGCGCGGCCGTAGGCGGAGGTCTTCACGAAGCCCTCCTTGAGGCCCCCGCGCAGGAAGTTGACCATCGGCTTGCCGGCCTGGGCGTCCTTCACGTGCATGGTGTAGGGCGTGAGCCAGTTCCACTCGGCGCCGGTCAGGTAGCCCTTGGGAGCCAGCGTCGCCTGGTTGGCGTGGTAGCCACAGACGAAGACGCCGCGGCGCTCGGCGGTCTCCACGACGACCTTGGGGCTGTCGACGTGACACGTCAGGACGTCCACGCCCTGGTCGATGAGGCTCTGGGCGGCCTCCGCCTCCTTGACGGGCAGTGACCAGTCACCGGTGATGACCAGCTGGGTGGTGATCTTCGGGTCCACGCTCCGTGCGCCGAGCGTGAAGGCGTTGATGTTCCGCAGCACTTGCGGGATCGGCTTGGCCGCGATGAACCCGAGCTTCTTCGTCTTGCTCGTGTGCCCGGCCACGACCCCGTTCAGGTACTGGCACTCGTCGATGTAGCCGAAGTAGCTCCCGACGTTCTTCGGGTGCTTGCCCTCGGTCCAGAGCCCGCCGCAGTGGGCGAAGCGTACCTTCGCGTATCGCTCCGCCATGCGGAGGATGTGCGGATCGAAGTAGCCGAACGAGGTGGGGAAGAGCAGTGTCGCGCCGTCCTGCTCGATCATGGAGGCCATAGTCTTCTGCACGTCCGTGGTCTCCGGCACCTTCTCCTGCTCGACCACCGTCACGCCCGGCATCTTCTTGATCGCGGCGGCGGCCTGCGCCTGGGCCTGGTTGTAGCCGTAGTCGTCGCGCGGGCCCACGTAGATGACCCCGATGACGAGCTTGTCCGCGGCGCGCGCGGGGCGCGGCCGGAAGAGCCCCAGGGCCCCGACGGCGCCCGCGATCCCGAGCGTCTTGAGGGCCTCGCGGCGGCTCCCGTGTCCTGTCATGTCGAGCATGTCCCTGCTCCTTGGAGAGAGTGCTTGTCGAGGAAGCGACCCGTGGCGTCCTACGCAAGCCGCGCACCAAGGCCCGCCCGCGCGCCAAGCGTGCGTCCCGAAACGGATGTACCCGGAAGCCCGGCGACCCCGGCCTGCTTTATTCTTGAGCACAAGCGGCGCGTCTGCTCAACCCTTGAGCGCAGGCCCGGACGCGCGGACGCCGTCGAGCAGATCCGCTGGGCCCACGGGCGAGGCGTCAAGATCCTGGCCGAGACCTGCCCCCAGTACCTCGTCCTGACCGCCGACCGCCTGCACGTGCCCGGCTTCGAGGGCGCGAAGTACATCTGCAGCCCCCCGCCGCGTGACGAGGCGAGCCAGCAGGCGGTGTGGCAGGGCCTCGCCTCGGGCGTCTTCCAGGTCGTCTCCTCCGACCATGCCGCCTTCCGCTTCGACGACCCCGAAGGCAAGAAGCGCCACGGCGTCGGCGCATCCTTCACCCAGGTCCCAAACGGCATTCCCGGCGTCGAGACCCGGATGCCCCTCCTGTTCTCCGAGGGCGTCGGCAAGGGCCGTATCGATCTCCGGACGTTCGTGGCGCTCACCGCGACCAACGCGGCCCGGATCTACGGCCTCTTCCCGCGGAAGGGCACGATCGCGGTCGGATCCGACGCCGACGTAGTGGTGTGGGACCAGGACCGCGAGGTCGTCATCACCAGCGACCTCCTGCACTCCGCCTGCGACTACACGCCCTACGAGGGCATGCGGGTGCGCGGCTGGCCGACCGTCGTTTTCTCGCGGGGCGAGGTGGTCGTCGAGGAGGGCAAGCTGCTGGTCACCCCCGGACGGGGCCAGTTCCTCCGCTGCGGCCGCCCCTCCTCTCTGCCCGCCTGATCCCGCCCGCCCGGTGCCCGTTCCGCGGACACCGGGCGTGAGGTTGCCCGGAACTTGAGCAACCGCCAGCGGAGGCGTCTGACCTAAATCACTGATTCGCCGCGGCTCTCGCCGTGGCACACGCGGTGCAGTCCCCCGTCGGCGGATCCCCACTCCAAGGAGGCTTGGACATGCGCAGCGCCCTCAGCGGTAGGCAGACGGCTCATCGGTGGCTGGCCCTCGCGATCCTCACGATAGCGCTCGGCGCCCTGGCCCTCGGGGCGGGCTCGGCCCCCGCCGCCGATCCCGTGAAGATCGGTCTGGTCGCCGCCCTCTCCGGCCAATCCGCGGCCTCCGGCGAGGCCATCACCCGCGGGCTCACGGTGGCCATCGACGAGATCAACGCCAAGGGCGGGGTGGTCGGCGGTCGCACGCTCGAGCTCGTCCGCCGCGACGACGAGTCGAACCCCTCGAAAGGTGTCACCGCGGCCCGCGAGCTGATCTTCAAGGAGCAGGTGGCGGCGCTCTTCGGGGGCATCGACTCGCCCGTGTCACTCGCCATCGTGCCGATCGCCAACGCCGAGAAGAAACCGTTCATCGGTGTCTGGGCGGCGGCGACCGGCATCACCCGCAACGGAGCCAACCCGAACTACGTCTTCCGGGTGTCCGCCGTCGACGTGATCGTGGACAAGGGGCTCATCCAGTATGCGGCCCGGACGTACGGAGCCAGGAAGCCCGGGCTCATGCTGATCAACAACCCGTGGGGCGAGTCCAACAACGACGGGCTCGGCAAGGCCGCGGCCGCGCAAGGCGTCACCATCGCGGGCGTCGAGAAGTTCCAGACCGAGGACGTCGACATGGTGCCGCAGCTCTCGCGGCTCAAGGAGGCGGGGGCCGACAGCATTATCCTCGTGGCCAATGCCGCGCCGGGCGCCCAGGTCGTCCGCGCGCTAGACCGGATGGGCTGGGCCGTGCCGGTGATCTCCCACTGGGGCATCTCCGGCGGCCGGTTCGTCGAGCTCGGCGGGCCGAGCGCGAGCAAGGTGCACTTCGTCCAGACCTACAGCTTCTTCGGCGACCAGTCGCCGCGCGGCAAGCACGTGCTCGAGCTGCTGATGAAACGCTACCCCCAGGTGAAGAGCCCGGTCGACGTGATCGCCCCGGTGGGCACCGCCAACGCCTACGACGCGCTGCACATCCTAGCCCGGGCCATTCAGACCGCCGGGGCCACCGACGGGCCGAAGGTGCGGGAGGCGATGTACAAGGTCGGCCGCTACGAGGGGCTGATCAAAACGTACGATCCCGCGTTCACCGCGGACAACCACGACGCGCTCAGCGAGAACGACTACGTCATGGTCCACTACACCGACAAGGGCGAGATCCTCCCGGTGAAGGGCAAGTAACGGCGCCGACGGCCCCGGCAAAGACGCCGATGCTCGTCCTCTCCGCCCTCATCACGGGGACCGCCACCGGCAGCATGTACGGACTCCTGGCCCTGGGCTTCCACGTCACCTGGGCGGTGTCGCGCACGGTCAACTTCGCGCAGGGCAGCTCGATGATGCTCGGGGCGGTGCTCCTGTACGGGCTCGTCGTCACCCAGCAGTGGCCCGGCGCCGTCGCGGTGGCCGCCGCCCTCGCCCTCTGCGGTGCCTACGGCCTGGCCGTCGAGCGCTGCGTGG
>Ga0137394_10004588_pt1 | contig 10497 bp, 7 predicted proteins | sample czobulk116metaG_FD_108278 | JGI IMG/M metagenome (GOLD analysis project Ga0137394, IMG submission 108278) | Vadose zone soil microbial communities from Angelo Coast Range Reserve, California, USA - czobulk1.16 metaG | ecosystem: Environmental > Terrestrial > Soil > Vadose zone | place: USA... | reverse complement strand
TCACCGCGCAGGATCTGATAGATGCGGTTGGCGAACACGATGGTCAGGACGTTGAGGCCCTCGCGGGCCTGCGTCCACAGCGATTGCAGCGTGTACATCGCGCTGCCGTCGCCGACCATGCAGATCACCTTGCGGTCCGGGCACGCCACCGCGGCCCCGGTCGCGACCGGCGTCGAAAACCCGATCGAGCCGCCCATGTTCTGCAGCCAGTCGTGCTGGGCGGCCGCCGCCGTCGGCGGGAAGAAACCACGGCCGGTGGTGATGGATTCATCGACCACGATGGCGTTTTCCGGGATCGCCATTGCAATCGCCTGCGCGATCGAGGCAAAGGTTAGCGCGCCCGTTGGCTTTGCGAGCTCGACCATGGCCTGCGGTTTGGCATCGGCCGGCTTTGCCCCCAAAGCCGACGCCAGCGCTTCCAGCGCCGCCACCGAGTTTTCGCCACCCGACGTCATGCGGTGGACTTCGCAGCCCTCGGGCTTCAGCAGGCTCGGCTTGTTCGGGTAGGCGAAGAATGCCACCGGATCGTTGGCTTCGATCAGGACGATATGCTTGAAATCCTTCAGGATCGGCAGCGCCTGCTCGATCACGTAGGGAATCCGGTCGATCGAGAACCGCCCTTTCCCGCGCGCCATGCGCGGATTGTAGGTCTGGCCCATCACCTTGCAGCCGGTTTTGCCGGCAATTTGAGCGGCCAGCGCCAGCCCCTGCTCGGTCAACGCATTGCCGGTGAGCAGCAGCAGCGTCGGCGCGTCGCCTCGCAGCACCTTGGCCGCGTTATCGACGGCCTCTGACGAATAGCTGACACGCTGGGATTCCGCCGGGACCTGCGCGATGCCGTCGGCCTCGTTCCAGGCGGTGTCGGCGGGCAGAATCAGGGTCGCGATCTGCGGCGGCGCGCTTTTGGCGGCGGCGATGGCGGCGGCGCCGTCGGCGGCGACCGACTTGGCGTCCGGCGAGGTCCGCACCCAAGCCGACATCGGCCGCGCCAGGCCCTCGATATCGGAGGTCAGCGGCGCGTTATACCCGATGTGATAGACGGCATGCTGGCCGACGATGTTGACGATGCCGGAATTCGCCTTCTTGGCATTGTGCAGATTGGCCAGGCCGTTGGCGAGGCCGGGGCCGAGATGCAGCAGCGTCGAGGCCGGGGTGCCCTTCATTCGGAAATAGCCGTCCGCCGCACCGGTCACCACACCCTCGAACAGGCCGAGCACGCAGCGCATGCCCTCGACCCGATCAAGGGCTGCGACAAAATGCATCTCGGAGGTGCCGGGATTGGCGAAGCAGACGTCAACGCCGCCCGCGACCAAGGTCCGCACCAGACTTTCCGCACCGTTCATTATTGCACTCCCGTTCGCGACGTTCCTGAGGTTCCCAAAAAGATCAATCATTCCTGACGCCGTTCGTCAAAGGGTTCGCGGACATTGCTGCCATCGCCTTTAGCGGCGGTGGCTTTTTAACCGCGGCGCTCGAAAATCGCAGCTCTCACAGGCTCGTTGCTTGCGAAATCGCGCCAATTATGACCTGTCTGCAGCGAAACTGATTTTGAGCGAGGACGAATATGACCCGGGCGTTTGTTTTGCTGTTTGCTGCGGTGACATTGTTGGCCGGCGCCGGCCAGGCGCTAGCCCAGGGATTCCCGGGATTTCCAGGTTTCCAGGGATTCCAGGGCTCCGACTCGCGCGACATCATGGGTGGCGGGCCCAATTTCTTCAGGAACGGCGGGTCAAGCCCGATCCCTCGCGAGACCGTCAGCTTCTCAGGCCAATACGCGCCCGGCACCATTTTCATCAGCACCGCCGAGCGGCGGCTTTATCTCGTGCTCGGCGACGGCCGGGCGCTGCGTTATGGCATCGGCGTCGGCCGTGACGGCTTCCGCTGGGGCGGCGTCCACCGCATTTCGGCGAAGAAGGAATGGCCGAGCTGGACACCGCCCTCACAGATGCTGGCGCGCCGGCCCGATTTGCCGCGTCACATGGCGGGCGGCATCGACAATCCGCTCGGCGCCCGCGCCATGTATCTCGGCTCGACGCTGTACCGCATCCATGGATCGAATGAGCCGGAGACGATTGGCCAGGCGGTGTCGTCGGGCTGCTTCCGCATGACCAACGAGGACGTGACCGATCTCTATAGTCGCGTCTCCATCGGAACCACGGTCGTCGTCAAGAACTAGCTACGCGCTCGACAAGGGAACCCTCGCCGTACGACCGCGAGATGGAACCCGATGGGTGGCCGGCCATTCAGCGCCAGCCATTCAAGGATTGCGTCGGCGCAGCGATTGCGGCAGCGTCGTCATGATGAATCGGATTTGCCGATCTTTGCACTTGCGGATATCAGCGGTCGTCCTGGCCGGCCTTGCGCTCGGCGACGTCGTCTGGCTGCCGGCGGCGTCGGCCGAAATTCCCGGCATCGCATCGCGTCAGCGCGTTGAAAAGAAGACGTTCACCGACAACGAGATCCTGGACGGATTTTTCAAGACCGCGTTCGGCGCCGAGTATCATCTGGCCGGCCGGGTCGACCGCATCCGGAAATACGATGCGCCGGTTCGGGTCTTCGCCGACGGCAACCGTCCGGATCGAAAGGCCCAGCTTACGAAAGTCGTTACCGATATCGCGGCGCGGGTCCAGCATCTCGACATCGCCATGGCGGAAACCAGCGAGGGCGCCAATGTGCAGGTCAAGCTGGTGCGCGACCGCGATCTTTTTTCCACCATCTCGACATTCTACGGCAGCGAACGCGCGCGCGAGATCAGAACCTCGCTCGATCCGCAATGCCTTTCAGGTTTTCGCAAGAACGAACAATTCGAAATCGAACATTCCGACATCATTCTGACGGTCGACAATGGCGATTTCATCTTCTTTGACTGCGCCTATGAGGAACTGCTGCAATCGCTGGGGCCGATCAACGACACCAGTTCGGTGCCCTGGACCATGTTCAACGACAATGTCTCGATGGGATTCTTCGACGTCTACGACCAGTACATCTTGAACGTTCTGTACGATCCACGCATCAAGGCCGGCATGACCCTTCAGGAGGTCAAGACCGTGCTGCCCGAAGTGCTTGCGGACGTGCGCGTCTGGGTGCGCAAGGTCAACAATCTTTCCGAGTAGCGCGTATTTCGCAACAACATGCCCTCGGACTTGATCCGAGGGTGGGTACCGGTTTTGCTTCGCAATCAAGTTTACGCAGATTGCGTAGACCTACCTGCGGTAAAATACGCGCCAAATTGTTGCTTAGATTTTTGAATCGGAACTGCAGATCGCTTTGAGCGAGGCCCATTCGCCGGCGGTCAATAGCGGCGGGCCGCTCGGCGGCCGATCCTCACGGCTCATGCGCGCCAGGCGATCCTCGGTCAGTGGGTGGCTCGCCAGAATGGACAGGTTCCGGTCACCTTCCTTTCCGGTCACGCGAAACATCAGTTCGCCCATCGGCTTTGGCGACCGGCCAAGCCCGTGCATCGCATCGATGGCGAATGTATCGGCATTTTGCTCGGCTTCGCGCGAGTAGGACGCCGTTATCAGCGAGCGCGACGCGAAGATCAGGGCGCCCGAACCGGTGATGTCGCCGAACAACAATCCGATCAGGAACGACGTGCCGCCATTGTAGATCAGGTTGCGCGTGCCATCGCGGTGTTTCAGATGGCCAAGCTCATGCGCCAGGATGCCGGCGACCTCATCGGCGTTATCCGCCTTGGCCAATAAACCGCTGAACACATAAACCTTGCCGCCGGGCAGCGCGAATGCGTTGGGAATGGGGCTCGACAACACGACGGACTGGATCGACGGATCCAGGCCAGCGGACTCGCGAATGGCGTTCACGAGCTTGGTAAAGGCCGCCTGCCCCGGCGCATTGTCGCAGACCTTGCCGCCGAACAGCGTCTTGACCTGCCCTTCCGCGACATCGCCCAGACGCCGTTCGAAGGATTGCGGCACCAAAGGTGTCAGACGATCCGCGGCGAGCGGGACGCCAAACAGAACCACCGCGACAATCGAAACCGTCGCCGCCAAGGACCAGCCCACAATTCTCGCGACGCCGCGCCGGCCCGGAATATTCTCATCGAGTTGGGTGCAGCGGGAGATCAGTTCCGCGGCAACCGCCGCGTCTCGGATTTCGAGCCGCGCCAACGCCGGCGCCGCCAGACAGGTCACACGGAGCGTCCCGGACGGACTGTCGGCGCGGCGGATATCGGCATAGGACCACGCAGCGAGCGTGTGTTCATACTCGGTGATTTCAAGCCGGTCGTTGAACTCCAGCGTCACCAGACGGCGGCGACTCGACGTCCCGTCGAAATAAACCGCGAAGCCGCCGGCTCCTGACGACGCCGAGGCATTTTGCGGTCCGCTATCCGTTGAAAAGAGGCTCATGCGCTAAAAGCCCGCTACATCCAGCCCGTCGGCAAAGCCTTCACCGAGCGCATTGGCCAGTTCGCCCCTGGCCGAGACATTCGCCGCCGCCTCGATATGGTGGACGGTCATCGACGCCAGCACCCTCACCCAGAGATCGCGCAACAGGTAGACGCGCATCACCACATTGATCGCCAGCGCGAACCCCAGATAGCCCAGCCCCGCCAGGATCAGCAACGGAACGCTCCTGGAGAACACCTGCGGCGCGAAGAACTGATTGAACGCCGCTCCGCTCATGCTTGCTACCAGAACCGCGCATAGCGCGAGATAGGCGACGAACACCACGGCCAGCACGACAATCCAGCCGATGACTTTCCAGTAGAGGCCGATCAGCGCGCCGCGCCGCATCGTCGATTCCAGGCGCACGCCGCCGAACCGGATGCCTGAGAGCCACCAGCGCCATTCGACCGCCTTGAACGCGCCATAGACGAAGGGTGCGAGCGGAAACACATAGAAGGCAATCGGCGCCAGCAGCCACAGCCACCAGCCGCGCTTGAAGAATTCCCAAGCGCGCCCTTCAAAACCGCCTTGCAGGTCGCCGTAATAGGAATGGCGCATCTTGTAGCGCTCCAGCGCCGCGGCGCGCCATGGCAGGATCAGGCCGAGGGTGAGGATCATCAGCAGGCCCCACAGCGCCGCCTGCGCCGCATAGGCCCAGCCCGAACCGCTCATCCAGAACCGCACCCCGCGCCACACCGTGCGGGTCAGGCGATAACGCCGCGCGCGGTAGATCGCAAATTGTCCGAACAGATAGAAGAACGCCAGCAAGGGAAAACTGGCGAACGCCTTGTAGCGTTCGGCTTCAAGCCCGGCGAGAAAATAGGCCAGATAGACCGGCACGATGATCGCAAGCGCGATCAGAAACCCGATCAACAGCTCCCTGGCGCGGCCGGTATATTCCGCCGCATCGCCGTCGATATGCGTATTCGACCACAGATGACGGCGGATGTCGGTGGCGAGCCAAAATCGATAGAATCCGACGGTAATGAGTTCAAGCCCGGCGCCGCGCGCCACCAGCCGGAAGAATTCACCGCGATCACCGGAAAACGACACCGGCAGCGGCGGCGGATGCCGCGGCACAAGACTAATCTGATTCACGGATCGCCCCCCAGGCAGCCTGGAATGAAATCATAGATTAGGGATTTGTCGGCTCGAAGGCGATCAGGTTCGGACGGTTTATGCTGATTTTTCGAACAACTCCCGTCCGATCAGCATGCGCCGGATCTCGCTGGTGCCGGCGCCAATCTCGTAGAGCTTGGCGTCGCGTAACAGCCGCCCTGTCGGATAGTCGTTGATATAGCCGTTGCCGCCGAGCAACTGGATCGCGTCGAGCGCGCATTGCGTTGCCTTTTCCGATGCGTAGAGAATGGCGCCGGCGGCATCCTCGCGCGTGGTCTCGCCGCGGTCGCAGGCTTTGGCTACCGCATACACATACGCCCGGGAGGCGTTCATCGTGGTGTACATGTCGGCGATCTTGCCCTGCACCAGTTGAAAGGTGCCGATCGGCTGGCCGAACTGCTTGCGCTCATGCACATAGGGCAACACGACATCCATGCACGCCTGCATGATGCCGAGCGGCCCTGCCGCCAGCACCGAGCGCTCGTAATCGAGGCCCGACATCAGCACGTTGACGCCGCGGCCAACCTCGCTCAGCACGTTCTCTTCCGGCACTTCGCAATTGTCGAACACCAGTTCGCAGGTGTCGGAGCCGCGCATGCCGAGCTTGTCGAGCTTTTGCGCGGTGGAAAATCCCTTCATGCCCTTTTCGATAATGAAGGCGGTGATGCCGCGTGGGCCTGCCGTGGCGTCGGTCTTGGCATAGACCACCAGCGTATCGGCAACGGGACCGTTGGTGATCCACATCTTGCTGCCGTTGATGACGAAGCGATCGCCTTTCTTTTCGGCGCGCGTCGCCATCGACACCACGTCGGAGCCGGCGTTCGGCTCCGACATCGCCAGCGAGCCCACATGTTCGCCCGAAATCAGCTTCGGCAGATATTTCCGCTTCTGCGCTTCGTTGCCGTTGCGGCGGATCTGGTTGACGCAAAGGTTCGAATGCGCGCCATAGGACAGTCCGACCGCCGCCGAGGCGCGGGAAATTTCCTCGACCGCGATACAGTGCTCGAGATAGCCGAGCCCGGTTCCGCCATACTCCTCCTCGACGGTGATGCCATGCAGGCCGAGCGCGCCGATTTTCGGCCAGAGGTCGCGGGGGAATTGATTGCTTTTGTCGATCTCGGCCGCGCGTGGCGCGATCTCGTTGCTCGAGAAGGCGTGCACGGTTTCGCGAATCGCGTCCGCGGTTTCGCCGAGATCGAAATTGAACATCCGATGCGCGTTGGGAATCATGGCGGGCGGCCTCCGGGCAAATAATCTGCGTTCCGTGCACAGCCTTATTCCCTGGAAATAAGCTTGTCACGGCCCGAAGATGCTGGAAAAGGAGCACCGGCCGGAATGCGGTTTGCGGTGCGGCAGAATGCACCAAACTGTCGCTTGCCCCCGGCCGCGCAACGGGATGTAATTCCCCAAAAGACCACGCTTCCCGGAACACCTTGGGAAGCGGACAATCAGGGAGCCGCCCGATGCACGGGACGATCGATGCCGTTCAAAATATCAATCAGAAGGCCGCGGAGGAGCGAGCCCATTCGACCCCGATCGAGGAGTTGAATCCCGGCAATCCCGAATTGTTTCGCTCCGATACGTTCTGGCCCTATTTCGACCGGCTGCGCAGGGAAGAGCCGGTGCATTATTGCAAGGACAGCATATTCGGGCCGTACTGGTCGGTGACCAAATACAACGACATCATGGACATCGAGACCAATCATTCGGTGTTTTCGTCGGCAGCGTCGCTCGGCGGCATAACCATTCGGGACGTCGCAACTGACCTCCGTCGCGAAAGCTTCATCGCCATGGATCAGCCGCGCCATAGCGCGCAGCGCAAGACCGTCGCGCCAATGTTCACCCCAACGCATCTCGACCAACTCGCGATCAACATCCGCAAGCGGTCGGCCGAATGCCTCGACAATCTGCCGAAGAACGATGTGTTCGACTGGGTCGACCAAGTCTCGATCGAACTGACCACGCAGATGCTCGCCGTGCTATTCGACTTCCCCTGGGAAGATCGCCGCAAACTGACGCGCTGGTCCGATATCGCAACAACGATTCCCGGTCCGGACGGCATCGTCGCGACAGAGGAAGAACGGCAGGTCGAACTGCTGGAATGCGCGACCTATTTCGGGAAACTCTGGAACGAGCGCATCAATCAGCCGCCAAAGAGCGACCTGCTGTCGATGATGGCGCACAGCGAAGCCACGCGCGACATGGACCCGAAGAATTTCCTCGGCAACCTGATTTTGTTGATCGTCGGCGGCAACGATACCACCCGCAACACGCTGTCCGGCAGCATCTATGCGCTGAACAAGAATCCGGACCAATACGCCAAGCTGCGCGAAAATCCGGCTTTGATCGATAGTTTCGTACCGGAGGTGATCCGCTGGCAGACGCCTCTGGCGCATATGCGCCGGACCGCGCTCGAAGATATCGAGTTCCGCGGCAAGCAGTTCAAAAAAGGGGACAAGGTCGTGATGTGGTACGTCTCGGGCAACCGCGACGACGAGGTGATCGATCGTCCCTACGAGTTCATCATCGACCGCGCGCGGCCGCGCACCCACCTCTCCTTCGGCTTCGGCATTCACCGTTGCGTGGGAATCAGACTGGCCGAGCTGCAATTGAAGATCATCTGGGAGGAAATCATGAAGCGGTTCGCCAATATTGAGGTGGTCGGCGAGCCCAAGCGGGTGTATTCGAGCTTTGTGAAGGGCTATGAGACCCTGCCGGTTCGCATTGCCGGCTGACGCGCGCATCTCGCAAAAGGCGTGATCTCGGGCATGATCCGAGGCTGAGTATCGGTTTTGCGAATAGAACCGGCGCAACCTATATAATGCCCCACGACAAACAGTTTGGGACGAATCAACAATGAACATCCAGACAAAAGTCCAAGCCGACAAGGCCGAGCTTCAGCGCTTGGCCCGCGAGGAAGCCTACTCCACGCCGCTGAAGGATTTTCATCCCGGTGCGCCCAGGCTGTTCCAGAACGATACGCTGTGGCCCTGGTTCGAGCGGCTGCGCAAGGAAGAACCGGTGCATTACTGCACCAACGCGCCGATCGAGCCCTATTGGTCGGTCACCAAATATAACGACATCATGCATGTCGACACCAATCAGGACATCTTCTCCTCCGACGTCAGTCTCGGCGGCATCTCGATCCGCGACGTGCCTCCGGGCTATGACTGGCCAAGTTTCATTGCCATGGACCAGCCACGACACTCGGCCCAGCGCAAGACCGTGTCGCCGATGTTCACGCCGACGCATCTGGACGAACTCGCGGTCCTGATTCGCGAACGTGCCGGCAAGGTGCTCGACGCGCTGCCGCGCAACGAGACCTTCAATTTCGTCGATCGGGTTTCGATCGAGCTGACCACGCAGATGCTGGCGACGCTGTTCGACTTTCCCTGGGAAGAGCGCCGCAAGCTGACGCGCTGGTCGGATGTTTCGACCGCGCTGCCAAAAAGCGGGGTCGTTGAATCGGCGGAACAGCGCCGCACCGAAATGGACGAATGCGCGGCCTATTTTACCAGGCTGTGGAATGAACGCGTCAATTCCGAACCGAGAAACGATTTGATTTCGATGATGGCGCACAATGACGCGACCCGTCACATGGACCCCGACAATCTGATGGGCAACATCATTTTGCTGATCGTCGGCGGCAACGACACCACCCGCAACACCATGAGCGGCTCGGTGCTGGCGCTGAACGAGAACCCTGATCAGTATCAGAAGCTGCGCGACAATCCGGCGCTGATCGACAGCATGGTGCCGGAAGTCATTCGCTGGCAGACGCCGCTGGCGCATATGCGCCGCACTGCGCTGGTCGACACCGAAATCGGCGGCAAGACCATCAAAAAGGGCGACCGCGTGGTGATGTGGTACGTCTCGGGCAACCGCGACGAAGAGGGCATCGAGAATCCCAACGAGTTCATCATCGACCGCGCCCGGCCCCGCACACATCTGTCGTTCGGCTTCGGCATCCATCGCTGCGTCGGCATGCGGCTGGCCGAACTGCAATTGAAGATCGTGTGGCAGGAAATGCTGAAGCGCTTCGACCGGATCGAGGTGGTTGGCGAGCCGAAGCGGGTCTATTCCAGCTTCGTGCGCGGCATCGAATCCCTGCCGGTGCGAATTCCAGCGTGAACAGACCACTGCCTTGAGCGCCGCCCTGAACCCGCCAAGCCTCGCCGCGGCCATCAACGCCAAGGGTTTTAGCCACGCCGCCGGTTTCCGCATTGTCGCCGCCGAGCCGGGGCGCGCCGAAGTCGCCCTGGCGCGCCGGGAAGACCTGGTGCAGTTCTTCGGTCATTTTCACGGCGGGGTCATTACCGCGCTGGCCGATCAGGCTGCCGGTATTGCGGTCACGTCAGGGTTGCCGGCGGGCCGGATCGGGGTCACCGTCGAGATCAAGGTCAATTTCCTTGAGCCGGCCGATGGCAGCGAGCTTGTGGCCCGCGCCAAAACCCTGAAAATGTCGGGCTCGATCGGGGTTGCCACGGTCGAAGTCTTCAGCAAAAACGATACTTCCGAACGCCTCTGCGCATTCGCCACCGCCACCATGCGCGCCCTTGATCTGCCAGCCGAGTTCCGATGACAACAACCGAACCAGACGAATATGCCGACATCCGCGACGCCGTCGCCAAGCTCTGCGCCCAATTCCCCGGCGAGTACTGGCGCAAGCTCGACCGCGAGATGACCTATCCCAGCGCGTTCGTTAATGCCTTGACCGAGGCCGGATACCTCTGGGTCCTGATCCCGGAGGAATATGGCGGCGCCGGCTTGAAATTGTCGGCCGCCGCCGCGATCCTCGAAGAGATCGAGCGCGCGGGCTGCAATGGCGGCGGCTGCCACGCCCAGATGTACACCATGGGCACGCTGCTGCGGCATGGCAGCGACGCGCAAAAGGCCAAATGGCTGCCGAAAATCGCCAGCGGCGAATTGCGGCTGCAGGCGTTCGGCGTCACCGAGCCGACCAGCGGCACCG
>Ga0137394_10004587_pt1 | contig 10497 bp, 8 predicted proteins | sample czobulk116metaG_FD_108278 | JGI IMG/M metagenome (GOLD analysis project Ga0137394, IMG submission 108278) | Vadose zone soil microbial communities from Angelo Coast Range Reserve, California, USA - czobulk1.16 metaG | ecosystem: Environmental > Terrestrial > Soil > Vadose zone | place: USA... | reverse complement strand
GTCTAGCACGGCATAGATCGCAAACAGCAGAATAAGAGCACCAAGCGTAATCCCTGGGAACAGAAAGGCCGCGAGCCCGAACAGGATACCGAAGACTCCGCGCAGAGCGAGCGCCCACCAGTTCCGAATCAGCACTTGTGCCATCGGTCCTCCTCTCAGCCGGACGTGATGATTCAGTCGGCTACTGTCATTCGATCACTTGATCCGCCCGCAGCAGCAGCGACGGCGGGATGGTGAGACCAAGGGCCTTGGCGGTCTTTAGGTTGATCACCAGCTCGAACTTCGAGGGCTGCTCGACTGGCAGATCGGCGGGCTTGGCGCCCTTGAGAATTCTGTCCACAAAGTAGGCCGCGCGGCGGTAGGGCTCAACCGAGCTCGGCGCATAGGCCATAAGCCCTCCCGCTGTCGCATGCTCGATATTGCCGAACATTGAGGGTAAGCGACGCTGTAGCGCCAGATTGGCGATACGTTCCCGCTGGCTCCAGAACATGCCGTCGGGGAGCACCAGCAGTGCCTCCACGCGGTCAGTGGCTAGGGCCAAGAAGGCGCCCTCAAGGTCGTCTGGTCCCTTCGCCTCGACGAGCGTGAGCGGCAAGCCGAGCGACTCCGCGGCGCGCTTCGCGTTCCTGGCCAGCACCGGAGACAGCGGCGTCGTCGGATTCAACAGAGCGCCCACGCGCACCGCTCGGGGTAGGGCTTCCTTCAGAAGCGCTAGGTTCTTGCCGATCAGCTCCCCGCTGAGGCGAGACAACCCCGTGACGTTGCCGCCTGGCCGGGCGAGACTCGCGACAAGGCCGATCTCGACAGGATCGCCAACATTTACCATGACGATGGGGATCGTCGTCGTGGCCTTCTTGGCCGCCGCTGTCCTCTGCGGGAGCGACGCGACCAACACATCGACCCTCAGACGGACCAACTCGGCCGCCAGGCGTGGGAGTTGCTCATCCTTTCCATTCTCCGATCGGTACTCGATGATGATGTTCTGTCCATCCACGTAGCCGAGCTCACGGAGCCCTTGCTCAAACGCCTGAATGAAAGAACGATTATCGGGAACAGACCGCGGCGGGCAGAGACACCCAATTCGCCACACCTTCCCAGCGTGCTGCGCTTCGGCGGCGAGCGGCGCGGCGAGCAAGGTGACGGAGCCGGCCAGGAAGAGGCGTCGCGAGATCATGTGGCCTGAGACTATCGCGCGTCGCGGGGCCGTCAGCAACCGCCCATCGGTCGCTATGCCGACCGCGCAGATGCGATTACTATCTCGCCGTGCCATTCCTGCTCCCCTGGCCCCGCGTGGTCCTGCTGATCCGGCGCATCCTGACAACGCGGTTGGATGCCGAGACGTGGCCCACGGCCAAGACCGAACTGCGACGGGCGCTTGAGCCACGACGGCAGATGGCGCGATCGGCATGGTGGAACTGAGTCATCGGGCGAGCCGCGCCGCGCTCGCGTTCCTTGCGCTCGCGTTCGTCGGGCCGGCCCTCGCGCAGCCGAGCCATCGCGTGGGGCCCTCGTATCTGTACCCAGCTGTCACCGCGACTCCGGGTGTCATGAACCCCGACGTCACTCAGGCCAACATCAACGACACGATTTGTAAATCAGGCTGGCCGGCAACGATCCGGCCGCCAGCCTCGTATACAACCACGCTGAAGACGCAACAGGCCGGGACGTCGAAGTTTAAGGACAACGCGCCATCGCATTACGAGGAGGATCACTTCATCTCCCTGGAGTTGGGAAGCCACCCGCGCGATCCGAAGAACCTCTGGCCCGAGATGTGGGGCACGCCCGCTACACCGCTGACGTCGAAGGGGCCGTTCCCTCCTCACCTCGTCGGCGCGAAGAACAAGGACGCCGTCGAGAACGCGCTACACAAGGAGGTGTGCGCCGGGACGCTGACGCTTCAGGAGGCGCAGGACATCATTCGTACGGACTGGTTCAAGTAGAGGAATAGGCGCCGGTGATTTCGGTGCGGCCATCCACCACCTCAATCCTTGCGTTCCGCCGTGGGCGACTTCCTGGGTGTAGTTTGGGCTCTGGTCGCGGTGGCCGAGTCTAAACCGCTCCTCCGCACCCGCTCCAGGAAGCGCCCTGTACGGCGGTAGGCAGCATGTTCATGATGTCGTGAAGGAACGGCGACATCCCGAGATCTGCCCAGTACCGGCTTCCGGTGGTCACAGTCAGACCGATCTGTTTCGCCGGGCCGCGGCCGACGCGCAGCGCCCGTGAAATGACCAGCGTCCTCTTCGCGCGTGTGATCGAAACGTAGAAAAGTCGCCGCTGCTCATCGCGGTAGTCCGCCTCCGTGCCTGGGTACTCGTCTCGCCGCTGGCCCGGGAGCGCTTCCCGACACACGCCGAGGATGTAGACATGCTCAGCCGTCACGCCCTTCGCGCCCCAGAGCGTCGCGACCTGAAGGTTACTCGGTTCGCCGGTGGCCAGCGGTTCGTTGGTCGCGATCTGGTGCCGGAGTCGTTCGACGACCGCCCGAAGGTGCCGCACGGGCTCGTCATCCGGCCGCCGCTCCTGCTCGTGGTGCAGCAGCGCGAGAGTTTTCTCGCGGAGAAGCTGAAGGTCCAGGGTTGCGCTCTGGACCCTGTCCTGCTCGTACTCCGCGCCCAGCCACCGGTTCGGATCGAACAGAGTGTTGACAAAGCTGGCCGCGTCAGCGCCGTCCCACTCGAACTTTTTCCGGAGTTCGACAACCCGTGACGCCCGGTCCCAGATCGCAAGGCCGCCCGCCCCGCGGGATTTCGCGCGGGGCTCGGCGGCGAGCGCTTCGACCACGGTGTCGGTGATCGCATCGTTGGCGCCCTTCAGCAGCCGTAGATAGGCGCCCGCGCTCCGCCTCGGCGCGCTGAAGTCTTTGCCGGTGGCAGAGTTCTGGTAGCCGAGCCACGCCCGCCATGTCGGTGGGTCGGGATCGATCAGCAGGCAGAACAGCAGGAATGCCTCGCGGGCCGCCCACGATTCGAGCAGCCCCTCCGAGAAGCCAAGTTCAACCCGTAGGTTGGGGTCGAGTTCCGCCATCCTGTCGCGCAACCAATACCCGAACTGCCGTCGCGTAACCATCACGAGGTGCCGGTCGCTCGGGTGTGCGTGGATATTGCTCACGATCGCCGTCGCCATGCCTGCCGCTTCGGCCTCGGGGGTGGTCCACGTCACAACGTGAATATTGGCCGCCGCGTCGCTGACGGGCACCATCGCCTCGACGCCGGACAAGACCATCAATTGATTGGCGGCGACGACAATTGCCTTCGGACACCGCTGACACTCGGTGATCGACACGTCTTGGGGGGTGCTGCCATCCCCCAGAAGGGCTTCGATCTTCGCCAGGCCCTGGGGATCGTTCCCACGGAATTTGTAGATCGACTGGCGCGGATCGCCGAGAGCGACCAACTGCCCGCCAGGTCGGCGGAGGCGGAACATCAGGTCCTGCTCGCCGGCGGTTAGGTCCTGAAACTCGTCGACGATTACGTAACCATACGCCCGTTCGGGGAAGTCGCCGCCCCTCAGGCGTTCGAGAAGGAGACGCGGGAGGTCTCCCACGAGATGTGCCTTGTGCCGTACAAGCCATTGCTGTGCGGCCATCCACAGAACCAGATGCTGGGCGTGGCCAGCATCGTGATCCCGGAGTGCCTGGCCGGATTCGTCGAAGCCGTCGTAGAGCGCTGCCACCTCCGAATACTCGTGAAGCACATCGTAAATCATCGCGTCGACTTCATGAGGAAGGAGCATGCGTAGCTCCTCGCCGATCACCTCGACGCACAGCGCGTGGATCGTGCGAATGACGGGGTCGTGTTTGCAGTCGAACGTCTTCAAGCGGGCGCGGATATCGTCCCTGAGCTGCCTGGCGATGACCCGGTTGAATGCGACCACGAGGACGTCGTGGCCGTCAACCCCTAAGCCGGCGGGATGCAAGATGCGCTCGACGCGGCGGACAAGGCCGAAGGTCTTGCCGCTCCCCGGTCCCGCGACGCAGCGGATGGTAGTCGCGTCCGAGTTGATAAGGACGGGCACCTGTGCGCCGCGAACGTCTTCATCCCATGGATGTGGCATAGACGATCAGTCTAGTGCGGCGCATCCGCTGCCCGCTAGAAGGTGCGGCCTGATCATGCTCGCCCCCCAGTATCCGTACCGCTCACCGAGCGCGCGTCGCGCACGCGCGTCGGTCCCCGCGCCGACCAATCCCTGGGTGAAGTCTGGGTAAACGAAAGGGGTTAGCGGCTGCGACGTCCGCTAACCCCTCGTTCTTCATGGTTGCGGGGGCTGGATTTGAACCAGCGACCTTTGGGTTATGAGGGTAATTTCGGCGGAGACTCACCGCCACTCAGCACGACCAAATACCTGAAATCCCGAGCAGACGCGGACACCGCGTTGGCGCTGATTTGCGGTGGTTCACGGAGAGAACACGGACAGAACGCGGACACGATCGCTATCCGGATCGAGCCAGGGGCGCACCCGGGTAGATTACCTTGCTCCGCGACCGCATAGCGCAGTCCGCGGCGCCTGGCTCCATTCTCGTCACGGGCTGCGAGCCGCGCGCTTTCCGCGGCATTGGTCCCAACCTCCTCACCTCAACCCGCGCGAACCGAGCGAGACCCAGCGCCCGAATCATCGACAAATGACCATTGCGCATTCAAGCGCTTCCCACTCGTCCGATATGCTTCGCGAGCACGTGGTTGATGAGGGACTGGTAGCCCAACCCTCGCCGCTTGGCCTCCCGCCGCACGGCGTCGAGGACCTGCGGATCGATCCGAATGGCGATCAGTCGTCTGGCCTCGGCGCCCAACGGGGGCCGCCCCACGCGTCGCATCGCCCGGAGCTGCGCGGAGGAAGCCTCCGGGATGTCGGAAAAGTCAATCCCGCGACGGCGCCGCATAGGCCGCCCGCTCTTTACGGCTCGCCCGGCGCGCGCTGATGATGCGGATCCTTTCGCCATCGTCTTGCCTCCTCGCGGTATAAGCCACGATGAGCAGGCGGCCCGTCGCCGCGCGGCCCAGTCGCAGGAATCGTGACTCCTTCTCGGAGTGACGCACATCCGGGCCGTCCAGGGCATCCGGATCGCCGAACACGGTCGCTGCCTCTTCGAACGAGACCCCGTGCTTGATGCGATTGCCCGCGGCCTTCCGCGCGTCCCACTCGAACATGGTTTAGTATATACGAAACTCAGGCGGCGGACGCTCCCACTGTTGCAGGGTGTCCCTTGCGCTTTTTGATTGCGGGAAACTGGCTTGAACGAGTGATTCTCAGGTGAGCGCTTACCTTGTGCTTGGGGCAGGCCTCGCGGCCGAGCGACGCGCGCCCGTCAGCCGAACGACCGATCGTTGGCCGGAAACCCAAAGGGGCTACGGCATCAACCGTAGCCCCTTGATTTATTTGGTTGCGGGGGCTGGATATGCTGAGTACTACACGGCCCCACGAAACGCACTGGATCGACCTGAAATGAGCCGATCTCGTGAATTCGAGTAAAACACGGGTTCGATTCCTCAACGGGATTTGGCATACAGACGTGTTATCTCGGCGCCTGACTAACCTGCCCTTCCAGGGCTGGGCTTCGGCGTCGGCGATATAGGGTCTGTCGCGGCCGAGCGCCGTTGGGCGACCTGTCCGAGCCTTCACTGGCAGCACGAACGGGAAGCCCCGTAGGGGGGCTGTTCAGCCGCCAGTCACCCTATTCGAGATGACGGCGCTTCCGGGCGCCGCGGAAAGCCGCCCGGGAGGAGGGCCTATCTCTGATCATGAGGCACCGTTACGGTCGTGCTGCAAAGCGCCGAGTTCCCAGCAATGTCCACGCCTTGATAGGTCAAGGTATACACGCGCCCGCTGCCGCCGCCAAAGCGGTCTGCTCGTAGCTGCCCAGTGGCGGCGGGAGTCCCCAGCGCAAAGGCCTCGATGTCTCCGGCTTCGATCGGTTCGTTGCTCGTCACCGCGATCAAGGTAAAACCTCCTGGTCCCGACAGAGAGTCCGACACGTCAACCGCTGCCTTCACGGTCACCATCTTATGGTTTGGCGGCCACAGAACGTTCGGGCTCACGCTGCAGGTCACCGCCGGTGGCGTCTTGTCGATATTCACCGCGGGTGAAGTGAACGTGGCGCTGTTTCCAGCGAGATCGGCCACCGAAACGGTCTGTGTAACGCCCCTGCCCTCAGTCGTGAGGACAAGCGGACTCGACGGCGTCGTGACGCCGACGCCGGAGAGACTGTCGGCAGCGCCAAAAGCAATCGAAACGCCGCCGTTGTGCCAGCCAGCTGCATTTGCCGGCGGCGTGGGTGATCCGAACGTCACCGTCGGTGCTGTCTTGTCGAGGCGCACCATCAGCGTCTTTGCCGCCTCCGTGTTGCCGGCATTGTCGGTTGCGAAGTAGGTAAGAGTGCTGCTGCCTTCGGACGACAACCTCACCGAGGCCATGCTCCCGGTGACGACGCCGCGGCCACCCTGAGAGCCCGCGAGGGAGAAATGAATCTCCTTCACACCGGAGCCACCTGCCTCATCACTCGCGGCCAGCGTCACGGTGACGTCGCCGTTGTTCCAGCCGTTTTCGTTCGGCACAGGCATCCGCGTCGCGATGGTCGTCGGCGGCGTCGTGTCGCGGCTCGCGCACGAGACGCGCAGATCCAGGTCCACGATCGCCGGCGGAACGATCAGAACCGGCGACAGAACGAAGGTCTGGGTCGGCTCGGTGGGCGAGACGCAGCCCCTCTTCTCCGCGCGGACCTGGTAGGTGCCGGCGATGACATCCCAGCCGAAGAGACCCCGCCCGTCGGTCGCGTCCGGGTTGTTCCGGTTCTCGAGTGACATCGTGGCGCTGCCGTCCGGCACTGGGACAAACGGCCCACCCGCGATGTCGGAGCGCAACAACGTGACCGTCGCGCCTAGCACCGGCTCGCCGGTCGTCGTGCGGACGGCGCCGCTTGGATCGACGTAGATGTCGAAGAGCACGTCTGTCGGAAACGGATCGCCCGGGCATGGCAACGAGATGTCGACACTGCCATAGCCTTTGCGTGGGTCCAGGGGCGGGATGCTCGCGGTGTACGTGCCCGCCGGGCCCTCCGTCATGAAGCCGGCAACGCCGTCCGTTGGCGGCACGTCGATGGAGTACGTCGCCGTGGTCGCGCCCGGACAGCCCGTCGTCGTCAGGATCAGCGGATCACGCCAGTAGACAATAGGAAGCCCGTCGGGATTCGTTCCGCGGTTCGTGATCGTCGTGCCCGCGGGCGGCGCCACCGGAGCGTGGAGAAATAGGTCCTTGACGGTACTGCCGTTGAGCTTAACGACTCTTATGCGCGGCAGCAACGTGAATCCGGCGGGCGGATCCGCCCGAACCTCGTAGCTGGTGAATCCTGCGAGCCCCGTGAAACTGAACGCGCCATTGCCATCTGCCGTCTGCGTCGAGCACGGGCCGGCAGGCAATTGGCACACTTGGACGAGAGCGCCGGGGACCAGCGGTCCAGCAACCGAAGTATCAAAGACTTGACCGCTGAGTGTGAAGCCATCAACGCCACCAAGGTTCTCCTCAAAGGACGATCCGGTCACCCTGTCGCCTCCCCTGTTGAAAGTCAGGCGGGCTGCCGCGATGCCGGAGGCGGTGGCAGGAACTCCCCCGCCGATGGCGTGGATCGTGGCTGTGTACGTGAGCGTGGCGGAGGCGGCGCCGCTGACCGACTGACCGAAATTCACGCTATTACAAGTAGCGGTGCTCGACCCGGACGTGCGTCCCTCTACCACGATGGCCCCCGTCGCGGGATCCGTGACGGTGAAGTGGCCTCTCCACGTGCCAGCGGTACTGATACTGATGAAGCCGTCCTCTCTGAAGTCACCCGTGAAAGGACCATCCGCAATTCCACCGAATATCTGGTACTCGATGACATTGCCAGTGCCGGCGATGAAGTCGCAGGTGAAGTTCCCGTTGAAGCCGACCCCGCGCCACTCGAACTTTTCCCCATCGAGAGTCGAACCGGCCACGCCGACCCCCGGAGTGCCGACCATGGCGAGAAAGGCGAGCGTGAGGATCGCCGCCACGCGGCGCAGGTTCGGTCCTCCCACGGACGACCCTGGCGCGACGCGCGTGAGCGCAACTTGCCCCAAGCCGGTCGAGCCGATAGGACTATCGGTCCAAGGCGATCGCATCATGGTGCGAAACGCAGTCGGTATTGACAGCGCCCTGCCCAACCGCACGTTCTGTGGCATATTGCGCCTCCTCGCGCACGCATGTGCAGAGAGCCCTCCACGGCACGTAAGCCAGACAGCCGCTTTTCATTTCTAGAAACTTCAATGCCGAATGCCGCGAGAACGGACTAGGAGGTATAAGAGCGGTCGTCGTCGAGGGACGCACGGGGCAGCGTGGTGCGGGAGTTGCGGCTGCGAACTTGAGCGGCTCGTGAATGCGGCAAGCTCGGGGCTTGGTGCAAGCGTTCAAGGCAGTAGAGTGCAACGTCGACCGCCGCGGGTGGTGCGATCGAGGGAAGCTCGGCCAGCTCCCCATAGCTTCGGCGAATATCGTCCGAGGGCTCCGCGAGCTTGATGGTCACTTCTGTCCTGAACGGGTCAGAACCATCGATGTCGAGAACTTCGAAGAGTACAAACGAGAGCACCAGACAGAGGGAGGCCACATACCCCAATGTCCGCAGGGCTGAGTATGAGCCGCGGCGCGCCTTCATGGCCGCGCGAGCACGATCAGGATCCCGCCGATCGGGCATCCCTGGCTCCCTCATTAGCCGTGCCGGTTCACCGCAGTGGAATTAGGGCGCGACTCTATTCCGGTCTTCCCACAGGTGTCAATCGAATTCGGCGTATCCCGCGACCCTAGAGATTGAAACCGGCTGGGAATCATCAGCACGAGCGGGAGCCGAGAGCCCACACTCGCCGCAGAAGCGGCGCCCGGCACGGTTCTCAGCCTGGCAGCGCGGGCACTGCACCGGGACTCCTCCCGCTTTACCCGGGACGTCGAAGGGTGGCGCGAGCTTAGAGGGAACCCCGGAAGCGGTCAAGGCATCTCAATACCGAGATCGCTGGGTTCCGTCGGGGACTGGGGGCAGGTCCTCGGTAGGCGGGTGCGATCACGAGCGGTTGCTCCGCGTCCTACCTCCGCAGTCATCCAACCGCGCTGCCGCCAACTAGGACCTCGAAGCCTTCCTTGCCGTCTTGCGCGCCTTGTTCTCCTCCGGGCTGCGCGTCCTTGTGCTCATCATCGCCCCTTCGGCACGCGCGAATCGACGGTGTCGGCGTAGATGGCGGCGATCATCGTCTCGCCTCATCCCAGCTTCGTCGACTGGCCGCAGGAGGCATCGCCCGTTTCGCAAGAGGGACCAGACGAAGTGGACCGGCCCCTGCGTTCTCCGGAAAGTTTGCGAGGCCCCGCCAGGGGTTGACAGCGCTCGCCCAGGGGCTGAGACTCTGCGGACCTCGTGGTCGTCTGACGGACACGCTGTCGCCCGAGTGGAGCTGACATGGTTGATGGGCGGGGTGGCAGTCGGTCCCGATGCTCCGATCGCGAGGTGTCTCGCCTCAACGAGCCTGTGAATGGCTCTCGCCCGGCGCGCAGCCCCCCAAAATAGTCGGCTCAGGTTACTTACGGAGCGGTTCATAACCTCGCTACGGGCGGAGGAAGACCATGAGGAAGTTCGGTAAGATCCTTCGGTTGGGCCTGTGCTTGAGCGTGCTTGCCGTCGCCCTGAGTGCCCCAACAAGCAGAGCGGCTGATCCCGGTCCACCGTCAGGGCTCAGCGTCAAGGTGCTCAATACCCCGCTGCCGGTGACCGGCACCGTGAGCGTAGGCAACTTGCCTGCGACTCAGTCGATTAGCGGCTCGGTGACCATCACGAACACACCGAGCGTGACGGTCGCGAACACGCCGAGCGTGACGGTCGCCAACACCCCGCTCACCGTCACGGGGTCGGTGACCCTCGGCACGAAAGTCATCGCCGACTTCGAGGCAGACTCCCTCGACTCCAGCCAGCACAAATTCGGTCCCTTCGACATCAGTCAGTTCTCGAAAATCAGGCTTCGAGTGACGGCAAATGGCTCCGGCAGCGTCATCGCAGACATCGAAACGGATGGGCTTGCAGATTTCTTCAGCGTTGACGCCGGAAATGTCGAGAGCCGTGTCTACGACATTCCGGGCACTTCGGCCACGATCTTCTTGAACGGCGACCCGAACATCACCCAGGTATTCGTGAAACTGTTCGGGAGTTGAGCCGTATCACCTTGCCGGATGTGACCCACGGGCGCTGAGTCCCCTCGGCGCTCGTGGCGTCTCCTGACACCAACGTCGACGGGCTCAGCCCAAACCGTAGAAGCCGAGGGCGCCACCGGCGAGCACCTGGTGCTTCGCCTCGGGGGACAGCCGCCCGAGCCGCTCGCTGAGCATCTGCGGCGCGCCCGGGAAGAAGCCGTCCGAGTGCGGATAATCGGTGGCCCACATGATCTTGTGCGGCCCGATGTAGTCGGCCAGCACCGCGATGCTGCTTTCGACCGGCTCGAACGAGATCCAGCAATTGCG
>Ga0137394_10004586_pt1 | contig 10498 bp, 16 predicted proteins | sample czobulk116metaG_FD_108278 | JGI IMG/M metagenome (GOLD analysis project Ga0137394, IMG submission 108278) | Vadose zone soil microbial communities from Angelo Coast Range Reserve, California, USA - czobulk1.16 metaG | ecosystem: Environmental > Terrestrial > Soil > Vadose zone | place: USA... | reverse complement strand
ATGGCCATGATCCTGCCCCCCTGTAGCATTGCATTCACGTCCACTCGGATCTTTTTCATTCATAACAAATATTTTCGAACATGCGCTCTTACATGATTCTCGTTGTCCTTGCCCTCACCGCATTTACTGTTTCCCCTGTTCTGTCTGCCCCAACTCAGTACAGGTACGGAAATCTACTTGTTGAGTTTAAAGGCCAGGCCTTCCTGATAAATAGAATTCCCCTAGTCCAGATGCCCTGAGAAACAACCCTTCCTTCAGGATGACTCCAAATGACGCACCTTCCAACCCCCAGTCACCCGCACATGCACCCCCTGGCGGCGGTTTCCCCTCTTCCGGTTCTCCCAGTTCCGGTTCTTCCGGTTCCAGTTCCGGTTCTTCCGGTTCCAGTCCCGGGACTTCCGTTTCCAGTCCCGGGACTTCCGTTTCCAGTCCCGGGACTTCCGGCTCCAGTCCCGGGACTTTCAGCTCCGGTCCCGAGAGTATCAGCTCTGGTCCCGAGAGTTTCAGCCCCGGTCCCGGTTCCGGTTCTTCCGATTTCGACTCCGGTTTTTATACTGATTCCGGTCGCCATTCCGGTTCCGGTTCCGGTTCCGGTTTCGATTCCGGTTTCTATTCATGGTGAAATTATTCAGATATTCAGATCAGAGGCTGTGGAGTCGGAGCTCGGGCGGCTCAGTATTTATCATGTCATGTTGTTAACTGTGAAGCCCATCTAATTTGACGGCACGTTCAATCCCGGCCATTGGGTAACAATCGTTATGGCGTAAAGAACATGTCATCATAGCTCAAGCACGTCCTGCGCCTCGTTCTCCTTCCGCGCCCGGCGAATGTCCTCTAGTGTGATACTAGAATGCTCGCACATCGCCCGGAAAATCCCGTTCTGGGCATAAAGAGCTTCAGGCGTGTCGAATTCCGCGATGTTGCCGTTGTCCATCACACAGATACGATCGTACGACATTATCGTGCGCAGGCGGTCTATGGTGATGTTCAGGTCGTCAGGGAAAATCACCACCAAAGAGTACAGAACACCGAGGGGACGTACGGGCGATGCATAAGATAGTACGATCATGGAATTCAGTGGCAATGGTATCTTGGATTTTGCGATCCGTCTCGTAGTCAACAGAGGCAGTAGCCTCGTCTAATATGAGGATTTTGCTGTCTTTGACAAGCGCACGCGCAAGAGACACAAGGGAGCGCTGCCCAATAGACAAATTCGAGCCCTCGTCGTCGATCGGGCTGTCTAGCGTAAACCGCGGACCGTTCGGGGTCGTTGCTCCTGTGCCATGCTGATCTTGATCTTCGTCTCCGTCAATTCGGGCTTCTTCAGCTTTCGCGGACGAAAAGCCTTTGTTGTCCTCGACGAGATACGAACGCTTGAGCGCATCCCAGAGCCGCGCGTCGTCGTGCAGTCCAAATGGATCAAGGTTAGACCGCAGAGTCCCAGAGACTACGATAAAAGTTAGTATGCCAACGTTGTCGAGTTATGGCAAGTCCCTCGTACATAGCGTAGCATCTTGAGGTATAATGGAGATTGCATTACGGACATCGTCAAGCCCGACCTTGGAGATGTCAATGCCATCGATGCTGATGGAACCTGACAACAGCTCGACGATCCGAAAGAGGGCAACCATTATAGACGATTTTCCAGCACCAGTACTGCCAGTAACGGAGACATCAGTCACCGCACACGAAGGTACAAAGGAGGGTGACATACCGCCCAACGATGCCTATTTTTTCACCTCCCTGGACGGTCATGCTGAGGCCCTTGAGGACAAGCGGGAGCTCAGGGCGATACTTCAAGACGGCGTCCTTGATCTCCAGCTTCCCCTCACTCGGCCAAGGAGCCGCAGGTTTTGCTTCAGGAATTTCGTGAGGCGGTTCCTGTTCAATTTCACGGGCGTAATAGACGATGCGCTCGACTGAGTTCATATTATTCTCGACTTCTGCTAGTTGCCTGACCATCCAACCGAAAGACTGGAATAGAGCTGGCTGAGTGCGTCGGATTGACGGAGACCCAGACACCTACCTGCTGCACCGCGAGGATGTAAGAGAGGGTGACGCCCGTTTGAGCAGGCGACACAGTAAACCGGGTGCCAACAGCGAGCATGGATACAGCTAGGATTAGCAGCATCCCGAAAAGATCAAGCCGTATACCAAGCCATCGCTGATTAGAGGTTTTAGCCTCATGATTGGTCAAATCAAGGGAAACGACAAACCTGGTTTGTGACGGTCATCCAATAAGCCCTAGTCTCGGCGTCGACACGGCCTCGGTTCTCTTTGAGGAAACGGTCTTCTTCCTTGTAAGCGCGAATTGTCGCAAGCCCCGACAAGGACTCAGAGAAATGGGAATATAGTAATGACCGTAGAATCGCTTCGAGACGCTGGTAATGTCTCTCTGTAAACACATCCGTGTATGATGTTCACGAAGCGCGCACCTTCGTCTCTCTGGCACTTGCACGATAGAAAGCAGCGGCCATAGCGTAGAGCACGGATACAACAGCAACGGCGATAAGGAACCACGGAAGGATGATGGAAATTAAGACGACAGCTCCGATAATGTTGGAAAATGTCCCGAGGAACATGCGGAAGGAATCTGCAGTAATCAAGTTAGAACAGATAACATGACCATGTGTCAGCCAGGCGAACGAACCGGCCAGCATGTTATCGATCGTGTCGACATCTTTTGAGAATCGATTCATAATACGGCCAAGGGGCTACGGACAAATTTCAGTAGGAGAGATGCAGCCAGTTACATTGTGCGTACTGTCGTCTCAAAGAAAGACATTGGACTGTGCATGACGCGGCTGATGGCATCCTGTCATATCGTTAGGAGAAACAAACATGGACCAGAGGACAGCCTACATGGTGTAGCCGCCTGGAAGCGGAGTATATGATGAGCGCAATGATTGTGCCCATCAAGAACGAGGTGAGCGCTTGTCCCACACCAAGCAAGGCGTAAATCCCCATCTAGCGGGAGGGTGAGGGGCAATATCATAAAGACACCAATGTAATGCTTACATAGAAGCCCTGAGGTCGTTTCCAATGGCTAAGCGAGGGATGAGTTTGGGGGAAGCATCAGCACTACACAAATACGCACCGTTCTTCCCACCAGACAAGCCTGTGAGCATTAACAGTCATTAGTATCTCCCAAGGCATTAGCGTCAAGGTCATAACACACCAGTATGTCGATAAGACGACCGAAGCCTGCAAGAGTACAATCATCAAGAACAGGGCCGGCAGAAGCACTACTCCGTTTCCGGAACGGAAATACTGTTTGTACACTTGGCCATTCACCGCCCCGATGTTACGCTCTTCCGCCTGCATGAGCGCGGCGCCGGGCTTCGCAGATTGTCGCTTTTTGGCATTATCGTCGACACCCGCGTCTTCAACGTTTACAGCATTTTCACCTGCGGATTCTTTCTGGTCTTTCGTGACAAACTCATCGAAGGTGCGTGCGAAATCGCCTCGATTTGCCATCATCTCGTCGAATGTGCCGTATTCAGCGATCTGGCCATCGACCATGAAATAGATGTAATCGACTCTCGGCAGGAAATGGAGAGCATGCGTAACGAGTATCCGTGTAGCGCCGGCAGTGTTGTCGAGGAGCACATCGTTGAAGACAGCCTCCCCAACATGAGCATCGAGAGCCGAGAGCGGATCCTGAATAAGGATAAGTCATGTTCACTGCAGAGTAAGAGAATAGGCAACTCACATCAAATATGAGAATGTCCGATCCAGAGTAAATCGCGCGACAGATGTTAACGCGTTGCTTCTGGCCACCAGAAAGTGAGATGCCCTGCAACAGTATCATGCTCATTAGCCATTAAGCAAGCGCGAGAACGAATGAGACCCTTCCGCACCCTTTCGCCGACCTCAGTCATGTCGCCGTTAGGCAGTACGTCAAGGTCAGCCTCCAGGCACGCGTCATGCACAGCCTTCCAATAACGTGCAGCCTCAAACGGCCGACCGAAGCAAATATTGTCGCGGATTGTGGCATTCTACACGTGAGTTCAGCACGTTGCGCTCCGCCATTTCAAGTAAGAGGAAGACAACCGACCTGGATCCAAGCACTCTGCGAGCTGTACGCCACGGATCCGCCGAAGCGGACAGAACCCTCCGTCTTGCGCATGTCCCCGATAAGGCCTTGGAGCAATGACGTCTTCCCGGATCCTACCGCTCCCACGAGGGCCACGAACTGCCCACGCGGAATCTTAATGTCGATATGTCTCAATTTGAACAGGACCTCCTCTTTGACCTCAGTTGGTGCCGAGACCGGCACCTGTTTAGACCTGCGACGGTGCTTCTTCTTCTCCTTCCCGTCCTTACCCTCTTCCGGCGGAGGGCCGTCCCAAGTGAAAGACGCATTTTCGATTTCGACCGCATACGGCAAATCCGGGTCTCGTTGATACGCCTCGGAAATGAGTTCCGCAGTGAAGCACTCCTGGAGGCGGTGAATCGCATTCCGCGCATCGGCGATTGAACTAAAGGACATAGCTAACAAAAGCGCGTGAGTAGGCTTTCTGCGCAGCGAGTCAAAAATAAATTGCTTGACTCACGTAGCATCATGAGAGGCAAGCGCAGGAGCTGGAACCAGGTCAGAGAGGAGAAAATGACGGCAGCTGTAAGCTGGTGCCCAGATGCTGCATATACGATGAAAGCGACGACTGATGCCAGCGCAGGGGCAGACATGGCAACTCCCATATTCGCTGCGCGAATCAACAACATTGTCCGCACGTAGCTGAACGAAGACGGTCAGATCAGCTGCCATCCATCGACCGGGAACTAATACCAAATCTTACCTCATCTCACGCTTCCTATATCCAGCGATTCGGCTCAGGAATGGGATTTCCCATGCAAAAAATTTGATCAGTTTCATGCCTCCCAGAAGTTCCTGGAGCAGTTTCGCCCTCTTGTCTGTCCACTGCATTGTCTTTCGCCGGCTTTGGAACAAAGACTTCATGATTTTAGCCTGTATCGGCATGAGGATTATGAAGACGAGGAACCCTGCCAGGGCACTCGGCCCCAAGTTTGCCACCAGTAAGCCGAGACAGATCGCCATTTGAATGGGTGCCGTCCAGGACATGTGGAAGAAGCCACAGCAGAAATCTATTCGCGAGACATCGGTGGAGATGTGATTGACTAATCTCCCGTTAGGTAGGATTGCCCGCGCACGAGTGGTCAGACGAAGAGAACGCGAATAGATTGCCGTGATGAGACCACCTCGGAGTAGGACGCCTGTCGACATTCCCCGATAGAAAAAGTGATTTTGCGCGAGCGAGGAAATCAACTGTAGGACCACGAGGCCAATGGCCAGACCAAATCCTTTGCCTATGCCAGGTGCTCGTTTGCCATCTCGATGAGCGTAGTAGGATTGATTAGCGAAGGTGATGATAGCCTGCCGGTAAGAGAGACAAGTATGTAAGCCGGTAGGAAGAACACGGTATAAGTACAAACCCATAAAATAAACCCACCTTTAGAATGAGCGGACTTGTTATCTGAGCGGTATCGCCGATAACCTTTAAGAACCCCCCTGACCAGAACCACCATTTGACGCTGTCATTCATCGCTAATGTAAGACTGGGCCGCTTCCTCCCATCCTTCTCCCGCCAAAGCCTCAGTCGTTCTTCACGGTTACCGCGCAGCAGCGATTTGAGCCTCAAGCTCAAAGGGGGATCGACTTCGCCGTTAGCGAGACGGGCGTTATAGTCATCGGCCCTTTTCCGGCGCTCCTCGAACGAGTTGAGTATAGCCTCAGCAATTACCTCTGAGGATCTGTGCTCCTGAAGTTTCCAGAGATCTGAGGCCTCGAGAGGACGCGCATAGCCAAGGGTCATGATGCTGTTCATCCAGCCAAACGTCAGCAGGCTGAACCAACCGGCAGTCATTTCCGGAATGTAATCGGCATCTTCGATGCTCGCTTTCGGGGGTGGTGGATCGATGGGTACGAACAGGCCCCTGATAAAACTAAACAAGTGTCAGGGCCAGAAATACCTGCTATACGTCAGAAAACGCACCGATGGGCCACTCCAAGGAGCGTGGGACGTGTCCCAGTGACAGTCGTATCCGTTTGGGCCATGGGGATTGCCTTATCTTGGTCAGACTCATCCTTGGAGCCTTTGGAGGGAACTTGCGCGAGACCAGCCGTACCGTGATTCATGAGGGGGGAAATGGCGAAGATCGAACCTTGGGCTGTAACTTGCGTCCTGCAAGTGGAGTCATGTTGCTGGAGGGCAAAACCTATTAAATAGAGGATGATGGGGGTGATGACAAAAGTGATATGACGAGGCTTAAATAACGGCGCCGGGCGCCATCCACAAATTCATGGCATGAAGCCGCAGCCGCGCGCATGCGAACCTCGACAGCGCGGTTGTTGTGGCACTCCCACACTTATTTCTGACGTTTTGTAGACCATTGACTTTGATGTCGTGGCTGCAACTCGCAGTCCCACGATATCTACATTTTGGGTACGAAAGGAGGGTTACATAAACCTAAGCCGAACATGTTCCAAGGCAGCCAGATACGGGTACCCGTCCGTCGGATCCGTCGGAACATATGTTCCCCATACGGAGACATTGCAACTTGGCGCCAAACCGAGAAATGCCGCCGGCAAAGGTCTCACGTCGACACCGTCGAACTTCAGTTTGCACGAGAAAAAGTGCCCTTCAGTTGTGCAAGGGCCACCTGGAGATGGTAAGCCCTAGCGAAAAGAAAATACGAATCTGCATTCCTCACATGATAAAATGGGACAAGCGGGGCAAGCTGCTGGTCAGTCACCCTAAGCTTGCTTACGAAAGCGGCATGATCGGCGGCCCTGATCATATTTTTGAAATAGCGTGCCTTGACAAGTCAAGTCAGTGAGCGGGAGCCGCGAAATGAGTCAGTTATCACAGCATACCTCTTGTTCCTCGACTAAAGTCCAGGCATCCCCTGATCTACCCGCGCGGGCAGTCCTCCCAACGCGATGCACGTACTTGCGCATATCTACGGGCGCGTCATAGTTGACCACATGCGTCACGTGCTTGATATCTATGCCCCGCGATATGAGATCGGAACAGACGAGCCTATGGATCTGTCAATCGCTATCTCAACCTGGATACGATAATCTCTGACATGTCGGTCTCCTGGGCCTTGAATCTTTCCAAAATCGACTTGCGTTCAGAAGGGCTAAGATCACTTGAATAGGCCTCGACTACCACTAGTTTCTTGTGCTGAGTTTCCCCCCCTTTGCCAACAGAGCGAGCGTTCTCAAAGAACTCGAACAGTCGAACGAGTCGCAGCGTCGACTCAGCGGACTTGGTAAATACCAATGCATTCGCGACCCCCATGGAGTGAACCAGGTGGAAAAGTACCAGCGGCTTTTGCGAGGAATCGCACACAATCATGTGTTCCTGTACATCACCTTAATCAAAGATACAACAAGTCGCGAGATATCCCGTACCTTCAAAGTAGCAGGCATGCTGAACTTCTCCATCACAACATCTAGAATACCTGATTCTTGATTTTCGTCTGAGGACTGCACCACTACGTATTGCGGATTTCTGAGCTCCAAAGCAGCTATTCTTCCAGGGTCGTTCATTAGAGTAGCAGAGAATAGGAGCTTTTGACAAGAGGACTCTCGCTTCTCGTCTAGGTCTGTGTGCACCGCGGACCCTCCGCGGAGAAGGTGTAAAAATGACGGAGAAAGTGTGTCCGGGAAAGGGACCGGCGCCTCTTCTGACATGGCGCCTGCCTCGACGTGGGCCGGGGGGCGCGTCGCAGCCAGTACCTGGGTTAACCAATCTTGGAACGATTGGGCGAGCAATCGATCAGCTTCATCGATGACCAGGAAACGTAGGTGCTGCAATGAGAAATTTGGGGTCCCGTTCAGGTGATCCATCAGCCTCCCAGGGGTGCATATCAAGATGTCCACTTTAGAGGAACCTCCCTGGAGACTATCTCGGGCCATTATAAATCAGCGTTTCCTCTCAAGGAGAAAATCATGGCTACCTCGGCATTTTTTCTACAAGTTGCGATTGTTCGTGAGAGAATGAATGCTGCCCCGTAACAGAAGCTATCTAAGGATGGAAGACTTCAGAAGTGAAGAAAGAGAAATAAGACAAGAATCCCTAACCTTTAGACCGCGACCTTTCGCGATGGCTTCGAAGGTCTCCCGGACCTGAACGACAAGATCACGTGTTGGGAGCACGACCAGGGCTCGTAAATGGGTCACTGCGCGGGTAGATAATATCTCCTCTCTGACTTCACTCTCCAAGGTCATGCGTCACGGCGGAAAGCACATACCTCCACGATCGGGAGAACGTAAGCGAGTGTCTTCCCGCTCCCAGTGGGAGCAGACACACATATGTCACTGGGAGGATCATACGGGAGGTACAGAGATCGCTTCCGACGTTCTGGAGGAAGGAGTAACGGGAGCAACGTAGTCTGGACTACATCGTGCAGTTTAATACTGTGTTTCCTGTGAAGCGAGACGATACGCACCCGCGAACAACTCCATTATGCCTAAATCCCTCAACCTTCGGATCATCCTCGTACTTAACCCGGCGACGTCTCCACCACCCTCATCGAGCGAGAGCGGCGTACTTAGCAGGGGATCGACCAGCTGCGCGCACGCAAGAGAGCGATCTAAACCCTGCGAGACAAGCTCAGATTTTTCCGGCGCACGCGGGCGAGAAGGGAGGGGGAACCGCGGCAACGAAGAAGGGAGTGGCGTGTGTGTGCGCGCGCGATGGTCGAGGGTCGGAGGGTCGTGCGGCGGCTCGGGGGAGCCCGAGACGGGAGAGGACGTTGCTGACGGCGACGAGTCTACAGCCGCAGCTGGAGAGCGAGAAGGGCCGGGTCTAGGGTCGCTTCTGTCCAGCTTCCGGCGTTTGCGAGGTCGCGAGGCGTCCCCCTCGTCCGCGGGGGTGATAGTTCCAGTGTCGCTCTTTCCCTTCTTCCGGTGCTTTTCCTTCCGCGCTTGACGTTGACCTGCGGTCTTCTCGTGCTCGGACTGCGCACCCTTTCCGTCCACGTCTAGGATAATATCGGATTCCGCGTCAGGTTCCGACGCGCGTCCCTCCTCCCCTTCGTCGTCTTCATCTTCTCCTCCGTCATCGCGTCTAGCGATTCCACCAGCAGGAGCAGACCTTGCGGCGGCGACTCTGCGATGTCTTTTCCTTTCTTTTTTCGCCCTGAGGTATCTCTTCTTTGCTTTTGTCTGTCCTGGGGTGAAAATCTCGAAAAGAGAAAGATTTGTGAAGGGACTGACTTTAACGGTCGTTGACGTCATGAGCTAAGCCAGATAAGCCGAACCCGGACGAGAGTTCAATTAATCGTACGGTCGTGCCAGCCACCGTCTACTTTTGCGAGATAAACTGCTTCCAGGCACCCGAACATCGCGCACTTATTGTCCTACAACTGTATTAATCGTGGCCGTACGTAATGTTCAGGGTTCGACCCAACGTTTCCTGAGCGTAAACGGCGTTTTCTATTCTGAGGACCGCGTAAATTTGGGAATGCATAGAATTGCGACGATACAACACAGGTAAGTAATAGTCCATAAGATTCCAGTGATATCCGTCAGTATTCTCATCGTGGCCCGTCAACGGTCCTACAAAACGTACAGATCCCAACCACCAGCGACGTTCAGTCGTTCGCGAAAAGCTTCTTCAGATAGTCCCCGGCGGCTGCCTTGACGGACGGGTCGACGTTAGGATTGGACAGAAGTTCGGTCGCGAGTTCCGACTTTTGTTTCATCTTCGCATTCTGTTGCAATCGCTCCGAATCCGCTGCCTCGCGTTCTTGGCGTTTCTTTTCCATCTCCATCCGCATGCGAGAGTCTGCCTCCTCTCTCTCCTCCCTGCGCCGCAGATACTCGAGCCGCATCTTGCTATCGTCCGCCTGGGCTTGCAATAATCGCATACATGCGGTCACCAGCGTCTGCGCCATGGCGCCAGAATTCTGAGGCAGTTGGTCGGCAGTAGCGTTCGCAACGGGTGTCGCGGGTGTCGCATAGGATGCCAGATGATGTTGCCCAACTGGCGCCGTACTCGGAGTTTGTGGGGGCGATGGGATAGCTTCACCAGGATCAGGGGCAGACGAATAAGGTATGTCGTACGTCCGTTCAAAGTGGGTGACGGGAGGTGGGTCCGCTGTTGCACGCTCAAGTACAGGAGAGTCCTCTGTACGAAGCGCAGGCTCTTGCGGCGGCTCGCTCGCTTGGGCGTGCTGCAAGGGCAGCGATGGTGGACCCATTGGTCGCGCGCGCGCAGGGGGGCGACGAACGTTCGGGTCGCCATGCCACCTGAGTGACGTTTTGAGACGTTCGGCGGTAATGGCATTCATTTAGAAAAAACGTCTTACCTGGAATGGAATGTAGCATACCATCCCATCCGGTGCCAGTGGTCCAGGATCCGTGAAGACAAGTTGCCCACATGAAAGCCCGCCTTCCGAGCGGCATAAATCCGACGTTCGTACTCACGTAGACGATCCACTTCGCTGTCGGAATCGACGTCGGCTT
>Ga0137394_10004585_pt1 | contig 10499 bp, 9 predicted proteins | sample czobulk116metaG_FD_108278 | JGI IMG/M metagenome (GOLD analysis project Ga0137394, IMG submission 108278) | Vadose zone soil microbial communities from Angelo Coast Range Reserve, California, USA - czobulk1.16 metaG | ecosystem: Environmental > Terrestrial > Soil > Vadose zone | place: USA... | reverse complement strand
TCTCTGCTTGAAAGATAGAAGACGTAACAAACGGGGATGGGTGAAAAGATCAGGGTTGTTGGCAGGTGAGTCATTAAAAGCAGCGCGTAACTGATAGCTAATCCCGCCACGGCGAGCTTGTCTCGGCTCACGATCCTATGAGCGAAGAAGAGAACTAAAGGCATCCAGACAAATGCCCAGTACTCTGCAAAAGATCCTCGTATGTAAAGATCGGCGGCCAGGTGATAGGGCGTTGCCATGTAAAGGACTGCGGCCAACAGAGCCGAGGTGCGCTCAGTCAGATCTTTGAGCCAGACGTATGCGCTGAAACCGGATGCGATCAAGGCGAGCGAGGCTGATAGGCCAAGCTGATGCCAACCATGCAGGTCATCAGGGAAGAACGGTTTGAGTAAGCTGGTCAGGAAAAACGGGACCGGCGGGTAATAATAAAAGACCGGACTCCCCAGGCCTTCATTCATTCCCATGAGCCAGCGCGGATAAAGATTACCGTCCCAGAGCTGCGTTGCAAAATGGATGTACCAAAGAGCGTGATGCGAGACGCCGTCATCACTAAAGAAAGGAATGCCGTAAATGAGGGTTGGGATAGTAAAAATAAGTCCGGCAGCCGAGATGAACACAATCGGGAATAGTTTCGATTGGACCACTTTACTTGCCGGACCGGCTTTGATGAGCGACAGCATTTCAAATCTCAACGTGAGTCCGTTTCTCGGAGTCTACAAGATGGAGCGCAGGCATCTTGCCTGCCTCAGGTGAGTGGCGGCTCGAGCAGGCAGGCAAGGTGCCTGCGCTCGCAGCTCCTGGCGTCACCCACAGCTCGCGCGTCATTATCCATCTTACCGAAACGAAGGTCGGCCAAGCATGGCCACGGGGTGACACTTTGCCACCACGTAAAGTCTCGGCGGCGGCATTGCGCCGCTGCTCTACTCAAAGAACCGCGCTTGAAGGACTTATATTCTAATCGATACGCATCCCGTTAGCCGCTAAGTTTAATCTGCCTTTCATTTTGAGAGCGGCACATCCGTTGCTCCCTTTCGAATAGTTTTCGGGTGGGAGTTTCAGCCAAAGGCATAGATGTGAAGAAGAAACTGATGCTTGAAAGTGCTTTCAGGCAAGTCCGGCATGGGTTCAACCGGCCGTTTATGGTGATGTTTGAAACCACGCTCCATTGCAACATGAAGTGTGGCTATTGCGCTATCTGGCAAAACCAACTGCCCGAAGATCGAGCCACCCGCGACCGGGTGCTTTCGCGTATGGATGAAGCGGCCCAGTTCGGCGTTTTTGCCTGGAGCTTCTCCGGAGGCGAGCCACTGATGAATCCGCATATGCCGGAGTACATCGAGTATGCGGCACGTAAAGGCTTTTACACTTCAATGCCGACCAATGGACTGGCCCTTAGGCGTTACGCGGAAGCTTGTGTGAAGTTGGATCAGTTGGAAGTCTCCATTGATACGCTCGATCGGGTGAAGTTTATGCAGCGACGCGGGATCGATGGTCTTCCGGCCATTCTCTCGGCGCTCGACTACATCAAGGGCAACCTCCGTTACAGGACAATCCAAATTAACGCGGCGGTCGATCTCGACAATCTCGAGGATCTGCCGGCGCTCGCGCGCTACTGCCAGGAACGTGGCTTTCTTTTGCACACTGAAGCTGTGCACAACGTTGTGCGCACAACCTGGAAGACCGAAGACGTAGAGATGGAGCGAGACGCGCTGGATAAAGTCGCTGGGTACGTGCTCAACCTGCGGAAAGAGTTTAAGTGCGTACGCTTTTACAAGGACTACTACAAGTTCTATCGCGACGATGGCTTCTCGAAAAAGTTTCCCTGCCGGTCGGCTTCGCACCTGGTCAACATGCGACCCGACGGCTCGATCCAGTTCCCGTGTGCGTTTGTCTCGTTACACCGCGGCGTGCCTCAAATGTCTCTACGTGAGATTTACGAGTCGCCTGAGGTTAGAAAAATTATCGCCGAATCACCGGCGATGTGGGACTTCTGCAAGGGCTGCAAAATCGGCTGCCCCTACGAAGTATCGGCCTATCGCAACAGCCCACTGACGGCGATGCGTTCGGCCCTGGATTTTCTCCAGTTGAATTGAAACAGACGCGCGAGTTGGCAACCTGGCTAATGGTGACTGAAGAATCTTTGCTGGCATCGGAACAAACGCGGGGGGCGACAAGGGCGCTGGAAACGCCGGCGCCCGTGGCCGTACGAGTACGTGGCCTGTTCAAGCGATACAAAGACGGCACGGAGGCCAATCGCGATATTGATCTGGACGTGCGCCGCGGTGAGTTAATTTCCATCCTGGGCCCAAACGGTGCGGGCAAGACAACATTCCTAAGACAGATCACAACCGAACTGCGTCCCTCCGCTGGAAGCATAGAAATCTTCGGCGCTAACGCGATTGCCGCCCCGCAAACCGTGAAGAGAATGATGGGTATTACACCGCAGGAAGCCGGAATTTTTGCGTCGCTGACCGTACGTGAACACTTTGAACTATTCGCCCGATTAAAGGATCTTTCCAAGGCAAAAGCTCGCGCAGCCGCAACTGAGGTTATCAACTCGCTGGATCTGGTTCCTGAGGAAGGAAAGCGTGTTGGGTCGCTTTCCGGCGGGCAGAAACGACGCATCCTGATCGGATTGGCGCTGTTGGGCCGGCCTCGGCTGCTGGTGCTGGACGAGCCAACCACGGGACTTGATCCGTCGTCACGGCAATCTGTCTGGGGAGTAATCCGGCGCGCGGTAACAGATGGAGCCACCGTTATTCTTTCCACGCATTACATCGAAGAGGCCGAGCGGTTGAGCGACCGCATCGGCATTATCGCGCAGGGACGTCTGATCGCGCTGGGCACTCTTGACGAACTCTTCTCGCGACTCGAACGAAGCTACCGCGTCAGTTATCGCGACCCGCTCGATCCATTCGGTGACCTTTGTGTGCACTATTTCGCCAGTTTCAAGGAAGCTCAAGCTCATATCGCACAAGCGGAGCTTTCAGGGTATTCAATCGCGCGCGCGTCGCTGGAGGACATTTATTTCGCACTGACCGGCGAGCGCCTGGTAGAGGGAGAGGCAGAAGCCAAGGCATGAGTCGCGTAACCGACATTTCCAGTGTGTTCCGAATTCAGCTCATGAGTATGCGCGCTGAGGCGGGACCATTCTTCCTGGCAGCGCTGGTCTTTCCGGCCGGAATGTATCTGTTTGCAAACGCAGTCGGCGGAGTTGCGCGCACGCCGGAGCAAAGTCGTCTTCGGTTTCTCGCCGGCTCCATCGTCTTCTCGCTATCGCTCACGTCGATTAGCTGGCTCGGCTATCTACTCCTGGAAAATCGGTTCACCGGACGTTTGAAGCTGTTTGCGACACTGCCACTCGCTCCGTCTTCTTACATCTTCGGGTTTCTCGGCTTCGCGTTTCTCCAGGCGGCGCTCGGAACCACAGTTCTACTTTTGATCGGACGCGCGGCCGGCGTTGGCATGAGGCCAAACATTCCGATGCTGGCGCTGGTAATCATGTTGACGGTGCTGTGTCTGTGTGGTTTCGGTGTGGTCATCGCCGCGCGCGCGCGTAGCTTCACCGAAGGCTCGCTTCTGACTGACGCCCTCGGCGCGGGGCTGGTCTTCCTCGCGCCTGTTTACTACCTGCCCGAAACCATGCCGCACGGACTGCGATTCGTTTCGCGGTTGCTGCCCACGTCATTCGCCGCCAGTGCCGTGAGGACCACGCTAACGGGTGGCTATCAGGTTGGCACTGAACTATTGGCCCTCGGCTTGATGGCCATCGTCACCCTGGCCCTCGGATTCAGACTGACAAAATGGAGGGAAGACTGAGTCGGATGAAAACGAAACGCATCCTTGTGCTCACCCTCTCTTTCGGCTCCGGTCATGTTCAGGCCGCGCGCGCCGTTGAGCGCGAACTGAAACGACAGTTGCCTTTTGCAGAAGTGCGAGTTCTCGACGCGCTCGCGGGTTGTCGTCTTCCGTTCCGTGCAGGTTATGTTTGGCCTTACTGGGCCATGCTGCGCTACGCGCCGATCTTATGGGATCGCTTCTTTCAAAGGCGCGTGGCCCGAATGGATCGACAGACCGCGCCGGGATGGGCGTTTCGCCTGGGCTGCCCACAAGTCTTCAAAACCATTGCCGACTTCAAACCTGACGCAATCGTGGCAACTGAAGTAGCGGCCGGCGAAATGGCCGCCATGGCCAAACGCGAAGGACTCACGACAGCGCGCATCACCAGTGTCATTACTGACTACGAAGCTGAACCGGTATGGGTAAAGCCGGAAGTGGATGCTTATGCAGTCGCTGATGCTCACGTGCGCGATCAGTTGTGTGCATGGGGAGAAACTGAAGAGCGGATAGTGATCTGCGGGATTCCCACTGACCTGCCTTTCCATACTCAACACGAAGAACAAACAACCAGAGCTCGTTACGCGATCTACGACGAGGCGCCGATAGTACTCATCATGGGCGGCGGGTGGGGACCGACGCGCATGAATGAGGTGGCGGCGAGACTGTGCGTGTACGGCCAACCATTGCACGTCATCGCCGTCACCGGCAATGACGGGCGCGCCCAACGCAGGCTTTCTCGCCTGCGTCAGGCGCCGCCCGTCTCACTCCGCGTGCTGAACTGGACGGATGACATTCCCGCACTCATGCAAGCGGCGGCGGTTTTAGTAACCAAGCCCGGCGGCCTGACAACGGCTGAAGCTGCCATGTGCGCTTTGCCGGTGGTGATGTTCGACGCTATTCCAGGTCCCGAGCAGCGCAATGCAGAACGGCTCACTGCGTCGGGCGCCGGCGTTTTGATGAACGGCCCGCGACCAGCAGCTGCGGCCGCACTAACCCTCCTGCGCGATCCGAAATTACGTCGCAGGATGTCGGCAAACGCCAAGCGTCAGGCCCGGCCGGATGCGGCACAAAGGATTGCGCGGCTGGCCGTTGGTGAAACCCAGCCGGCGCAGGACACCGTAAGGAGAATGACTGCGTGAACCATCCATTTGTGCAAAGCGCAGGCGCCTCCTCAGAAGATAGGCCCGTGCTGATCCTGACGATCGCTAATGGCGCCGGCCACATTCGGGTGGCCGAAGGACTTGCGGCAGCAATGCGCAAGGCCCAGCCCAACTTGCCCGTTATGGTTGTTGACGTTGCGGATTACATGTCGCGGCTGACCTATTTCACTCACGTGGCAACTTACTTGTGGCTCGTAAAACGCGCCCCGGCCGCCTGGGATCGCATTGATCGGTATCAGAAGAAACAAACGCACACGAGTCCCGAGTGGTACTACCGCCGCGGTTGTCGTCGCTTGTTCGAATTGGCCCGCAGCGTGCGACCGCGGGCCCTGGTGGCCACTGAAGTTGGGTGCTGCGAGATAGCGGCGCTCATCAAACGTGATCTCGCGCTCGATGTGCCGCTGGTCGCCGTCAACGACGATTATGACGCTGACCGCGCCTGGGTCCAGCCGGAGGTTGATCTCTACTGTTTCGTAACGGAAAAGTTGGGCGAAGAGCTGATCTCCAACGGTGCGCCTCGCGGCCGTGTCGCAGTCTGGGGAGCACCGTTATCCGAGGGCTTTGAAGTTTCCGGCCCGCGTATGACAGAACGCGCCGAGATCTGCCGGTGGCTCCTGCTTGATCCGCAGCTGCCCCTGGTCCTGATTGCCGGCGGTGGTGAAGGGATTGGGCAGATAGAAGAAATAACCGGACGCCTGCTGGAATTGAATCAACCCGCGCTGCAACTCGTAGTGTTGACAGGTCGTAACGAGCGCCTCAAGGCGCGCTGCGAACGCCTGGCGCAAAACGGTTCCACCGGGAAGTGGCGGGTATTGGGCTGGACCGGTCCGGACCACATGCCGAAGCTCATGCGCGCGGCTGACCTAATGGTGTCCAAGCTGGGCAGCATGTTCAACGAAGCCATCGCCTCAGGGTTGCCAATCATCGCGCTCGAGCCCCCGCCGGGAGCAGAGCGGGTGCAATATCGCTTGCTTGACGAATGGAAAGTGGGGTGTGCGGTACGCACGCTTGACGAAGTCGTAACAGAGGTGAAGCGACTACTTTCTGATCCGCAGTCACTTATGCAGATGCGCGAGCGAGCGCACTTTCACCGAACGCCGGATGTCTCCGGGCGCATCGCCCGCTGGCTTCTTGAGTCTGTGGGCACAAAAGCTGATTGCTTTCCACCAGCACATAAATCTCTCGATTTAGAGTTGGGACCTTTTCCAACTCCGACGGCACAAGTGCCGCCTCTAAACAGAAACGGAAGGGCGAACCTGTGACGCTAAGAATCCCCCCAGCCAAAGTTTACTTTCCCGAGGAAGATCGCAAGGTCATCCTGAAACAGATTGACGAGGCTCTCATCTCGGGCCAACTGACACTCGGCCAACATGTCAAGGCATTTGAAGAATGCTTTGCGCGGAAGGTCGGCGCTCTTTACGCGGTAGCTGTCAACAGCGGCACGAGTGCGCTCGAGATACCGTTGCGGATTTTCGACGTGCGCGGCAAGACGGTGCTCGTGCCGACCAACACTTTCTTCGCTACTCCCGCAGCCGTTATCCATGCCGGCGGTAAACCTCGCTTTGTGGACGCCGATCCGGCCACGCTTGCCATCACCGTGGACGAAATCAAAAAACGGATTACGGAAGACACTAAAGGCGTGATCGTAGTTCACATCGCCGGAGTTGTAACTCCGGAGATGCCTGCTATCCAGGACTTCTGTTGGGAGCGCAATCTTTTTCTGCTGGAAGATGCCGCGCATGCTCACGGATCTTCGCTAGACGGCCGCGCGGCGGGCACCTTCGGCGGCGCCGCATCGTTTTCCTTCTATCCGACGAAAGTGATGACCGCCGCCGAGGGAGGGATGATTGTCACCAACAACCAGAGTGTTTACGAAGACGCATTGATTTATCGCGATCAGGGAAAGGCCGACTTTCTCACCAATGCTCACACTCGCCTCGGTTACAACTGGCGCATGAGTGAGCCTCACGCAATCATAGGTCACTCCCAACTTAACCGACTGGACGAGTTCGTCGCGGCGCGTAATCGCATCGCCCGAGTTTACGACCACGGGTTAATAGGAATGCGCGGCGTCACCGCCCTGTCACTGCCGGAGGGTTGCCGCTCAAACTACTACAAATACATTGCGCTCCTCGACCACGGGATTGACCGCAACTCCCTCAAGAAACTCATGCGCGTAGAACATGGCGTCGGCTTGAGCGGCGAGGTCTATGAGTCGCCGTGTCACTTGCAGCCCGTATTCGCGGAGTACCGCGACGGCGAGTTTCCAACCGCTGAAGATGTTTGTCGCCGGCACGTTTGTTTACCTGTCTACGCCACCATGACCGATGAAGATGCGCGATACGTGTTGGCATCGCTCGGGGCAGCGCTTGTCACCATGAAGGGAGAAGGAATGCAATGAAGATTGCTGTAACAGGAGGCTCCGGGTTTATCGCCTCACATGTAGTTGACCATTTGATCGCTGACGGTCACGACGTCGTGGTCATTGACCACCGCGTGAGGCCTCATCGCGACGATGTTCAGTTTGAAGATATTGACATCCTTAACTTGTCGGCGCTCATTCAAGCCACGAAAGGTTGCGACCTCATTTTTCACCTGGCCGCCGTTTCAAATGTGAACTATGCGCACAAGTACCCGGTCTACACGGTGGATTTGAATATCAATGGTACGGCCAATGTGCTCGAGACTGCGCGGCTCAACGATATCCGGCGAGTGTTTTTCGCCAGCACGGTCTGGATCTATACGGGTACACGCGGCAACAGATCGTTAAACGAGGAGGAGCCATTTTATCTTCCCGACGCCGGCCATATTTATACCACCAGCAAGATCGCCTCGGAGATGCTCATTCACAACTACTGGCAACTCTACAAACAGCCGTTCACGATCCTGCGTTACGGAATCCCTTATGGCCCACGCATGCGCGAGGAGTTAGTCATACCGATTTTCATACGCAAAGCGCTGCAAGGCGATCCGATTATGATCCAGGGCGACGGCAGCCAGTATCGGAATTATGTCTACATCGACGATCTGGCCCGCGCTCACATTCTGGCGATGAGCGCGCGCGCCGAGAACCAGGTTTACAACCTCGAAGGCTCGGAAAAGATTTCGATTTCCGACATTGCCATGACTCTGGACAGGGTATTCGGCGGCGGAGTCAGGATCGAGCACACCCCGGCCCGTCCCGGCGATTATGCGGGAAAGGAAGTTTCGGCGAAGAAGGTCCTTCACGAACTGGACTGGGAGCCCAGGGTGAATTTCGAAGAGGGCATGAAGAAAACAGTCGCGTGGTTTATGGGGAAGTATGAGAACGATCAGCGCCAGCGGATTCGCGAAAATGGAAGGGAATCGCTGGTAGCAGTTGGGTAACCTTATGCCGATAGCTTTCGCCCCAACATCGATGGTCACCCTTTCCTTAGCAACATTGATTGCCGGCGGGATTGGCGTCTATTACGCAACTTACGCCGTGCGCTCGCAATGGCTGGGAAGGACAGACTGGCGCGGGCGCAGGGACTCGAGCGCCGTGGCCCTGACGTTTGACGATGGACCATCAGCGGACACCGAACGCATTCTCGACGTACTCGCCGACCACAATCTGCACGCAACCTTTTTCATGATCGGCGCCCACGTCGAGCACTTGCCACAGACAGCGCGGCGCGTCGTCGCCGATGGGCACGAAATCGGGAACCATTCGTATTCCCATCCGATTTATCTTTACCGCAGCGCTCGTGAAACGGGCCAACAGTTGGAACGGACGCAAGCGGTCCTAACAAACGTCACCGGTATCAGGCCGCAGCTGGCCCGACCGCCCTGCGGAGTGCGCACGCCCGCATACTTCCGGACGGCACAAAGGCTTGGCTTGCGCACTGTGCAATGGGACGTAGCCGGATTTGATTGGAAGAAGCGCACGGCGAAACAAATCGCCGGCGCTGTGCTCCGTCGAGCTGGCGCCGGCTCAATCATCCTGCTTCATGACGGCGACAGTGAAGGGAAAGACGATCGCCGCGAGACGATCGCCGCCCTGCCCTTAATTATCGAAGGTCTAAGCACGCGCGGCCTGCAGATTGTGCCACTCACCAAACTACTCGCGGAGAGAACAATGGAGCTATCCGCTTAAACAAATGATTCACATGAAAAAACTGCAAACGCCAAACGCGATTCTCTTCCTGGATTTTGACGGAACCATAACCTGCCGTGACGCGGTTGATGCCATTCTCGAAACCTATGCCGCGCCGGAGTGGCTTCGGTTCGAAGCCGACTGGCGGGCCGGACGAATGGGTTCGCGAGAATGTTTGCGCGCGCAGATGTCGCTGGTGTGCGCGACCCGCAAGCAGCTCGATTCCTTGCTTGATGAAATCGAAATAGATGAAGGCCTGGTGGCACTTCTGGAAGCGTGTGCCGCACACGAGCTGCAGGCGCACATCGTCAGCGACGGGTTCGATTACTGTATTCGTCGCATTCTCGGACGCGCGAGCAAGAGGGTTCACGCTCTGCTGCGGGGTGCGCGAGTTTGCGCGAGCCGACTTGAAGCGCGCGGCCGTCTATGGCGAACAGAGTTTCCGTTTTTCCAACAGGCCTGTGCGCACGGGTGCGCGACGTGCAAACCGGCCGTGATGCGACTGCTTAACCACACGAACGCCCACAGTATATTCGTCGGCGATGGACTGTCCGACCAATACGCTGTCGAGAGCGCGGACATCGTGTTCACCAAAGGCCGGCTGGCCACCTACTGCGGCGAACAATCAATCGAACACACCCCATTCAACAATCTCGAGGATGTGGCCGCACACCTTGATCGGTGGCTGGTCTCGCGTGTGTTCACGGAGGAAGAAGTGGAAGAACGAGCCAGCGCTTGAGTCTTCAGAATAAGAGACAAACAGGATGAGCAGCATTATCAACGACATCGCGCCCGCCGCACACGCATCCAGCGAGCAGGAACTGCTTGAACTTGAACAGAAGTACTGCTCCTGGGGCGACACGGTGCACTATCTCGATCCGCCGAAATTTTTTGAGCGTGCGGAAGGACACTACCTGTATGACCGAGAGGGCACGCCCTACCTCGACCTGCAGATGTGGTACTCAGCCGCAAGTTTCGGCTACGGAAATCTGCGACTCAACAACGCACTAAAGAATCAAGTGGACAAGTTGCCGCAACTGGCTTGTCAGTATCTCCATTCGGAGAAGGTTGAGCTGGCGGCAGCAATCGGCCGACTTAACGAGTCGAAGTTTGGCCTGCAGGGCCGCGTTCATTTCAACGTCGGCGGCGCCCAGGCGATCGAGGATTCGCTGAAGATAGTCCGCAACTCCACCGGCAAGAATCACGTCTTCGCGTTCATGGGCGGCTACCACGGCCGCACCCTGGGCGCCTCGGCAATTACTTCGAGTTATCGCTATCGTCGTCGCTTCGGTCATTTTTCCGACCGCGCTCACTTCGTTCCGTTCCCTTACTGTTTTCGTTGTCCATACGGAAAGAAACCAGAGGACTGCGGACTTTACTGTGTC
>Ga0137394_10004584_pt1 | contig 10500 bp, 7 predicted proteins | sample czobulk116metaG_FD_108278 | JGI IMG/M metagenome (GOLD analysis project Ga0137394, IMG submission 108278) | Vadose zone soil microbial communities from Angelo Coast Range Reserve, California, USA - czobulk1.16 metaG | ecosystem: Environmental > Terrestrial > Soil > Vadose zone | place: USA... | reverse complement strand
GTGTTCACCGATTTTGTCGAGCTGCACGGCGACCGGCTGTTCCGTGACGACCCCGCGATCGTCGGGGGCTGGGCGCGGCTGGACGGCACGAGCGTCATGGTCATCGGGCATCAGAAAGGCCGCGACACCAAGGAAAACCTGTACCGCAACTTCGGCATGGCGCATCCGGAGGGATATCGGAAGGCGATGCGGCTCATGCGCCTGGCCGCGAAGTTCGGGGCGCCGGTCATCACGCTCGTGGATACGCCCGGCGCCTATCCGGGGCTCGGCGCCGAAGAGCGCGGCCAGGCTGAGGCGATCGCGAGCAGCCTGATCGAGATGGCATCGCTTCCCACACCGATCATCACCGCGGTCATCGGCGAAGGGGGATCGGGCGGTGCACTCGCCGTGGGCCTCGCCGACCGCGTCATGATGCTCGAGAACTCCGTCTATTCCGTCATTTCACCGGAGGGCTGTGCCGCTATCCTCTGGAAGGATGCCAGCCAGCGCGAGCGCGCCGCCGAAGCCCTCAAGATCACCGCGCAGGACCTCCTCAACCTGGGCGTGATCGACGAGATTATCCCCGAGCCGCCGGGCGGCGCCCATGCCGATCCCGAGGCGGCGGCCGCGGCGCTCGGCGACGCGCTGCAGCGGCATCTCCGTCAGCTCCGCAAGCTCAAGACGGATAAGCTCCTCAAACGGCGCGAAGAAAAGTACCTTTCCATGGGTGCGCTAACCGAGAAGTGAATTGACGCCTGTCATCGAAGTCCGGTTCAAAGGGAACCGGCGAGAATACTTCACCTGGCCGTCCGAAGACTCTTCCCCGCTCCGCCTCGATGCCCCAGTGATCGTCGAGGTGGAGCGCGGACAGGACTTTGGCGTGGTCTCGGCGTTGGGTAGCGTGGCGGAGAAGAAGTGTCAGCGCTGTGGCGCTTGTAACCAGGAGACGAGCCCCGCCCCGCGCGCCATCGTCCGGTTGGCGACGCCCGAAGATCGCAAGACCGCGACCGATTTGCGGATCAATGAAGAAGAGGTGCGTCGCACGGTGCGCGACCGCGTGCGGCAGCACGCCCTCCCGATGAAGGTCTCCGACGCGGAATGGCAGTGGGACAAGCGGAAGCTCACGATTTACTTCACCGCCGAGCAGCGCGTGGACTTCCGGGCGCTGGTGCGCGACCTCGCGAGTCTGTTTCGTACGCGCATCGAGCTGCGGCAGATCGGCGCGCGCGACGAGGCCAAGCGTCTGGATGGGATCGGGCGCTGCGGCCGCCAGCTCTGCATCTCGAGCTGGTTGCCGGAGGGGAAGCCGGTCAGCCTGTCCCTCGCGAAGGCGCAGGGGCTGTCGCTGAATCCGCTCCAGATCTCCGGTCCCTGCGGCCGCCTGCTTTGCTGCCTGCACTACGAGCATGACTTCTACGTCCAGCAGCGCAAACGCTTCCCGAAAGAAGGAAAAACGGTCAAGACGGCTGTGGGAAACGAGCGCGTGATCTCCGTGGACATCTTCCGCGAGCGCGTCACGCTTCGCTCCGAGGCGGGCGAGACGCGGGTGGTCGCCCTCGACCAGCTGCGACTGTAGTGGCGGGGGGCCAGAAGTTCTACCTCACGACCGCCATCGATTACTCCAATGGCGATCCTCACCTGGGGCATGCCCTGGAGAAGGTCGGCGCGGACTGTATCGCCCGTTACCACCGGCTGCGCGGCGACGAGGTGCATTTTCTCATGGGGATGGACGAGCACAGCCAGTCGGTCATTCAGGCGGCGGCACGCGCCAACGTCACCCCGCGCGAGTGGGTGGACCGCATGGCGCAGACGTTCGCCGACTACTGGCGCCGGCTCGAGTGCAGCAACGACGACTGGATTCGCACGACGGAGCCGCGCCACGTGCGCGGCGTCGTCGCACTGTTGGAGCGCATTCAACAGCAGCGTCCCGACGACCTGTACGTCGCCGATTATGAGGGGCTGTATTGTACGGGCTGCGAGGAATTCAAGTCGCCCGCGCAGATCGTCAACGGGCATTGCATCGAGCACCCGACGCTCGATCTCATTCCCACCAAAGAGCGCAACCATTTCTTCCGGCTCAGCGCCTACGGCCAGCGCCTACTCCAGCTGATCGCGACCGGCTCGCTTCGCGTCGAGCCGGAGATCCGGCGCAACGAAGTCGTGCGGCTGCTCGAGGACGGGTTGCAGGACGTGTCGATCTCGCGCCAGCGGCTGCCGTGGGGCATTCCCTTCCCCGGCGATCCGGACCAGACGGTCTACGTGTGGTTCGACGCGCTGATCAACTATCTATCCGCCACGGGATTTCCCGAGCCCGGCTACGAGCGCCTGTGGCCGGCGGATCTCCACGTCATCGGCAAGGGCATCACTCGCTTTCACTGCATCATCTGGCCGGCGATGTTGCTCGCCGCCGGTCTCGAGCTGCCGCGCCTGGTCTGGGCGCACGGCTACGTGCAATGGGAGGGCGCCAAGATGAGCAAGACGGCGGGCACCGCCGTCAGCCTCGACACGGCGATCGAGCGGCACGGCGCCGATGCGCTGCGCTATTTCCTGTTGCGTGAAGTCGGTTTCGAGAACGACGGCAACTTCACGTGGGACCGCTTCGACGCGCGCTACACCGCCGACCTCGCCGACACGTTCGGCAATCTCGTCTCCCGCACCTTGTCCATGGTGCAGCGCTATCGCGACGGCATCGTCCCCAACGACGGCCGCGCGCGCGACACGCCGCTGGAGTCTGCCGCCGGGCAAACGCTGGCGGCGTACACGCGCGCGATGGGCGCGCAGAAGCTGCAGGAGGGCGCCGCGCTCGTGATCGAGCTCGCCTCGCGCGCGAACCGTTACGTCGAAGAGACAGCGCCGTGGAAGCTCGCCAAGGCGAAGCGCGATGCGGAGCTCGACGTCGTGCTCGCGAGTCTCGTTCGCACGGTGGCGCGACTCGCCGTCTTGTCGGCGCAGTTCATTCCAGCGAAGGCGCAGGAAATGTGGAATTCGCTCGGCGCGAATCGGCCGCTCGCCGAAGTGCGACTCGCCGATCTCGCGACGTTCTCAGTGGCCGGGTGGAAGGTCTCGAAGCCACTCCCGCTCTTTCCCAAGCCCGATGGGGATTAGCCAGCCTACCCGAAACAACGTGACGGAGCGCACATCTCGCGATTTGACGGGGTCCAGCGCCAAGTCGTATGTTTGCATCCCCATATGAAGAAGAAACGCGCAGAGCGGCGCTGGACCGTGATGTTGGTGCCACACGGGTCGGGTTCGTCCCGGGCCGTGGAGGTGTCGCAGACGGTCGTCAAAGCGCTCGTCGGCATCGGCAGCATCGTGGCGCTGCTGTTTCTCGTGCTCGGTGGCACGGCGCTGTCGCGCGGTGTCAACGTCACGAAGAGCCGCGCGCTCGAGCGCGAGAATCAATTGCTTGCGAGCGAGATCCAGCGGCTGCGCGAGCGGCTCGTCGGGTTGCGTGACACCCTCAACGTGTTCGGCGAGCGCGAGCAGGCGCTGCGGTTGCTCGCCGGGTTGACGCCGATCGACAAGGATGTGCAGCAAGCGGGCATCGGTGGTCCCAGCGGCCAGTGGTTCGAGCGCGACAGTCTCGGGGGCGCGGGTCCGAACGGAAAGCAGGCGCTGGCCGCGCGCATCGACATGGATCAGCTGACGCGCCGCGCCAATCTCCTCGTGCACTCGCTCAACGAAGCATACGATTCCGCGTCGAGCCAGCGTTCGCGCTACGCTGCGATGCCCTCGATCATGCCGACTAAAGGATGGTTGACGAGTGCGTTCGCGCGCGAGCGCGTGCATCCGATCCTGCACCTCGCGCGCCCGCACGAAGGCATCGATCTCTCGGCGCCCATGGGGCTGGAGATCGACGCACCGGCTGCCGGCGTCGTGACGCAGGTGTCGTGGGTCGAAGGCTACGGCAACATGCTGACGATCGATCACGGCTATGGCCTGGTGACGCGCTACGCGCATTGCTCCAAGATCGTCGTGGTGCGCGGGCAGCGCGTGAAGCGCGGGCAGAAGATCGCCAACGTCGGATCGACGGGTCTCTCGACCGGCCCGCATCTGCACTATGAAGTGTGGGTGAACGGCCATCCGGTGAACCCGATGAAGTACGTGCTGCCGGACGCGATCGTGGATTGATAGGAGGGATGCTTGACTGCCGCGGCCCGCCCCACGTGATTTGATCCATCCTGTCGTTCCAAGGTACACCCGGAGGCCGCCATGTGCGCCTCGTTGGATCATCGTTTTCCCTTCGCATCTCTGGTCGCCGTCGTCGTCCTCAGCGCTTGTAAGACGTTCCATCCCGCTCCCGTCGTCGCGCACAATGATGGCGATCGTATCTTCATCACCGAGGCAATGATCGCGCGCTCGGGAGGGCAGACCGCGTGGGAGGTTCTGCGGCGCGAGGCGCCACAAATCACGTACCGCGAGAACCGCAGCGGTCAGGCGAGCAGCATGCAGCGGCGCGGGCGGAGCAGCATCAATCTCAACGACTCGCCGATGGTATTCGTGGATGGCGTCCGCAGTCAGGACATGCGCACGCTGCAACAGCTGCCCGCGTCGGTGTTGCTCAGCATCGAGGTACTCAACGGGACCGAAGGCACCACCTACTACGGAACGGATGCTGTTGGCGGTGTCATCATCATAAAAACCAAAAACGGTTCATCGCCTTGATCTGAACGATCTGGGACAAAAGATGAGGGAGGGAGCACGTCGCTCCCTCCCCTTTTTTTGGCCGTTGCCCGCTCAGGCTACGGCAGCCGGTCGAGACACTGCACGAAGTTCGGGTTGTTCTGCTCGTCCAAGGGAACCGGAAAATTCACGTCGCTTCCGTACACCAACCCGTTCTTGAAGTAGGGACCGTTCGGGAAAACAGTGTTCTCCGCCCTCCCGAATCCTCCCCGCGTGCCGGCGGCACGCACCAACCGCCGCAGGTCGTTGAGCCGGTGGGCCGTGCCCCACAACCACCGCGCCCGCTCGGTAAAGAGTTGCGTCACGGCGGCGGCCGAACCGGCCGGCGCGGTCAGCGCCGCCATGGCAGCAACCGGTTTGGGCTGGTCGGCGGGCGTCGTCGTACCCTGCACACCCGCGAGGATATATGCCGGCGGCGCGGCGCGCAGCCCGTCGAGCAAAGACAGATAGGTCACCGTGTCGCCGCGCGCCACGAGCGCTGCCTCGGCATTGATAAGCCGCGCCTCCAACCCGGTGGCGAGCGTGATGGCGGCCTTCTCGTCCGTGTACCGAAGCTGATCGAACTGCGGTGTCACGGCGTCGAAGCCGCGGTTGGTCGCGGGCACGCGCGTGAACGGCGTTCGCGCATCCAACGCGGTGCGCCACGACAACCCAACGCCGCCTTCGCCATCGGCCACACCGTACCGCTTGAACTTGCGGATACCGCTGAAAACGCCGTTCTGCTGACGGGTCGTGTTGAGATCGTGCTGAATCGTGTACACGAACGTTGTGGGGACGTTCGCCACGGAGGCGACCGTGTCAGCGTCAGCCAGCCGCCCCATGTCAAGGAGCGTCCGTGCCTTTCCCACCGATGCCAACGCCACGAAGGTCGGCTTGTTCGCGGTTGTGAGTCGGCTGGCCGCCACTAGTGCCTGGTTGAAGAGATCCAGCGCGGAGTCGAGCATTTGCGGGGTCGTCAGCGGCCCGCCGAAACTCACACTGCCGTCGGGGTTGGGATAGCTGAGCGGCACCCCGGAGCAGTAGTTCTCCGCGAAAAACAGCCGCGTGTACCCGGCCAGCGTAAGCATCTCCGCCCTGCCGGCGTTGGTGGTCGTGTCCGACAGCTGCCGGAACTTCTCGGCCGCGGTGAGCGTCGAAAGGTGCGCGCGCGCCACGTTGCGGAAGATGGTCGTAAACGTGCCGCTCGCCGGATCAGTCTGGCGCGCGTCGGCCTGGACGCGGTCAGGGAACGTCTCGGTATTGATCCACTCGTCGGCAAGAAGACCGCTGGCCAATACCTGGCCCTCGACCGTACCGCCAGAGCCGCTGGCCCCGGAGCCGGTGTAGGCGACGCCGAAATCACCGATCGCGCCCGCGCGAATCGTCGGCAGCGCCAGGGGGTCGTCCAAGCCACCCGTCGGAACGACGTCGGGCGTGTTCGGTTCCAGCAGATTGCACGCCCCAATAACCACGAGCGTTGCCACCACGCCTCCGACCGTACGGAGGACGCGGGCCATAGAGTGCCACATTGGAGTAGTCATGGTCCGTTGTCTCCGGTCAGAAGCTGATGTTGGCCCGCACGATCCAGTAACGGACCGGCGGCTGGGTCAAGAAGTCGGCCGTCGTGAAGTTGTTCTGGCCCGCCTCGTTCAGCTCGGGATCGAGGCCGGTATATCTCGTCCACGTCGCCAGGTTCCGGCCCGCGATGGTGAGGCTGACCGACGACGCGCCGATATACGAGCTCCACTTTGACGGCGCGTCGTATGTGAGCGACAGCTCGCGCAGCTTGATGAAATCCGCATCCTCCATGTAGCCCGCTTGCGATCCCTTGATGTTTGCGACCGCGGCGGCTTGCGCGGCAAGCGAGGCGTTCGGGTCATTCCGGCCCGCGCAGTTGGCGAGACCGCAACGAAACTGCTCGGTGCTGTTGAAGAGCCGGTTCCCGAATCGCCCGTCGACCAGCCCGTAGAGATGGAATCGCTCGAACAGCGTGATGGTGCTGCTGAACGATGCGCCGTGGTCGGGGAATGGCTGGCCCTGGAACGTGGGTGCGGTACTCAACCGCACTTCATTCAAGCTGAGCAGCCCGTCGCCGTTGCTGTCAGCGAAGGTATAGGGCACCTGGAAGTAGCTGCCCGGGGCGTAGCCCACCTGAATCCGTTGGGTCGCGCCACCCAGTCCGAAAATGATCGGTGCGATGTTCAGGCCGAGATCCTTCACCCGGCTCTTGGTGCCCCAGGCGCCGGCAGCGACATCCACCTGGACCTTGCGCGTGTGGACAACCGTGGCGTTCGCGGAGATCTCGACGCCCTTGTTGCTCACGGAGCCCAGATTCCGGAAGATCGATGTACCGCAGCCGCAGCTCGGCGGCAGGACAACAGCGATCAGAGCATCGTGGGACAGCTTGTTGTAATAGGTAAACGAGAGATGCGTCGTGAGTGGACGGAAATCGGCGTCGAAACCAAACTCGGTCTCGGTTGTGTGCTCCGGTTTGAGCGCGGCATTGCCGAGATTCCCAATCGTGATGCCCGGCACGTCCGCGTTGTTGATCACGACCGGCGTCGGATTGAAGAACTGCAGCGCGTCGGTCGGTCCGGGGCGCAGACCCGCGCTGCCGTAGGCGCCGCGCAGCTTCAGTGCGCCCAGCCAGCCCGGCATGGGGAAGAACGGTTCTTCGGAGATCACCCACGAACCCGACACCCGTGGATACAGGATGTTGCCGAAGCGCTTCCCGAACGAAGTGTTGTCATCGCTGCGCAGGGCGAACGTTCCATAGAGGCGGTTCTTGAAGCCGAGCCGCTCCTCGACAAAGCGTCCGATCGTGATGGTCTCGATCGTGGTCTCGTTGGCCGAGGGAATGACGCCGCCCGCCAGGGAATTGGTGCCGGCGGTGAGCTGCTGGACACTCGCTAGCACGCCGTGGTTGCGCAGGTGGTAGTACAAAAATCCACCGCTGGTCGTCGAGTTCAAATCCGGCGTCAGCGCGAACGACGCCGTTCCGTAGAAGTTTGCCGTCCAGTTGTAGATCTGGAACGGATTCGCGGCGCGACTTCCCTGACTCGCCGACAGGTTGAACGATGCCGGAATCGCGCCTGGAATCTGCGTGTTCTCGTCGTACCGGCTGACGAAGTCGGTGCCGATGACGGCGTGCGCTTCGAGCCACGTAAGCGGCCGATAGTTCGACTGCACGCTGCCCGTGAAGTGATCGGTGTTCTGGAAAGTACGGATCGAGAAGCTCTGGGCCGGCGACAGGAAACCGTACCCATTGTTGACGGTGCTGTCGGACGAGCCGAGGAAGCCGCTCGAGAGGACGCCGAACACGTTGTTGTCGTTCTGGGGCAGGCGCAGCTTGCCGTTCGTGTAGAGCACGGTCGCCTGGAAATCCAGGTTGGGGCGCACATAGGTGAAGAGATTCGTGAGCAGGTTGATCTGGCGGTTCGTATTGACCGGGTAGACGCCGTCTTCGTTGTTGAAGTGGCCGGAGACGTAGAAGGTCGTCTGGTCGGAGCCGCCGGAGGCGCTGACGCCGTACTGGGCGCGGTGACCCGTGCGGAACGGGCTCCGCTGCTCGATGGGGTTGAACGTGCGGACACGAGAGATCGCGCACGCCCCCGTGGCGGCGCGTGTGAGCGTGCAGACCGAGTCCAGCGATGTGAGACCGGTGTAGTTCGCAGGATAGGTCCCGTAATCGTTGAGCCGACCGGTCTCCGCCGTGAGCGTCCACTTGGTGACGCCCGCCTGCCCGCGCCGCGTCCGCATGATGATCGCACCGTTGGCGGCCTCGGTTCCGTACAGCACGCTCGACGCCGGACCACTGTTCACCTGTACGGCCTCGAGGTCCTGCGGGCTGATGTCGTTCAGTCGTGACGGCACCTGGCCCCCCACCCCGACGGACGACGAGCTCGCGCCGTTCTCGACGCGGATGCCATCCACGATTAGTACCGGCTCGTTGGACAGCGAGACACTGTTCGAGCCACGAATGCGGATGCGCGTGCCCGTTCCGGTCGTGCCACCGCTCGACTGCACGAGCACGCCGGGGACGGTCGAGTTGAGCGCATCCGAAAGGTTCGACGTGGCCGCCTTGCCGGTCCGATCCCTGAGGTCCACGTTGTGCGCGACGGTGCCCTGCTCGCGCACGGCCTGATCGCCAGTCGCGGTGACCACGACGGCGTCGAGGCCGATGGGCACCGCGGTAATCGCAAAGTTCAAGTCTGCCGACGCACCAGCCGACACCGAAACGGGTTGCGTCACGGTGCCGTACCCGATGTACGACACCCGGACCGTCTGTGAACCAGCCGGCACGTTGGCGAAACGATAGCGGCCGTCTTGCCCCGTCAACGCCCGCAGTGTCGTACCTACAATGGAGAGTTGGGCGCCGGCGAGGGACTGACCAGACGACTTGTCCGTCACGCGTCCAGTCAACTCGCCCTGCTGTGCCGCCAGCAGCTGCGGCGCGAGCCAAAGCGCACCTAGCGCCAGGACCGCGCCGATGTTTGCCCTACCGATAGTAAATCGCATATTCCGCTTCCCTCACGCTGAGGTTCATGTGTGTGCGGAAGAATCAGCGAACCAGTAGATACCGGCCGTGAGGCCGGGTGGCCGGATAGTCGCGCAGTACGCGCGAGGCGTTGGCCTAGCGACTACATCGACCGGGAATGATGATGTTGCGCTGGAGATGCGAAACGGAGCGAACGGAAATCTGATCCATGCACCCTCCCCATGAGGAGTCTGCGCGGGAACCGTTCCATACAATGAAGGTCAACACAAAGGCACGCAAGGGAACCCCTACGCCCTTGCCGGACCGTTCGGCGGGCTCCTACCTTCTGCCCATGACGCATCTCCGTCGCACCGCCGCTTTGCTCGCGCTCCCGCTGCTCCTCGCCGCCTGCGGCACCAACGAGCCGGCGCCGGATGCCGGACCAGGCCGGCTGATCTTCACCCGCGTAGGAAACCACCTGATGGACATCTATGCGATGGACGTCAACGGCCGCAACCTGGAGCAGCTGACCACCAGCTTCGCCTTTGAAGATTGGGGCGCCTGGTCGCCCGACACGTTCAAGATCCTGTTCCAGTCGAATCGGACCGCCGATAGCACCGCCGCGGTCCATTACCACATCTATGTGATGAACTCGGATGGCAGTAACGTCAGCCAGCTCACGTTCGAGGACAGCGCGGACAGCTACCATCCCGCCTGGTCGCCGAACGGCACGACAATCGCCTTCGGATCGAACCGCGACGGCAATGGCGAGATCTATGTCATGGATCCCAATGGGTCGAACATCGTTCGGCTCACGACCAACGCTGCGGAAGACGGACAACCGGCGTGGTCGCCCGACGGGTCGAAGATCGCGTTCGTCTCCGACCGCGACGGCAACGCCGAGATCTACGTGATGAATGCCACCGACGGCTCGGGGCTGGTGAACCTCACCCATGATCCGGGAACCGACTACGCCCCCGCCTGGTCGCCTAACGGGACGAAGATCGCGTTCCAATCGGACCGCCAGACCGACTTTGCGGTCTGGGTGATGAATGCCGACGGGTCGAACCCCACACGCCTCACCGATCCCAGCACCCAGGCGGGCGCGCCGGGCTGGTCACCGGACTCGACGCGTATCGCCTACGAGCAGGGCGGCGACCTCTGGGTCATGAACGTCGACGGGTCTCGCAAGATTCGGATCACGAGCGGCTTCTGGATTGACGGCTTGCCGCGGTGGCGGCCGATTCTCTAAAAACGACCGCCGATCAACCTCACCCAACGCTGCCTAGGGACTCGGAATCGTATTCGCCGGACGCCGATCGACCAGAAACACGGCGCTCGGCGCCGCGAACGCCCCGCCCTGCGGCGCCGTGCTGCCCACG
>Ga0137394_10004583_pt1 | contig 10503 bp, 9 predicted proteins | sample czobulk116metaG_FD_108278 | JGI IMG/M metagenome (GOLD analysis project Ga0137394, IMG submission 108278) | Vadose zone soil microbial communities from Angelo Coast Range Reserve, California, USA - czobulk1.16 metaG | ecosystem: Environmental > Terrestrial > Soil > Vadose zone | place: USA... | reverse complement strand
TGAGCCGCGCCCCGGGCCGCCGGGCGCGCTTCGTGGAGGACTTTTCCCTCTTCGGCTTCGATTTCGCCGACGCGCACGGAGAAGGCGGCATCGCGCTCCACGATCCGCTCGCCGTGGCGGCGGCCGTGGAGCCGAGCCTCGTCCGGCTCGAGCCCTTCCACGTCGAGGTCGAATGCGAGGGCACCCACACCCGCGGCATGACGGTGGCCGATCGGCGGGACATCGCGCCAGATCGCAAGAAGGCGCCCAATTGCCATGCCGCCCTCCGCGTGGATGTGGAGCGGTCCCTGCGGCTGTTTCTGGAGCGTGTGTGCCGAACGTCTGCGTGATCGGCTCGGCCAACGTCGACTACGCGGTGGCCCTGCCGCGCCTGCCGAGCCCCGGCGAGACCGTGTCGGGCGGCACCCTCCTCGTCAATCTCGGCGGCAAGGGCGCCAATCAGGCCATGGCCGCGCGACGGCTCGGCGGCGAGGTGCGGATGATCGGCTGCGTGGGCGCCGACACGGACGGTCGGCGCATCCGCGCCGCCCTGGGCGAGGCGGGCATCGGGATAGAAGGCCTCGTCGAGTCGGGGCTGGCGGCCACGGGCACCGCGCTCATCATGGTGGACGCGGAAGGACAGAACCAGATCGCGGTCGCCCCCGGCGCCAATCACCAGCTCACCGTCGAGATGGTCGCGCCCTTCGTCGAGAGCATCGCCTGGGCCGACGTCGTGGTCTGCCAGCTCGAGACACCGGTGCCTGTCGTCCGCTGGGCCCTCGAGCAGGCGCGGCGTCATGACGTGGTCAGCCTGCTCAACCCCGCTCCCATCCAGCCCATCGACGACGCCCTCCTCGGGCTGGTGGACTACCTCACCCCCAACGAGCGAGAGGCGGCGCGGCTCAGCGGGCTCAGCGTCGACTCGCTCGAGTCCGCGCGCGCGGCGGCCGTCGCCCTGCTCGAGCGGGGCGCGGGTGCCGTGCTCGTGACCCTGGGTGGCCAGGGTGTGCTCAGGTGCGACGCGAGGAGTGCCGCGCACTATCCGGCCTTTCCCGTCACGGCCGTCGATACCACGGCGGCCGGCGATGCCTTCAACGGCGCTCTGGCCGTGGGTCTTGCGGCGGGGGGCGCGCTCGAGCAGGCCATCCCGCTTGCCAGCGCCGCCGCCGCGCTCTGCTGCACCAAGCGCGGCGCGCAGGACGCGTTGCCCAGCCGGGCCGAGGTCGAGGCCTTTCTCAGGTCTCTGGGGAACCGCTAGTCCTGGCAGGCTGTCGAGGAGGGTCCAGATGCGAGGCGGCGCCCGAAGGCTGCAGGTGAGGCGTAGTTCTCACTCAGCCCTCGCCTCGTGGCTCCGCCCCTCAGCTCGAACTGCAACGTACGTTGAACCTGCAGCCGAGGGCGCCGCACTCCCGCAGATGGGCCCTTATCGGCAGCCTGCCTAAGGGCTGAGGAGGCGGTTGCGGAACATGCGCACTCGCTCGAGCGCGGCGGAGACGGATTTCCGCGAGAGCCGGCCATCGGCGATGGCGCTGCGGATCTCCGCCACCACCCGCTCGGCCGCCCCGCGCTCGACCTTCCCCTGGTTCTGCGAGATGAGCAGGATGTCCACGGAAGCCTGCAGCGCCAGGACGGCCGCCTCCTCGACGCCGTAGCGCTGGCGGATGGCGCCCATGAGGAGATCGTCGGAGACGACGGGCCCCGCGTACTTGAGCTTGCCGCGCAGATAGCGCTTGATGGTGAAGCGCGACAGGGTCGCCGGGTTCCACGGGTCTATCCCGCGATTGAAGACGTGCGCGGTCATGACGCTGTCGGCCAGCCCTTCCTTGATGAGCGCCCGATAGGGCTTGAGCTCGAGCTTGAGATCCGCCGTGTCCGTCACGTCCACGAAGCCGAGGTGCGAATCCTTGAGGCTCGAGCCATGGCCGGGGAAGTGCTTGAGCGAGGTCAGGACGCCCGCCTCGTGCATGCCGAGGATGAAGGCGCGGGCATGGGCGATCACGCGGTCGGGATCCGCGGAGAACGTGCGGCCGAGGGTGACCACGGCGGGATTGAGCGGATTGACGGCCACGTCGACCACGGGAGCGAGGTTCCAGTTGATGCCCGCCTCGCGCAGGGTGGCCGCCATGCGCCGGGCCTCGAGCTCGGTGGCAGCCACGTCGCCCGCCTCGCCGAGGGCGCGGGGCGCCGGGGTCGGGAGGTAGCCGACACGGCTGGACAGGCGCATCACGAGCCCGCCCTCGTTGTCCGCGGCGATGAAGAGGGGGCGCCCCGCGCACTTCATGGCGAGGGCCTGCAGATCAGAGGTGAGCTGGTGGACCTGCTCGGGCCCGAGAATATTCCGCGACTCGCCCGTGCCGCCCTGGCGCTCGAAGAGGATGACACCACCCACCTTGATGTCGCACACGAGCGACTGGAGCTCTTCGTTGCCCTCGACCTGCGTGCCGCCGAATCCCACGAGCAAGAGCTCGGCCACGGGCAGGGGAGGAGGAGGCTTGCGCGCGGCGCCCGCCGTCTCCGCGGTCACCGCGCAACCCTCGACGATGACCACGAGGAGGAGTGTCGCCACGGCCGCCACCCTCGGGATGCCGAGCGTCGCGCCGAGTCTCATGCGATCGCGCAGGAACACGCGCGGATTGCCCCGAAAGGCATGGCAAAATCGTAACACGCTGCGGTATAGTGACCAAGACATGGAGCCCCTCTTCCTCTCGACGGGTGCGCGATAGCGGCATGGGCTATCAGACGGTCATCCTGGAATCGGGCGAGGGCATCGCCACCCTCACCCTGAATCGTCCCGAGGCGCGCAACGCCCTCGATGTGATCATGCGCGAGGAGCTCGTGGAGGCCTTCGACGAGATCGAGGGCGATCCGCGAGCTCGCGTGGTCATTCTGACGGGAGCGGGTGGTCACTTCTGCGCGGGAGGCGACGTCAAGAGCATGCGGCAGAAGCACTCGGCCCCCGAGGGCCGCGCGCGGGTCGAGCTCCTGAATCGCTTCGTGCTCCGGCTCTTCAACTTCCCCAAGCCCGTCATCGCCATGGTCGACGGCTTCGCCGTGGGCGCCGGGTGCAACATCGCGCTCGGGTGCGACATGATCGTGGCCTCGGACCGCGCGCGATTCGGGGAGGTCTTCCTCAAGATCGGTCTCGTCCCCGATGGCGGCGGAACCTGGCTGCTCCAGCGACTCGTGGGACTGGCCAAGGCCAAGGAGCTGGTCCTGACCGCGGAGATCATCGACGCGGCCGAGGCGCTCCGGATAGGTCTGGTCAACCGCGTCGTTCCCGCGGCCGACCTCGAGCGTGCCACGCGCGCGCTGGCCGCCCGGATCGCGGCGGGGCCGCCCATCGCCGCCAGCCTCGCCAAGTCCCTCCTCAATCGCGCGGCCACGGTGGATCTGGCCGCCGCTCTCGAGGGCGAGGCCTACGGACAGTCCAATGCCATCACCTCCGAGGACCACGCCGAGGGCGTGCGCGCCTTCCTGGAAAAGCGCCCCGCGAAATTCCAGGGTCGCTGACTCAGGGTCAGCGACCTAGGACCGACCTCCGTGCGCGGGCGCATGCTCGACTGGCTACCGTGGCGGCGAAAGCCTCCGTTCCGGGCGCTGGTCCTGGCCGGGGGCGGGGTGATCGGCGGCATGTACGAGGTGGGCGCGCTGGCGGCGTGCGATGAATTGCTGCCGGGCTTTCGCTGCAACGCCTTCGACCTCTACATCGGCTCCAGCGCGGGCTCCGTGGTCGCCTCCCTCATGGCCCAGGGCATCCACCCCCGCGATCTCTACCAGATCCTCGACGAGGAGCGTGACGACCCGCTGGACTTCAACCGCGGCTCCGTCTACCACAAGGGCTCCTTCGGCACGGCGGCGCGGAACCTCGCTTATTTCCTCTGGGCCGTGGGCAAGCGCGCCGTAGGCGGCTTCACCCTCGACTGGCCCGATATCCTCGCCCGGAGCGGCCGGGACATGCCGGCGGGTTTCTTCACCCTGGCCCCTCTGGAAGACTTTATGCGGCGCGCCTTTGCGGCCAAGGGGCTCAGCAACAACTTTCATGAGCTCGCGCGGCCGCTCCTGATTCCCGCCATCGATCTCGACTGGGCCCAGCGCGTGGTGTTCGGCCAGGGGGCGTTCCGTGACGTGCCCATCTCCCACGCCATCGCGGCCTCCTCGGCCATCCCGGGATTCTTCGAGCCATACCGGATAGCGGGACGGGACTATGTCGACGGCGACGTCGGACACACGGGCCACGCCGACCTCGCCGTCGAGCACGACGCCGATCTCATCGTGGTGATCAACCCCGCGGTGCCGCTGAAGGTGGGAAGCCCCGAGGAGGGGGCGGTGCGCGAGCGCGGTCTCTACGCCATCATGGAGCAGGCCGGGCACATCACGAGCATCAACCTGCTCGAGCTGGGACTCCGCGAGCTGAAGCTCCGCCATCCCCTGGTGGAGATCCTCATGATCCAGCCCGACCCTCAGCCCTCGCCGCTCATCGGCCCGTCCATGGGCTTCGAGGCGAGCCGCGCCGCGCTGCGCTTCGGCTACACGTCGGTGCGCGACTGGCTGACCGCCGGGGGCGCCGCTTTCGCCGCTCGTTTTCGCTAGAAGCGGAAGGACCCCCGCCGCTCCTTCCGCGCGCTCTGCACCGGCTACCCGCCGCGCACCCGGCCACGAATTACCTCGGCACCACTTCTTCGACGGCGTAGCCCGCCTCGTGGAGCCGGCGCTTGATCGCCTCGATCTGCTCGCGTCCCGAGGTCTCCAGCGTCAGCTCGACGGCCGTCTCGCCGAGACGGGCGCGGCTGAAGGTACGGTCGTGCGTGATGTCGAGCACGTTGGCGCGCGCCTCCGCCACGAGGGCGGTGAGGCGGGCGAGGGCGCCCGGCCGGTCGCGCAGCATGACCATGAGGCGCACGAGCCGTCCGTCCTTCACGAGACCGCGCTCGATGATCCGGGAAACCACGTTGACGTCGATGTTTCCTCCGCCCAGCACGAGGGCCGTGGTGCGCCCCGCGAGGTCGACACGCCGATTGACGAGGGCGGCCAGGGGCACGGCCCCCGCGCCCTCCGCCACGGTCTTCTCGATCTCGAGCAAGAGGAGGATGGCATTGGCGATCTCCTCCTCGCTCACGGTGACGACCTCGTCCACGTACCGCTGCGCGAGTGACAGCGTGTGCTCGCCCACGCGGCGGACGCCGATGCCGTCGGCGATGGTGGCGGCCGCGGGCACGGTCACCCGCGCTCCCGCCGCGAGGGCCGCCTTCATGCCGGGCATCTCTTCGCTCTGCACTCCGATGACGCGCACGTCGGGCTTGAGGTGCTCGAGGGCGAGGGCGACTCCGCCGATGAGGCCGCCCCCGCCCACCGGCACCACGACCGCCTCGAGGTCCGGCACCTGCTCGACGAGCTCGAGGCCGATGGTGCCTTGCCCGGCGATGACGCGCGGATCGTCGAAGGGGTGGACGAAGACGAGTCCGCGCTCCGCCTCGATCTCTCGCGCGCGGGCGTACGCCGCGTCGTAGTTGTCCCCGTGGAGGAGCACGTGGGCCCCGTGATGCCGCGCCGCCGTCACCTTGGTCAGGGGCGCCCACTCCGGCATGACGATGACCGCCGTCATGCCGAGGCGGTCGGCATGATAGGCGACGGCAAGACCGTGATTGCCGGCGGAGGCGGCCACCACCCCCCGCCGCTGCTCTTCCGGGGAGAGCTGCGGGAGCATGTTGGCCGCGCCCCGCTCCTTGAAGGAGCCCGTCATCTGGAGGTTCTCGAGCTTGACGAAGACGCGGGCGCCCGTGAGGAGCGAGAGCGTCTCGGAGTGCGGGCAGGGCGTGACGGCCACGAGCCCCTCGAGGCGCTTGCGCGCGGCGCGGATGTCGTCGAAGGTCGGGCCGTTCAAAACGGCAGGAAGGGCGCCTGGTGGCTCGGGGACATCAGGCCCACGGGCATGAGCGTCGTCGACTGGGCCCAGCCGACCCGGCCTGTCCAATCGACACAGATGAGGCCGCCTCCCCCGCGCCCCTCCTCCGCGAGAACGTCCAGGGCGACCTGGCAGGCCTGGCGAGGCTCCGTGGTCGCCTTGAGGATGTCGAGGGCGCGACGCGCGAGCACCACGCGGATGATGGCCTCGCCGTCCCCCGTGCAGGAGACGCCCTCCAGCGTGCTCTCCGCATAGGTGCCGCACCCGATGAGCGGCGAGTCGCCGACGCGTCCGGGCATCTTCCCAGGAATGCCTCCGGTGGAGGTGGCGGCGGCGATCAGCCCGCGGCGATCCAGCGCCACCGCGCCCACCGTCCCCGCCTGGATGCTCTCCAGGCGTCGCCGCTGGCGCTCCGTGATGAGCTCGGCGGGGTCGCAGAGGGAAACATCGAGCGCGCGGGCCCGGGCCCGCGCCCCCTCGCCGACGAAGAAGGAGTGGCGCCCTTCCTCCATGATGCGCTTCGCGAGCGAGACGGGATGGCGGATGCCCGTGACGCAGGCGACTGCGCCGTTCGTGAGCCCGTCGCCTTCCATGATGGACGCGTCCATCTCGACGGTGCCGTCGGCGGTGAGCACCGAGCCGCGGCCGGCATTGAAGCGCGGGTGGTCCTCGAGCACGCACACGGCCGCTTCCACCGCGAGGACGGCGCTCCCGCCGTCACGCAGGACAGCCCAGCCCGCGGCCACGGCCTGGCGGATGCCGTCGCGCAGCTCGTCGGGGTCGTCGGCGGGATCGGCGCCCGCTCCGCCATGGACGATGAGCGCGGGCACCCGGCTTGTCACAACAGGGTCCCCGCGGCTAGCATCATGGGCGTGATTGTGCGCGAAGTCGCCGCCGAGGACAACGTGCCGCGCGGGCCCTTGCTCGAGCTCCTCGCGCGCCGGATCACCGCCTGCCGGCTCTGCCCCCGCCTCGTGCGCTGCCGCGAGGGCGCGGCGGCGGCGCCGCCCCGGCGGTATCGGGGCGAGCGTTACTGGGCGCGGCCGCTGCCGGGCTTTGGCGATCCCGACGCGCGCGTGCTCTTGGTCGGGCTCGCTCCCGCCGCCCACGGAGGCAACCGCACGGGCCGCATGTTCACGGGCGATCGGAGCGGCGATTGGCTGTTCCGGGCGCTCCACGAAGCGGGCTTCGCCAACCAGCCCGACTCACGCCACGCCGCCGACGGTCTCCGGCTGACGGGGGCGTACATCACGGCGGCCATTCGCTGCGCGCCTCCGGCCAACAAACCCTCTCCCGCGGAGATGAACCGCTGCCAGCCCTACCTGCTCGAGGAGATGCGGCTCCTCGCGCGCGTGCGGGTGGTGGTCGCTCTCGGCAAGATTGGCTGGGATGCCTATCTGCGCGCTCGCCGCGCGGCCGGAGTACGGGTGCCGCGCCCGCTCCCCCGCTTCGGCCACGGCGCGCGCGCCCTCATGCCGGACGGGACGATCCTCATCGGCTCCTTCCATCCGAGCCAGCAGAATACCTTCACGGGCCGGCTGACCCGCCCGATGCTGAAGCGAGTGTTCATGACGGCCCAGCGGCTTTCCCGTCTCTCCTAGCCCTTGGGTCGGCGCCTGTCTCGCGTGGTAGCATAGCCGCAATGCGTCTTCGAAACCTGCCGCGGGCTCTTGCCCTGTCATGGGCCCTCGCGGTCGCTTCCGGCGCTTCCGCCGCCCCCCCGTCGCCCGTCACCGAGGTCACCCTCGACAACGGCCTGCGCGTCCTCGTGCTCGAGGATCACCGCACTCCCATCGTCACCGTGCAGACGTGGTACCGCGTGGGCTCGCGCAACGAGGTGCCGGGAAAGACGGGGCTCGCTCACTTCCTCGAGCATCTGATGTTCAAGGGGACGCCCACGCACGGCAAGGGACAGTTCGCGCGCGTCGTCGAGCAGAACGGCGGCCAGGACAATGCCTTCACCTCCCACGACATCACCTCGTACTACGTCAACATCGCCGCCGATCGCGTCGACATGGTGCTGGGCCTCGAGGCCGACCGCATGCGCCACCTGCACCTCGATCCCAAGGAGATCGAGTCGGAGCGACAGGTGGTCATGGAAGAGCGGCGCACGCGCACGGAAGACGATCCGGATGGCTATCTCTCGGAGGAGTTTCTCGCCGCCGCCTACAAGGCGCACCCGTACGGCTGGCCCGTCATCGGGTGGATGGAGGACATCGCGCGCATCACTCCCCCCGAGCTCCGCGCCTTCTACGATCGCTACTATCAGCCCAACAACGCCATCCTGGTGATCGTGGGGGACGTGGAGGCGCGGCGAATCGTGCGCCGCGTGCGCGAGGTCTTCGGCAGGATCCCCCGCGCGCCCGCCCCGCCCCCCATGCAAGCGGTGGAGCCGCCTCAGCCCGGAGAGCGGCGGGTCCTCGTCCGCAAGACGGACGCCCGCTCACCCATCGTGTACATCGGCTTTCACGTCCCCAACTACCAGAGCCCGGATGCTCCTGCGCTCGAGGTGCTCTCGAGCATCCTCCAGGACGGCCGCGCCTCGCGGCTGTACCGACGCCTCGTCTACGAGCGGCGCATGGCCCTGAGCGTGGGCGGGGACTACTCCTATCTCTCCTTCGACCCGAATCTCTTCTGGTTCTCGGGAACGCCCCTGCCCGGCCAGACTCCCGAGGCCCTCGAGCAGGGGATGATGGACGAGATCGAGCGCGCCAAGAGCGAGCCCGTGCCCGAGGAAGAGCTCGATCGGGCCAAGAACCAGATCGAGGCGGCGTTCATCTGGCGCCAGGACTCCATCCATTCGCGCGCGTCCACCCTGGCGCGCTTCGAGCTGGCACGCTCATGGCGCGACAGCGAGAGCTTCGTGCCCCTGATCCGGCAGGTCACGGCCGCGGATCTCCAGCGCGTGGCGCGCGCCTACTTCCAGATCGACCGGCGCACCGTCGGCGTTCTCCTGCCCGGCGCGGCACCGGCCGCACCGAAGTGACGGCTCTCCACGGAAAGGCTCTCTTGCGCCTCTTCCTCGCGACGGTCTGTATGACGCTCTGGATGCTCGCGGCGACGTCCCTCGAAGCGATCCCGCTCGCCCACCGCGAGGTTCTCGACAATGGCGCCGTGCTCCTGGTGGCGGAGCGCCCGGCCATCCCCATCGTGGTGATCCGGCTCTCCGTGCGGGCCGGAGCGGCCTTCGATCCGCCGGACGCGGGGGGCCTGGCCAATCTCACCGCCGATCTCTTGACCCGGGGCACGGCGAAGCGGACAGGCCCCGAGCTCGACCGGGCCATCGAGTTCGTGGGCGGCAGCCTCGAGGGCGAGGCCGGTCACGACGGCGCCACGATCTCGCTCTCCGTGCTCAAGAAGGACCTGGCGCTGGGTCTCGATCTCCTGGCCGAGGTGCTGCTCCAGCCGGCATTTCCGCCGGCCGAGCTGGCGCGGCGCTCCGAGGACATCGCCGCCTACATTCTGCGATCGGAGCAGGACCCCGGCGCCGTGGCCTCGCGGGCCATCGCCGAGCTGCTCTACCCGGGGCATCCGTACCGCCGGCCGGTGCCGGGCACGGCCGAATCTGTCCGCCGGATCACGCGAGAGCAGGTGGCGGCGTTTCATCGGGACAACTACCGCCCCGACGGAGCGGTGATCAGCGTGGTCGGAGACGTTACCGTCGACGAGATCCGCCGCGGGCTCATGGGCCGCCTCGGCGGATGGAGCCCTCCCGGCGCCGCGCGCCCGGACATCCCCATGGCTCCCTCGAGCCCGCCCGTCGACCACCGGAGGATCACGCGGGCCTTGACGCAGGCCACGGTCTCGCTGGGACGGCCCGCCATTCGCCAGGACCACCCGGACTATTTCCCGCTCGTCGTGGCCAACTACATCCTCGGTGGCGGCTCGGCCTCCCGACTCTACAGCCGCGTGCGTGAGGAGCGCGGCCTCGCGTACTCGGTCTACAGCTTCGTGAGCCCTGCCCGGCACGGGCCCGCCTATTTCGTCGGGCTGCAGACGCGGCTCGACGCGGTGGACGAGGCGGTCGGGCTCGTCAAGGCCGAGATGGCGCGCCTGGGGCGTGAGCCGGTGACGGCGCGTGAGCTGGAGCAGGCCAAGTCGTATCTCATCGGGAGTTATCCGCTTCGCACGGACACCTCGGGCAAGATGGCGGGACTCCTCGCCGCCATCGAGGAGAACCAGCTCGGCCTCGACTGGCCGGACCGCTTCAAGGCCGGCGTGGCGCGGGTGACCGCGGCCGACGTCGCGCGCGTGGCCGCGATCTACCTCGACCCCGCGACCTTCTCCTCGGTCACCGTCGGCAAGTAAGGGCCGGGGTCTTCTAGCCCAATGAGTCTGTCTGAGTGACCTCCATGCCCTCACGAGAGGAATGTTCCGCTTCGAGCGCCGGCTTCGCCGGCGCAATCGGTACCGGGGGGAGGCTTCGGAAGGGGGGCGGAGCCCCCCTCCGAGCTCTCTAGCGCGGGTACGGGAGGACGGGCGCGTCGAGGGGCAGGGGAGGATAGCTCGGGTTGCCGACCCAGTTCTCTTCCCTGGGCCAGAGCTTGAGGCGCTCCGTCTCGACGACGACATACGTATAGGGCACGGTGCCGATGGGCCGCTCCTCGGTGCCCTTGACGGTG
>Ga0137394_10004582_pt1 | contig 10505 bp, 14 predicted proteins | sample czobulk116metaG_FD_108278 | JGI IMG/M metagenome (GOLD analysis project Ga0137394, IMG submission 108278) | Vadose zone soil microbial communities from Angelo Coast Range Reserve, California, USA - czobulk1.16 metaG | ecosystem: Environmental > Terrestrial > Soil > Vadose zone | place: USA... | reverse complement strand
GCTTCGTAAGAAGTGCCCTGTGCATGCCCTGTATTCGTTATGTGGAAGCATACATGAGGTCACTTCATGTTTCTCCGGTTACGTCCTCTGACGCAAGGGAAGTACTAGATGTCGATATATTTTTTTCCGCGTAGACGAATGCGGGATTAGGACAGCGTGAGAGGGACACGCTCCCCCATACAGGAAACTCGAGGCCAGGAAACCGATAAGCTGGGAATAAAGAAGCCGTTCCCCAAATTCTTGAGAGTAGCAGTAGCCAATGAGGGTTGGTCGACGGCCTCGACTGAGATGGACGTAGTCAACTTAGGATCATTATCGAGATTAATGGGCGCTTGGGATAGCTCAATTAAGTTTTTTTTTGTCGTCCGGCTCTCACACAACAACACAGTCAGCAACGTTCAGCGTGATTCACGGAGAATTTCGCATCAAAGTGAAATGTGTATCCAATGCGATAACGAGTTAATTACACGCTTCGAAAATGGAAACCAACTAAATGTCACTGGCTCCAGGGTACAATATATAATCCGTTGAATGTAGTGTGGATCACGCTGGAGTCGGGGGTCGACACGAAATGCCCAATCCTTCCTGGGTGGAGAACGCGATCGTATGCCGCGAAGATGGGCCGGCAGTGTCCTCGCTAGATTCGCTTACGTGTGGTGTGTCTGCGCGAAGCAGCACATGTTCGAACTGCTGCTGCCCAACCGAGCCCTCTGCGCGAGACCCGAGGTCGAGATGCAGCTGGGATGAAGCATTGCTGAGAGGCGTCACGCTACCGCGGGACGGCGCTGACACAGCGATCCAAATACGCACTGCACCGTTATGGGAGCCTGTGGCGAACATGAAAGGTTCGGCTGCCGGATTCCAGGCGACACATGTCAGGTCGCCACCCCCAAGGGACTGTGGGCGGACATGGTGCAGCAGTGTCCCTGATTCGCGGTCCCAAATATAAATATCCCCGGCTGTAAAAAGCGTGTTGGTTTAGCTATAAGCCAAGGGTGCTCGGGACAATCCGGTAAGCATACCTTTACCAGCGCAAAGCACGAGTTGATCATCCCTGCCTCCGAAATTAGAATGTCCGGCGAAGTCCACGGGAGATTTAGGTAGATAGGTATGTCGAAGGGAAAGCCGACTCGCTGCCGGTGCCTCGGGCTTGTTTCTGTCTTTCACCATTTCTAGCCTCCAAAGTTGGGGCGGAGCCTTTGGGGTATGTCAGCCACCTCTTCTGATGTCGCCTTCGCGAATTTTGGTCACCTTGTATTCGCAGCTGACCAATGCGAAGTGCCCATCTCGTGACAACGCAATATGCCGAATATCGTGAAGTACTGGTACCTGGCTGCATAAGAGTATTATCGCTATAGCGTGAGCAAGGCCACAACGATGGTACCGTCAAAGTCATACTTTTCAATTTCCTTGCGATCCAAATTATACGCTAAGTTCCCGTTTCAGCGTGACGCAACGCTCATGTGATTGGCAACACATACCGATGATGCGCTTTTCTGCTCGACACCTACTGGGCTGCAGGCCGTCACTGGAAGAGAGCAGCGTTCCTACGCCAATTAACCGTTCCCCATCCGGAGTCACGGCGACGTCATGTATCATGAGGCGGTCGAAGTGATATGTGTCGAGCACTTTTCCAGCTAGGTCCTAGTGAAAATCACATAAGTAAGGAACAGGTTAATGGAAGTGTTGGTTTACCAGCTTGGTGACGTCACCACTCTCTACGGACATGAACGCTGGGCACGAGGCAGCTCAGAAGTGTACGTTAGCGAGAACCTCGGAGGATTACTTACCTTCACCACCTGGCATCCAGCGGATAGACTGCACCGACCGATATCTATCAATTGTTTTGGAGCACACGCCTGCCTGAATGGAGGGCAGGTCGGCGGACATAACAATGACTGTGATGTCCGACTAACCTCCGTCCAAACCTTGATCGACCGAGTAAGCTTCGTTAAAAGGAAGTTCCCGCTTGGCGACCTGCACCCCACCATAAAGAACGGTATCAAGCAAGTAATCATGGGAGGCCCTACCATGCAACTTGACTGACGAATCCCGAGGGATGAGCGAGCGTCCGGTGGTGGGTAAAGGGATCCTAACAAATTCGGGTGTTACAACACCCCAGCCTCGAGGACGGACACGTGCTTACCCCCGTGCGGAATATCATGGACGTGTGGTCCCAACTATGTCAGTCAGTGCCGTCAATTCGCACACGTTCATCTCCCTATTCGAGTGTAGGAAAACAAACCTCGAGGTGGCCAAGAACTTGCCGTTAGGCGAGAACTCTAAGTGGCGGACCAACGCCTGATGTGCATCGAGGTCCTGCGTTAGGGTAAGGCCACGCAATTTCGGCACAAGAGCTGCAACTCTAGAACTATGCACAGGCACGGGCTGAGCTTCTTTCCGAAGTATCCCATCAGGAGTCAAGAGGGCGGGAGATAAAGCCCGTGCGAGCTGAGAGTGGGATGAAGTTGCCTGTTGCATCTTGATTACGTTGCGTACGACCTGAGTGAAGCGAACTCGAGAGGCTGTTGGCGGGGTAGAGGTACCCGTCATCCCCGATGACTTTTCTGGAAGAGCGAAGGAAACGGTGGAGCCTTGCATTGATTTGGCCTCAGTGGTTGGAGGAACTGGCGATGCGGCGACGGTAATTTCAGAGCCTCGCCTGGATCCTTGTGAGATGGAAACAACAGCTTCTTGTGCTGGCGCACTGGAAAGAGAATTCTCTGAAGGCGGCGAGTGTGACACCTCGACGAAGCGACGGTGAAAGACTGAAGTTATGGCGGAGCTGACGTATTTTGCCGCGGCGCGCGTACGGCTCGAAATTGACGAGGTCCACAGTCCAAGGACATGCAGACAATCAACAAACTGGTGGAATGGTGGAATAGACATCATCGCATCCCACCTGTCGTCGAGTGAATCTTGTAGCCACTTCTTGCCTTTATGTCGCGAGAAGACCCAACGCTCCGACGCAAACCAGGTGGACACTGCGGCTAAACCGAAGGAGCTGAACGCAGTAAAGACGGTTGTGATTGTGCATACGATATAGTCCTAGGGCATAAAATGCGCGAGGTAAGTGCGGATGCGCATACTTCGGTGAGAAAGGAGCCTGCCTGCTGGGATGAATACGCAAACAACACCAATCCAACTGAAAAGCAAGCCACTGAAAGCACAAGGAACACCAGGGGGGAGCGCTTGATCCAGATCAAGACCCACCACGGGACACGATGCCCTGGTGAGCGGCTGAAGTAGAATGTTAAAGAGGGCCAATGAGGTATATGTGAGGTATATCGTACTACATGGCCTGTTTCCACGTCAAACCCAGGAGACTGTTGACAGCAGCGGCGATACTGAACACCAGCGACGTGAACCAGAAGGCATTAACTGCATTTTCAAGCGGAGTACCATGGCTGTCGAAAGTATATTGCAATGTAGTCGCAGTGACGGCAGAAAAGAATGTCGCCACGGTCGACAAGTTCAGAAGGTTGGCAGCACCGTGCTCTTGCACAAACCGGATGGTGGGGACGCCTGCACGTATGGGTTGGCTCTGGCGGAAAAGAGAAAGTGGAAAGGGACCAGAGCACACCGATTTCGATGAATACAGAGAGGGAATTGGTGATAGATTCTATGTGTTCGCCGATTTCTGATACAAGATCATGCAAATATCGCTGGACAGATGGATACCTAAATTGGCCTGCATGGACATGAATTCAAAAAAATGCGGCACAGGAAGGGGAAGACTTGCCCTCATACACCTTCAAGCAAGAAGCCCAGTACTACTAATAGATTAATGATGTGGCTGCGGCGTTGATCATGAGCATTTGCGAACCTTAAGGTCCCCCTCAAATGCAGCGATAGAAGCATTTAGGGCCTCGTCAGCGAATTCCGGAAACTCATTGAGACAATGGAGGAAGGTAGTAACGTCTCTAGCGAAGAGCCCAAGTTGGTCAGGAAATTTCTCGGGGTCGAGCTTTTCAAGGACGAGTGGCCGGCGCACGTGGGGCGGCGCCTTCGAGCGAGCTCGTCTCTGTCGGGGAAGGACGTCGGGCTTGATGACCGGTTCCAACAATTGATGAGAAACCCTTCGAGGAAAGAGGTCGGCTGCATTTTCACGAAAGAGCCATGCGATCTGGGCAAGCCGTTCCCGTAAGAGGAATGCAGAGGATAGAATAGCAACAGAACTGCCGAGCTGGCGGGCAGCATTGGCAAAGTTACGGAGCTGAGGCAAGAAGACTGGGTCGTTTCACTGTCAGGCCGCTAAGTTGAATAATGCGTTACCTCTTTATCTAGGTTGTTGACCCTCCTGTTAATTGCAATTGTATAACTACACGTGACTGACTGTTTTGGGAAAACACACCTCTGAAAACGATCAAACGACTCTGCGCCAAGTTTCTGAAGATGCTCGTCGACGCTGGCTGTCCAAAAGGGCAATTGGCATGAGAGGTAAAAATAATCTTTGTCCTTAATACGCACGAACATCTTGGTCATCCTCAAAGCCCATTCGGTGGCCTGGGGTGCCTGCGGCTCACCCTTTCCCTCAGCAAGGTGGCATGAAAGAGACCGAAAGCACGCACCAGCAGCACGACGGTCTTCATCCGATGTGAGCTCACCGAGGACATCCAGGAGTGTCATTAATGCTTGTTTTCGTCTGGAATTTCCGACGAGGGCTGAATTGGAACTAGAGGTCGGTGCGGCATGGTAGTCGGATATGTTGGTCGGTGTTGCACTGGGGACGGGAATAGCTATGAGAAGTGAGAGGGGATCATGACAGAATTTAAAGTACGTGTGTCCTACCGGTGGGCATGTAAGTACAGAGTTGAACTTAGCTTTGGGCTGTGAAGTTCATGCAATGAATTAGTCGTAACAATGTATTCGTTTCTGCGACGGTGAGGGCGTGAGTAGAGACGTGAAGTGGTGAAGGGTTCGAACGTGGAAATAGCCAAGAGAAAGAGACGCAAAGAACAGAACCCTACGCGCGAGAGCTACGTGCATATGGGCCACACTAATTTTATGTAAAATACTCGCGGTCAATCATCGAATTTACGGCAGAAGGCTCAGGCATACAAAATGAGATTCAACTCATTGCAGAGTTGTGGTACGATATTCACAATACAGTATATTTGCAGAGCCCGTGGTGGACGGGAGGAGGTGACGATCATGAAGGATGAAGACGGACAAATATGGCGCCAATTCTAGCGCTCGGTGTTCAGATTTGATCGGGCGTTGGTGTGCCTGTGCAGTGAGTGTCTGTCGGTGGGCCATCATTTCCCCTGGCTACAGTCAAATCCTCTATGGCTACACTCACGAAGTCCCATCCCGTATCGCCGACTAATAACCTCTCATCTTCAATCCCCGCTCCTTTCTCTCTTGCTGACCGTGCTTGCATCCTTCAGTCGTCACACTTATCCAGTTTACATCATCCCACCACGCCAACGCCCTCAACACATGAGAAACCACCCCGCGCCCAAGAAGCTCAAGCCCCTGGAGAGGTGCATCTCGACGTGGACGGAGAATTGCCTACTGCAATCCAGGTGAGTAGCTTACTCTGCCTTCGTTGTGGCGTCATATGTGACCTTCATTCCAGGATCAAGATGTCATACCTTCGATAACACGCGTTCAAGCATCTGTTCTAACCACCCTCAGCGACCTCCTCTCTCCATTCTCCTCACACCCACCACAAAATGCAGCCATTTTGGACCATGCACAATCTGTTCTTGCTTCATCTTCGTCCCGGACCGTACCGTCCACTTCAACCGCCTCGACCACGGCTTTGCACGACCTTATTGCTAATCTGCGCCACTCTGAATCCCTTAACCCTGAAATGGTTCAAGTTTCCCCATCGGACGATGATACCGCTCTCCTGCGGGAGCTTTCCAGACACGTCGATGTTCTAACCCCTTCGTTGCATGCCCATGATGCCCAGCTTGTACACGCACTTGTCTCCCTTCTCGCCGATCTCGACCGATTGTCGGTCCTTGGAGTCTCTCCTCCCTCATCTTTCACCCTCACGGCGGCTTGGAACCACGATACACCCATCACTGACACAGGAAATTTTGATACCCTCGCGCGTCAATTAAGCGAGTTTCAATCACAGCGCCACGATCAGTCGGAACCCGAAGGATCTTTACCCCCTGTCGTCGCTGTAGAAAAAGCGCTGCTATGGGTCCGTATCAATGAGAATCTTGAAACCGTGCTTGATCTCTGTCGTCACCGCGAAGAAGATAGACCCCGATTCAGCCCCTCAGAACCTCCACAATATGACCTTCTGAGTCATGATGCGGAGCTTCCACCGAACTATTATCTAGATCGAGAGTCATTCGAGTCTGATACCAAAACGTTGGCGAATGTCCCAGGTCCTATGTCTATGGATGAAAAGATGCGTCTCGACTTGGATGAGGTGACCACGGCTATCGACCGGCTATACCGCGTAGCACCTCAACTACACAACCAGCGCGTCGAACTCAAGAAAGCCAAACTCGAACAACTCGAGAGTGCTCGTGAAGCACGGGAATCCCCTGGTGAAGCAGGCAAGCAGAAGGAACGCGAGCTGGAACGCATTGTCGACATGATTGGACGTGCATCCGAACGAAAGCTAGTGCAACAAACAGTCGTTCTGGGCGATATGGACGCGCGCATTGAACGCGCGCGTCAGCGTGACGTTCAAAAGGTGCGCCGAAGCCTAGTTGCTACCACATCCCGCGCATCCTTTTCCTTAACGTTTCACAATTTCCAATAGCGACAAGAGTTTGTTGACAAGCTCGCCGAGCATTCGGGCGCCCGCCGCATGCATGCGCAGGATGCGGTCTTTTCTTCAACCCGGCCCAAAGATCCCGATACATTGCTCACTCTCCCAGAGTTCATCCGCGAAGCCGTTCCACGTGCTCTTCAGTCTCCGCCAGATCCGAATGCACTTCTTACCTTAGGCGAGGCTGCTAGAGAGCATCCCACCCCTCCGTTGACGCCAAGCCCAGAGCTACGTCAACGAACCAAGTCGTCAAAGGGCTCGCGCAATCGTAGCATGTCCGCGCCTTCACTTAGCTGGTTGTTGCCCGCTAGCTCGAAGTCAGCTGGTGCAGAACATGCAACACGGTCGGTCAACGGGGCTTCATCTCGTCGACCCAGTTCTGCTGGGAAAGGTAGCGCATTCTTTGTCTTTTCTTTTCGGCTCTCCCATCTTGTTTACCTGATCTGCGTTACCTAGTACCTTTGGAATTGCAAGTGTCTTACGTAGCGGAGCATCATGAGGGTTTACGTCACGTCCTCGCTTTCCTCAATGTCGCTGGCATGACGCCCGGTGTCAACCTCGAAGCGTCCGCCGTAGATGGGGCGGAGTCTGCTCTTGTCTTGCGCAGCGGCTCAGTCGTGTCCTCCGCTCTTGCGCTACCCGCACGCACGCAAGCTGGTGCACAGGACGTGCGCGTACAGGGGTTGCATTACGAGATTAAAATCGCTACGCCAGACCCACAATCTCCCAGAGCGGAGCCCATTCCACTTCTCGATGCCGAGCAGCTCCGCGAACGCGCGCCGATGACCTTCATATGCGCCTCGTGTTCACTGCCGCTTGTGCATGGAGCGCGCGTTACGCGATATGACGATCTGCCAAGCGAACATTGGGCGGAGCTTGTGGATGCGTGGATGTGTCATAGCGATCAAGTGCTCAACGCGCAGGTCTCGCGTCACGCGAAAGGGTTTTGGCCACAAAGTGGACAGGCTTTGGTGGGCGGGAGTTATATCCTGTTTGATAAATCTGCGGCGGTGAGCGCCAACTTACGACCCATGGAGAAGCCCAAGGTAGGTGTGTCCACTCGCTGGTCATTTCTGTACCTGTCGGCGATGGACGTAAAGAAGGCCGGCGCTGGTAAAATACCCCACCAGCGGTCGCCTCTGCAGCTCTGACGACCTTTGCTCGCCCATGCACCCAAAGCCCATGCTGGTTTTCAGCGCCACGGGTAGTAGAGGAGACGTCAGGGTCGCGGGGGTGACAAGTAGCTTCGTAGCTTCCGGTTGATACAACCCGTCCGAGAAGAACGCAGGGTACATAAACGTACCTGCTGGTTGCTCGTCTAACAACTCCCGTGTTGCTGAGGTACACGTCTACGGGAGCTACGCGCGAGGACACATGATTCTTCTCTTATTTTCTTGCCTGAAAGATGACGTTGTGCTGATACTATGTCCTCGCAGCAGGGAGAGGATTGGCGTTTGGTCCGGTGTATGTGTGGGGCATTATGTGGGCGCTGTCAGGACCATGTTCCAGAGTCCGGAGAGGCGACCGTCGTCTATAGGCTGGTCAAATATGCAATACGACCCGTCAGTCCATCTGCCGAGTGCGTATCGCATGTTCATTGTCTTGGTTCCTTGCTGATCAGTGTGGGCACCTCAGGCCGAGCAGGATACCGCTCTCTGCATTCATTGTCGAAGACATGGCAGAACTCGCACGCGCTCATGCGATATATAGGTTTGTCGTTCTGGACGAGGAGGAAGAGCATCCAAGGATCCTTGTGCGTGCCTTCCGCGATCTCATCCACCCGTACTCGTCTCACTCATTCCTCTCCCCCCTCCCCCCCCAAAAGATGTGGCTCTTCAAGCCGAATATGCGTCTGTCATACAAGGCCAGCAAACACTACCTCCTTCCTGAATGTGGCACAATCCAAGCGGCCAAGGTGCTGTACAAGGTCCTCAACCCGTCGATGTCGAGCATGGATCTGCGCAGCTTGCTGGACCAGTATCCTGGTTTCCCGCAGGCGGAGCAGCTCATGTATCCAAAGGACACGTGCACGCAGATCGCGTTGCTGCTTAAAGAGAGCAATGCATGCTATCCGGAGGGGATGCGGTCGATGACAAGACTTGATGTAGGGTGGCTTTTACGGGCATGAAGGCTTTTTTCGGTCGTTCTAGGGTTCAGTAGATACTCATGTATGGGATTTTTCCCAGCCCCGGTGTGCTCGGGCATTATGTACCAAAATATATCAGACACCATACGAGTCTGCTACGAAGTTCAGGAGATAACTCCCTCATGGCCTTCTAAGAGGCACATTAGCCCCTATCCAGAAGCGGAACACGGAACATTCGCAGGCGTGAATACGGGCGAGGACAATGAAGTTATATTCTCCCTTGTCGACGTGGAAAAAAGAGCACTCGAGAAAGGAACAGAAATAGGATAAGCGGTACGTATAGTAGTACAGTAATGATACAAGGATAAGATGTCTAAACCTCCTGACTCTCCTTCTTGCCTTTTTGTGTTTTGCTGGGCAAGAGCTACAAGGAAATCCAGTCAGGATGTCACCGATTTCTCCAACGGCACAATGACTCACCTCAGGGTTGATAAAGGGCACGACACCACCTTGTGAAATGACAACATCACCAAGGAGTTTATTCAATCTGTTAAGAGTCATCGTTATTTGAAGGATCTTAAAGTAGATAAAGCCACTTGGACGTACTCTTCGTCATTCCGGATTGCGAGCTGCAAGTGACGAGGGACAATACGTTGCTTCTTGTTATCGCGGGCGGCATTACCAGCCAACTCGAGAATCTCCGCAGCCAAGTACTCGAGGACGGCCGCAAGATAGACTGAAAGACGAGTCAGATTGCGCTAAAGCCGCAAAGGTGGCAATGGACGGACCAGGAGCGCCAGCACCAACGCGCTGCGCGTAGTTTCCACGCTTGAGGAGACGGTGCACACGACCGACGGGGAACTGAAGTCCTGCCTTGGCCGAGCGCGACTGCGCCTTCGATTCGCTGGAAGAAGCCTTGCCGGAGCCAGACTTGCCAGATTTTCCGCCTTTGCCAGACATGGTTTGATTTGGGTTGTTGGTGGGTGAGTGGTAAGTGAAAGTCAAAAGGATGGGCTTGGACAGCTGGCGAGCGCGAAGAGAAAGGTGGACGGAGAAAGTGAGCAGTGAAAGACGAGACGCAAGGACTTAAATAGGGCGGGGAGAGATGTGGTTGTGTGCGTGACTCCAAATTAGAGTTCAGTAATCAACAACCCGAACGCGTCGTGTCACGCATCGTTTACAGAGACAAACAGTCACAAAGTCACGTGTACCTATATAAAGGCGTCGGTTGTTCTGCCATCTGAACGTTTTACCTCTTCCCTCTACGACCGTCTCGCCTGCTACCCTTTACCCTGCATTATCCATCGTAATGGCACCTAAACCTGCTTCCACTGCTGGCAAAGCTCCAGCATCAACTGGTACTGCCTCGAAGGCGCCAGCGAAGACAACCGAGGGCTCCAAGTCTGCGAAGAAGACTTCCAAGACAGCAGCTGCGGCAGCGTCCGGTGATGAGCCGAAGAAGAAGCGCCGCAAGCTGCGCAAGGAGACGTATTCTTCTTACATCTATAAGGGTATGTGTGCTGTTTCGAACTTGGGGAACAAGCTAACTCGGTTGAAATAGTTCTCAAGCAAGTACACCCTGATACGGGTATCTCGAACAAAGCGATGGCGATTTTGAACTCATTTGTCAATGATATTTTCGAACGTATCGCCACTGAGGCCTCAAGTGAGTCATGT
>Ga0137394_10004581_pt1 | contig 10505 bp, 7 predicted proteins | sample czobulk116metaG_FD_108278 | JGI IMG/M metagenome (GOLD analysis project Ga0137394, IMG submission 108278) | Vadose zone soil microbial communities from Angelo Coast Range Reserve, California, USA - czobulk1.16 metaG | ecosystem: Environmental > Terrestrial > Soil > Vadose zone | place: USA... | reverse complement strand
CCTTCCCGACCCGAGGCAGGAGACGTAATCAGCTTCGCCTTTGACGATCGCCAGGCAAGGGCTGACGCAATGGGTAGCGTAATGCATGGGGGGCAGGCCTTCCCAATAACCGGGCCAGCCTTCCATGTTCTGAAGATGGGACCCGCGCATGAATTGAATGCGACCGAGCCGGCCCGAATCGCGCAACTCGCGGACATAGAGAAATTCGCGCGAGTAGACGACGGTCTCCATCATCATGTAGTTTTTCTTCGCCTTGGTGGCGGCTTTTACAATCTGCTTGCACTCGTCAATCGTGGTCGCCGCTGGGACCGTGCAGGCGACATGCTTGCCGGCCTTGAGGGCGGCGACGCTTTGGGAGGCGTGGAGGTGGATCGGTGAATTGATGTGGACGGCGTCGACGCTGGGGTCTTTGAGAAGGGCATCAAAATTGTCGTAGCGTTTTTCGATTTTGAAGGCATTTCCCACCTGGTCGAGCTTGTCGCGGGTACGCTGGCAGATGGCGTACATGTTGGTGTGCGGATGCCGCTGATAAATGGGGATGAATTCCGCTCCAAAACCGAGGCCAACGATGGCGATATTGAGTTTGCGATCAGTCATGCTGCTCAAAAATTCTACACGCGTTCCACAAACGAAACGAACGGCTGTTGCGGCCATTGACGCCTGATGGCAGTCGGGATGTCAACGGGAAAGTACGACGCTAGCGTTGAAGCAAAAGGAGGCAGGAATCGTCTGAGCTAATCGAAGCTGCTCTACCTGTCGGGATAATGCACTCCGAGCGGGTGGCGCGGCCGCTGAAGCAAAGGAAGGTCGTTCGGTTGTCTGGGTAAGCGGGCATCAAAGCGGTGCCCGCTTATTTTATTGCGCCTGTTGAGATGAACGGTCGGATCGGCTTTTGGATCAGCGCCGAAAGGAGCGCGGACATTCCTGTCCGCAACAGGTGGAGCCGAGGAATAGCTTAACCTCCGAGCGTCGACGTTGCCGTTGCGGACAAGAATGTCCGCGCTCCTCAGGGTTCGCTGGTAATCTTGGACCAACTCAAGCCTTGCGAGGCGGCATACTGCGCAAAGGCTTTTTCGTTCTGGATGAGCACGGCGCGGACGACGCTGGAATCATCCGCTCGACCGATGTTCGGAATCAGATCGGGAATGACATCAACTTTGCGATGCGCATAGGTGAGGGCGAAAACGGCCTGGGACACGGCGTAGTAGGGGAGGTCTTTGTAGGCGCCCTCGGCGAAATCTTCGACTGCGTCAGCCAGAAATTCGAGTTGATCGACCAGGTGCGGGAACCGGGGAGCGTTGATTTGAGTGAATTCGACTTTCCAGAGCGGCAACTGCCGCAACACGTTTTCAACAACTCGCGCTGTGATCAGCGAGGCCCCATGATTGACATAGTCCACAAACTCAGACATGGGGGGAAACTAGCAAGCGAGAAGCGCAAGTAAATGGTAAAGCCAAGGCCAGTAACAGCCTCTCTCCTCGGCCCGCTCCTCCCTTTGGGGAGGAGAGGGAGAAACCGCGGACAAAGTGAAAGCGTCCGCCCGGTTTTGGAGTGCGGCAGTCCACTGGCGCTTTGACATGGGATCGGCACGTTTCGAGATGTCCACATCACTGGGCGCGTGGAAGGAAAAGCGGCAGGGGACTGCCGCACTCCAAAACCTGGCGGATGTTCGGACGCGCGCGCGTGAAGTGGCGAAGCTTTTGGAGTGCGCCAGTCCTCTGGCGCTTTGGCATTAGGCGGCCCGGCGTTGTGTGATGTGCGCACTGTCGGTTGTCGGTGAGTCGATGCCAAAAGCGGCAGAGGACTGCCGCAGTCCAAAACCTGGCGGAACATTTAGAGGGGCCTCTGGAAGTGTAGCGTCAGAATACGTAGCGCGGTTCGTAGATTGGGCTGAAGCCGTGCTTGCGGAGGAGTTCGATGAATCTGGCTACACCACGCTTTTCGTCGGCGCCGAGATGGTAGTGGATGTGCCAGCCGAGATAATCTTTGCGGAATTCGGGATCGTATTCGGTCCGGCTGCTGATGATGTAATCGAGGGTTTCCAGGCCGAATTCCTTGGCTTCGCGCAGGCGGGCGCGGAGCGGTTTGTGATCGATGGCGCGACGCAATGCCCAGACAGCGTAGACAAAAGGCAATCCGGTCAGTTCGAACCAGGCGGCGCCGAGATCGAATATTTCGTGGGGCGGGGAAGTTCTGACAAAGTCGAGCGCGGGATCGCCGATGAGCAAAACAGCGTCGAGATGCGGCGACGCGCCGTAGGAATCGAGGGGAAGGAATTGCGGCTTCAGCCCTCGCTCTGCGAGCAATACCTTAAGCAGATTTACACTGGTAAGCGAAGCGGGGTCGCAAAAGATTTCTTTGATCTCTGATAAAGGTTGTTTATGCGCGAGCAAGACACTTTTGACTTCGCCCAGGGACGCCACGGCGATGCCGTCGAGAATATCATAGCAGTCGCTAAAAAGAACTTCCGTGACGCTGACCAGCCCGGCATCGAGCTCGTCGCGGCGGAGCATTTCCGCCAGTTTTGCGGGCGTGGCGAAAGTGATCTCTGTTTCCAGGCCGCGGGTTAAAGGGACGGCATTCAGATACGAGACGGAGCCGACTCGAAACGGAGCGAGGGAATCCTGCAGGTCAGTCTCGCGTTTGATCACGGATGAGCGCTGCTCTTTCTCGTGGCGGCGAACCAGTTCATCGGGCGAAGGCTGGAGCTTGGCTGATGGCTTCTCAGGTTTTTCCATGCGCAAACGGACATCAAGCGGTAGCGAGATTGTTGTCGAGCAGCTTCGAGCGTTCACCAGCGCCTTCGGATGCGGCAGGGCTGTTGGCCGACTGTGTTTTAATCGGTTCGTAAAAGGTATTGCGCTGGATCGGAACACGGCCAGCCTCGCGAATGGCCTTGATCATGGCCGCTTCGGTTTGCAACTGGGGCGAAGTGGCGCCGGCCATGTGAAAAATCTTTTCCTCCATGATTGTGCCGTGGAGATCATCGGCCCCGTAGCTGAGGGCCACCTGGGCAAGTTTTAATCCGAGACCCACCCAATAGGCAGTGATGTGGTCGAAGTTGTCCAGGTAGATGCGACTGACTGCGATGGTGCGAAGGCAGTCGAACCCGGTCGGCGCCGTCTTGACTGGAATCTCATTGTTCTCGGGTTGGTAGGCCAAGGGAACAAAGCCGGTGAATCCGTGCGTTTCGTCCTGGAGGGATCGGAGTTGGCGAAGGTGATCGACTCGATCCTGGAGTGATTCGACGTGGCCAAAAAGCATGGTGCAGGTGCTGCGACCGCCCAGTTGGTGCCAGGTGCGGTGGACGTCCAGGTATTCCTCGGCCGATTCCTTTCCTTTGGCGATGGCCGAGCGGACTTCCGGACGAAAAATCTCAGCACCGCCGCCCGTGAGCGAGTCGAGTCCGGCGGCTCGGAGTTCTTCCAAGGTTTGGCGGACAGGCTTTTTAGCGAGCCAGGCGAGGTGCAGCACTTCAATGGCGGTGAAACACTTCAACTGGAGGCGGGAATCCAGGTCCTTGAGAGCACGGAGCATGCCGGTGTAGTAGCTGAACGGAAGCGAGGGATGCAATCCTCCGACGATATGCAGCTCCGTTATGCCAAGATGCAGCGCCTCGCGGGCCATTTGGACGATTTCTTCGACGCTGTATTGGAAGCCGTCGGCATCACGTTTCTTGCGGGCGAACGCGCAAAACTGGCAGCTCAGGATGCAGTAATTGGAATAGTTAATGTAGCGGTTAATGATGTAGCTGGCGGTATTGCCGTTTTTGCGGTGTCGGACGAAGTCCGCGATGGCGCCAACGCTGTTCAAGTCTTTGCTTTCGAAAAGGCGCAACCCGTCGGCATCGGAAATCCGTTGGCCGGCGACAACCTTTTCGTAGATGTCGCGCAGTTCGCTTCGTTGGAGAGAAAAACTCATCGCAATCTGAATCCGCCACTAAACACGACCTCGGCGACCGTCACAACCAGGAAAACCATGCTGATCAAGGCGTTGAGCCGAAAAAAAGCGGTGTTAATCCAATTGAGGCTGCGACGCCTGGCCAACCAATGTTCGAGCAACAGACTACCTAAAATGATAACCAGTCCCACGAGATATGCCAATCGGAAGCGCGATAATAGCCCGAACAAAAGCAGCAAACCCCACATAAACATATGGGAGAGGAAAGCGGCTTGGAGAGCGTTCTTTGGTCCCCAGGCCACCACCAGCGAATGGAGGCCCTGGCGGCGATCAAATTCGTAGTCTTGAAGGGCGTAGATGATATCAAACCCAACGAGCCAAAAGATTACCGCGAATGCCAGAATGACTGCGGCCAAAACTTCCCATCCGTTCATGTCCGTTCCTTTCACCGCCAGCCAGGCGCCAATGGGAGCGAGGGCCAAGGCAAGCCCGAGGAAAACGTGGGTGTAGTGGGTGAACCGTTTAGTCAGGGAATAGAAGCAGACCACCGCCAGCGCGACGGGCGCGAGATAAAAGCAGAGGGAGTTCAGGAAGTAACTGGCAACAAAGAGACCGGCTCCAGAGAGCAGACAAAGGGCCCACGCGCCGGCGAGCGAAATACGGCCCGCAGGGAGATGGCGCATGGCCGTTCGCGGATTCGCCGCATCAAATTTGCGATCCACAATGCGGTTGAAGGACATGGCGCAGGTGCGTGCGCAAACCATGGCAGCGATGATCAAGCCGAAAGTGCCCCACCCGGGCCAGCCTTTTTGATCGCGCGCCGCCACGACCATGGCCGCGAGGGCAAAAGGAAGGGCGAAGACAGTGTGGGAAAATTTGACAAACTCGCCCCATTTTCGAACTTGCGAAAGCATGTAGCGTTTGTCCCCTACTCGCTTTCTTCACGCCAGCGGGGCATGAGTTTCTGGGGGATTCCGAGGTGATCGAGCACCCGCGCGACGACAGTATCGACGACCTGTTCGATAGAGGCAGGCCGAGTATAAAACGAAGGATTGGCCGGGATCAGAGTGGCCCCGGCAAGCAGCAGCAATTCGAAATTCTTCACATGGACGAGACTGATGGGCGTTTCTCGAGGGACAAGGATCAGCTTCTTGCGTTCCTTGAGCATGACGTCGGCGGCGCGCAGGAGGACGTCCTCGCCGTAGCCGTGGGCGATGCGACCGAGGGTACCCATGCTGCACGGAATGACGACCATGGCATCGCAAGCGTTTGAGCCGCTGGCGAAGGGCGCATTCATGCTTTTGATATTATGGGTCTGAACGCCGGGAGCGAGTTTGAGGCCTCCTGGCAATTCTTCGGACAGAACGGAATGGGCGTAGTTGCTGAGCACAAGATGCACCTCGTGCTCCTTCACGTTGAGATTATCGAGCAAGCGTTGCGCGTAAAGAGCCCCGCTGGCGCCGGTCATGGCCACAAGAATTCGCACGGTTGGGAGGAAGGTAGATTCAAAGGTCTAAGTTCCAAAGGTGAAAATTGGCGCAGTTCAAAGGCTGAGCCTTTGCTGCACTTCGTCTCCCACTTTGTCACAATTCCGGGCCGAAAAACGAAGAGACAAAAGTGGGAGACGAAGTGAGAGACAAGGTGGGAGACGAAGTCGAGTAGGGAAGGGGATGGGCGGGGCGGCGGAAACTGGCCCGCAGGCTGCTTCACAGGGTGAAGAACTGATTCCCGATCCCTTGATGGACAAAAGCTTGAGTGAAATGACCGCATGCGCAAAATAGCCCCCATGTTGCGCACCTGTAAGCTCATTGCCGTGGCATTGCTGCCGCTTTGGCTCGCGGGCTGTGAAACCGGGCCGCAACAACCGATGACGGCTGTTACAACCGTCAAGGTACCGGACTCGCTGACAGTCGCGCCCGCGGCGCCGATCGTTGCGCCGCCGCCGTTGCCGCCGATAAGCGCACAGGCGAGTGTTGCTCCCACTACTACTCTAGTCCAGGCGTGGCCGACGAATTGGGTCAACGTCTGGATTCCGCTCGAGACATGGGGGCTCTACAACGGCATGTCCAAAATCACCCAACGCGGAACCGATCAAACGGCTGCTTTTGACTTGCAGACGAGTAATGCGGTGATGTCGGTGAAGATGGGGAGCAGGCTGGCCCGATGCAACGGGCTGGAGTGCTGGCTGGCGTATTCCCCGCAAATGATCAAGGGATCGCCTTACATCCATTCGCTGGACGCACAGAAGAATCTTCAACCGCTGGTCGCGCCGGCTGCCTATCAATTCAAGACAGGCCGAACCATCGTGATCGATCCAGGGCACGGCGGAAAGGACAGTGGGGCAAAGAACATCGGCTCGGCCAATTGCGAGAAGGAGTATACGCTGGATTGGGCATTGAAGCTGCGGCGGTTGCTGGCAACGAACGGATGGCGGGTGGTGCTGACCCGGACGAATGACGTGGACCTCTCGCTGAGCGATCGAGTGGCCGTGGCGGACCGGGCGAAGGCCGATCTGTTCGTCAGTTTGCATTTCAATTCGGGGCTCCCGAACCGCGAGCTGGCCGGCTTGGAAACCTATTGTCTGACACCCACCGGAATGCCCTCAAGCCTGGTGCGCACTTACGAAGACGATCCGAAACAGCGCTTCCCGAACAACGCCTTTGACGAACAGAATTATCAGATCGCCTACCGGCTCCATCGCGAGTTGGTGCAGTCGCTTGGTCTTATGGACCGGGGAATTCGGCGGGCGCGATTCATGAGTGTGCTGCGTGGCCAGAGCCGTCCAGCCGTGCTGATCGAAGGCGGATATTTGTCCAATCCGGTGGAAGCGACAAAGATTGGCACAGGAAGCTATCGCCAGTCCCTGGCCGAAGCAGTGGCGCGGGCGCTGGAATGATTCGCATTTTCGATTGCCGATTGCCGATTGTCGATTTACGCCCGGAAAACAAAGGTTTGGTTAGAGCCCCGTCACCTCGGCTGCTACTGTGAATCCATGCCGACGGCCAAACATATCATTGTAACGGGAGGCGCCGGGTTCATTGGATCGCACCTGGTTGAGCGGCTATTGCGAGACGGCAAATCGGTCGTTGTGATTGATGATCTCTCGACAGGAGCGCTGAAAAACCTCGCTGGGGTGAAAGGATCAAAGGACCTGAGGATCATCAAGTCGACCATCAGCGGCTGCGCCGAGCTTGGTAAGGTCGTCGACAGGGCGGAGTCGATTTATCACCTGGCGGCGGCGGTCGGGGTCGAGTTGGTGATTAAAGAGCCCGTGCGGACGCTGCAAACGAATTTGCACGAGACGGAAGCTATTCTCGAAGCGGCGAGCCGATCGAAAGTGCCGATATTGTTGACCTCTTCATCCGAGGTCTATGGGCGAAGCCAGAAGGAGTCATTCTCAGAAGAGGATGATCTGATCATTGGACCACCGACGCATCCGCGCTGGGGGTATGCCTGTTCGAAGCTGATGGATGAATTCCTCGCCATGGCTTACGCGAAGGAGCGCGGCTTGCCGATCATAATCGCGCGACTTTTCAATACGGTCGGACCGCGACAGACGGGTCGCTATGGCATGGTGTTGCCCCGCTTTATCGAGGCGGCTAGAACGGGAAAGCCTGTGCAAGTCTTCGGCGATGGCCGGCAGACACGCTGTTTTTGTTATGTGACGGATGCCGTGGAAGCGCTGGTGCGATTGCAGAATTGTTCGGACGCCGTGGGGCAGATATTCAATGTGGGCGGGACGGAAGAGATCAGCATGTTTGCTTTGGCAGAGACCGTTATCCGCGGCCTGGGCTCAAAATCGAAGATCGAAGCGGTGCCCTACGAAAAGATCTACGGCCCGGATTTTGAAGATATGCAACGAAGGAAGCCGGATGTTCGAAAATTGAAGCAGCTAATCGGCAGCGTGTGCGCAACGACGTTGGCAAAAATTGTTCAGCTCGCAACGAGCGACAAATTTCATCGCGTTTAGGGTATCCACCCCATAGATCGGGTCCTCACAAATCAGGTAGCAATGCGCCTTCGTTTCTGCGACTGGAAATATCGATCGGCAATCGAACGGCCCTGAAACGTGTTGAGGATTGTGTAGCCGTCCTCCGAAATGCCAGGGAAATGAATAAGGTGGCGGAAAGGACTAGGACATCTTTTCCGGTGATCTAATTGGACTTAACGACAAGATATTCTGAAACCATGAAAAGGAATTCATTCATATTACTAGTCGGTACCTCCCTTGTAGGTTTAATCGTTTGGAAATTTATTCCGCCCACTGCTAAGCCCGACGCCGAGCCCAAGCTCTCGCAGGGCCAACCTCGATTAGTAGTCAGACCCAATCACGACATCGGCACTCCTCAAGATCCGGCTCGACGGATCTCGTTTTGGAAAGGAATCGATGACGCACCTTCGTGGACGGTGCCGTACGGTGCAGAGTTCTGGCGTTATGCGACGGAGGCACAGGCAGCAGCCCCAAGCGGCGCAGCAGTCGGCGGTCCTCGAAGTGAAAATCTGAATATTGGAGACATCATTGCGCGTGTGTCGCACGCCATTTCAGAGGAGTCGCCAGCAGAGTCCGGCATGGCTAGCGGACGGGACTTCCATGTTAAATTTGACGCTGAGGGCTTTCAAATCTCAGTCCTCAGTTCCCCGACGAGGCCCAGGCAGAGCGAGGCAAGCTTCAGGACGCTTTCGATCTTGTCTGGGGAGGACCTACTGTACGCCCGCGGGTCGCGGGCACTGGAGTGGTCCGTTCTTGGGAACACCGCTCAGGCAGCGTTGGATAATCGTGCCTCCCTCATTGAGCACTACGAAACCACGGACAAAGGCGTCGAGGTCACCTGGGTGCTAAAAGAAAAGCCGGTCAGCGCAGGCGATCTAAAAATTAAAGGCTACTTCAGTGGCTTAAGATTCAGGAATGAGTCATCCTCCGGGTACCTGTTCAGTGAAGGAGGTGACAGTGCTGCAGTCCAAGTAAGCCACGCGACTTTGGTTGACAGCAGTGGGACAAGATCGCCTGTCGCAGTTGTCCCCTCAGACGACGTGTTTGAAGTTACAGTGCCAGAAAAACTTCTTCTAACGTCGACGTTTCCTATCGCGATTGATCCAACTGTCGGTCCCGAATTCGGCGTGGATGCTTGCATGTCCACAAATGCGCAAAAGGCGCCGGCCATTGCATGGAATAATACCAACTATTTGGTCGTTTGGGCCGACGGAAGATACTCGACTAATCAAGAGCAGCCTTTCGACATTTACGGCGCTCGCGTGAGTCCTTCGGGCGTCCTGCTAGATCCTGCAGGTCTAGCGATATCGACAGCTCTTCACGGTCAATTGCAGCCCCATGCCGCGAGCAACGGAAAAGACTACATGGTCGTCTGGTCTGACTCGCGAAGTGGACCCGAATCGAGCTTGAGGGCAGATATCTATGTTTCTCGTGTTGGATGGGATGGCTCAGTGCTTGATACCGGCGGTGTCGTTGTTTGCTCCGTCGACTGGGATCAATCCGAGCCTGATATAGCGTCCAACGGGACGAATTATCTCGTGGTCTGGATGGACACAAGAACTTCGCATGCTGTCGCAGGTGGAGAGGTTTATGGCGCTCGGATTTCGGCTTCTGGCACTGTACTCGAGACGAATGGGTTTCGGATTGGGGGGAATCCCAACAACCTACTGGCCTTTTTTCCGCATGTAGCCTCTGACGGCAGCGATTACCTTGTGGTTTGGCACGATACCGACGACGATTTCGTCACGGGTAGCTTTGGAACTCGCGTAACCAGCGCCGGCGTCGTTCTCGATGGCCAAGGATTCACGATCGCGACCAACTCATTCACTCCCGCGTTGGCCTATGCCAGAGCGGCTACTAATTATCTAGTCGTTTACGGTCGAGGAACCGGCCCAGTGATTTATGGTAACCGCGTAACAACGAAATCCGGTGTTTCCCTGCTCGACGGCACAGGCATTCCGATTAGCACGAACCAGCCAAGTTGGTCGGTAGGAAGCAATGGGACGAATTACCTTACAGTCTGGAGCGGGGAACACGACCAAGGCATATTTGGCCTGCGCATTCGCGCAACGGATGGAGCCCTGTTGGACACGAACGCTGTTACATTAAGTTCCTTGGAAAACGAAGTCTTTGAACTATTTGTCGCGGGCGGGAATGGGGAGTTTCTTGTCGCGTGGAGTGATCAGCCGCCCGCGGACAGCTACACAAATCAAGTGGATATATATGCCATGCGCGTGTCAGATGCAGGCGCGCCGCTGACGTACATTCCGGTTTCGACCGCAGGTCCAAACTCCAACAGCGAGACTCGACCTGCCATTGCCGGCGCAGGCACTTCGTTTTTGCTTGTTTGGGCCAACCAGGGGGATATTCTTGGCACCAGGCTCGGCACCCAGGGCGAGGTCCGTGATCCGTGCGGAATCCAAATTGCTGTCTCATCAGTCTCCGAAGACCGTCCATCTGCGGCGTGGAACGGAAGCGATTTTCTCGTAACCTGGCTAAAAGGCAGAAGCATCCTTGGCACGCGAGTAAACACAAGCGGGAGCGTAGTTGATGTTCCAGCCATCGCTATTTCAACCAATACAACCACCAGTAAGAACTGGACGGCAGCTTCTGG
>Ga0137394_10004579_pt1 | contig 10508 bp, 8 predicted proteins | sample czobulk116metaG_FD_108278 | JGI IMG/M metagenome (GOLD analysis project Ga0137394, IMG submission 108278) | Vadose zone soil microbial communities from Angelo Coast Range Reserve, California, USA - czobulk1.16 metaG | ecosystem: Environmental > Terrestrial > Soil > Vadose zone | place: USA... | reverse complement strand
TCTTTCCGGCCCGCCACCGCCGCGTGACGATCGATCCGGCCACGCTCGCGCTCGGTCGCTATCGCACCGTCACGGTCTCCGAGGAGCGTCTCAACGGCTATCGCCGCCTCTACCACGCGACCGTGCTGCGCCGCCTCCGCGGCAGCCGGGACAAGCGCCCGATCTTCGCGTTCTGGCGCGAGATGCTCGGACGGCGCGGCTTCTGGACGAGCTGGTGCTGGTCGTGGCCGGGGGCCTATCACTGGTATCGACGACGGATGCTGGCCCGCGTCGGCGACGATCCGGCGCTCGACGCGCTCCTCGAGGAAGAGAAGCCCGACGTCATCGTGCACCCCACGGTGCTGGAAGGGCTGTTCGTGTCCGATCTCATTCGCTGGGGCCGGGCCCACGGCGTACCGACCGTCTATCTCATGAACTCGTGGGACAACCCGGCCGTGAAGGCGGTGGCCGTCGGCGCGCCCGATCGGCTCGTGGTGTGGGGCGAGCACTCGAAGCAGGTGGCCCACGAGCGGCTCGGCGTCCCGCTCGAGCATCTGCTCGCGTTCGGGGCCGCTCAGTTCGACGTGTATCGGCGACCGCCCCGCGAGGCGCCGGAGGCGTACCGCGCGCGGCTCGGCGTTCCGGCGGGGCGCCGGCTTCTCCTGTACGCCGGCTCGAGCAAGGGGCTCGACGAGACCGCGCACCTGCGCGCGCTCGAGGCGGCGATCGAGCGGGGGGAACTGCGGGGCTGCTCGGTGCTCTACCGCCCGCACCCGTGGCGCGCGACCACCGAGGGCGAGGCGGACTTCTTCTCGCTGACCTGGCGGCACGTGACGATGGCGCCCGACATGGCCGAGTACTACCGCCGCCACCGCGAGCGCGCCGGAATCATCCACCTGGCCGACTACGAGGACACGCACGTGACGCTGGCGGCCGTCGACGCGGTGATCTCGCCGCTGTCGACGATCCTGCTCGAGGCCGGCCTTCACGGCAAGCCGATCCTCGCCTACCTGCCGGACGAGGACGTCGCGCAGAACATTGCCCTGTTCAGCATGGCCCGCACGGTGCATTTCCGCGACTTCTTCGAGCGCGTCGACTGCCTGCAGTGTCTGAGTCCCGAGGACCTGGTCGACGGCTGCCGCCAGCTCCTCGAGGCGGCGGAGCGCCCGGAGACCGCGGATCGCCTCCGCCGGCAGTGCGAGTTCTTCGTCGCGCCGAGCGAGCGGTCGTACGCCGCGCGGCTGGACGAGCTGATCCGGAGCCTCGGCTCGGCAGCGTGGTCCGGCGCGAAACGGGGGAAATGACATGGGTCCGCTCGCCATCGCCCGAAGACTGTACCGGCGGTTGCGGCCGGCGCGGGATCACTGGACGCACTTCCTGTCGATCCTCGACCGGCGCACGCTGGAGCACGACGCCACCCTGGACGCCAGCGCCAAGCGGGCGCTCTTCAAGCGGAACGTCGATCTGGTGGAGCTCGAGCCGCACGCCTACTGCAACCGGACGTGTTCCTTCTGTCCCAACGCGACCATCGATCGCCTCACGGTCAAGACGCACCTGGACCACGGCCTCTACGCGTCGGTCCTCGACGACCTGGCGTCGATCGGCTACGACCAGGTCCTGCGCTTCGCCCGCTACTCGGAGCCGATGGCCCACGAGCACATCTACGAGATGATCGCGCTGGCGCGGCGGCGGCTGCCTCGCGCCACCATCGACATCGTGACCAACGGCGACTTCCTCAACCCGCAAGCCCTGGCGCGCCTGCGCGAGGCCGGCCTGTCGATTCTCCGGGTGAGCGTCTACATGCGGCGGGGAGTCCGCTGGAGCGTGGAGGCGGCGCGGGACGAGATCGCGCGGCTCGGCCGGCGCATCCAGCTGACGCCCACCTGGGATCCGTCGACCGCGACGACGGTCGGGGCGAGCTTCGCGGGCGCCGGCCTGCCGATCGTGGCCTTCTCGCACAACTTCGACGAGACCGGCTACGACCGCGGTCAGCTTCTCGAGCAGCTGACCGACCGCGACTGGGTTCGGCGCTCGCCGTGCTTCCTGGTCTTCTCGAACTTCACCGTCGACTTCAACGGCACCGTGATGCCCTGCTGCAATCTCCGGAGCGATCACCCCAAGCACGCGGCCTTCGCGGTCGGCGATCTGGCGCAACGGCAGAGCATCTTCGACGTGTACGCGGGCCGAGAGTTCACGGCGTGGCGGCGGAGCCTGGTGACCGTCGGCGAAAAGGCGGACCCCTGCCGGACCTGCCAGCAGAAGGCGCTGGAGGGCCCGGCCCTCGAGCGGCTGGGCCGCGCCGTCGACGCGAAGCTCGCCGCGATCGGCGTGGACGTCTCGTGACGCGCCCGGTGATCACCTATTCCGGCCCCGTCGAGGCGGTCGAGGTCGTCCGCGAAGTCGCCGGGGCGCGCTTCGACATCCAGATGGTGCCGCCCGAGACCGACGCGGTGGCGTCGGGGCTCAAGAGCGCCAGCGCGTTTCTCGACGCCTCGATGAAGGTGCGCCTGACCGAGGCGATGATCGCCGCCGCGCCCGACCTCCGCCTGGTGGTGACGGCGACGACCGGCGCCGATCACATCGACGCCGCCGCGCTCGAGCGCCGGGGGATTCCGCTCCTGACGCTCAAGGGACAGCGCGAGGTGCTGAGCGACCTCACGCCGGCCGCCGAGCACTCGTGGCTGCTCCTCATGGCTTGCGCCCGGCGGCTGCCCAGCGCTCACGCCCACGTTCTGGGCGGCGGCTGGAACCGCACGGACTTCCCCGGGATGATGCTGAAGGGAAAGAGCCTCGGGATCGTCGGCTGCGGCCGGCTCGGGCGCTGGATGGCGCGCTACGGCGCCGCCTTCGGCATGCGCTGCCGCGGCTACGACCCGTACCTCGAGACGTGGCCGGCGGGGATCGAGCGGGTCGCGCTGGCCGAGCTCCTGGCGACCTCCGACTTCGTCACCCTCCACGTCCACCTCACGCCGGACAACCCGGGCCTGCTCGGGCGCGCGGAGCTCGCGCAGATGAAGCGCGGCTCTGTCTTCGTCAACACGTCGCGCGGCGAGCTGATCGACGAGGCCGCCCTGCTGGACGGCCTGCAGAGCGGCCGGATCGGCGCGGCGGGGCTCGACGTGCTCACGGGCGAGCCCGACGTGGCCGAGCACCCGCTGCGCCGATATGCGCTCGCCCATGACAACCTCGTCATCACCCCGCACATCGCCGGCTACAGCCCCGATGCGGTCCGCGTGGTCGTTCGCTTCTCCGCCGGACGCATCGTGGACTTCTTCGGCGCCGCGCGATGAGCGAGCGCGTCGCGCAGCTGGCGCAGGCGCTCGGCGCCGAGGGTGTGCGGGCCCTGTTCGGCATTCCCGGCAGCGGGCTCTCCCTCGAGCTGATCACGGCCCTGGAGCGGCTGGGCGTGCCGTTCTACGCGACCGCGCACGAGGGCTCGGGCGCGATCATGGCGGGCGCGTTCGCGCGCCGGAGCGGCACGCTCGGCTGCGCGATCTCCATCAAGGGCCCGGGGTTCGCCAACATGCTGGGGGGGCTCCTCGTCGACCACTACGAAGAGCTTCCGGTGCTCAGCGTGGCGGAGGCGTTCGGCCCGGCGGTGGCGGCCTCGCGGATGCACAAGCGCCTGGACCACGAGACCGCCGGCCGCGCCTTCACGAAGGCGTACGCGACGCTCGGCGATCCGCGCCGCACGGTGGCGACCCTCGCCGGGATCGCGAGGGCCGAGATACCGGGCCCCGTCCACCTCGACCTGTTCGAGGAGGATGCCGGCGCGCTCCACGAGCGGATCACACCCGATCCGCCGGCCCCGGGCGCGTGGTCCGAGCTTCGGGCACGGCTGGCGCGCTCCGAGCGTCCGGCCGTCATTGCCGGCGCGCTCGCCGCGCGCCGGGTGTGGGGATCGCGCCTGGCCGAGCTCAGCGTTCCGGTCTTCACGACGCTCGCCGCCAAGGGGGTCCTCGACGAGACGACGCCGTTCGCAGCGGGCGTCTTCACCGGCGACGGGCGGGAGCTTTCGCCGGAGGCGAAGATTCTCCCCGAGGCCGATCTGGTCGTGGGCCTCGGGCTCCGAAATGGAGAGGTCCTCAGCGCGAAGCCGTTTCCGCGCGACCTCGCGATCGTGGATGTGGTCGGCGGCCGCTCCGCCGGAGGCTTTGCGCCCGCGCTGGTCTCGCGCGCGGCCGGCGACGAGTCGTTCGCCGACGTGCTCGACGCGCTGCGCGGGAAGGAATGGGGACGCGAGCGCGTGGCCGAGGCGACCGCCGGCGTTCGTCGCCACCTCGCGGGGGACGAGTGGCTGCCCGGAGTCCTGTACCGGCACCTCGAGCGGGAGCTGCCGGCGATCGGCTGCCTGGTCGTCGACACCGGCTACTTCTGCACGGTGGCGGAGCACGCGTGGCGGGCGCGATCGGCGGCGGCGTTTCTCTGCAGCGCCAACGGCCGCTCCATGGGCACCGCGCTGCCGAGCGCGATCGCCGCGGCGCTCGCCGACCGCACGGCCCCGACCGTGTGCGTCATGGGAGACGGCGGCGCGATGCACGTCGCCGATCTCAGGCTCGCCGTCGCCGAAGCGCTTCCCGTTCTCTTTCTGCTGCTCTCGGACGGACGATACGGCAGTGTCGCGCACGCCACCGCGGTCGTCGACGCGAGCCGCCGGGCGACGACCATCGCGCGCCCCTCGTGGTTCAGAGCGGTCGAGGCCCTCGATTGCCCGGCCGAGCAGGTGAAGGACGAGGCCGCCTTCGTCACCGCGCTGCGCCGCTGGGACTGGCCAACGGGCCCGCTGTTCCTCGAGGCGCCCTTCGATCCCGAGCGCTACGCGACGATGCTGAGGGGAGTTCGCTGAGGCGATGCGCGTCTGCACTCCGCATTGCGGACTCGACCCGGAGGCGCGGCTCGGCGGCGAGGTGTACGAGCGCGAGGTGCTGCGCGCCCTGGCCGATCGCGGGATGGCCCTCGACATCCTGCTCGCCCGGCACAAGCGGGTGCCGGAGGGCGTCCGGAACTGGACCGTGCATCGCCTGCCGATCGGCCGCGGCCTCCGGTGGCCGGTGGCGGCGCTGCTGCTGCCGCCCTTCATCAAGCGGGTCTACGACGCCAGGCGATTCGACGTTCTCCGCGCCCACTCCCTGCGCTACATCGGACCGGCGGCGCTCCGCGCCCGCCGCCTCTACCGGCTGGACGTTCCCATCATCGCGCACCACCATCACCTCGACGACGGGCGCCTGAATTCGCTGATCGAGGGACGGGTGATGCGGCAGGTCGAGCGCGTGGTGGTCGGGAGCGAGTTCGCGAAGCGTCAGGCCTCCGAGGTCCTCGGCGTCCCGGCCGAGCAGTTGAGCGTCGCGTACTACGGCGTGGAGAGCCGGTTCCAGCCCGGGCCCAAGCCCGAGGCGCTGGTGCGGCGGCTCGGGCTCGAGGGTCAGCTCGTCGCCCTCTTCGTGGGGGCGCTCGAGGCCCGGAAGAACCTCAGCTTCCTTCTGGACGTCTGGGCGGAGGTCGTCCGGGAGCGGTCCGATGTCCGGCTCGTCGTCGCGGGCTCCGGGCCGCATCTGGCGCGGCTCCAGCGTCAGGCCCGGCGGCTCGGGCTCGAGCGGCACGTCCTCTTCACCGGCCCTCTCCCGGAGTCCGAGAAGGTTGCCTACTATCGCGCCGCCGACCTGCTGGTGTTCCCCTCGCTCATGGAAGGATTCGGGCTGGTGGTGGTCGAGGCGATGTCGTGCGGGCTCCCAGCGATCATCTCCAACCGGGGCTCGCTGCCCGAGCTCCTGGGCGACGGTGAGGGCGGCTTCGTCTGCGACCCGGCCGACCGGGGCGCGTTCGTCCGGAGCGTGCTGCGGCTGGCGTCGGAGCCCGATCTGCGGCGCAAGTTCGGGACCGCGAATCGAGAGCGGGTCGACCGGATGTTCCGCTGGGACCTCTGCGCCGCCGCCACGGCGCGCGTCTACGAGGAAGTCCTCGACCAGTGGCGGGCGCGCGCGGCGGGCCGCCCGAGCGGCGCATGAGCGCGCACTGGCCGCGTCCGCTCGTCGCCGCGCTCGACCTCCTGAACCGCCGCGGCGCGGCCGTCGCCGTCCGGCTCACGCGCTACACCGGCAAGAGCGCGCACGCCGTGCATCCCAAGCATCTGAGCGACGCGCCGTGGCACCACTGGTACGTCGAGCACCTGAAGCCGAACGACCTCGTCCTCGACCTGGGATGCGGGAACGGCGCCCACGCGCTGGTCGCCGCCCGGGGTGTTCGCAGAGTGGTGGGCGCGGACTACGACCGGGTCGCCCTCGGGGTGGCCGCCGACTCGTCGCGCCGCGCCTCCCGCGGCAACCTTCGCCTGTTCGCCGTCGATCTCACCGGGCGCCTCCCCTTCCGTGATTCGAGCTTCGACGCCGTGCTTTTCCTCGACGTGATCGAGCATCTCGAGCCGCGGCGCCGCGTCCTCGGTGAGATCGCCCGGGTGCTCAGGCCCGACGGCCGACTCCTGATCTCGGCGCCGAACCGGGAAACGTCGTGGCGCCGGCGGCTCCGCGAGGCCGGCCTGTTCGCGTTTTCCGATCCCGATCACAAGATCGAATACAGCGAGGCGGAGTTCCTGGCCGAGCTGAAGGCGGGCGGATTCGCTCCCGACGGAACGGTGACGCCCGTCGTCTACGACACCGCGTGGGCCGGCGTCATCGACGTCGTGGGCGGCCTGTCCCTGCCCGCATACCGCCGGCTCTCCGCCTGGAAGCGGCAGGCCGCGCTGCGACGACCCACGGAGAGCATCGGCTTTCGGGTCGTCGCGCGGCGATGCTCGTGACATGGCCCGTATGATTCTCGGTCTCTTGCCCGAGATCCGCGGCGGGCTCGGCGCGCTCGCCCAGGCCGGCCAGCATTCCCGGTTCGTCGACGGCTACCTGAAGCCCTACACGCGAGCCTTCGACGAGATCCGCTACTTCAGCTATCGCGTCGAATCGCTCGCGGATTACACCGACGACGCCGAGGTGCGCGCCTCGGTGCGGCTCCTGGCCGGCGCCCGATGGCATCCCTGGGCATATGCCTTCGCCATGCCGCTCCGGTATGGGCAAGAGCTCCGGGGCTGCTCCGTGCTTCGGGTGTTCCAGATGACGGGCGTCATCCCGGCGCTCGCCGCGAAGTGGCGCTTCGGCGTTCCGTTCGTTACGACGTACGGCTTTCCGTCACGCACGCTGCGGCGCTCGTGGGTGAGCGGCAGCCTCCGGGCGCGCGTGGAAGCGCAGGGCCTCCGATATGCCGACGCGGTGATCGTTCCCACGCCCGAGCTCAGGACCGACATCGAGCGGCGCGTCGGCAATCCGGCCGGGATCCATCTCATCCCCAACGGCGTCGACACCGCCCGCTTTGCGCCCGGTGTCCGGACCCGGCCGGGCGGTACCCGCGTCCTCTACGTCGGCCGCCTGTCGCCCGAGAAGAATCTCGAGACACTCGTGGCGGCCGCGGCAAAGCTCGCGCCGCGGCTCGAGGCGCGCCTCACCTTCGTGGGCGACGGCCCCCTCCGCGAGCGGCTGCGCGCGGCGGCCACGGAGCTCGGCGTCCGTCTCGAGCTCGTGTCGAGCGTGGACCACCGCGAGCTCCCGCGCATCTACGGGGGCGCCGATGTGTTCGTGCTGCCCTCCCTCACCGAGGGTCACTCCAAGGTGCTGATCGAGGCGATGAGCTGTGGTCTGCCGTGCGTCGCCTCGGACATCGTCGCCAACCGCTCGGTCCTCGCCGACGGCGACGCCGGACTGCTCTTCGACCCGCACGACGCCGGAGCCCTGGCCGCCCGGCTCGAGCAGGCCTTCGGCCAGCGCCGTCTGGCCGACGAGCTCGGCCACCGCGCGCGGCAGCGGGTCCTCGCGCACTACGATCTCGCGATCCTGGTCGCCCGCGAGATCGAGCTCCTTCGCCGCGTCGCCGGCGCGAGGGCGCCAGCGACCGGCGCGAGCTGAGCCGTGCTCGCCTATTACGCGCGGTCGGCGACGCGGGAGTTCTGGGCCGAGCACTGGGGCGTCCAGTCGCCGGCGGCGCTCGCCCGCTCGGCCGAGCGCTCGCCGCTCACCACGCTCATTCTGAAGAGCATGCCGTCGAGCGGCGCACGCGTGCTGGAAGCCGGGTGCGGCATCGGGCAATACGTCGTCCTGCTCCGCGATCGCGGTTATCGCGCGGTCGGCGTGGACTGGGGCGTCGATCCGCTCCGTGCGGGGCGCGCCTGGACTCCCGCCGCCCCGCTGTCGGCCATGGACCTGCGTGAGCTCGGGTTTCGCGCGTCCGCCTTCGACGCGTACCTCTCGCTGGGCGTGGTCGAGCACGATCCGGACGGGCCGGGCGCCATCTTGCGTGAGGCTCATCGCGTCCTGCGGCCGGGCGGAACGTTGATCCTCTCCGTGCCGTACGTCAATGCGGCGAGACGGCTCGGCGCGCGCTGGATCCAGCGACGGAACCAGCAGCTCCGCGAGGCGGGCGGACAGTTCTACCAGTTCGTGCTCACCCGGACGGAGGCGCGCGCCTTCATCGAGGAAAACGGCTTTCGCGTGCTACGCGCGACGCCCTACGACCCGGCCCGGCTGCCGGCGGCCTGGCTCCGGCGTCTGGCCCGGATGGTCCGCCGCCGCGCGATCACCGCAACGCCCGCGCCGCCGGCGGCGGCCCAACCCACGGAGCGTTCGGCCGCCGGCCGTGCCCTGCGGCGCATCCTCTATACACGCCCGGGGCTCGCGGCCTTCGGCCACATGATCCTGTTCGCGGCGGAAAAGCGATGAGCCGGCAGGGGAGCGGGGCGGTGCCCGCGGTCTCCGTCGTCATGGCGGTCTACAACGCCGAGCCGTGGCTGGTCGAGGCCGTCGACAGCGTCCTCGGGCAGACGTTCGCCGACTTCGAGCTCGTCGTGGTCGACGACGGCTCGGTCGACGCGACGCCCGAGATTCTGCGAAAGCTTCACGATCCGCGGCTTCGCGTGATCACCCAGCGCCGGTCGGGCCAGACGCCGGCGTTGAACCACGGGCTCCGCGTGGCGCGGGGCGCGCTGATCGCGCGGATGGACGGCGACGACGTCGCCCTCCCCGAGCGATTCGCCCGCCAGGTGGCCTTCCTGAGGGCCCACCCCGAGGTCGGGCTCCTGGGAACGGCGTCCCGCGAGATCTCGGCGAGCGGCGAGGTTCTCCGGACCATCACGCCGCCGAGCGACGATCGCGCCCTCCGTCGCGTCCTGATCCGGACGAACCCCTTCACGCACTCGTCGATGATGTTCAGACGGACCGTGCTCGACGCGGGCGGGTGGTACGACGAGCGGTTCGTCGTCGCCCAGGACTACGACCTCTGGCTCCGCATGAGTCGGCTCACGCGGCTGGCAAACCTCGACGAGCCTCTCGTGCTCCGGCGGCTCGCGCCGGGACAGCTCTCGAGCGCCCGCGACACCACGCGGATCCACGACGAGGTGACGGCGAAGCTGAAGGCGCTCCGGAGCGGCGCCTATCCGCCCTGGTGCGCCATTTTTCTTGCCAAACCCGCCTGCGCGCTGGCGCTGCCGCCCACGCTCCGACGGGCGCTCCGCCGAGTTATCGAGCGGTTCGGGAGTGGTGTAGGATACGGCTCATGCGCGTTCTGATCACTGGAATCACCGGTTTCGTGGGCAGCCATCTCACCGAGTTCGCGCTCGAGCGGGGGGCCGACGTGATCGGGGCGCTTCGCTGGCGGAGCAAGACCGAGCACATCGAGCACCTGCGCGAGCGGGTCAGCCTGGTCGAGTGCGACCTGCGCGATGTGCTCTCCGTGCGCGGGCTCCTCGAGCAGGCGCGGCCCGACTACATCATTCACCTGGCGGCGCAGAGCTTCGTGGCGGCCTCCTGGAACACGCCGTCAGAGACCCTGTGGACCAACGCCATCTGCCAGATGAACCTCTTCGAGGCGATGCGACAGCTCGGCTCGTCGGCGCGCTTCCTGGTGATCGGCTCGAGCGAGGAATACGGGCTCGTCCATCCCGACGAGCTGCCGATCCGGGAGACGAACCCGCTGCGCCCGCTCTCGCCGTACGCGGTGAGCAAGGTGACGCAGGATCTGATGGGTTGGCAGTACTTCAAGAGCTACGGGATGCACATCGTGCGGGCGCGCGCGTTTAACCACACCGGGCCCCGTCGAGGAGAAACTTTCGCCACCTCCAACTTCGCGAAGCAGATCGCCGAGATGGAGGCGGGGCTGCGCGAGCCGGTCGTGCACGTCGGCGACCTCAAGCCGACGCGCGACTTCTCCGACGTCCGCGACATCGTGGGCGGCTACTGGGTCCTGCTCGAGCGGGGCACGCCGGGCGAGGTGTACAACCTCTGCTCCGGCGTCGAGTGGTCGATCGAGCGCATGCTGAACTTCCTGATCGGGCGGTCGACGCTCTCACACATCGAGGTTCGCCAGGACGCGGCGCGGCTCAGGCCGTCCGACGTCCCGGTGCTGCGCGGCTGTCGGGAGAAGATCGAGCGGGCGCTGGGGTGGCATGGCGTGATCCCGCTCGAACAGACGCTCTCCGACCTCCTCGAATATTGGCGACG
>Ga0137394_10004578_pt1 | contig 10510 bp, 8 predicted proteins | sample czobulk116metaG_FD_108278 | JGI IMG/M metagenome (GOLD analysis project Ga0137394, IMG submission 108278) | Vadose zone soil microbial communities from Angelo Coast Range Reserve, California, USA - czobulk1.16 metaG | ecosystem: Environmental > Terrestrial > Soil > Vadose zone | place: USA... | reverse complement strand
TGGGCGAGGACTTGCCTCCGTTGTGATTCGATGCGTCGATCATCGTTGACAATCCCTGCGTCTGCGACGTGCGCAGTGTGTTGATCACCGCACCGACGTTCAGAACGGATACTGACGTTGCCCGGTGTGTGAGTTAATCCAGATCACGTCGCTGAAGTCGTCCAAACTGCGCGGGCCCGTTCGGCCCCAGCCGCTGTCACGCACGCCGCCCATAGGCGCGTGAATCTCGTCGTTGACGGTGGGGGAATTGACGTTCACGATGCCCGCGAGAACTTTGGGCGCCATCTCGAACGCCTTGTACGTGTTCCCGGCGAGAATCGACGAGGTAAGGCCGTACATGGTGCGGTTGGCGGCGTCGACCGCTTCCTCAGGTGTCCCCACGGCTTCGACGACGACAACCGGTCCGAATGTTTCCTCATTGGCAATGGCCGCATCGAGCGGCACATCCGTCAGAATGGTCGGGTAGTAAATCTGCCCGTCGTACTTCGCGCCTGCGTGAACTTTGGCGCCTCGAGCGACGGCCTCCTTGACGCGTTCATCGATGAGCTTCACCGCGGCGGACGTGATGACGGGGCCGATGATCGTTTTCGGGTCCAGGGGATCGCCGGCCGTCAGCGTGTTCGTCCGCGCCACGAACTTCTTGAGGAATTCGTCGTAGATCTTCCGCTGAATAATGATCCGGCGCGTATTCAGACAGATCTGACCTTGATGAAAGAATGATCCAAACGTCGCGGTGCGGACGGCGTAATCCATGTCCACGTCGTCAAGGATGATCATTGGGTTGAACCCGCCAAGTTCCAGGACGGTGCGCTTGAGCGTGCGCCCGGCACGTTCGGCGAGCATCCGCGCCGTCTTCACGCCGCCAATCAGATTGATGACGCGGACTTCGGGGCGCTCGAAAAACTCGTCTGCGATCGCACCGGCGGCTCCGGGGGCGTGGGTCAGAACGTTAATCACTCCTGCAGGAAACCCAGCCTCTTCCGCGACCTCGGCGACCATGATGCCCGCCGATACCGGCGCGAACTCTGACGGCTTGACGACCACCGTGTTCCCCGCAGCCACGGGTGAAATGACCGCGCGCCAGGACAGGACGTTCGCGCCATTCCATGGCGTGAAACTGGCGACGACACCCAAGGGGCGGCGCACACCGATCGAATGTGTGCCCGGCAGATTCGTTTCCAGCACCTCCCCCTTTGGCAGGAACACCCAGCCCGCAACCTGCTGAAGGGTCGCAGCCACCAAGTCCATCTGAAATGTCGCGAACGAGATCGTCGACCCGGTTTCTCGCGCGAGCCCTTCGGCGATCTCGCTTCGACGCCGCCTAACGATCTCAGCCGCCTTCAGGAACAGGCGAGCTTTCTCGGCCGGTGGTGTTTCCGACCATTTCGCGAACGCCTTTGCTGCAGCGTCCACGGCGATACGGGCGTCGGCGCGAGACCCTGCGGCAACGCAGGCAAAGATCCTTCCGCTGTACGGCTCGTGGACCTCGAAGACGGCGTTGTCCTGGGCGCTTCGCCACTCGTTGTCCACGAAATATTTGTACGTTCGACCTTCGCTTGTTGACATGAGATCACTCCTTCGAGTGGGGCTCGACGAATTCAAACACCACACCCTCGACGCCTCGAACAATCAGGTTTGTGCCGGCTGGCGTCGGATTTGGCCCCTGAAGCGTCGTTGCGCCCGTCGAGCGCAAATGTGCGGCGTACTCGGCAAGCGAATCGCCGATGAACGTCGCGCGGAGGTTTCTGAGCGCGCCAATATAGTCTTCTGGCCCGGCGATGATGGTCAGGCCACCGAGAATCGCGATTTCAATCCCCTGTTCGGGGAACTCGAACCGTTCTCTGACCGTCTCACGCGTGACCGCCTCGTATCGCTCGATGGCGGCTTCCATGTCACGTGCAAAGATCGGCACGCTCGTGCTGAGCACCTTCATAGGACAGCTTTAAGTTGTTCCAGAATTCCCAGCTGCGTCAGGACGACAGTGCCGGACGGATAGCAGTTGAGGGATTTGATCTTGGCGTTGGTCAGCTGAAACACGTCGCAACACGGGGCGTTCATTCTCTTTCCTGTCGGCTGAATGATTCCGATGGGCAGCTCCAGCGGCCCCTTGTGCGTGCCCTGCTGCGCGAGCTCCACAACGACGGTGTCTCCAATGATGTAGAAGGCGTACAACTCCCGATGCATGTCAGGAAAGGCCTTCGCATAAATCTCGACGGTGCGGCCGAGTTCCTTCGGACCACGATACGTATGACCGATGGATTCATCTGTGAAGGTGCCGCCTTCGGTGAAACAGTTCACGAACCCGCTGACGTCTTTGTCCTCGGCCACCTGGTAGGTCTTCCGAATCGCTGCTTCGTTCGCGGTCATATGACAGTCCTCAAAAGATTCGAAGCTGATCGCGACGGGCCCATGCGACGGCCGCCGCCAGGAGCAAGAGCACAAGCGGCGCAACCGGAGAGGCGGGAACAACGAACACGTTCACGACGATCGCGCCGATCATCGTCGGGATGAGCAGCATCGCTCCAAAGATCGCGGCGGAAGGGATCAGCAGCGCAATCCCTGCGGTGAGCTCAATGGCGCCCGTCACGTAGCGGAACCACTGTCCCACGCCAAGCTGGCCGAACAGACTGACCATCGCTGGTACTGCCGCCAACTTGGAGCCGCCGGCCATCAGGAACGCCAGGGCGAGAACCACTTGCGTCACCCAAAGCGCGATCACCGCCGCGCGGCTGCGTTGCCGGTTCGTTCCGTTCCGGGTCATTGCATATGTAGCGGCGTCGTTTGTGGTCATGGGCCGTCGCATTGCATCGTGCTCGCCAACATCGCGTTCGATTTCGACGTTGGCCACGCGCCGTTCTTGAGAGAACCGGTGAATGCGGACAAAGCCTTTGTGGTGTGCCCTCTGGCGCGACGCGTTCACTCACAGCTCAGACCTTGGCGCGCCGTCGGCCACGTCTGGCATGACCGGCCTTTGTTGTCCAGCATTTCGCCATTGGCGAGATCGCGCCACTAAACCAATCGAAAACGATCTTTAGATTCATGACTTTGCCGCTGGACCGGCAATTGCGTTGATCGCGCGTGGCAACAGCGGAGGAAGTCGAAGTGAATTCGCACACTGTGCCCACGAGGCAACGACGATGACGATGATGCGGAACACTGTGCGAAGGCTGAAATGGACGATGCGCATCCGCCGCATCGCGGCTTTCTCGCTCGGGATCGCGACGACTGTGCTCGCGGCGCCACGCCCCGCGTCGGCGGTGCCGGCATTCGCGCGCAAGTACGGCGTGCGCTGCACTGTTTGTCATGAAGCCTGGCCGGTGCTGAACGACTTCGGGCGCGCGTTCAGGGATAACGGCTATCGCATGAATCTCGGCAAAGACGAGCCGACGGCAACCGAACCCGCCTATTGGCCGGTCTTCGCCGCTGCGCAGCCGCACTTCGGATTCGATCTCGTGAAGTCTCACGGAGCTGCGACCGAGACGACGCGGCAGCGGGACGGACAGTTTCAGTCAGGCGTGTCGCTGCTCGGCGCGATTGGCACGCTCGGCGAGCACGCCTCCTATCTTGTCATCCCGGTCGCGGCGGTTAATGGCCTCACGCTCGGATTTCCGGCAGCGTGGATCCGCTTCAACAACCTGTTCGACAGCTCGTGGTTGAACGTCAGGGTCGGCTCCGCCGAGCCTGACCTGCCGATCTCCCGCATTCGCGATCTGGATCTCACTGGCGCGGGCCTCGGCGCGTATGCGTACCACACCCCCGGCTCCCGTCGAATTTCGACATGGCCTCGGACCAGCCCGGCCTCGAGTTCATGGGGCACAGCCGCGGCAGCCGCACGCGCTACTCCGTGTCGGTATTCAACGTCACCGGCGCGCTGGAGAAGGCGGCAGCGTTCAATACGCCAGGCGTCTACGGCCACTTCACGCAGAAGTGTTTCTCGAACCAGCGCGCGTTGACCGCCATCGAGCTCGGGGCGTTCGGCTCGTTTGCGACGTGGCCGGTCGGAGTGCCGGGTGGCCCGCTGGCAAGCACCGGCACGGCGAACGCGTCCTCCGGCCCGACCGAGCGAAAGGCGGCGATGAAGTACGGCGGTGAGGTGCACGCGTGGCTTGGCCCGGACGCGCTGCCCGTGCGCGCCATCTTCACGCTGCTACAGGGGCGCGACGATCGAGCGCTGTTTCCGGGCGGCGTCCGAGACGGGGTCTTCAACGGCGGGTTCCTCGAAGTGATCGCCAACCCGGCGCTACCAGTCGTGGTCTTCGGCCGGTTCGATTTCGTGAGGAACCGTGACCAGGCGCTGCCGGGGGCGGGCCCAAGACTTCAACGATCAGACGTCGTACAGCGTCGGCGTCAAGCACACGTTCGAGTTCACGACCCGCGCCGAGTACGCCCTGGTCGTCAACTACTCCCTGAGCCAGACGAAACAGGGTGCACCGGACGGCTCGGATCTGACCGGCCACTCACTGTGGACCGGGATCACGTTCGCGTTCTGACTTGGAGTGATGCGATGTCTCCCGAATTGATCAAGCACGTGGCGATGGCGTGGGTGCTGGGCACAGCGATGTGTGTCGCGCCAGCGGCGGCGGATGACCGGGCTGGAGACTCTCGGCGCGGCGCCGAGGTGTACCGGCGGTATTGCACAACGTGTCACGGCGAGCGTGGCGACGGCACCGGCGAGTTCGCCGCCTACACAACCCCTAAGCCACGGGACTTCAGGGAGGGCACGTTCAAATGGCGATCGACCGCGTCGGGTTCGCTGCCGCTCGTCTCCGACCTCGAACGCACCATTCGCGACGGCGTGTATTGGACGGCGATGCCCTCATTTTATCCGCTTCGCGAACGAGCGCGGCGCGATGTGATCGCATACATCCAGACATTCTCGCCCCGCTGGAAAAGTGACGCCCCCGGGGCGCCACTGCAGATCGCTCACGAGCCCGCGCACACACCCGAGTCCGTGACGAAGGGGCGCGCAGTCTACGAGAAACAGAACTGCGCCCAGTGCCACGGCGACCGCGGGACGGGCGATGGGCCGGCCGCAAAGACACCGACCGACGACTGGGGCAACACAATCCTGCCGTTCGATTTGACCAAGGGTCACATGAAGGGCGGCACCTCGGGGGCGGACCTGTATCGCGTGTTCATGACCGGTCTGAACGGCACACCGATGCCGTCGTTTGTCGAGAGCATCGCGCCGGACGAGGCCTGGATCTCGTGCACTACATCCAGAGTCTGTCCGGCCGTCAAACCCGTTCGACTCAAGAGGTGAAGCCATGAAGCGACTGATCCTGTTCGTGTCAACGACCACGACAGTCGCGCTGGTCACCTCCTTCTCGGTCTCGCGTGGGCTCTCGTACCCGGCCCAGGGCGCGACCGGCACTGCCCGCATTATCGTCAAAGTCATCTTGAGCGGGACGGCCCCCGCGCCCACGAAGGTCCAGACGTCGGCGGATCCGTACTGCGCCAAGGCGCATCAGACTGATCCGCTGCTTTCGCAGACGGTGCAGGTCGGCGCTGACGGCGCGCTGATCGACGCGCTGGTGTTCGTGAAGGACGGCGTGTCGGGAACCTACCCGGCGCCGCAGACGCCGGTGACACTCGATCAAAAGGGGTGCGTCTACCTTCCGCACGTCATTGGGATGATGGCCGGGCAGCCACTACAGATCGTCAATAGTGACTCCACGCTCCACAACATTCACCCGATGCCAGTCGTGAATGCCGGCTTCAACATCGGCATGCCGATCCAGGGGATGAAGCAGAACAGAGTGTTTGCGAAACCGGAGGCGGCGTTCCACGTCAAGTGCGACGTCCACCCCTGGATGTCGGCGTACATCGCCACGTTCGCGCACCCGTTCTTCGGCGTCTCCAACGGCAAAGGCACAGAGGAGCTGGCCAATCTTCCAGCGGGAACGTTTCAGCTCCAGGCGTGGGACGAGAAGTACGGCGTGCAGGTGCAGTCCGTGTCCGTGGCGGCCGCCGAAACCAAGTCGATTACCTTCACCTTCAAAGGGTAATACGTGACGACCTTGACGTGGGTCGGAACCATCAGCGTGCTCGGCGCGCTCACGGCCGCCACGGCGTGCAATCGACAGAACGCACACGCGGCGCCGCCGCCGCTCTTGCCGCCGCTTGTGACGGCGGCGCCCGCGGTCTCGCGCGCAGTGCCGACGTATCTCGATGAGATCGGCCGCAATGGCGCGTTCGAATCGGTCACGGTCACGCCGCAGGTGCCGGGACGCATCGTGGAGCGACACTTCCAGGATGGCGCGCAGCTCACGAAGGGGCAGTTGCTATTCACCGTTGATCCGAGACCATATCAAGCGCAGGTCAATTCCGCGAAAGCGCAGCTCGCAGAGACCCGAGCCGCGCTCGATCTTGCCGCGACGCAGCTGAAGATGTATTCGTCGATCACCGATGCACGGGCGGTCTCAGAGCTCGACATCGAGACTAAGCGAAACACCGTCGCGGTCGACGAAGCGCAGGTTCAGGCTGCACAGGCGGCGCTCGAGAACGCGCAGCTCAATCTCGATTATTGCTACGTCCACTCGCCGATTGACGGTCGGGCCGGCGCTCGTCTCGTCGACGTCGGGAATGTCGTGCAGGCCAACACGACCGCGCTGCTGTTGATCCAGCGGATCGATCCCATCTACGCGGACTTCACCGTCACCGAGCGCGACCTCCCGCAGGTGCAGCCACAAATGGCCAACGGCACACTTCAGGCGCGGGTGCGACTGCCATCGGATTCCGACTCGGGTGCCCGCGTGGGCGCGGTGACGTTCCTCGACAACGCCGTGCAACCCGGGACCGGCACGGTCAACCTTCGCGCGACCATTCGGAACGCCGATCGCCATTTCTGGCCGGGTCAGTTCGTCAACGTCCGATTGATTCTCACCACGGCGACGGCGGTGCTGGTCCCGAGTCAGGCCACGCAGATCAGTCAGAAAGGGCCGTTCGTCTACGTCGTCAAGCCGGATCAGACCGTCGAGCTCCGGCCGATCACACTCGGTCAACGTCACGGCGACGATGTAGTGGTGACGACGGGTGTGGTAAGCGGCGAGGAGGTCGTGGTGACGGGTCAGTTGACGGTCGCGCCCGGCGCTAAAGTCCGGATCGGTCCTCCGGCGGGCTCGCAGAATCCATCCGGAAAAGGGCCGTCGTAGCCAATCGGCAATAAATGACCATCTCAGAACCGTTCGTTCGCCGGCCCGTCATGACTGTCGTTCTTACAGCGTCCGTCATCCTTTTCGGCGCGCTCGCGTACTTCGCGCTTCCCGTGAACGACCTGCCTGCCGTCGACTATCCGGTGATCCAGGTCAGCGTGAACTACCCGGGCGCCACGCCTGACACGATGGCGAACAACGTCGCCACGCCTCTCGAGCGCCAGTTCATGCAGATTCCCGGCCTCGAAATCGTGACTTCCAACAGCGGGCAGGGGCACACGAGTTTCGTCCTGCAGTTCGCGCTGTCGAAGAGCATCGACGCAGCGGCGACTGACGTCCAGGCGGCCATTTCGCAGGCCCAGGGACAATTGCCGATCGATCTGCCGACACCGCCGACGTTCACCAAGACGAACCCCAACGATCAGCCAATCCTGTACGTCGGTCTGGCGAGCGACAGCGCCACACTCGGACAGCTCTATGACTACGCAAGCACACAGGTAGGCGAGCGCATCAGCATTCTTCCGGGTGTGAGCCAGGTCGTGGTCTACGGGACCCAGTCGGCAGTGCGGATCAAGGCGAACCCCTCCGCCATGGCGGCCCGCAATCTCACCATGGATGACCTCGTGACCGCCGTCAAGAACGGGACCGCGTACACCGGAGCGGGACAATTGGACGGCGCGAGCCGCACGTTCCTGCTCCAGCCGCAGGGGCAGCTGAGCGAAGCCAGCCAGTACGAGGAGCTCATCATCGGCCAGGCCAACGGCGCGCCGCTTCGCGTCAAGGATGTTGCTGTTGTCAAGGACACGCTCCAGGACGAGCGCATCAAGATGCGCTTCTGGATGCGAGGCCAGCACATTCCGGCGGCGGCAGTCGTGCTCGCGGTCTTCAGGCGAGCCGGATCCAATGCGGTCGAGGTCGCAGAAGCAGTGCGCGGTCTTCTTCCGAGCATCCAGGCCGAGCTCCCGAGCTCGTACTTGATCATCCCTGCTTACGATCGCTCCCAGACGATTGTCAACAGCGTTCGCGACGTGAAGGAAACGCTCACCATTTCGTTCGCGCTCGTCGTGTTCATCATCTTCATCTTCCTCGGTCGGGCGGCCGACACGTTGATTCCGGCGATCGCACTTCCGCTGTCACTGCTGCTGACGTTTATCGCGATGCAGGTGCTCGGGTACAGCCTCGACAACCTGTCGCTGATGGCACTGACGTTGGCGATCGGGTTCCTCGTCGACGATGCCATCGTGTTCCTCGAGAACACAGCGAGGCTGATGGAAGAGGGACAGGACGCCCTGGAGGCGACGCTGAAGTCGGCGGCTGAGATCAGCTTTACGATTCTGGCGATGACGATCTCCCTCGCGGCGGTCTTCATCCCGCTCGTGTTCATGACCGGCCTTATCGGACGCATTTTCCGCGAGTTCTCCATCACGATCATCGTAGCGATCTTCGCGAGCGGCATCGTCTCGCTGACGCTCACGCCGTTGATGTGCGCGCGGCTGTTGGGCCGGCGCGGGGCCGGGGCGAACAGGACATGGATGGAGCGTGTGATCGGCGGCATCGAGCACCGGGTGTTGAGCTGGTATGGACGCTCACTGTGGTTCTTTCTTCGGCAGCGATGGGTGTCGGCATTGATCTGGGTGTTTTGCCTCGGTGGAACGGTCTATTTGTTCAACATCGTCCCGAAAGGCTTTTTGCCGATCGGAGACAGCTCATTCATCCAGGGCGTGTTCATCGCCCAGGAGGGTTCGTCGCCGACGCAAATGCACCAGCACCAAGCGCAAATCGAAGAGATCCTGCAGGCCAATCCTGCAGTCGACGAGACGGTCACGCTGAGCGGCGTGAGCGCCTTCCAGGCGAATGAGGGCGTGGTGCTGGCTATCCTGAAGGATCCGAGCGCGCGCCCGCCGATTGGAGCGGTGGCCGGGCAGCTCATGGGCGCGGCGGCCATGAAGACCCCCGGGCTCCTCACGTTCCTGCAGCCCAATCCCGTGCTGCAGATCAGCACGGGCGCGACTTCCCAGACGCAGGGACAATTTGCATATGCGTTGTCCGGGTCCAACCCGAGCGAGCTGTACGACCTCGCCGGCAGGTTCTTGCAGAAGATGTATGAGTTTCCGGGATTCCTGTTCGTCAACTCGGACCTGTTCAATCACACGCCGAGTTTGCAGGTCGATGTCTTGCGGGACCAAGCGAAACTGTACGGCATCTCGGAGGCTCGGATCCTCAGCCTCCTGCGGTCCGCGTACTCGCAGAACTACGCGTATCTGATCAAGAAGCCGAACAATCAGTACCAGGTCATTGTCGAGGTTCAAGACAACGACCGCGAGGATCCGCAAGACCTGAGTCTGCTGTACATCAAGAGCGACGACGGTCAGCGGATGGTTCCCCTTCATGCGGTGACCGCCGCCAGGATGGCCCTCGGACCGCAGGCCGTCAACCACATCAACCAATTCGCCAGCGTCTCGCTCTTTTTCAATCTCAAGCCGGGGTACGCGATCGGACAGGCGACGGACTTCGTCGAGCGGGCCGCGAAGCAGATGCTGCCGGGCGACGTGCGGGGCAGCTTCCAGGGGCAGGCCTTGGTCTTCCGCGAAACCGTCGCGAGCCTCACGATCCTGATGGTGCTCGCGGTCTTCGTGATGTACGTCATCCTCGCGATCCTCTACGAGAGCTATCTCCACCCGATCACGGTGCTCTCATCGCTGCCAGTCGCCTTGGTCGGCGGACTGTTGACGTTATGGGTCTTCGATGCCGAGGCTTCACTCTACGCGTTCATCGGCATGTTCATGCTGATGGGGATTGTCAAGAAGAACGGGATCATGATCGTCGACTTTGCGCAGCAGCGGGTGGAGCAGGGCCGGGCGAATGACGAAGCCATTCACGAAGCGAGCATGGAGCGGTTCCGCCCCATCATGATGACCACGATCGCGGCGCTGATGGGCGCCCTGCCGATTGCCCTGGGCTTCGGCGCTGACGGCTCCTCGCGTCGACCGCTCGGGCTGGTCGTCGTCGGGGGACTGGTAGTGTCCCAGTTCATCACGCTCTATGTCACGCCGGCCATCTATCTCTCTCTCGAAGAATTCCAGAAGAACGTGCTGGACCGCACGAGCTTCTTCCGGTCGGTCCGCTCGAGGCCGACGACCGCCGAGGGAGCGCGGGGTTGAGACCGTTTCAGCTCGGCCAGATTGCTCTCGTGGCGCTCGTGGCGGCGGCTGCCATTGCGGCGCCCGGTTGCATCGCCGGTCCGAAGTACGTGCGTCCCGTCGTGCAAGCTCCGGCCGGGTACAAGGAGCTGGGCGGAGATTTCCCTGTCGGTACCGACGCGTGGAGGCCGGCGCAGCCAAGCGACGCGGCCGCTC
>Ga0137394_10004577_pt1 | contig 10511 bp, 8 predicted proteins | sample czobulk116metaG_FD_108278 | JGI IMG/M metagenome (GOLD analysis project Ga0137394, IMG submission 108278) | Vadose zone soil microbial communities from Angelo Coast Range Reserve, California, USA - czobulk1.16 metaG | ecosystem: Environmental > Terrestrial > Soil > Vadose zone | place: USA... | reverse complement strand
TCTTCAAGTTCGTCGATCCAGAGCCCCAATTCGACGCAGCGCCGTCTCGATCGTCTTCTCGATGATCTGGGGAGTGAACTTTTCTTCGATATGGCGGTAGCCCCGTTCCGCCAGGTGTTGCCACAAATCTCTTTCGCGATAGAGCTTTACGACATTTTTGGCAAACTCATGTGGATCATCCGCAATTAGCGAGTTCTCACCCGAGGCTAGCTCAAAACCCGCTGCGCCGAGCGAGGTGGTCACCACCGGCAAACGATAGGACAGTGCTTCTCCTATCTTCCCATTTATGCCGGCCCCAAAACGCAAAGGTGCGACGAAGACCCGGGCACTTTGGAAGAGCGGATTGACGTCGGGAACGTAACCCATTACGTGCACGGTGTCAGACGCGTAAGCAACAATCTCCGGAGGAGGATTGCTACCCACGATGTAGAAGTTGATCGACGGTAGAGGTTCTTCTACCAGCGGAAAAATCTCTCTGAGGAAGTAGAGAACCGCGTCAACGTTTGGCCGGTGGGCCAGGTGGCCGATGAATAAGAGTCCCGTCCTGTCGTCAAACGGCTTACCGCGCGACTGAAGAGGATGGATGGTGGGAATCACTGCCACTCGTTCTTCACCTACATACTTTGCGACTTCACGCGCATCCATCGAGGAAGCGTTCCAGACCTGGTCGCTCATTCTTGCCAGCTTCAATTCGAGCTTTTCAAAACGCCGTGCTTCTTTCCAAAGATCAGCGTCGTTAGTAAGTGCATGCTCGCGCCCGAGCCTGATGAAATAAGCATCGACCATGTCGAAGACAAGCTTGACACGGTGGTCCATGCGCCGGATATGCCGCATCATCGCTGCCGCCACCTCGGGCCGACTCAAAATCGCAACGCTGAAATGCCGGCGCTTGATCAGTTTCGGATAGTCAACTACGTTGGCTGTTTCTACTCCCTCCTTCCAGAGTAAGCTCTCATAGTCAGGCAAAGGTTTGAGGGGCACGAAAACTGTGCGGCCTAACCCGGCCAGCGATTTCAGGATCTGAAACATACGTGCGCTGCCCGCATCGCGATCAGGCATCGGCACGCGATCGTCAAAGACAATGATATGCGGTCCTGCTTTTCGATTCGCTGCCTCATCAGCCTTCGAGAGATCATGTTCGAACTGCTCTCTTTCGAGGACGTCTCGCCACTTCTCAAAAAACTTCTGGCGATTAATGAGTTGGTAGGGTTTCACTCCAACCGAGGAGTCGCGCCCGGCAGTAACGCCCTCGTAGTGAATTACGCGTGACAGTGGTTGAAAGACCACTTTGTACAAGAGCGAACGCACACCAAAACACAGGTCCACGTCTTCGTAGTAAGCCGGGGCATAGCGGCCGTCGAATCCTCCCAACTGGTCGAACAGACGTTTCCTAATCAATAGAGATGCCGCGGAGCAGTAATCAACTTCGCGCGCAAAGTTGTACTTCCGGTCTGCGGCAGATTCCCCCCAACCGTAGTGGTAAGCCTCACCGGTTTTCCAGACGATTGATCCGGCCTCCTGAATGGATCCGTTGGGATAGAGCAGCATCGAACCCACAGCTCCGGTCAATGCATCTCTGTCGGCAGTATCCAACAAATTCTGAAGCCAGCCGGCAAGTACGAGCGTGTCGTTGTTGAGGAAGATAAGGTATTCGCCTGTGGCCGCAGCGGCGCCCTGATTACAACCATCTACAAAGCCACGGTTCTCTTCATTGTCGATTACCCGAATGAACCCGCGGAGCTCGGAAAGAAGTCGGCCAGTTTCGTCAGTGGAGGCATTGTTTACGACGATGACTTCGGTGGTATTGAAGTCGATCTCTTTCGCCAGTGCTCGCAGGCAATGGAATGTAAAATTTGCCTTGTTGAAAACTGGGATGACGATGGACGCGCGAATGGTATCCGTCGAGCTCGTCGCGCGTTGCCTGGCTGACAACTCAGCCAGGACCAGCGACAGATCGGCGGTGTCCCACGGTTTCACTTCTGGGGCACTCCACGGAAGTTGTTCGGGTTTGCGGAAAGGATGTAGGGCCCCGGCGAAGATCCGCCGCAGGAGAATCTTGGAGGAAAGTGACAAATTGTCCTGGAGCTTTTTCTTTAGGCGGCGCAACGTGTTTATCAGTCTTGCGGTTTTGAGGCGGCCTCGGAAGTTTGCCACCTGAGAAGCGGCGCGATAAGGCCAACGCGCTTATGTCTTTCGGCTAGCGTGTCGTCTCCGGATTCGAAAACTTCAAACTGGAAGATGTCGTTTTCGGCGAAAATGATTCTCTCATTCTTAATATCGGCGCCGATGGTTCCGTAGTAAGAACCCGCCTTTAGTAATCCTTCCGGCACATTGACTTCACTTACGAATTTGCCCGTTCTTCGGTGGGTCGTTTCCTCGCTTGGCAGATCGTAATCCGAAGTTCCAAACACTACTTCACCTTTAGCATTTCTGACCAATATAAAGAACCGTGAGTTTGGCAGCGCCTTCCGGGTTTCGTACTCAAAGGTGAGACTAAAAGGCGCGCGGCAATCAACTGCAGTCGTATTGAGACCACTCTGTTGAATTCCCGCAGTCAGCAGTTCGATCTCGTCGCATTTTCCCTGTTTGAAGTCAACCCAGGTGATCGGCGAATAGAGTTTGTTGGCCGTGTCGAGATAATAGGCCGACACTTCACGCGTTGGGCCGTTCAAGATTAGCGAGCCTTCGTGCAGTAGGATGGCTCGCTTACATAGCGCATTCACGGCGCTAATGTCGTGACTAACAAAGAGCACGGTCCGCCCGTCCCTGGCCACTTCGTTCATCTTGCCGAGACACTTCTTTTGGAAAGCAATATCGCCGACAGCCAAAACTTCGTCGATAATCAGGATTTCAGGTTCGAGGTGGGCAGCTACCGCGAAGGCGAGGCGAACAGTCATACCTGAAGAGTAATGTTTGACAGGCGTATCCAAAAACTGTTTTGTTTCGGCAAAAGCTACGATCTCGTCAAACTTATCTTCAATCTCCCGCCGAGTCATTCCCAGAACCGCGCCGTTGAGAAAAATATTCTCACGACCTGTGAGCTCTGAATGAAAACCGGTGCCGACTTCGAGCAGACTTCCGACACGCCCATTCAGCGCTACTCGGCCTTCGGTCGGCTTAGTGATACGCGACAGAATTTTCAGCAGCGTTGACTTTCCAGCGCCATTCCTGCCGATAATGCCTACAACTTCACCTGGCTCAACTTCGAAGCTGACATTCTTGAGCGCCCATATTGTGTTTTCCGCAGATGCATTCTCCCGGCTTAAGCTGCGCAGCGGGAAACGCACTGCGCCGGCGATTGCGTCACGCAAGCTTGTATGGCCCAACGCGCCGATGCGATAGCGCTTGCTGAGGCCCTCAACTTTGATGATCGGCTTGCTCATTTCTTAGACTACGTCGGCGAAGCTATCTTCGACGCGCTGGAAAGCGAAGAATGAGATGATCAGAATAGCGATGGTCATGGCTGCCGAGGTCAGAGTTGTCAGCACGTCGAGCTTCCCTCCAAAAAGTGAGTCTCGAAACCCCTCTATGATTCCCGTCATCGGATTGAGAGCCAGCACCCAGCGCCAGCGTTCCGGCATGATACTTACGGGATAAATAACTGGCGAAGCAAACAACCACAGTTGAATCAAAAACGGCAGTGCGTAACGAATGTCTCTGTATTTCACGTTGAGTGCCGACAACCACATGCCCACACCTAATGCCAGAAGTGTCACCAGACAAATGAAGACCGGCAGTAATAGCAGGTTCCAAGTCACCGCGATTCGGTAATAGATGAGCATGGGGATTAGCAGAAGGAAAGCAATTCCAAAATCCAATAACCCGGCAAACACCGCGGCTCCCGGGATGATTACGCGAGGAAAGTAGACTTTCGTAATCAAACTGCTGCTTCCAACCAGGCTGTTTCCGCTGTTCGTAAGCGCGTTGGCGAAGAAGGTCCAGGGTAGCAGCCCGGCGTAGGCGAACAGCGGATATGGAACACCGTCAGACGGAATCCGCGCCAGCCTTCCGAAGAACAACGTAAATAGCAGCATCGCGAAGAGCGGTTGGATGATCGCCCAACCGGCGCCCAGTAAAGTTTGTTTGTAGCGAATCTTAATGTCGCGCCAGATCAGGAAATAGAGCAATTCGCGATAGACCCAAAGCTGACGCAAATCGAACCGAACTCGTGACGATTCTGCCTCGATTAGAATGTAGGGATTGGAGAAAGGGTCTAAATCACCATCGTTTTCTCCAGAGGGAACTCCGTGACTTGCGAGACCTGCTGTTGAAGCCGGCTCAAGTCCGGCCGGGCTTTCGGTGGTGTTCACTGGCGGTCGTATTGCGGAAGGCTATTCAGAGTTTTGCACCAAAGCGTCCTGATTCATTGCAGGTCGAGTCTAGCCAGCTATCAGAAGTACGTCAAGCAAGTGTCTGCTCGCTCTTTTAGCGCGATCATGCCCGATCCGCACGCTCGTAATTGCACGTTGACACCAGCGAGGTGGCCTTGCCAGGCTTACGCGTCGAGTGGTTCAGTACTCTGCCTCTTGGGACCTTTCAAGCAAAACCTATGTTATCGTGGGCCGCTCAGCTCAAGAATATCAGGTGACCAAAGATGGCCAAAAAGCTTCTAGACGCAGCCAACTACGATACTGACAAGGCCGCGAACTCACACTACCTACGGAACTACGAAGAGTATTTCCAGCTTCTACCGGATCAGGAAATAAAGCTACTTGAACTGGGTGTCTATAAAGGAGGCTCGTTGCTTCTATGGCGCGACTTCTTCACGAGGGGAGTCATTGTTGGCCTCGACTTGAATCCAGTTGACCTCCCTGACGAGAGCGGGCGAATCCGGCTTTATCAGGGTCAGCAGCAGGACACGGGATTGTTGGACCGCATAGGAAAAGAGAATGCGCCGGAAGGATTCGATATTATTATTGACGATTGCTCGCATATCGGGGAGTTAACGCGCATAAGTTTCTGGCATCTCTTCGACAATCATCTGAAGCCCGGCGGCATATATGTAATTGAAGACTGGGGCACGGGCTACTGGGATTCATATTTCGATGGTGTCAAACTTAACTACCGGCCAAACCTTGAATTCAGTCCACTGCTCTTCCGAATTAGATCTACTCTCGCTCATCTCCAACGAAGCGCTCCCTTACTGAATGGCGTCCTGCGGCCCGTAAAGCGACTCTTCAATAGAAGACAGTTTCACAGCCATGACTCTGGCCTGGTTGGCTTCGTCAAAGAACTTGTGGACGAATGCGGGATGGCGGATATTTCGCTTCCGGGCAAAGGAACGCCTCCTTACCGGCCTTCAAAGTTTAGAGAGATGCGAATCTTACCCGGCCAGGTCTTCATCGTTAAGGTGTAACAACGCTACCGGCTGCCAGTTCTAACAGAAAAGGGCGGGGCATTCAGTCCCCGTCTTTTGTTTTCCGGATTCAAGACCTGCTATCGTCTTGCCGCTCGAGCATTTGAATCAAACATGAACCACGTAAAAGCACTCAAGCGAGTTTTGCCGCGACCGCTCTGGCCTTATCTGGGCGCCTTACGTCGTTTCGTGCGAAATATTCCGCCTCGCCCGCAACTACAGAAGCAGCGACTACTTCGCGATCAATCGCTAAAACTTCGAGATCGTGAATTGCTTAGCAAAGTCAGCAGCCGCATCTATTACAACGACGGGATGTACCACGGCGACGGAGCGCATTACTTCAAGGTTGGACTGTCAGCTATCCATTGTATTGATGATGCGCTTGCGCAAGCAGACCAGAAAGAGGTGCGAACGATTCTCGATCTGCCTTGTGGCAGCGGGCGCGTGATGAGGTTTTTGCGGCACCGCTTCCCCGAAGCAGAAATCACCGCATGCGAATTAGAAGCTGGACCGGTGGAGTTTTGCGTGCGCACTTTTGGCGCTGAGCCGGCTTTCTCATCGCGAAACCTCGATGAGGTTTCGCTCGGGAAGCAATTCGATCTCATCTGGTGTGGGTCTCTTATTACCCACTTGAACGGACGCGGGATCGTCGCCTTGCTCCGACTTTTTCATCGTCATCTTGCCGCGAGCGGCATCATGATATTCACCACCAACGGCGATTTCGTGGCGCGCACAATTCCGACGCGAGATTTCGATTACGGGCTCGAACACGAACAGATTCAGAGGATAGGTATTGAGTACCCGCAAACTGGGTACGGGTTTGAGGACTACCCCGGCGAGCAGGATTACGGAGTTTCCCTGACTTCGCCTGAGTGGATCCGCGCGCGTGTTCGCGGCGTCGGAGGCTTACGCGAGGTTTTCTTTAAGGAGCGCGGTTGGGACAATCATCAGGATGTTTTTGGTTTCGTGCGTATGTAACGCAAACTGTTAGTTTGCGGCGGTTACCAAAATACTCAAGCGCGAAGGCAACACGCCGCAAACTAACAGTTTGCGTTACAAGGTTCCGTAGCGCTCAAACGCTTTGCGCTGACGTATGCGCGCACGCCGTTTCATGATCGAAGTCGGAATCAGGAGTCGTAGAAACATTCGCGCAGTCGCGCGGGTCGAGTTAGCGCCGCTAAGATTATTTACCATCAAGTTTAAGGCCTGCGATTTCTCTCCCACGCGCAGAAAATCTTCGGCGCGGTTGAATCTGGTGGTTCTTTGCAGCGCTTCAATTTGCTCGTTAGTTAGGCCGAATCTTAAGGCCGCCGTACGCTGCGATTTTAGCTGCTCATTGAGCATGAGTGTTTGATCCCAACTGGTATTGGCGCTATGCCGGCGCCAGGCTGACAAAACCCCCGGATCGAATGCAAAAGGGCCGTACTCGCTGAGGCGCAGATACAAATCGTAATCCTCCAACTCCGACTCTTCATTCCAAAGTTGATGCTCGAGCGTCTCCCGGCGATACAAGACTGTCGGGCTCATCGGCGCTGTTGTCTGCAAGAGCATCTTGCGCACGTCGCCGTCAGTATAAGTAGCCCAGTCGGCAGTTGAATCGATGATGCGGTTTTCTTCGTCGATGAAATAAGTGTGCCCGTAAGCGAGAACTGCGTCAGGCCGTGATTCGAGCAGCCGGACACGCGCCTTGAGAAAATCAGGCAGCCATAGGTCGTCGGAGCCAAGGTAGGCGAAATAGTTTCCAGCACTGCGTTCAAACCCTTCGTTTAGCGTCGCGCACAAACCGCGATTATCTCTAACCAAAAGCTCGCAAGGAAAAGGGCAATCGTTTAGCACTCGTTCGATTACGGATGGCGATCCATCGCTCGATCCGTCGTCGATAACCATCAACTCCGCAGGGGCAAGCGTCTGCTTAACTACCGAGCGCAACGTGGCTTCAATGAACTGCGCATGGTTGTAAGAGGGCACAATCACCGAGACGGTCGTCGGGGTGCCCGAGAATGTTTGTTCAATCTCTTCCTCCAACTCAGTTGCTATCATTTCTTGTTGTCCCGGAGGATCGGTCGTTTCTTTGTTCGGTTGTTTAGAGAGCGCACTTGTGCGCCGATCCGTCGCGGCAAGACTTATTCCCCGCTAATAAGCCCCCATCGCGCCGAAGATGTATAGATTACCGCCATAAGAGAAACCGCTAGCTCCATAGGAGCGCAATATGTATTCTGTCGCTCAATAAGTAGTTCTCAGGATCCAGGAGTTGCTTTCGGGGAATAAAGACACTTCATGTTTTACTGCACGTCCTAACAGCAACCCATCCGAGTAATTCGATGAGCAGAAGGATTATACTCTTTGGACCACTACCGCCGCCTTACGGTGGCGTCGCGATTTACATGAAGGCGCTGGTTGAGCACCTGCGTAGTTCAAGAGTTCGCGTATGGACTTACGGAGGCGCCAAACCGAATGACAAACGCATACGATTCATCGCCCACCGCAAACTCGGGACACTTCCAGCTTTGATCAGCGAAGGACGGGACGCGCGTATTCTTGATGCTTCCCACTTCCATTTGGAGTATCCGAATGCGCTTCTGCTTCCGGTGTGGCTCACGTGCAAAAGACTTCTGGGCTTTGCGTGGTACAAAAACATTCTCGACGGTTCTTTGCCCAAGCGTTATCCGCATTTCGGGAGGCGGCAGCGTTGGCTTTTCAATCTGGCAGTAAACCGGGTCGATGAGTTTGTAGTTGTTAGTGAAGATTTGCGCCGCTGGCTAAAGGAAGAAATCGGGGTGAGTCGGCCAGTCAGGGTTATTCCTTGCCTGATGCCCAGAGGGCCGAGCGCGCCGAGCGAGGCAAACGCCGTATTATCCAACCAAACTGAAAAGCTTATTGGGCAATATCTCGCGCATGCAAGGCGAATCTGTTGTATCGGAGTCTTCTTCCCCACGTATGGTTTCAAAGATGTGGCGGCCGCCGTGGAACAGCTTCGCAATCGCACCGGAGAAGATATTGGTTTGATACTTTTGGACGGCGGGTTTGTACGTGATGAGAGTTATCGCACCGAGGTGTTGCGCGGACGTGATTGGATCACAGTGCTGGAGAAAGTGCCCAACCCCGAGCTCTACGAAATCTTGAAACGGAGTGATGTGTTTGTGCGAGGTTTTGCCGATGAGAGCTATGGCATTTCGCGTATCGAAGCCATTTGGTGTGGGTTACCGGTAGTTGCAACGCGAGCGGGAGAGACGCGCGGTATGCTGCTTTATGATGCTGGTAACGAGGAACAGTTAATCCATCAGTTGCAGGTTGCACTGTCTGGTTCCTCTCTGGACGAGACGAACCTATGGGCCGAGCGCTACCGCCAGGAGGCAGAAGAGAATCTACATTCAGTAGCAAGGGTATTAGGTATCGAGCAAGGTTAGTAGATCACTCGGTTTTATTAACAACTGAGTAATTTTGCAGACGATTCTGTAAACGCCCAGCGCTGCCAGCACGAAAAGAAAATAGTGAATGACAAGCACGTAGCGATACTCAGTGTGCAAGGCTGATTGAGTGCAAAGGTAGTAGAAGGGAACAACCAGAAGGATCGCGAGCGTTTGAAAGTGGCGTTTATAAATGAGCATGCTCGCGCCGACTAAAACTAAGGGCAAGATAATCGCGGTCATGAAAAGTTTTTGAATGCCGCGCAACATTGAGTGAAGCAAGCGCGCGACGTCCCCGGAACTCGTCACCTCCAGTCGCAGCGGCGTGCGTTCGAGCCGCAGCATTGAAGTTGCTCGCCGAACCATGACTCCGGCGAACCACAAGGGATGAGCGCGAATGACGGCCAGACCACGGGCGGTTCGAGCGCGATCACGCTCCACACCGTCAGGCGTGAAGAGGGAGTTGGCATAGTCTGGCCGGTTGTAAACGATAGCCTCACCGCGAATAAGTTCTATATCGGTTTGAGGCAAGCCAAGACTGGAATCAGTGTTGTAATCTGCAATACCTTCGATGAGGGTTTGGCCCGCTCCCAGCGACACAGGAATGAACTTGCCAAACACCACCGCGTTGCGGATTGTCAGAGGAGCGATGACCAGGCACGCGCCGCCGATAAGCGTGAGCGCCGCGCGCAACCGCTGGTCCCGTCTAAAGATGGCCGGAAACAGCAGCGCCGTGAATGGCGCAAGCAGTAACGCGTTGGCTCGCAGCCAGCAGGAAACGCCTATCAGCATGCCGGCAATTAGAATTGAGAGCATACGAGGTCGATCACGAGTGCGGGCGATAAGATAGATCGCCAACAGGATTGGCAGCGCCGCCAGAGAATCGGGGAGGAGTTGGATTGCATTCCAACTAAACTGAGGAGCAAAAGCCGCCATCAATCCAGCGATCGTCCCGACGGCAAGTGGGAAGAACTCCGCGGCCAGCAGGAAAAGGATTAGCGCGCAGAGCGAATCAAGGGCCGCCTGAAGGATTTGTACTGCCGAGTCTGACGCCGGAAAAACCTTGTAAATGAAAGAAAGCAGAATTGGGTAACCGGGGGGATGGCCCAACAGATCCGGATTGCTGGTAGAGGACGAAGCATCGTAAAGCGAAGCGAAACCGTTCTGATAAATGAGTTTTGCCGGGTGCTTGTAATTGAGGACGACGTAGGTCTGAACTTCCGAAACTTTCGTCCGGTGTGACTGCCAGTTTAGTAACCTGACCCCGAGCGCAGTGAAGAAGATCAAGACGAGAATCAGTATTCGTCGACGCGAAGCTGCAGTTGCTCTCCTAATCTCGGTGGCAGGATGATTCACTTTTGCGCCGTCGCCATTTTCGCGCCCCTTCATCGTGCCGCGGATTATACAGAGCCTACATGATTCAAGGACACTCCATAATCTGTTTTGCCGGCGAGGATTGGTGGTATCACCATCCACACTCGAAGTACCATCTGATGAGGCGCTTTGCTCAAGCTGGTAATAAAGTGATCTTTGTAAACTCGATCTCGATGGGTTTGCCGGGTCTTGCCAACAAAGACCTGCTCCCGCGCATCGCCCGCAAGCTTCGCTCTTATGCACGCCTGGCCCGCCCCACGCCGGAAGGTGTGACCGTGGTTTCCCCGGCGGTAATTCCATTCTTTGGGAGTCGGGCTGCCCGCGCGGCAAATCGCAGGTTGCTCGCCCTGCAGATTGGCCGGCTGGCGCGTGAG
>Ga0137394_10004576_pt1 | contig 10512 bp, 8 predicted proteins | sample czobulk116metaG_FD_108278 | JGI IMG/M metagenome (GOLD analysis project Ga0137394, IMG submission 108278) | Vadose zone soil microbial communities from Angelo Coast Range Reserve, California, USA - czobulk1.16 metaG | ecosystem: Environmental > Terrestrial > Soil > Vadose zone | place: USA... | reverse complement strand
TCGTCGCCGATGCGGCCATGCACAATGCCGGAACTCAGTGCCCTTGCCTGCCCGTCAGAGCCACAGCAGGCCAAGCGCCAGGGTCGCCAGGGTCAGCGGCGCACCTACAATGAAGTGGGCCCAAAAGCTAATCGCGACGCCACGATTGGCGGCGCGGTAGGCAACGATCAAGTTTGCGACCGACCCAACCATGGTGAAGTTCCCCGCCAAGGTTGATGCCATCGCAATCACCAGCCAGGCGTGCTGCGGATCGGACAGATTTGGCACGAACGGCTTGAGCACAAGCACCGCCGGCACGTTGCTGACCAGGTTCGATAGGACCGCGGTCACGCCGGCGAGGGCCGGAGCGTTTTCGAGGTGCAGGCGGCCAATGGAGGCGGCCGTTTCCGGCGTCACTACAGCCTTCTCGAAGCCGGCAATGACGACGAATAGGCCACCGAACATGACCAGTAGCGGCCAATCGATCTCGCGGTAGATTTTGCCGGGATTGACGCGACGCGTCAGCAACAGAAACGCCCCACCCACAATCGCTACCTTCGGCACCGGCTGGCCGAGGAAAAACAGCGCGATCATGACAATGACGACAAGGATGGTCTTGCTGACCAGCGGACGGTTGTAGCGCCGTGGCGTCGCCTCGCCATCGAACCGCTCGGCGGTCAAGAACTCGCCGCGGTAGACGAGCACGAGCAGCACGAACATCAGCACCAGCCCAGCCGCAGCGATTGGCGCGAGAGCTACGACGAACGCGGCGTAGGAAATATGCGAGAGGCTGCCGACGATCATGTTCTGCGGATTGCCGGTAATGGTGCCGACGCTTCCGATGTTCGACGCCATGGCGATCGCGAGAAGATAGGGAATCGGATTTCGATTGAGGCGCAACACCGCGTCGAGCACCAGCGGCGTCATCACTAGGCACACCGTATCGTTGACGAGCACCGCAGAGAGCGTGCCGCAAACGAGGACGATCGCCGCTAGCAGAGCGAGTGGATGCCGCACGTGCCGCAGGACCCAATAGTTCACCACGCCAAAGAAGCCGGACACCCGCAGGTTGGCGACGACGATCATCATGCCGAGCAGTAGGATGATGGTATCGAAGTTGAAGGCAGCATAAGCCTCCTCGGCGGACAACACGCCGGTGCCGACCATCAGGCTGGCGCCGAGCAGTGCTGCGCCGGTTCGATCGATGCGGTAGACCGGAATCTTGCCAACGGCGAGGACCGTGTAGGTGGCGACGAAGATTGCCACGGCGGCGATGGTGGTCGCGTTGCTCATCGGATCCTTTCACCACGGGAAGATTAACTTACTACTGCTGCAGCCCTCGATTTCGCGCGCGAATCCGATGGCGAGCACAAGTGTCTCGGCCAGCCCGCGCGCGGTTTCCGGCAGGCACTGCGAGCGCTAGCCCTGCCTTTGACGATGCCGATGAGTGCGTCGCCGGCTGACAAAGCGCCGACATCACCAAGAGGGTCGCCCCAGTCACCGCACATACGGCTTCCGGCCAGTCGAACAGCCTAATGATAACTCCTGCCGTGACGACTGCCACGACAGTCGAGATGATTGCGTGGAGAGACATCGTCTAAGCAGGATATGGCGTTTTCAAATTATCCGTCGATCAGGCCCAGGAGAGCGGACCGACATTTCGGCCGAGGCTGGGCTACGTACGGACGGTCCCTTTTCCAACAAGGTCGAAGTCGCTGCCGTTCCCTGCCGCGCCACTCGCAAGGGATCGAAACGCCGTACAGCCGTGTTGTCGAGGAGAGACCGGGAGCGATCTCGACAGCCTCGTGCCTGCGAAAGGCCAGAGCTCCAATAGCGACCCCAAACGGCGCTTGCCTTGCAATGACAGGTTGACGCGGGCGCGAATCGCCACGCCAGCCGACGGAGGCGGCTGTGGAACAAGCCAGACTGAGCGGCAACAATGATCGTGCAGCGCGCTTACGGCGTCCCTTGGACGCATTGAACTTCCTTCTTGCAGATGTCCGAGGCGGATTAGGCCCGTATCTCGCGGTCTATCTACTGGTCGAAAGGCGCTGGGACGAGGCCAGCATCGGCGTCGTCATGTCGATCGCTACCGCCGCGGAAATTGTCGCCCAGACGCCGGCCGGCGCGCTGGTTGACGCACTTCGGGCAAAGCGCGTTCTGATGGCGGTCGCGGCGCTCGCCGTAACGGCGGCCTCATTGGCGCTGCCGTGGCTATCCGCTTTTTGGACAGTCGCGACCTCGCAAGGAATAGCGCACGCTGCAAGCGCGCTATTCGGTCCCGCCATAGCGGCCATGACACTGGGTGGTGTCGGGCGGCTGGCTTTCAGCCAGCGAATCGGTCGCAACGAATCATTCAATCATGCCGGCAACGCCTTTGCAGCAGTGACAGCCGGAGCGTCGGCCTACATGTGGGGGCCGACCGTCGTATTCTATCTGCTCGCCGCCATGGCACTTGCAAGCCTCGTCAGCGTGTTGAGGATACCAGGCGACGCCATCGATCATGATCTCGCCCGCGGCCTTGACGATACGTCTTCCGGAAGAGGGGGCTCGACGGATCACCAGCCCTCCGGATTTCAGGTCCTGGTGACCTGCCGGCCATTGCTGATTTTCGCCGTTTGTGCGGTGCTGTTTCATCTCGCCAACGCGGCAATGCTGCCGTTGGTTGGTGAGAAGCTCGCCTTGCAAGACAAGAATCTCGGCACCACTCTGATGTCGGCGTGCATCGTCGCGGCGCAAATCGTCATGGTTCCGATGGCGATGCTCGTCGGCGCGAAGGCGGATCGTTGGGGGCGTAAACCCTTGTTCCTTTCCGGCTTTCTCATATTGCCGATCCGCGGCGCACTCTATACGTTCTCTGACAACTCGTATTGGCTGGTGGGCGTGCAGCTTCTCGATGGCATCGGTGCCGGCATATACGGCGCGATCTTTCCCATTGTTGTCGCCGACCTCATGCGCGGCACTGGGCGCTTCAATGTTGCGCAAGGCGCGATCATCACCGCGCAGGGCGTAGGCGCGGCACTGTCAACCACGCTCGCTGGACTCCTTGTGGTACACGCCGGTTACAGCGCGGCCTTTATCACACTCGGAGGCGTGGCTGCGGTTGGCGCTGTGGTGTTCCTCTTCGCCATGCCTGAGACCAGGGAGCGCGGCCTAGGAGACCGCGGGCGTCATCAACTGGCCGTTCCAGATGCGTGAAACCGTTTGAACGATCGCCGGCGCGGCGCAACTCGTGGTGCCCGGCTTTACGCTAACCCCGAGCTATCGGCACCGCAGAGGTCGGTCCGTCCATGATCCCCGACCGGAAAATCGCACGCCTTTTAGCGCCTTCCCTATGGTCCCGACCTAGGCCCAACAAAGTCTTGCGTGTGTGCTCCGAATTTTGGCTGTGTGAAAACTCAGTACTCTTTTCCAAAGTAGAATTTGACTCAACTCCAGGGGTTTAGAAGCGATAAGTCCAAGAAGTGCATCGTGACGGCATGACAAGACCGGCGTACCTGAGATAGTCGCCGTCTCGCTGCACGGCCTAGGACGTCAGAGTTGGCCACAGTCCCAGTCTTAACAAGGCAGGATTTCCGGACTCGCGCCCTAGCCCCACGCCCGTAGGGACACCGCAAACCTTACAAAATTGTATGCCGCCGGAAAGGTAACGGTAGGGCTGACAGTTGATAGCTGGCGACGAAAAACGACGGAGGATCAGACAATGCCAACAACGATCCGCACGATTGGGCTCATCGCGGCGGCAGGCCTGGGTGTCTGCGGCGCCTTGACGACGCCATCAACATCGCTCGCGGCGCAGCCAGCGACGACCGAACGTCCGTTGCAGCCGGAGAAGAACCCTCCGGGAGACATCCCCGACAACCAGGTCTTTGTCCAATACACCTCCCCGCGCGGATTTAGCTTCAAGGTTCCAGAGGGGTGGGCCCGCAAGGATCTGTCAGATGGCGCGGCGTTTGTGGACAAATATGGGGTCATTAAGGCGACCCAATCGGATGCAGCGACCGCGCCGGACGTCGCAGCTGCCAAACAGATGCTGGTTCCCGAGCTTGAGAAGAGCGCGCACGCCGTGACCGTGAAAAAGATTCGTTCGGTCAAGCTTCCGGCTGGCCCCGCGGTCCTGATCTCGTACGATTCGAATTCCGACGCGAACGCAGTCACCAACAAGGCGATCCGTCTGGAGAATGATCGTTACTACTTTTGGAAAGATGGAAAGCTCGTGATCCTGAACTTTTCGGCGCCGGCCGGCGCCGACAATGCCGATCAGTGGGATATGATGGCGAAGAGCTTTCGGTGGCAGTGAAGGCGATGACGGTCATCGCCGCCGACGACCTATACCGGTTCTATCACGCGCGCGACCAAGAGACGCGGGCGTTGCGTGGCGTGAGTTTCGCCGTGGCTTCCGGAGAGTTCGTCGCACTGCTCGGCCCTTCGGGAAGCGGCAAGTCGACGTTGTTATCCTGCCTGGCCGGCCTGGACGTGCCAGATGGCGGACAGGTCGTGCTGAAGAACGAGCGTATCTCACGGCTATCGGAAGCCGAACGGGCACGGCGGCGCCGAGCCCATATCGGCATCCTCCTGCAGTCACGCAACCTCCTTGCTGGACTCACCGCGGAGGAGAACGTGCGCGTGCCTCTCATGATGGCCGGCGCGGTTGATGAGAATCGTGTGGCGACGCTGCTTCGCCGCGCAGGAGTGTGGTCGCGTCGTCACGCGCTGTCCGGTGAGTTGTCGGGCGGGGAAGCGGCCAGGGTCGGTCTTGCCGTCGCGCTGGCCCGCGCGCCCTCCGTGCTGCTTGCCGACGAGCCGACCGCCGAAGTGGATGCGGCGACCGAGAGCGACCTCATCCGGCTGCTGGCCGAATCTTGTGCAACGGGTGTGGCCGTCGTCGTCGCCACCCACAGCGCGGCGCTGGCCGAAGCGACCGCGCGGGTGATCCGGCTCCGAGATGGACGCATTGTCGATGACGCCGGCAGACGTTGAGGTTCAGGGCCTCGCCCGCTTCTTCGGCAGCGGCGCCCGGCGGGTTGTCGCGCTCGAGCCGACGACGTTCACGATCGCCACGCGGGAACGCATCGCCCTGCTCGGCCCGTCCGGCAGCGGCAAGTCGACCTTGCTCAACCTCATGGCCGGGCTCGATACCCCGAGCGCGGGAGTCATTGCCTGGCCCGGTATCGGGCCGCGCGAAGCACTTCGCCCCCTCGCGGTTGGGATGATCCATCAGTTCGCTGCGCTCATTCCGACGCTCACGGTCGCGGAGAACGTGAGCCTGCCGCTCGTCCTCGCGCACCGACCCAACGAAGACGCCATGCGCGAAGCGCTCGCGGCGGTCGGCCTGCTCGATTTCGGCGATCGTCTGCCCGACGAACTTTCCGGTGGCGAGGCGCAGCGCGTAGGAATCGCGCGCGTCCTCGCACACAGGCCGAGACTCCTGCTCGCCGACGAGCCGACCGGCCAGCTCGATGAAGCCACAGGCCAATCCATCATGTCTGTGATTCTTGCGCATGCCGCGCGCAACGCGAGCACGCTGATCGTGGCGACCCACGATGCGGCTATAGCGCGCCAGATGGAGATCATCTGGCACATGAACCATGGCCGTCTGCTCGACCGGACGCGCAGGGCCGCCACATGATGGCGATCTATTGGCTCAAGAGCTTGCTGCGGACCGCCGCCGGGCCCACGGCCGCCGCTGCGGCCGGCATCGCCCTCGCCGTGGCGCTCGCCAGCGTTCTTGGTGTGTTTGTCTTTTCCGCCACGGCGACCATGACAGAACGAGCGATCGCCCACGTCCCTGTGGATTGGCAGGTGGAGATCGCGCCGGGCGTCGACAGCGCCTCAGTCGAGAGCGCGGTGGCTGAAGCGGCTGTCGCGCAGGCGATCAGGCCGGTGATGTATGCCAAGGTGGACGGGTTCTCGGCCGTGACGGGAGACACCGAGCAGGTGACTGGTCCAGGCCGAGCGATCGGCATCGGTCCCGACTATCTCCTGACCTTCCCGGATCAGGTCACGCTCTTGAGCGGCACGGCGGACGGACCGGTTCTCTACAGCCAGACCGCGGCCAATCTCCACGCGGGGGTCGGCGACACCATAAACTTGGCCCGCCCGGGCCTTCCGGATGCCAAAGTCACGGTGAGCGGCATCGCCGCCATTCCGAACGTCGATTCGCTGTTCCAGGCGGTCGGCGTACCGGCCGGTCTCGCGCCACAGTCCCCGCCCGACAACATTCTGATCCTGCCGGAAACGATGTGGCATTCACTTTTCGAGGGCCAGCGCGCTGCACGGCCGGACAGCGTGCGCGCGCAGCTTCACATTCGTCTCGACCGCTGCCGGGTGCCGAACGATCCAGTCGACGCATTCGGCGCGGTCAAACATATGGCAAACAATCTGGCGGCGCGGCTTGCCGGCAGGGCGGCCATTGCCGACAATCTGGCGGCGCGGCTCGACGGCGTGCGCGCCGACGCGCTATACGCGAAGGTGCTGTTCCTCTTTCTCGGTTCGCCCGGGGTGGTCCTTGCAGCATTGGTGGCAATCGCGATCGCCGCTGCCGGACGAAACCGCCGCCGGCGCGAACAGGCGCTGCTGCGTCTGCGCGGAGCCAATATCATCGAGACGCTGGCCAAACCGGCAATTGAAGTGACCGTAATTGGATCAGCAGGCGCACTTGCCGGGGTGGTGTTGGCCATCGCGGTGCTCCGGTTGATTGGCATCAGCGTGGCCTCCATGGGCGCAAGTACTTGGCTAGGTTTCGCCGGTTTCGCTGGCTTGGCCGTTGCGGCCGCCGCGATACTCCTGCCTGCCGCTCGCGATGCCAGCAACTTGACGGTGGCAACGGCGCGCCTTTGTGCCGACGCGAGAGCGAGACCACTGTGGCAACGGCTTTGGCTCGACTTGGCGCTTCTCGCGCTTGCCGGAGTGATCTTCTGGCGTGTGCGGGCAACAAGCTATGAAATCGTTCTGGCGAGCGAAGGCGTGGCACAAACCTCGGTCCATTATGAAGCCTTTCTGGCGCCTGTTGCGCTGTGGCTCGGCCTCGGCCTCTTGTGGATTCGGCTCGCACGCCTCGCATTAACGGACGGCTCGCCGCTGTGCCGGCGCATCCTGGCGGTCAGCGCCGGCGACCTCGCCAAGATCGTCGCCGCTTCGCTGTCGCGGCAGGCTGGTCGACTGGCTCGCGGCGTGGGGCTCCTGGCGCTTGCGACGGGATTCGCTGTGTCGACCGCGATCTTCAACGTCACCTATGACGGTCAGGCCCACGTGGACGCCGAACTGACCAATGGAGCCGACGTCAACATCACCGGATCGACGGCGCATCCTGCAGGCGCGCAACTCGCCCGCATCCGCGCTACTCCGGGTGTCGCAGCCGCAGAGCCGATGATGCATCGCTACGCCTACGTGGGCGCCGATCTGCAGGACCTCTACGGCATCGATCCGCGCTCCATCGGTGCAGCCACGACGTTGGCCAACGCCTATTTCGACAATCACGATGCCAACGCGACGCTCGCCAAACTTGCAGCCACGCGTGACGGCATTCTGGTGTCCCAGGAAACGGTGCAGGACTTCCAACTCCAGCCCGGCGACACGGTCAACCTGCGACTGCAGTCGGCGAGCGACCACCAGTACCAGATCGTGCCCTTCACGTTCATCGGCGTTGCCAGGGAGTTCCCTACCGCGCCGAAGGATTCGTTTCTGGTCGCCAATTCCGAGTACATTGCCACGGCAACCTCATCCAATGCATATGAAGTCGTGCTCGTGCGCGCAACCGATCCGGCCGCGGCGGCGATGCTGAAATCGGCCCTCCCGTCGGATCCCGCACTCAAGGTGACGGCGCTCGGCGAGGTGCGGTCGCTTATTTCCTCGAGCCTTACGAGCGTGAACCTTGCCGGGCTGACAAGACTCGAACTGGCCTTCGGGCTGGCGCTTGTCGGGGCAGCGGCAGGTCTCGTCCTCGGCCTGGGTTTCGTCGAGCGCAGCCGCAGCTACGCCATCCTCAAGGCACTCGGCGCCTCGTCCGCGCAACTTGGCGCCTTCCTGCGTTCCGAGGCCATCGTGGTCGGCGTGGCGGGGCTCGTGTTCGGAACCGTCACTGGTTTTGGAGTGGCGTGGATGCTGGTGACAATGCTCGCGGGTGCGTTCGATCCGCCGCCCGACACTATTACGGTGCCATACGGATATATCGGCGTGGCGCTCCTTGGCGCGGCTGCCATTGCGGCCATCGTGGTTGCCGGCTTTGAGCGGGCACACGCGCGAACGGACCCGGCCTCGCTCAAGCCGGAATGACTTGGCGCCGCGGCGGACTGTCGCGTGCTGGGTTCTTATGGTGGCCGTTTTTTCACCCCGCGTTCTGGTAGGCACTAGCCATGAAGGTTCTGCTCATCGAGGACGACGAGCCCACCGCGGCGTATATCGCAAACGGGCTGCGCCAAGCTGGGCATGAGGTCGACCACAGTGCCGACGGGCGCGACGGGCTTGTGCTGGCCACCACCTGCACCTACGACGCCGCGGTCGTCGACCGAATGGTGCCGGGGCTCGACGGGCTGGCCGTGGTAAGGACGCTGCGCAGCATCGGCGCCAAGCTGCCGATCCTGCTGCTGACCGCGCTCGGCGGCATCGACGACCGCGTCGAGGGCCTGGAGGCCGGCGCCGACGACTATCTTGGTAAGCCGTTCGCCTTCTCAGAGTTGATGGCGCGGCTCAACGCCCTGGCACGGCGTCCGCCGATTACCACGGGGGCTACCACGTTGCAGGTCGGCGATCTCATTATGGATCTGGTTGCGCGCACGGTGCGCCGGGCGGGTCAGCCGATCAGCTTGCAGCCGCGCGAGTTCAAGTTGCTGGAGGTCCTGATGCGCAACCGCGGCCGCATGATGACGCGAACGATGTTGCTCGAACGGGTGTGGGATTTTCGGTTCGATCCCAAGACCTCGATTGTGGAGACGCACGTGAGCCGCCTGAGGGCCAAAGTGGATCGGCCGTTCGAGGCTCCACTGATTCATACCGAGCGCGGAATGGGTTACATTCTGGAAGCGCCGCCAGACATGGGCGGCGTTCCCCGGCGATGATCGCTCTGCGCCGTTCGATCGCAGTGCACCTTGCTGCGCTGTTCTTTCTGTTGTTCGCCGGGGCAATCGGCGGGGCATTCGCGGCGAGCTATTGGTTCGTGCGTGCCGAAATTGTCAGCCGAATGCGCGCCGATCTCGCAGCCAGGGCGGACGCAATCGCGTCCCGTTTGCGGACGCAGAGCCCCGAGATCGCGCTGTCGAGCGAGACTGGACGACGCGTCGCGGCTGTATTCGATGCGAACGGTGCGCTGGTTGCCGGTCAGCCCGCCCTTTCACCGGTGGTGGGTTGGCGCGAGATCGCAGCGGGGCCGCTTCATCTCGACGAAGAACCGGAGCAGGAGTCCGAATCCGTTTTGCGCTATGGACGACGCGTGGGAGAGCGCATACTGGTGGTCGGAGAAGGAATGCATATCGCTGAGGACACGGGCGAAGCGCTGCTCGCCGGCCTTCTCTCTAGCTGGGCATTCGTCGCCCTCGCCGGCTGTGCGGGGGCAGCCCTCATTGCATGGCGCGTGGATCGGCGCGTACGACGCACGGAGGAAGCCCTAGCATCGTATGCCGGCGGCGCGATGTCGACGCGACTGCCGCTGACGGGCTCGGGAGATGAGCTTGATCGCATGGCGCTCGCAGTCAATGCGGTGCTTGAGCGCGTCGCCGCTCTCGTCGAGACCATACGCCAGGTCACCACGGACGCTGCGCACGATTTGAAGACTCCGATCACGCGCCTGCGCCATCGGCTTGCGGAAGCAGAAAACAGTCCGAACGCTGATGTGAAGTCCATAACCAGCGCAGCGGCGGCCGACGCGGAACAGATCGTCGCGACCTTCGACGCGCTGCTGCGAATCGCCCAAGTCGAAGCCGGCGCTCGCCGGGCGCGATTCGACCTCGTGGATCTTTCCGATGTGCTCGAAACAGTAACCGACGCATACGGCCCCGACCTGGAGCAGGCCGGGCAGCACATCGAGACTGCGGTCGCCCCGGGGCTGCATGTCAGGGGCGATCGTGACCTCCTCGCGCAGGCGTTCGCCAATCTGGTCGAAAACGCCATTCGCCATGCGGGGTGTGGTGCCCATGTCAGCGTGTCCGCAGAGGCCCGGGGCTCGTCGGCGCAACTCGTCGTGAGCGACAGCGGGCCGGGCATTCCGGAGGCCGACCGAGCACGGGTGCTGCAGCGATTCGTTCGCCTCGAGGCGAGCAGATCCACACCGGGCACGGGTCTCGGCTTGACGCTCGTCAAGGCCGTCGCAGATATGCATGGGGCCACGCTTTCATTGAGCGACAACTGGCCCGGCCTGCGGGTCACCATCAGGTTTACGAAGGCTTGACCGCGACGCGCATCGACATGCGGCCATGGTGACGGCAGTTGGCGCACTTCCGCCACACCCCTCGCCGCTTTATCGAATTTACGAACACCCCTCTCGCGGCGCGATGCCGTGGCCTTCGACCAGATGTCCAGCTTGGCATCAGTCGGAACGGT
>Ga0137394_10004575_pt1 | contig 10512 bp, 21 predicted proteins | sample czobulk116metaG_FD_108278 | JGI IMG/M metagenome (GOLD analysis project Ga0137394, IMG submission 108278) | Vadose zone soil microbial communities from Angelo Coast Range Reserve, California, USA - czobulk1.16 metaG | ecosystem: Environmental > Terrestrial > Soil > Vadose zone | place: USA... | reverse complement strand
TCAGTTCACTCGAGTACTATCAATGAGCCGGCGATGTGAGGAATCAGAAATGTAGGGCATACGTCCTGAGGGCCTCAAAAATTCCGCGCGGGCTTGGCGGAAGATCGCTCTCTTCCAGATTATACAGTGCGCACCACCTTCCAAAGTTGTTCAACATGGCCACGATTCTGTCGAGTTTGTCCATGACAACCACCCAATCGTCCTCGTACTGCTTCATCTCCTGTCAACATACTCGTGAGATGAATGGGTCATTGCGGGCGTTAGTCGGCTACTTGCATTTGATACATTGAGCGTGAAGCGGAGGAGGCTTGATATGGAGGAGATGTAGGGCATTCCTGTCAGGGAAGCTCCGCGTTTCACACCCACAAGCCCATCTGACAAAAGGCTCCTCGCCATGACACCGCGTTCACCTCCGATTCGTTGGCGAGTTGGCGATTCGGACGATAAGACGGGTGAGAAAATGGGGTGAGTAGCTAGATAAGGGTGGATCGATGAGCTAGAGAGAACCCATTTTGTAGGGTAGATAGTAGGACTCACGCACGAGCTGATTATCCGGAGACCTAGACATTATAGAGCCTCACGGTGGAGGAACCTGGAAGAGGGTGGTAAAAAGCCTGGGGCGGAGCAAGGACACCCATAGATCCACTTGAATACCGTATATCAGGCTTCATAGAATGGTACGACTTCAAGTGATATGTCGCAGTGGGGCTGCGCAGCGCTTCAAGGTCACTGTTGGCCCACTGGCAGTGCCTGCTGCGGTAATTTCCACAATCTATGTCGTTGGTGAACTGCCTACTGTATGAGTGCAGCGCCGAACGCCAAACTCGCTGTCATGTTGCGCGTCATCCAACACAACAGTACCCATACTATTGTATATCCTCCCCCGGGCCTCAGGCCTCCACTTACATCTACCCCCTGGTCTCCCAGTCTCCCTAGACCTCCCTCCCAATCTAGTGATTCTAGTTGGCGCTGCGCTTCGGGCCTTCCTAGAGGCGACCAAGGCATCTTTCAAGCACAGGAATGATCATGATCCATTTAACGGGATGCGGCCCAGTGGCATGCTGACGGCCCACATCGCATACCACATGTACACATGACCCCACATGAATGACATGATAGGGGAATGGGTGCACAGATCTAGTCATAATCCTTAAATATTGAGTCACGAAAGTAGTCATGAGACATACGAGACGAGTCATCGCAGAGCGCGATTCAGAACGAGTCAAAAAGACGACTCTGGCCACATCAGCACGAGTCGGAGTCACCCCAGACGAGCGCACCAGTCTGATCTTCGTGTTGATCGCTGTCGTGACGACTCTTGTTGACCTTGATTTGTGCTAGACGTGCATCAATATCTAGAGCGATCTGCAGACGATAGGTTACGCCAGTGAAACGGGCAATGGACCGACGACAGACCTGGAAAGTTTGAAGCAGGTTCGAAAGCTTGCCGTCACACTGCTTGAGCCTCCGTACCATTTCCGTGGGAAATATCTTCTTCATAAAAGATCTCGCCTTTTTTATCTGATTAAGCTCGCGCATGATTCCATCCAGTTTCCTCAAGTACTGTCAGCCAGCGATGTGGAAATTAGAAATGTATGGCATACGTCCTGAGGGCTTGAAATATTTCACGCAAACTCTGCGGAAGGTCTCTCTCTTCCAGCCCATGCAGCGCACACCAGTTGCCGAAGTTGTTCAACAGAAATGTCATGCTCTGCAGTTTGTCCACGACCAGCGTCCAATCGTCATCGTACTTCTGCCTCACCTGTCAACGTAATCGTGAGATGAATGATTATTGTGGGGGTTAGTTGCACACTTACACCTCGTATGTTGACAACGAGGAGGAGAAGGCTTGCAATGGGAGAGATGTAGGGGATCCCGGTTATGGCAGCTCCGTCCCTCAGACCCGTGAGGCCACTCGTCACAACAGCCAGCGCCATGTCACCTCGACCATTGTCACTTCGTCCGTAGGTCTGTACTGATGAGGAAGGTCTGAATGCGAGATCGAAGTGAGCAGCTGAATAGCGCAGATCGATGAGCAAGAGGGAAAACATCCAGTAGGGAGATACCAGGACTCACGCACGAGTCGCCTGTCATCAAACTTAGACGGCGCAGGATGAGGCCAGTCATTAGGCTCATCGGAGTCCTCGATTTCTTCTGGCGGTGCGCCAGATGCTGGATCGTCCTCAGGATCGTCCTGAGAAGATGGAAGAGAAGTCCAGTAATCGGCGTCTCCGAGGGCCTTGATTTCTTTCAGCTGTTCGTTGAATACTGAGTCGTCCTCAGGTTCGTCCTCAGGAAAAGCCCTGTGATCGGCGTCTCCGAAGGCCTTGATTTCTTTCAGCTGTTCGTCGAATGCTGAGTCGTCCTCGGGTTCGTCCTGAGAAGGCGGAGAAGCCCAGTAGTAATCTGCGTCTCCGAGGGCCTTGATCTCTTTCAGCTGTTCGTTGAATACTGAGTCGTCCTCAGGCTCGTCCTCGAGAAAAGCCCTGTGATCGGCGTCTCCGAGGGCCTTGATTTCTTTCAGCTGTTCGTCGAATGCCGAGTCGTCCTCGGGTTCGTCCTGAGAAGGCGGAGAAGCCCAGTAATCGGCATCTTCGAGGGCCCTGATTTCCTTCAGCAGCTCGTCCAATACTGGATCATCCTCAGGCTCAGGTGTGCCTTGAGGAGGTAGAGAACTTGAAGCCCAATAATTGGCGTCTTCGAGGGCCTTGATTTCTTTCAGCTGTTCTTTGAATACTGGACTGTCCTGAGAAGAGGAAGACAGAGGAGAAGTTGACCCCCAATGATCAGCATCCTCGAGGGCCTTGATTATATCCAGCAGTTCGTCGATGTTAGGCATACTATTTTGACGATTCATTGGTGGTTGCAGTTGTGGGCGTTGATAGAAATAGTGGGTCAGGACGCCTTGCGATACGGTAGCTGAGGACTCATGGGATGCACTCCTTCAAGTTAATTTTTATCTATGGCAGCGGGGCTATGCCTCACGCGGCCAAAGGCTTGCATCCAACAGCCTTCGTTCGCCGCTGGTCACAAGACGTACCTTCATCGGCCATTTCCGGCCTAGCAACCCCGCCCACTGTCAGTCTGTCACGAGTGCGGTGCCCATCAGTTGCCCATCTCTGAGTCAGAGTCATGGCTATTTCGCACGCCATCTTGCTGCTGCCAGGCCTTACACTTATCACTGATCACCCGGTTTCCCCGAGGCCCCCCTAGTGGTTTGGAATTGAGGGCTTCCCAGTCCATCGAGGAAGTGAAATTCATTACAGGAAACAGGTACACTGTATGGATGCGCCGCAATTCCGCTGTCAAAAGCGAGCTGTGCGCCACCTATATATGTCGCGGCGCAGAAGAGATAATCGATAATCCGGCATCGCCTCAGTGTGGCGAGGACTTCCATCCTGATGTAGGTCGACTAACTGTGTGATAAAGATAGGTGATATCAACCCGAGAAGGGGAAATGAAGTGAAGGGGTCCATTGGGACCGTGCCGGTGGGAGCATGCAAGAACTTAAAAGAAGAGGAACGCACGCATACTCGAGTCTTCGGAAGGTTTCGACTTTCCAACTTTTCCCTCTCCCCGACTCCATTCGACTTGTTGATTTTCAGTACTTAAGCTCTCGAACAAAGGTGCTTGTAAGTACTCAGCGATGTAAGACGCACATCCAGCTCGTCGTAGTGCATTTGTGCTAGCCTCTTGACGTTTCGTTCTGGACAGGACTGGGGCAGTGAGATGGAAAAGGAGGGAATAGCCTGGTCGATCGATCCGTCAATCTCAATCGGGCTAATAGGGTGAGAACGTGTAGACACGGTGTTTGTTGAAATTGGGACTGTCGGCGCTCGAGCCTATGCTGGTGGCTCCGGCGAATCTCCGCGTGCGCCTGTAGTGTGCAGTCAGTGAATTTGGGAGCGGTACTATTCACATTTCCCTGCTTTCGTCTGCATTGAGGATCAGCGTAGTGTAGAATCTAATGGTCTCCACAAAGTTATCAGCTCTGATGTCTGCAGAGCTTGTCAGTACCTGCGATCCGAACTCTGAAGAGGGATCAATCCTCACATTCGTTAACGGTGTGGATGTTGTTCGGCGAACCCGTAAAGACTCCCGCGTTTGTGTGGCCGTACCGGACAATGTGACGTGAGATTCCAATAGTGCTTCGAAACTGTGGTCATGGTCAACCCTCGTGAACAAAACAGGGGAAGGACACCGACCTGTATTTCCGGTCAGGACCCCAGGACTGACGAATATGTTATCTTCGCCTTCTAGTCCACGCTGAGCGTTGTAGGTTGCTTTGACCGTTCCGCTGAACAGCTGCCAGGTGGGCGAGTCTTCGCCAGTGAGTGTGATTGTGGTTGGTTCAAAATAACTTTCAAACGCTTCGGTCAATTCCTCGGCCAAATTCCTCGGCCAAGTGTTCGAGGACTTGGGTATCGCGTTTTTTGACCGCAGCGACAGAGCTGCTCGCATGTCCCAAGAAGATGGCATGGATGATCAAACACGAATCCCTGCTATGCACATAGAATACAGAACTTTGTGTAGCAATTCGATGGTTCACGACGGCCCAAGCTTCTTCGGGCAGCGAGTTGACTTTGACCCCGCCTTGCACGAGGGTAATGGCCTGCGTGGTAGAGCCCTATAGGTCGGTTGTGTCGTCAGCAACGCTTCTAATTGATGCAGTGCCGTGTCTGAGGTGAGTGACAGCTCGATAAGAGAGCGCAAGCTTTCTGGTATGCCCTTGGCGTGTTCTCCCACGCATTGGACGATACTGTAAACGGGAGTGCCAGGCTCGAGTAGAGGCTCGATTGGGTTAGCCTCGTACTCGACGAGGAGACGTGCCAAGATGCCGATACCCTGCGACACATATAAGATAAAATTCATCGGAGAGGATGGCATGTTAACTGTATACACAGGCGGAATGCTTGAATGTCCGCCCGGAGTCATGACCGTCACTTTCGTGTCTAATTTCCCTTTCTCAGCAGTGCCAGCGACAGCGATTATGGAGCCTTCTACGTCAGCAAATACACCTACGAAGCGATGAGGATAAAGCATCAACATAGACATCTTAGCACTGACCGCCCTCGTCAATAAGTAGGGCGAACGGGTCTTCACCATACTTCTGTATCACTGCATCGGAGAGGTATTTGGCACCCTAAACAGCAACAAAGCTTAACCCAAAAGCCTTATCATAAAGCGGTCTGTTACTGACCTGCGAGCCGCCGACCTCTTCATCAAAACCGGAAGCGAGGACGATCATGCGAGTAGGCGTAAATCCTTTTTCGAGCAACGTTTCAATGGATGCGCTATTTGGGGGTCAGCCTGCACATCACGGTCAGGGAGAAAGCAGGGACAACGTACAGTATCCCAATCAGTCCGTTCTTGTTATCGGCACTTCCTCTGCCCCAGATGATCTCGCTTGAAGAACACCCGAGTAAGCAGCCTGAGGAGCACGGTATGACCTATCCCGCATCATACCGTCATAATACCCAGAGTAAGGGGGGTGTGTTCATTGGTCAACGGTCTCGGACTCAACGGGAACCACGTCTGCGCATCAAAGTTGGATCAATGGTGTTGGTCAGTGGGAGAAACTGCCAGTGGTACCGTACGGTCGGCGAACGAACCTTGGTGGGCGGCTAGTAGGAGTGGCTTGAGACTGTCATCCGAGCCCTTCCACTCATAGAGCAACCCGTATACCTTTGTGAGCGTAAGTGTCTCATGCCTAAGGAATTAGCTCTGGTCAAAGTTGGATTGTCGACGTACGTAAGCTGGAAGTCGTGGAGCGGGCCGAAAGCGTCCCACCGCTCGTCTTCGCCAACAGGACCCAAGTCGTCGTATGTCTCCGTGCTTTATACAACGCGCGAATCTCAGAAAGAAAGGCATATCTTAGAAGCAGATAGCTGAAACGTACAGTATGCGTACTGCCCCTCCGAGCCACTCCACAGCTCTCGTCGTGAACGCCTCCTCGTCGAACTCACGCCCGAGGCTCTCCCAGAGCTGTGCGTGCTGCCCCGGGCAGAGGGCGTTCGACTGGGGACAGAGATCTGCCACTTCGCGGTGACTCGATCGTGTTGCGGGTATGAACTCGTTACCGCGGAGGTTGGCGTAGCGCAATGCCACCGGGAACGCGCCCGCGACCAGAGCGACGAACCCGAGGATGGTCGTCGACTGTGAGTGATTTATATCAGCCCCACCGGCCAATGGCGGAGGTTATGTTACGATCTGTGCCCTCATACTTCTGCGAAACGTAAAGTGACCCAAGTTCTCGTCGATGTGACGCCGTCTATATTCCATTCTTCTGACGCCGTTTCGTCCTCTGCAGTCACCTTTGAGAACCGGGAAAACACGCGCCTCGATGGCCATTCTACATTTCTTCACTTCCCAGAATCTGTGAAATTAGGTGAGAGCCTGGCGTCATTCTCCAACGAGGCAGGACTGGGGCGTGGCAGCTTCTTGAGATGTGTTGCAGGTGCGGGAGCCCCTCCAGGTCTGAGATTGCTAGTGGTCTGTGAAGGGCAGTATCGTCATTCCGCATGGCTTATCCTCAATCACTATCACGGTTACACCTCCCGTCGAAACACCACGAAAGTGGCCCCCAACGCAGGACTTATTCCCACTAAACACAACCCGTTTTTCATATATCTCGGCTAGGCAATCCATGAAGTATCAGAAGTTGAATTTTGTCTAAAGGCCGCGAATGAGGTCCCGCTTGCCACGCAGGCAACGCGAGCGACCAAGACCAAACCCTCCCACCTCCTACCAGCACCCCAAAGCTTAGAATGGGAAATCCCGAGCCATGTCCCTTCCTAGCCCCCGCTGCGGCCCTAATCCGACCCTGCGTCATGCTGTATTCTGTCCCCTATACTTAGCCGTATAGTGAGGCTGAGGTCTTCGAGCATCTTTTGCGACCATCCACGACACTTCTGGGCCTGTAGCCTGGGCTTGCTCGTCATTTCATATACCACAAGTGCCGCGTCTTCCCCTCCATCCATCCCTGATGGCTTTCGCGCCATTGTGCTTCTATCCGGCAAGGTCCTGTATTCCTCGGGCTCCGCACATATTGCTGGGTCAGGCAATGAGAGAATTACGCCCCCGATTCTGTCTTCACCCCCTCCACCCCACCCCTGTCCTTCCTTCCGGCCCCATGAATTTCGCAGTACCAGTATGCCACATCATGATTCTCCGATCTCCGATCTTCTACCCACGTCTAAGCGCGGTCGTCCTCACAATTGCCCCACCGAATGTCGTTTCCTCGGCGTTTGTCCATCCTCGGGTTTTTCCTTTCCATTGCGAAGTAATGAATGTAACGCATAGCACGGATGCCTCGTTACTTGAAATTCTGTGAGCAGAATTCACGTCCAATAGGCGGCAGGATATACAAAGGACTTGCTAGCCCAGGGCCGCGGTCAGAAGTGAAGTCCAAGAGAAGTATAAACGCTTGCTATTAGGATGAGACGTACGGCACAGGTGACTGGCGTTTCGTGGACAAGTCTCACAGGTCTCACTCATAGTTCAAATGATGTCCGAGTCAATGTACTTTTGCACCATCTCCAGTTAGACTAGAACTGTGACTCTATGCACTACCCAATGAGAAATCTGATCCCGACTTGGATGACTCGAACACAATTGCTTTGGTAGCAACAAAACCAGATGACGAGAAGAAGCTCATTATAATGGTACAGATACAAAACAACAATGCAGAATAGCTCAAGCACCGAAGCCGTACAAGGTACGACCCGACCGCTTGAGAGCGTAGACAACATCAAGAGCAGTGACAGTTTTCCGCTTAGCATGTTCTGTGTAAGTCACAGAGTCGCGAATGACCTGGAGAGAATAATGAGACAATTAGAGACAGAGAGTGGACGCCTTACATTCTCAAGGAAGATCTTGAGAACACCACGAGTCTCTTCGTAGATCAAGCCCGAGATACGCTTGACGCCACCACGGCGTGCGAGACGACGGATGGCTGGCTTGGTGATACCTACAACAATATAAGAAAGAAGAAAGGGTGAAGCAACTCTTCACGTACCTTGAATGTTATCCCGAAGAATCTTGCGATGGCGCTTAGCACCACCCTTTCCGAGGCCCTTGAAGGGAAATAAAGTCAATCACTTTGAAGTTTTAAGTCGATGGAAGAGAGGTAGTACCTTTCCGCCTTTGCCACGTCCAGACATTGTGATTTAAAGTGTTGGTGGGGGTGGAGAGGGTGAGAGTTTAGGTTAAGAGGCAAGATGAGTCAGAAGTCAGGTGGAGCGCGAGTCCTAATAAAGGGTCGGAAGGTGGCTGTGGCTGTGCTTTGTTGATCATGCATTTGCATTTCCATCGCGTCTGTTGACAGCACGTGACTGACGCGTCCCACAATATATATACTCGCGGCCTTTGACTTGGATGTTACTCACTCCTCCCTTTCATCGTCTATCTACATTCTCACTCATGGCCCGTACCAAGCAAACCGCCCGCAAGTCTACCGGTGGTAAGTTAACTTGTAAGACTTGTTCCTTCCCATCGTCCTCATTCTGCTTTCAAGGCAAGGCGCCCCGTAAGCAGCTAGCTGCAAAGTCTGCAGCGCGCAAAACCGCCGCGGCAGTGAGTGTTTTTTCTTATCACATGTGTTTGATTGTTCTGAGTCAGCTTTGGTAGGCCGTCACTGGTGGTGTGAAGAAGCCCCATCGCTTCCGCCCCGGAACCGTCGCCCTCCGTGAAATTCGTCGCTATCAGAAATCTACCGAGCTCCTTATCCGCAAGCTTCCCTTCCAGCGTCTTGTTCGTGAAATCGCGCAGGACTTCAAAGTAAGTTTTCGGTATTACCCCTTTAGGATGTTATTGCTGACCCTCTCGAAGACCGATCTCCGCTTCCAGTCATCTGCCGTGATGGCATTGCAAGAAGCTGCTGAGGCTTACCTCGTCTCCCTCTTTGAGGATACCAACCTTGCTGCTATCCATGCGAAGCGTGTCACGATCCAGCCAAAGGACCTCGCACTCGCTCGTCGGCTGCGTGGGGAGCGCTCGTAGATTGTTATTTTAGTTTTTGTCATGTATATTGTACATTACACGTTATCATATCCTTTTTGGGCTCCTCACGTGAATATTAAAATTGAAGCTTGGGGTCAATATTATGTTATCTTACAAGATAAAGTAATTGAAGTGTAAGCTAAGCCCTTGTTGATACAACAAAACAAGAAAACAATCACAGACTCTGCCCTAAAAGCTGACATTCAAGTTGGTCACATTGCGACCAGCAAATCTTCTCTCTTCAGCAAACCCAACGGATGAAAACACGCGCTTCCGTCTCCTCAGCGAATCCTGCCATCTAGCATCGGCCTGTTCCGCATCAACAGATGACACGGCCGCGTCGTACGTCCACTCCCCCATCTTCCCAACCATGCCCTCCCCAAGTCCGTTCGTCGACCGCCGACGATTCACGATCCGCTTTTTCACCGCACGCGATGGCGGTGGCGGTGGAGCAGGCCTTGATGGTGCGGCCGCGCCACCGGCGGCGGCGTTGCTTGCCTTGACTTTTGATGTGGACTGTGAACGCCGCCTGCGTGTCGTCATCGTCGGTGAGTTCAGAGTCGATGGCGATGGCGAGCCGAACAGTGAGCCGGAAAAGGTGGTCACAGGAGAGCGGGGAGAACAAGGGCTGTCACCACAACTGGGACTGCTGCTGCTGCTGCTACTGCCGCCGCCGTCGCCGCCGCTGATAATGCCGGTGGCGGCTGGCGGCTGATGATGATGCGGCGACGTGGAATTGAGCGGGCGAAATTGCTCTTGGCTCGTGGCGAGGACCTCCTGGACTTTGGCCGCCCAGTCTTCGAGGTCGTATAGCTTGTGAAGCATCAGCTTGAACGTGAACGGGTAGCGCTTCTCCCTCAGGGGAAAGCGCGCGCCGCCTGGACGCGTCTGCGTCGTTCCCGTTCCCCCTGATGCGGAGGCCAGTGCCGACGCCGCTACGGTGTTCCGCCGCGGACGCGTGGACGCGTGATCGGGGGGGATGGATACGGAGGCAGAGACCGGACGGGGGTGAAAACTGGGTGGAAGAGAGTGGGTGGCAAAGGTGGACGCCGATGCGGTCGTCGGCATGTCCGGGATGCACACCTGCTGGGCCTCGTCGCTGGCTCCAAGCAGCGGCGCGTCTCCATCCCCATCCCCATCGTCTTCTCCGTCTCCGTCCAAGGGCTCGTCCTTTGTCAGGATGACCGACAGGTTCTTCAGAAGGGGCACGATGTCTTCTGGAACGAACCCGTCTGCCGCCGCAGCGGCAGCAGTCGCGCTCTCCGAGTCCTTGCGCGATGTCGATCCTTGATAACGATGGTGGTGGTGATTTCTTGGCTGGGTGAGCTTCTCGAAAAAATAGTATAGCCTCGCGAACTCGGCCGACATTTCATGAGGCTTGGGACGAGTCGCAGTGGTGGTGACGGAGGTGGCCAGCGAGGAGTCCATGGTATGCGGGGAAGGTTGGTAGTAGTAGAAGTGCTGCAGACGTGTGGGGTTCTTGTTTTCCTTTATGCACCGGGCTGTCTGGCT
>Ga0137394_10004574_pt1 | contig 10513 bp, 11 predicted proteins | sample czobulk116metaG_FD_108278 | JGI IMG/M metagenome (GOLD analysis project Ga0137394, IMG submission 108278) | Vadose zone soil microbial communities from Angelo Coast Range Reserve, California, USA - czobulk1.16 metaG | ecosystem: Environmental > Terrestrial > Soil > Vadose zone | place: USA... | reverse complement strand
GAACCAGGGACCATCAGGTATAACCTACAATACGCGCCCATGCTTGCGTTCTCACTCTTCGGCAATAAGCTTCAATAAAGCTGCCTTTGGAAAGCAAAATTGAAAGTTAAAGTAACGGATTCTAGGATCTTCCTGAGGATCCGATTTCGCTCAAGCCAGCCGAACCTCCTGGAACGATTGAACGAATGAAATCATGAATTTGGACACTATAATGCAAACCGATGGACAACGACTCGGACTACACCGCAACCACAACTGAAATACAATTCGGACTCTGCCAGTACGCTGCCCTGTGGAGTCACACAGAAAATGAGATGTCTAGAAGAGGAATGTGGACTACGGGTTAGTTATGGCTAGGCTGCAAGTCGCGTGCCACATCATCCAATACACAAAAGGTCTGGTTCGAATCTGATTTTGGAATATGTCTGAATCGGCGGAGCTATTCGACAATTCCAGGCGCCAGGCTTATTGACCAAAGTGAGCCACACTCACGCGCAAGACGACAAGGCAACTACGGTGCAACCAGAACGATTGCGCGATCGCGAGGCCTCGTGCCTGTGGTACGAGTCGGAGCATTGTCACGTGCCGACTGGATAGGTATGGCCATGGGCGTGCTATGCACGATCCTTGCAAGGCTACTGATTGAAGTCGAACTTGCTGGTCCCCCCGGTTTCAAACCCTATTGAGTATGTCACGCCCAGGCGGCAATAATCGCTGTAACTGGTCACGACTCTGAGCCATCGTCATGAAATGCAAAAGCGCTTCTAAGTATTATGATTCCAATACTGGTTTTCTGTGTTTTCGAACCTTGCGTGGGTAGGGGGGCGGGGGGTAGTTCAGCTTTTATTATGAATTCGAAGAATATGAGTGGTTTGAAGGCCTGATGGGGGGCCTGTGCGACGTGCGCCAAAGTCTATTACTTGTGCTGGTAACGTACTCTCTGCTGGTTGCTGTATTAGGGTTTGAATTACAAGTATGTACAATCATAAGCAGGTACACTACAAATGCTGGGATTAGTCTGGAAGTACTTAGTGGTTTATGAACGGATTCGGCTGCTGAGAGGCATAATCGAGCGACGGTCCGCTCTCTAGGTTCCGGATAATGTCATCGATCTGATCAGTTGTCCACGCGGGGCCTTCGAAAAAGTTCTCGGCATTCAGGTCGAAGCCGGGCGGATGCGATCGACACCGAAGTGCTGGGCCATCAACACAGGCGCTGGGATCGACAAAGGGAAGGGCTGGCGCCGGGACGTCTCCGACGGATGGCGAATAGCAGAAAGCAGGAAATTCAGGGTTGGTTGTCGCATGGTGACCCGCGACGAACATGAAAGGAGGCAAAATTCGCGTCATCTGTATGGGAGATGGATCGGGAGAATCAAAATGAGTCGAGGCCGGGAGGACGTCGAACGGCACTACCTCTTGCGATGGGCTCGGCATGCTGGTAAGGCCCTAATGCAATGTTAGCAAGGATGACTATACGATTGTAGCAGAGATGTAGCGGACCTGCACTGGGCAATGCCGGGGTTCTGTGTTGTTTGTGACGGACCAGTCCTGCTGGAATTGGGAGGGCGTCTCCAAATTGACGGGTTGGGTGAAAGACAGCTCCCCAGACATGTTATAGTACGCAGCACTGTCCCCACAATCCATCGTAGCCGGAATCCTCCAAGGGACATCAGAGGGTATATCTCCAGCCCGAGTTAGCATCTCTGCTTGGGGAACCTCGGGCGGCTGTAGTTCCGGCGCCGACAGGGACTGTAACGACTGAGTGGAGCTCCCAGTATGAGGCGTAACCTCCCAAGCGGGCAAAACCCCCATGCTCTCCCTGATCTTCTGGTAGTGAGTCCTCTTTTCCTTCAGCGGAGACGCCGCCGCGGCTGTCGCGGTTGATGACGGCGAGTAACGATACTGCGGGTAGAGCCTCTTATGCTTCTCCCTCTCCCTCTTGGCTTCTTCGATCCATGGCCGTCGATCCTCGTCGCTCATGGCCTTCCATATGCGCCCGACGATGCGCGAGATGTTCCGGTGATCTGGCTCGACACTCGCCGGGATTTTCTTCTGCGCGACGAAGTCGCAGCGGAAGAGGATGAACGCGTTCCGCGGTCGCGGGATGTGGCCATTTGGTTGCTTTCGGGAGTGCGACTTTTTAGCTGAGGACTCCGGCGCTGTCAGTGGCGCTGGCTGGGCGTCGTTCGGCGTGTGAGTGGGATTTGGAATGGCGCTGGGTCTGAGTTTTCCGCCTGTAGTCTGACGTGGGCCTTCGTTCGGGAGGTGGTGCCGCGATGCGGACTCGGATGCGGTGGCAGTGGAATGCGTAGGCGTAGGATGATGGCCAAGTGTCGGTGGGCGTCCTAAGCTTCCCGCTGGAATTGCGTCCATGTGTCGTACAAGAGACTGCTGAGAACGCCCGGGTTTAAACGTGGATGGTTGTTGAGGCAGAGGACGACTCGAAGCTGTCACGAATCGTTCGTCTCCGTCGAATGCCAGTGGGGATTCATCGGATGCGTAACTTGTTGCCTGCAACATGAAGGATGAAACAAAGGAAACAAGGTGTTCCCTTGCCACGAAATCGCCTAGTATACGCTACAGAGACCTCATTGAGTCGGGCAGACAGTTTGTATGTGTTAAGGGGGGGGATGATAGTAAGGGACGCCAAACTCCCTCGGGCAATGTGGCAGCGCCCGATGGCTGTCGTCGCTTAGCTGATTGCGCTGGTGCGGAGAAGGGTTAGCGGCATTCATATTAGCAATTGTTTACTCACGATCAATATCAATGTTCTCGTCGTATCTCTGGCTCAGTGTTTCTTTCAGCGATTTGACGCCCGTCGTGCCTGGTGTGGCGCACTTGTCGTTTGCAATACCTTGGCTACGAGGAGTTTGTTCTCGTAATACGGTTCGTACCGTATCCATTTTCAGGATGGCCTTTGTTTTCTCTGCTTCCTCATTTACAACGCTGTACATTGTACCTGTCAATTGCCACGCCTGCTGATGCGATGCGAATCCCTGGCGCTGCAATTTTCACAAGTCCTCTAGAGGGCCCCAGCCTGGCGGAGAATGACCCCCGCAGGCAGTGTCAGGCAGACCTACCTTCCTCACATCCTAAGTCATGGCAATTGAACGCCGGGTATGACTGTACATCATGATTGCGTACAAGTTGCTAATTTGCATTAACAATACTGTACATAGACAGCGCTGGAAATAATACTGTAAAGATCGCACCTTATCTTACAGTCATCCTTCCGAGACGTCCAGTCCTTGATGACGAGAGTATGACAAACCTCGCCTAGTACAGGTCTTGTTACTCTTGTATCGAAGTTATTGAACTGAACATGTCGGTGCTACATGCCACGGAAACCAGGCACTCGTTTTTATTCGCTGATTTTGACAGATTGAAGACCCATCAAATGGTTTTCTGGACAAATGGCAGGGGTCGGCTCACCGTGACAGTCATCAGACGGTACGGTGCTGCATCCGTGACCACTCTACCATTGGACATACATCACACATAGTCACAGCAAGGTCACCGTCACGTCTCAGCTCGATAATTGTTTGAATTTTTTGATTTGAACAATTGTTTTATTTACCAAACAGTCTGTAAGTAACCCAACCCTGACCTTGCATCAAGATTCTTTTCTCAAATGCACTCTCAAGACATATTGACAGATGGGTTTCTTCATGTTTCCCAGAAACACTATTTTCAGTGCAAGTTGTACTACTGTAGTAGCATCAGGAAAACATCATTTGAGTTTTCGCACTTTTTCACATATCACAGATATAAGATGAGATAAGACAGAACCTACTTATTACATGTCTTATCATATAAAACATAGAATTTTTTTGAAAAAATTCTGCATGCAATGAGCAAAAATAAGACAGAAAATACTGTCATAAAATCCTTGATCTTATTACATCTTAGCAAAAAGTTGTTAAGGTGTGAAAAGGTGCAAAAACTCAAATGACGTTTTCCTGATGTAGGAGCTTATTGCATCAGAAAAAAAAAACTTATCTTATTCCTACTTATTCCTTTCTTACCCCCAAAATAAGAGGTTTAAGTAAGAAATAAGATGGAATAAGTGGAATAAGACAAGTTTTGTTTTGCTGATGCTGTATGAACTTGATAGGTCTCAATGAATACACTTGGCTGATGACATAGAAAGCATTCATGGCAACTTGGTGGGTATCATGATGTAAACTTGAATGTATGAATGTTTTGTTGTTTCCCACTTACTTGGCTGACATTGTAACGGTACATCAGCAAAACCAGAATTTTGTCAGTGGTTCATAGCATTTGACAAAATCCATAGTGGTATAGTGCATCATAGTAGTCTATAGTCACCCATAGCATCAGAAAAAATAATTTCATCTTATTCCTGCTTATTCCTTTCTTACCCTCAAAATAAGAGGTTTAAGTAAGGAATAAGATGGAATAAGTGGAAGAAGATGAATTTCTTTTTGCTGATGCTAGTAGGTGAACCTCTTGATAGCACTTCTGTAAGGATAGCACAAGCTGTAGGCTCAAAAATGAGCACCACAACCACCCCTGTGCACCACCCGAACACCAACTCATTCGTCTCCACATTGCATCCATGCATGCTCGACCCTTTTCCCCTTGTCTCTCTTGTAGAGCCCCTTCTCAACTTGACCTAGAAGCAGCCCAGACCCTCGGATTGCCCATGTCGATGGCTGACACCACTAGTGTGTGCCGCACTGAAATAGACACTGACTGATGCTGTGCCCATCATGTGCAGCCCCTCGCAAGTTGGGCATCGGTCAGGACTCCTGCCTTATTTACCATATCCCTTACTATACTTAGATAAAGACTCCCCCTTCCCATTCTCCCACTCTCCATTTCTTCCTACCTCTTTTGTGTTAGACTACCACTCATTTCCCCTTTTGTCCTTTGATCTTTTGTTTTTGGATATCAATATGTTCCCCTCACCCCTGATTAGTCTCACACCCATGTCGGGCATCTAGACTGCCCATTTAGTAAAATTTCCATCTTGTTTCAGCATTGCCCCCTCATCGTCCTCGTCATGTGGTCTGTTCAAGTTGCTGGCAGGCTTGACTTTGCATTTTCCTCCCTTCTGGTCCCCCTTCTCTGCTCAGCCCTGTTGTAGATTATTTGTCCTTACTGCCCTTGCTCTCATACATATAAATAAGATCCCTGCCTGGCCTCATTGACACAGGCAAGTTTTGTGCCCCCATCTCTAGCTCTCTCGCATGTGTTCGTACTCCTTCAGGACACGAGCATGTCTATCTCCTTCTTTTGAACTCATGGCTGAGCCTACTGAGGTTTAGCCCTTTCAATCCCTTTTGTGTTCGTCTCAAAACACCCCTCGTGTGATTCCTCACTTCGTCCTCATTTCATCTCACCTCGCTTCGCCTCCTTCCTGCACTGCCTTTCCTTGTACACACGTGGCCTGTCCCTGGTCGTCACTTGCTCATCTCTTTCCCTCTTCATCCAACTCTGGTCTGCCTTACGTTCTCACTAGCGTAGGCTTTCTGTCTCGCTTCAAAACACTGGACTGGACAACAGAACGCGTTTTATCAGTCCAGTCCAGAGCTGCACGAAGTGCTACGAACGCGGACCCAAGATGTTACCCAAGGAACACACTGCGGTGGCCGCCCTCAAACATAGTCGTCGTGCTTGCCGCGCGTGTGTCGATGCCTTCCTCGCCTTCCTCGTCTTCAACCTTTTCGCTGTCCGTGCCTTTCCCGTCGGCACGCCGCATGCTCGATGTGCTTCGCCATCCTGCGTGAAACACGAAAGGACACCCTTCCCCCTTGTGCCTCGCCTCACGCACTTTGTACATGGCCAACATGCACCATGACAGAGACGATATCTTGTCGTCGTTGTCTGGTTCGCTGCCTCATAAGCGTAGCTGTGTGGTCAAACACGGGGTACTGCGAGGACTAGGACGTAAAACCTTGTTCGCGTAATCGTTCAGTTGCGACTTGCTTGGGAGTAGCTAGGAGAGAAGACGAACCGCTGCGGGGAAAGCGCAAGCGCAAGGTGCGGGGGTGGCGCTCTGGGTGTGTGCGCGAGTTGCGAGCGACGCATCGCCACGCGTAGCGAAAGGATTCGCGCCGGGCGTCTTACGACCAAATCAGTGTATAAATAAAACTTTTCGTTTCTAGGGACATCATGAGATTGAAAAGTATAGCACATCGCATCCGAGTCCTCGAGAGCTCCAAGGGTCCGACAGCTCCACAGATCATCTTATGGTAATAGTACCCTTCCCTCGCATCGTTGCATGTAAATATTGTAGAATCTGATAAATTACAGGATCTAAGACCTTTCTTTTAGCTGATGCGGACTTGTCTCAGAAGAGACGCAGAATAAATCTCGTTCTCAACCGGCGAGATCGGCACTTTATGGTAGGTAGCGAATGATGAAGTTGATTTTGATTCGCTAGCAGCTCGCAACCTACTACAGTAGTACGGACAGTCGCCGTCTGGTGTTAAGCTATTCGGCAGGCAGCGAGAGAACGCTTCACTCTGGCCCCATTCCAAAATAGAGGAGGACGAGGTTCAGCGAATACCATCAGATCAATGCTTACCAAAACAAAAAATGGGAACTATGGCTTCCTCTTCCATGTTGCGTGCTTCTCGGGCTCAACGTCACGACAATGAATGGCTTTGCCACACTTATTACATTCTGTACCGTGCTTTCATACCGTGCTGTTTCCGAGTCAACAAAACCATGCAGCATCTCCCCAACCCATCATTATCAATAACAGTATGGATCAATACACGAAGAGAATGAGATGAGGAAGGCCTCCTACTCGGAATCTAGGTCGGTCCAATAACACGGAAGATGTAAAGCGTTCCGCAAGCGACGATCGAAGCAAGATAGACGACGCCAATGGGACGTACTATGGCATCGAGGTGTCCAAGTAAGAACACGACCAGGGCGACCTGGAACAGCCTGTACATCGTGTCGATCACCAGGGACATGCAAAACCCTTGAATTCTTTCGTCGGGGGAAACGCCCGCGGCTGTCGCCGGGCTCTTCGACGCATGGCCGCCAGCCTGTTGGCGGACGAGCCCGAGTTTCACCTCGCGGGACCTTAGTCTAGAGAGTATCGCGAGAGACACCGTTGTAATGGTAAACACGAGAGTCGCGATCCAATACATGTTCATCCGGAGGACCCGTGACAGGTCCGATCCAAGGTAAGGCTGGCTTAACATTGACGGAGCAGGGGCTTGTGGGATCGAGGGGAAATAAGTCGCCCCTTGCGTTTGCGACATGAATGCCAACGTCGCGGCGTACAGTCTCTGGTAATACATTGGCTGATTTGTGGCCTCCAGACTCCGGAAATTGTTCATGATGTGCCAGACAAGGCTGAGAGTGATTGCGCTAGCCTACGAGTAGAACGGACGTCGGTTGTCAACGCGACTGAGCCCGCGATGGATTGTGAATTTTCCACTTACAGATATAAGGATCGCAGTTATGTCCCTTTCCCTCTGTGCCCAAACTCGAATCAGAGCCTTGTCATCGTCATCGTCTTCAACTCGTTGGCGAGTGTTCCTGTTCGGTATAGGGTTCTTCGTGTTTGCCCCTATCCACGTCATCAGACCATCGGCCAGGTGAATACAGTCAAGACACGTACCAAAGCCACGAGGGTCATCGTCTCGAGTAGTACCTCGAGAGTGGGTGGAAGAGGTCATCTCGTGACGCAGATGTGGGGCGACAATGACGACAATGAAAACTCCGAGGAGGAGTACTAGGGACGAATGTCAGCAGCGTGACGTCACTCCACGTCACTCATCGCCCCGAATTGAAGAGCGAGGAAGGACATTCGACTACTGCAATTGGACGTCACCCAACGGCTACAGCACGGCGTGGAGGAAGGGAATCGTGCTACTTGTACAGACCATTGACGCCTGTCAAGGTTTATGTCACCATCTGGGCGCTAATTCGGTCATTTGTGCTGCACATCTAATCTATATCTAATCTCCAGCGTCACGGCCTGGTCAGCGGCGATGTGCACGTCCGTACGATCGGTGTTCTCGTCTTCCACCCTTCCTATCTCACCCACCCGCGGGACAGCAAAATTACAAAGCAGAAGTATACCAGTTTGCGCTTCCAGAAATGCATTATCATCATGCTTGTCTTGGCTTTGGATGTCTCGGACACCGCCCAAATGTATATCTCCTTGCAACACATTTCGCGACGACAAAAAAAATTCAGGATACAAGATTTAAAAACTGATAAACTGGGGAAGAAGAAGACAAAGACGTGGTGAAATCAAGTGCTCCCTATGAAGATGAGGAGGTGCAGGAGCCGGACACCCGAGACACACGGAGTGCCAACTGGGCCCGCTTGCTTAGAGTCAGAGTGTGGCAGAGCCTGGTGCGCACCCACTGCGCGCCTCAGGTCGAAGAGATTACCGGGCGTCCCATAAGGCGCGCTCACCGTGACGAGTAACGGCCATTGGACTGCTTTCCATGTCTCTCATTTGGTATCCACTCAAGTTTAGATCTTTCATTCCTTCATACCTACGTACGAGGGTGGAGCCTTGGAGGGCCCCGACTGACGCAGCGCTGCCCCAAGTCTTCGTTACCACATTGCAGACTACATGGATCAAATGCGTAACCACGCGTCCCTACCATCGATAAGGGGCGGAGAACATAGCGCCACTTCATGGGCCAGGTGCATACATTCCCTTTTTGCCTATTTCCTTTTCTTTGGACAGTAAGTAAGTAGCTGCGCGTGTGAACTGGTGTATCTGACATTCATCCTACAGGTTAGATACAAGTATGATCTCCTCAAGATTTCCTACAGCGGACGTCATGGAGCATGTATCACCAAAGATCCACGCACCGGACCCCAGGTTATCAAACCCGATTTGTACATCATCGATACTACTGCCGCCATTCAACACCACACGGGGACTCCCCAAATCCGCAAGCGAGAGCTTTGCGGCAGAGACCACCTCACTCACCCGGATGTTAGCGGTGGCATTATTCAAGTTGGTGCCCATGATGAGCGTCCTCCCGTCCGCGGACGCCCACACGCCCAAGTCCAGCCGATCGGGCGTGACGACGTGCGTGAAGTTGACGCGTGGCTGTGTCAGTGGGGAGGACAATAAGAAGGGCATGAGTCCGGGCAGCGCGCTTGCAAACGCAGATGCGAAAGCCATGATGTCCTGTGTGGTCGGGTTGACCCAGGACACGGAGCCTTTCGCGCCCGCGTTGACTGAGATAATAGTCTGAACCAGAAACTCTCTGCCCGTCGGCGTGCGCAACCAATATCTGTATGGCACCGCGATGCGAGATCAGACCCACTTCTAAACGGGATGAAATTCGAACTACGCACTCGGAGGAGCCGAACGCCTGCGAAACCGTCCAGACGGTTTTGGGGCGCTCCCAGCCAAGTACCTCGAGCCGCGCAGCGAAATCGTCCATGCGGTTGCGAATGTCCTCGAAGTCTCCACGGCAGTTGTCGCATCCGCAGTCGCCCACGTCTCGCGTACAGGATGTATTCCAAACCACGCTGTAGGTCGCGTTGATGTCAATCGGGTATGTGTCTTGCATCAGCACCGGCGTACCCTCGGCATACTCCGTGAAGAAATAGTCCTGGCAGTTTAGGACCAGAGACGACGGTCGGTACGGGTCCAGGGCATTGATGTGTGCGGCGGCAGACGCAGGAGCTGAGTGAGGATCCTCCCAACCGTCGGGTTCGTCTGCAGTATAGTACAGTAGAAGGTTTGTACGATTTCTGATCCGTATGACTTGCTCTTCGACGGCAGTAAAATTCTGGTAGCTCCTAGATGTACCTCTCAGAGAGTCGGATGGGTGACCGTGTTCAAGGAATTCCTACCATCTCATGTCGTACATGAGCCACAAGCCGAGCTCTTCCATTTTGTCAACCATGAGATCGAACGCTGTGAGATTGTCAAAAGGGGGGACGGGGTGGACCTGCACAGACACGTCATTTGGGACTCGATCAGCGGCCTGCGAGAGTACTGACGACATTGAAACTGAACCAATGTGATCATCAGCCAGCTGAAGTGCGACGACTGGCGAATCGCACCCATGATGTTTAAGGTCCTCCAGGACGGAAAAATTGCCATCTAAGTATCCACCAAACGCGGTATAAAATCCCATAGGGAAGATAGGCTCATATGGCTTCAAGTCGTTCACTCGCTTCACCAGGAGGCCACCTGTCCTCAGGTCGAGTTTCGTGAAGGAACCTATCGAGGCATCGGGAAATGGGAGATAAGTCAGGTGCGCAGGAATAGATTTGAAGGTCCGCGGCGATGACGACAAAGTAGCGGTACAAGTTAAGTCATATGGCTCGATTCTCGTAGAGATTTCTGATAGACTGAAAGGAAGGGCGGCCGAACCATTCAAGGGTACTTTCCCGGATGTCAGATTTTTACCGTCCAGATATACGTTCACAAGTAGTTCAGTATCTTGAGACGGTGAAATGGCATCAAGTGGTTCAGCTCCTTTTATCCTTGTTTTCCGCACGAGAGCATCCACTAGGATCACGCCAGAGGAAGGGTTTGT
>Ga0137394_10004573_pt1 | contig 10513 bp, 10 predicted proteins | sample czobulk116metaG_FD_108278 | JGI IMG/M metagenome (GOLD analysis project Ga0137394, IMG submission 108278) | Vadose zone soil microbial communities from Angelo Coast Range Reserve, California, USA - czobulk1.16 metaG | ecosystem: Environmental > Terrestrial > Soil > Vadose zone | place: USA... | reverse complement strand
GGCGCGGCTCAGCGCTTCGGGCCGATGACGCCGCCGTCCCGGAGGGTGTCGATCTCGGCGGCGTCGAGCCCCAGGAGCTCGCGCAGCACCGTGTCGGTGTGCTCGCCGAGCAGCGGGGCGGGCGTGCGCACCGAGCCCGGCGTCTCCGAGAGCCGTACCGGCGCGCCGACCATGCGCACCTTGCCGGCGCGGGGATGGGCCATCTCCACCAGGGCCCCGCGGGCGATCACCTGCGGGTGCTCCACCACCTGGGGGATGGTGTTGATGGCGCCCATGGGAATGCCCTGCGCGAGCAGGAGCGGCTCCCATTCCTCGTACGTGCGGGTGAGGAACGCGTCCTGGAGCGCGGGGATGAGGGTGTCGCGGTTCCGGGCCCGCTCGGCGTTGGTGCGGTAGCGCGGATCGTCGGTCAGCTCGGGCTTTCCGATCGCGGGACAGAACACCTTCCAGAGCTTCTCGCTGCCGACCGCCAGGGCCAGGTCCCGCGTCTTCGTGCGGAAGGTCTGGTAGGGCAGGAGCGCCTTGTACGCGGTCCCCATCGGCAGCGGCACCTCGCCGTCGGCGAAGTAGGCGCCGATCATGCTGCCGAGCAGCGAGAGCTGGCCCTCCAGCATCGAGACGTCGATCGCCTGACCGCGGCCGGTCCGCTCCTTCACGCGCAATGCCAGCATGATGCCGAAGGCCGCGTACATCCCCGCGGTCATGTCGGCGATCGAGACGCCGCAGCGCACGCCGTGCCCGCCCGCCTCGCCGGTGGTGCTGATCATCCCGCTCTCGGATTGAACGATGAGGTCGAGGGCGGCGCGGTCGCGATAGGGGCCGTCCTGCCCGAAGCCAGACACCGAGCAGTAGATGATGCCGGGGTTCCGCTCACGCGCGGCCTCGTAGCCCAGCCCGAGCCGGGCGAGGGCGCCCACCCGGTAGTTCTCCAGCACCACGTCGCACTTTTCCATCAACTGGAAGAAGAGACCCTTTCCCTCCGGGTGCTTGAGGTCGATCTCGATGCCCTTCTTGTTGCGATGGAGGCTCACGAAGTACGAGGTCTCACCGCCGGGCAGGGACGGTCCCCAGGCGCGGGCGATATCGCCGGCTCCGCGCGGCTCGAGCTTGATGACCTCGGCGCCGAAATCGGCGAGCATGGTCGAGCAGAAGGGCCCCGCCAGGGCGTGGCTCAGGTCGAGTACCGTCACGTCTTCGAGCGGCATGCGCATCGAACGGCCTCCGGGAACGGCGAGAGTGAGGCGATCCTGCCAGATCAGCCCACCGCAGGTCAAACCGTGGGGGCGGCGCCTCGATCTGGCAGATCGGCCAGCCGGCGCTCGAGGAAGCGCCGCTGCGGCTCCTGCCGGGTCAGGCCGAGCGCGCGCTCGTAGGAGGCTCGCGCGTCACCCGTTTTGCCGAGGCGCCGGCACAGCTCCGCCCGCGCCGAGTGCGCCAGGGGGTAGTCCGCCAGGTCGCCGCGCGCCAGGATCGCGTCGATCAGGGCCAGGCCCGCCGCGGGGCCGTCGCGCATCGCCACCGCGGCGGCCCGGTTCAGCTCGACCACCGGCGACGGCTCGGCCCGCGCCAGCACGTCGTAGAGCCCGACGATCTGGGCCCAGTCGGTCGCGGCGGCGGCGGGCGCCTCCGCGTGCACCGCCGCGATCGCCGCCTGGAGCGTGTAGGGGCCGATGCGGCGCGAGGCGAGCGCCCGCTCCACCAGGCCCGTGCCCTCCTTGATCTGCTCGCGGCTCCAGAGAGAGCGGTCCTGGTCGTCCAGCAGGACCAGCTCACCGGTGGGCGAGGTGCGCGCGGGGCGCCGCGATTCGTGCAGCAGCATGAGCGCCAGCAGGCCCATGGCCTCGGGCTCCGGCAGGAGCTCGACGAGCAGCCGTCCCAAGCGGATGGCCTCACCCGAGAGATCGGCCCGCGTCAGCGACTCGCCCGAGGAGGCCGAATACCCTTCGTTGAACACCAGGTAGACGACGTGGAGGACCGTGTCGAGGCGATCCGGCAGCTCGGCCAGAGCCGGGACCTCGTAGGGGATATGGGCGTCGCGGATCTTGGCCTTGGCGCGAACGATTCGCTGGGCGAGCGTCGGGGGGGCGGTCAGGAATGCCCGCGCGATCTCCTCGGTCGTGAGGCCGCAGACCTCGCGCAGCGTCAGCGCGACCTGGGCATCCGGCGGCAGGGCCGGGTGACAGCACGTGAAGATCAGGCGGAGCCGGTCATCCACGATGTCCTCGGCTTCCCCCGGCCTGGGGCCCGCGGTCTCGGCCTCGAGCCGCTCGGCGAGCTCGGCCTGAGAGGCGTCGAAGCGGGCGCGCCGGCGCATGGTGTCGATGGCCTTGAAGCGGCCGGTGGAAACGAGCCAGGCCCGCGGATTGGCCGGCGTGCCCTCCCGCGGCCACTGCTCGACCGCGGCGGCGAAGGCCTCGTGCAGCGCCTCCTCCGCCAGGTCGAAGTCGCCGAGCAGGCGGATCAGGGTGGCCAGGACGCGGCGCGAGTCCGAGCGGTAGATCGCCTCCACCGCCTCACGGGCGCGGGCGTCGATCGTGGGCTCGCTCATGGTGCGTCGGGACGGCGGCTAGGAGTGCCGCAGCTCCTGGACCGGGCGCACCTCGATGGTTCCGATCCGGGCCGGCGGGAACCGCGCGGCCACCTCACACGCCTCGTCGATGTCCTTGGCCTCGATGAGGAAGAACCCGCCGAGCTGCTCCTTCGTCTCGGCGAAGGGGCCATCGGTGGTGGTCGCCTTGCCGCCGCGCACCCGGACGGTCCGGGCGGTCCGGGCGCGCTGCAACGCATTCGAGACGATGTAGTGGCCGCTCTGCCGGATCTTCTCGTCATAGTCGAGCGCCGAGTCCACGAGGTCCTGCATCTCCCCGTCCGGCAAGGTATCCAGCGTCTTCTCGTCGTGGTAGATCAGGAACAGGAACTTCATCACTTGAGCTCCTTGATTGGCCGCACCTCGATGCTGCCTCGGCGCCCCATGGGAATCTTCGCGGCCACCTGGATGGCGTCGTTCAGGTCCCGGGCTTCGATCAGGATGAAGCCGCCCAGCTGCTCCTTCGTCTCGGCGAAGGGGCCGTCCGTGGTGGATAGCTTGCCGTTCCGGACCCGGATCGTCGTGGCCGTCTCGACCGGCTGGAGGGCCTGGGCGACGATGAGGTGACCGCTCCTCCGGAGGGCCTCATCGTAGGAGAGGCTCTCCTCGGTGCAGGCGTCGGCCTCCCGCTTGGACAGGGCGTTCATATCCTTCTCCACAAGATAGACTAGGCAGACGTACTTCATAGCCCCCTCCTCGAGATGGGATGGCTGCGGACACCAGATGGTCGCCCGGGAACCTCGTAAATCGACAGGGAGCGCTCGCGATCTGTCGATCCGGAGCCTCGCCGGCCGACCATATCGTGAAGGGACACTTTCAAGGGAGGACATGATGATCAAGGGCTTGAGCGCGGTGTCGATCTGGAGCGCGGATCTGAACAACCTGCTGCCGTTCTACCGTGACGTGCTGGGTCTCGAGGTGGCCATCCAGTCCCCGCGGTTCGTGGTCCTGGGCGCGGCCGGGGGGCCATCGATCGGCCTGGGCACGCACAGTGACGTCCGTGGCCGCAATCCCGACCCGGCGCGCCACATGATCGGCCTGGCGACCGACGATCTCACGACGGACTGGACCCGATTGAAGGCGGCCGGCGTCGAGTTCGTCGAGGATCCCACGGATTACGACACCGTGTCGATCGCGACGCTCCGGGATCCGGAAGGCAACCTGATCCAGCTGCTGCAGCACCGCCCGACCCGGAGACCATCGTGAGCGCCTGTGGTAGGCTGCGTGGTGCGCGATGAAGATCTTCTACGGCTGGACCATCGTCGGGGTCGGGATCGTCGTGACCTGCATCGGGCTCGGCTCGATGCTCTCGCTGAGCGTCTTCCTCCAGCCCATGTCGGAAGCGATGGGGTGGTCGCGGACCGGTATCTCGACCGCCTCGCTCGTCACCTGGCTCTGCATGGGGGCCGGATCCTTCCTCTGGGGCGCGCTCTCCGACCGGTTCGGCACCCGGATGGTCCTGCTCCTCGGCGGCGGCCTGCTCGGCCTCGGGCTGGTGACCGCGAGCCAGGCGGCCACGATCGGCCAGTTCCAGCTCCTGTTCGGGGTGCTGGTCGGCCTGGCGTCGGGGAGCTTCTACGCGCCGCTCACCGCGACGACCACCCGCTGGTTCACGCAGCATCGGAGCCTGGCCGTCGCCCTCGTCTCCGCGGGGATCGGCCTGGGCGCCTCCACGGTCGGACCCCTGGCCCGCTGGATCATCACCAACTACGACTGGCGCATCGCCATGCTCGTGATCGGCAATCTCGCGTGGCTGGTCATCATCCCGACCGCGCTGCTCGTGCGCGAGCCGCCGGGGGCCTCCTCCGCGGCGGGAGCGTCGCCGGCGGCCGACGCGGATGGCGGGGAGCTCACCGCGACGCAGGCGCTGCGCACGCCGCAGTTCATCGCCATCGGGCTCACCTACTTCGCCTGCTGCGCGGCGCATTCGGGCCCGATCTTCCACATGGTGACCCACGCGATCGACCGCGGCGTGCCCGCGATGGCCGCCGTCACCGTGCTCAGCGTGGCCGGGCTGGCCTCCCTGGGCGGCAAGATCATCTGCGGGCTCGTGGCCGACCGCGTCGGCGCGAAGCGCACGCTGCTCGTGGGCCTCGCCATCCAGGCGGTGTCGGTGAGTCTCTACGTCTTCACCCAGGGCCTCGGCAGCTTCTACGCCCTCGCGGTGATGTTCGGCTTCGCCTATGGTGGCGTGATGCCTCTCTACGCCATCATCGTGCGCGAGTACTTCGGCGCCCGGATCATGGGGACCGTCTTCGGCGCGGTCGCGCTCGTGTCGACCCTGGGCATGGCGATCGGGCCATGGGCCGGGGGTTGGCTCTATGACACGTCCGGCAGCTACTTCTGGCTCTTCATGGGCTCGTTCGGTATCGGCCTGGGGGCGGTGGCGATCGCGGTGACGTTCCGCCCGCCCAGCCGCGCGCCCGCCGCGGTGCCGAGCCCGAGCCTGGCGCACTGACATGCGCTACATGCTGTTGATGTACCGGGACGAGACGTGGTGGGACGCGAAGCCCGAGCAGGAGCGAACCGCGATCCGCCAGCTGGCGATCGATGCCTCCGAGCCGCTCCGCTCGCGCGGCATCGTCCTGGCCGGCGATCCGCTGCTGCCCACCAGCACCGCCACCACGGTGCGGATGCGGAACGGCAAGCCGGTCACGACGGACGGGCCGTTCGCCGAGACCAAGGAGCAGCTGGGCGGCTACACCATCGTCGAGGTCGCGAGCCTCGACGAGGCGCTCGCGATCGCGGTCGATCATCCGCTCGTGCGAGTGGGCGGCCACTCGATCGAGGTGCGGCCAATCCGGGAGCTGCCGCCGCGGTAGCTCGGGCGGCCGGCTCGCCCGAAACAGGAGACGGACCCATGGCATCGACCACGACCACCACCCGACCCGCTCATCCCCTCGATCCCCTGAGCGCGGCGGAGGTCGAGCGCGCGTGGGAGATCGTGCGGACCGAGCGCGCGCTGGGACCACGGGTGCGGGTCATCTTCATCATGCTGCACGAGCCCGCCAAGAAGATCGTGTTCGCGTACCGTCCGGGCGACTCGGTGGAGCGGGCCGCGTTCGTGGTGCTCGTCGACTCCGTGCCCGGCAAGACCTACGAGGCGGTCGTGTCGCTCTCCGAGGGCCGTGTGCTGTCGTGGGAGCACGTTCCCGGCGCCCAGCCCGCCATCGTGCTGGACGAGTTCGTGGATTGCGAGGCGGCGGTTCGGGCGGACCCGCGCTGGCAGGAGGCCATGCGGAAGCGCGGGGTGACCGACCTGAGCCTGGCCATGGTGGACTGCTGGTCGGCAGGCAACTTCGGCTTCCCGGAGGATGAGGACCGGCGCCTGGTGCGCGCGCTCACGTGGGTCCGGCGGCACGCGCAGGACAATGGCTATGCGCGGCCGGTGGCCAACCTGCTGACCGTCGTGGACCTGAACGCGATGCAGGTGGTCGCGGTGGAGGACGGCGGCGTCATCCCGCTGCCCGCCGAGGACGGCAACTACTCCCCGGAGGCCACGGGCACGCGCGCCGGGCTCAAGCCGGTCGAGATCCGCCAGCCGGAAGGGCCGAGCTTCGAGCTCGCGGGCCACGAGGTGCGCTGGCAGAAGTGGCGGATGCGGATCGGCTTCACGCCCCGCGAGGGGCTCGTGCTCCACACGGTCAGCTACGAGGACCAGGGGCGCGAGCGGCCGGTCCTTTACCGCGCCTCGATCGCGGACATGGTGGTGCCCTACGGCGATCCGCGCCCGACCTACTTCCACCGCAACGCCTTCGACGTGGGCGAGTACGGCATCGGCACGCTGGCCAACGCGCTGCAGAACGGCTGCGACTGCCTCGGCGAGATCCGCTACCTCGACGCGGTGGTCAACGACGGGCAGGGGCGCCCCGTGACGCTGGCGAACGCCGTCTGTCTCCACGAGGAGGACGCGGGGATCCTCTGGAAGCACGTCGACTGGCGCCTGGGGACGACCGAGGTGCGCCGCTCACGCCGCCTGGTGGTGTCGTCCATCTCGACGGTGGGCAATTACGAGTACGGGTTCTACTGGTACTTCTACCTTGACGGCACGATCCAGTTGGAAGTCAAGCTGACCGGCGTCATCTCGAACGGCGCCGAGCGGCCCGGGGACAAGCCGCGATGGGGCGAGATGGTTGCCCCCGGCGTGTACGGGCCCATTCACCAGCACTTCTTCAACGCCCGTCTCGATATGATGGTGGACGGGCCCGACAACTCGGTCTACGAGGTCAATACCGTCGCGGACGCGCCCGGACCCGAGAACCCGCACCACAATGCCTTTCACGCCGAGGCGACCCTGCTGGTCTCGGAGGCCCAGGCCCAGCGGATCCTCGACCCGCTCGCCGGCCGCTTCTGGAAGGTCGTGAATCCCACGGTGCGCAATCGCCTCGGCGAGCCGGTCGCCTACAAGCTGATGCCGGGCGAGAACGTGCTGCCGTTCGCGGGCCCGGAGGCCTCCGTCACGAAGCGGGCGGCCTTCATGACCCGGCACCTCTGGGTCACGCGCCACGATCCGCGCGAGCGCTATGCCGCCGGCGAGTACCCGAACCAGCACCCCGGCGGCGCCGGGTTACCGACCTACGTGCGCGACGACGCGCCGCTCGAGAACACCGACGTCGTGCTCTGGTACACCTTCGGCGCCCACCACATCGTGCGTCCGGAGGACTGGCCGGTGATGCCGGTGGCCACGATCGGCTTCATGCTCAAACCCGTCGGGTTCTTCGACCGCAACCCGGCGCTCGATGTGCCCCGCCCGATGCATTGTCACTCGGAGGGGGGCTCTGCCCCCCTTCCGAACCTCCCCCCGAAAGCGGGTTGCGCGGGCTGAGCCCGCGCTGGAAGCGGCCCCGCTCCCTTAGAGGACGGCTTCGATGAGGTAGGGCCCGGGCGCGGCGAGGCCGGCCGCGAACTGCTTGTTGAACTCCTCCGCGGTGGTGGCACGGCTCGCGGGCACGCCCATGCCGCGGGCCAGCGAGACCCAGTCGAGATCGGGGCGGCCGATGTCGAGCATGTCGGCCGCCTTGGGGCCGGGCGTGCCCGCGCGAACGCCGCTCAGCTCATGGCGCAGGATCGCGTACGTGCGATTGGCGAAGACCACGGTGGTCACGTCGAGGCCTTCGCGCGCCTGGGTCCAGAGCGCCTGCAGCGTGTACATGCCGCTGCCGTCGCCCTCGAGGCACACGACCTTGCGGTCGGGGCATGCCACCGCGGCGCCGGTGGCGAGGGGCAGGCCGAGGCCGATCGAGCCGCCCATGTTGTTCATCCAGTCGTGCGGCGGGGCGCCCGCGGTCGCCTTGAAGAAGCCGCGGCCGCTGGTCACCGACTCGTCGGAGACGATGGCGCCCTCGGGGAGGAGCGCCCCGAGCGCGGCGGCGAGCGTGTCGGGGGTGAGCGCCCCGGTGGGCAGCGCGGGACGACCGGGCGGCTGGACCAGCTCACCGTTCTTCTTGCCCCCGACCGCCTCGGCCAGCGCCTCCAGCGCGCCGATCGAATCCTCGGCCAGGGTCGAGAGCGGGTGCACCTGGCAGCCGTCCGGCGTGAGCACGCTCGGCTTGTCCGGATAGGCGAAGAAGGCCACCGGGGCCTTGGCGCCGACCAGGATGAGGTGGCGGACCTCCTTCAGCACCGCCAGCGCCTGGTCCACCGGATAGGGCAGCCGCTCGATGGGCACGCGGCCGGCGCCGCGCTGGATGCGGGCGTTGGAGCCCTGGGCGATGATGCGCGCCCCGGTCGCGGTGGCGATGCGCCCGGCCAGCGTCAGGCCGCGCTCGCGCACCGCGAGGCCGGTCAGCATGAGCATGGCGGGCTCGCCCGAGCGAAGCGCCTTGGCGCACCGCTCGATCGCGTCCGTGCCGACCGGCGCGGGCGCGGCCACCGGCGGCACCGGCGCCACGCCGTCCGCCTCGTTCCACGCGGTGTCGGCGGGCAGGATGAGCGTGGCGACCTGGCCGGGCGCGGTGCGCGCCGCCGCGATGGCGGCGGCCCCGTCGGCGGCCACCGCGCGGGCGTTCGGCGAGGTGCGCACCCACGCGGAGACCGGACGCGCGATGCCCTCGATGTCCGAGGTGAGCGGCGCGTCGTGCTTGATGTGGTAGGTCGCGTGCTCGCCGACGATGTTGACGATGCCCGAGCTGGCCTTGCGCGCGTTGTGAAGGTTGGCGAGCCCGTTGCCGAGCCCGGGGCCCAGGTGCAGCAGGGTGGCGGCCGGCCTGTCGGCCATGCGCCAGTAGCCGTCGGCCGCGCCGGTCACCACACCCTCGAAGAGGCCGAGCACGCAGCGGATGCCGTCCACCTTGTCCAGCGCGGCCACGAAGTGCATCTCGGACGTGCCCGGATTCGTGAAGCAGACATTGACGCCCCCCGCCACCAGCGTTCGCGCCAGGCTCTCCGCACCGTTCATCGGGATCTCCTTTGGGTCATAGGGAGCTCAGAACACCTTGAGCAGCAACAACTGCGTCCTCCACCGCTCGAACTTTCGGCCGACCTCCGTCAGGCGCGCCGCCTCGACGTAGCCGAATCGCTCGAACAGCGCGATGCTCGGCGCGTTCTCGCTGTCGATGCTCGCGACGATCGCGTGCACCCCACGCGCCTGCGCCGCGTCGTCGAGGGCCGCCATCAGTCGACGCCCGATGCCGCGACGGTGCGACGTGCGAGCGACGTACACGCTCGCCTCCAGCGTGAACCGGTAGCCGCTCGCCGCCCGGTATGGAGACAGCGCCGCCCAGCCAAGGACCGCGGTCGCGTCGCCCGGGTCGGCCGCGACCACCACGGGCAGGCTGGCCGACCGGTGCATCTGCAGCCACGAGCGACGGTCGTCGAGCGTGAGCTGCGCCTCGACATAGACGTACGCCGATTCCGTGATCTCGAGGTTGAAGATCGCCGCGATGGCCGGCAGATCACGCTCGTCGGCGTCGCGAATGATGATTGGCGCCGAGCCTGGCCCAGCGCCCCCCGGGTTATTGCCGATCTGGCCGCGACTCACCTATGAGCCGGCTATGGGTTGCGGCCGCACGCGGGCTGCGACAGGCGGAGCTGCGCGACCAGCTGGGCAATCGTGACATCTTCCGCCATTCGCTCTCGCTCCTCCGCGTGCCGAAGTCTATCAGCGTCGCGGTGAGGGGCGCCACGAGGAATCGCGTGAGTAGAGCATGCGCTTGCGCGTCAACCCATCAGGGCGGACGGGGCCTTGACCTCGAGCTCGGAGATGGCGCCGCGCGCGATGACCGCGTGCTTGTAGGCGACCGCCCGCGCCCGCATCACCACGCCGAGCGGGCGGTGCTCGACCAGGGCGTGCCACGGATCGAAGGACAGGCGCTCCACGTAGGCGGCCAGGGCCCGCCCCGCGCGCGATTCGGCCGCCTGCGCGGGGATCGCGAGCCGGGCCAGCGCGATCCACGGCGCGTCACGCTCGGCCCACTCCACGGTCGGATCCTCGATCGGGGTGCGGGACTCGTCCACGAAGCGCTGCGCCTCCACCCGGAAGGACAGGGGCGACGCCCTCACGCGCGCGAGGAGCTCGACCGCGAGCGCGTCCGGCCCACCCACGGGCGGTACCGGCGGGGGCACGTCCATCGGGCGGAAGCGCAGCTTGACCGCCTGGGGCCCGATGCGCAGCGGGACCGCGGTGAAGTAGGTGCGCTCGGCCAGGCTGCGCATGGAGGAGTCCATCGCGCGCTGCAACCGGGGCAGCGCGCCGAACAGCCCGAGCGGGCCGTAGTGCTTCAGCACCGCGCCCAGGACCGCGAGCTTCCCCCGGCGTGACGCCACCGCGATGTCCACGAAGGCGGCCGGATCCTTGAACGGAAACGTGGGCGAGAGGATCGCGAGGAAGTCCTGCGTGGTCGCCGTCTCGAGGCCGGGAATCAGCTTCCGACCGGTCACCCCGAGGATCTTGACCGCGAGCCCGCGCACGTCCGGCACGCGGTCGCT
>Ga0137394_10004571_pt1 | contig 10515 bp, 6 predicted proteins | sample czobulk116metaG_FD_108278 | JGI IMG/M metagenome (GOLD analysis project Ga0137394, IMG submission 108278) | Vadose zone soil microbial communities from Angelo Coast Range Reserve, California, USA - czobulk1.16 metaG | ecosystem: Environmental > Terrestrial > Soil > Vadose zone | place: USA... | reverse complement strand
ATTCAGACGGCTAAATTGAAAAACAAAAGCGGAGACGAATAGAGCCCGACTAATGGGAGGTCAAGGTATCATTGATTACGAATCCGGTAAATTGAGATCCTATCATCTTCCGGTGAAGAGCGTCTGTGAATCCACAAAGCAAAGACCGTTGCCCCAAGGGTCTTTAACGTAGAACGAACGCTCGCCCCAGGGTCGAACAACAATCTCTCCGGCGATATCGCCATGCACGTCATCCGAAGAAAGACATCCCATGTCGCTTGCACGCGCATGAACTTCTTCCAGGTTGTCTACCGCGAAATAGATCTTGTCGGGAAGCGGTTTCGCTTCCTCGCCTCCCGCGGTGACATCGACGAGGGCCAGAATCACCGGGCCACAATCGACATAGTGACGCGAGGCCCGGGGAATCCTTCTGCCGGGATCGTCAAGCAGCTTCGCATAGAAATCCGCAGCGTGGTCTAAATCAGAGACTTGCAGAATTATTCTAAAGAGGCTGGGCGCCATTGATGCTCTCCTTCAAGTTATCTACTGCCAAGGGAACAGCCTGCTGGAAAACTACGAGCCATCCACGCGCCTCACACAAAGCGGCACGAAAGCAGCCGTTCGTTTGTGTTGTTCGTGGATCGTCCTATTCTTCCGGAGAATAGGCTAACCTTTTTTCCGCAGACTGCAGATTGGGCGAATTGTTATCTGGTTTTGGTTGTGAGTCAACGACAGTTGGGAGAATTCGGCGGCTCCTAAAGGGCGGATTTAACATTTGCTGCGATAGGAGATTGACTAGCGCTTGCAGCGACGAGGATATACTAGCCTGAAAAAGACTGAGGGCGCCGACCTCCCCCAAGACCGGCGCCCTTTGCCTTTATCCCAGTTCTCCCATGGAGAATTAACGATGGCGCATACTAAACTCTCCTGTTAGCGCGTAGGTTGCAGTAATCTTGCAAAGCCTTCACGAGAGCGTAACAAAACTTTCGCAAAGCTTTCGTCATGAAACCTCTGTAGGATAGGCCCCTATCGCGTGGAGGAACTGTTTTCGAACCCAAAACCGCGGTTTTTACAAGCAATCGGTCCATTGGGAGAAACGAATTAATGCCCGAGCTTAAAGTTGCGCCCTTTGGTTCATGGAGGTCACCGATCACAACTGATTTGATCGTCAGTGGCTCGATCGGTTTGACCCAACCACTCATAGATGGTCGAACTATTTACTGGATTGAGATGCGGCCCACAGAAGGTGGACGCAATGTGATCGTCAAGGGAGATCCGGACGGGGCCATAAGTGATGTGACTCCTCAGCCATTTAATGCCCGCACGCGTGTTCACGAGTATGGCGGCGGGGATTATGCGGTCCGCGATCGCGCAGTTTACTTTTCAAACTTTGCCGATCAGCGGCTCTACGTCGCGCGAGACGGCGAAGCTGCAAAAGCCATCACTCCTGCTGGCGACGTTCGTTATGCCGATGTGGTTATCGATGCGCAACGAGGACGTTTGATCTGTGTGCGGGAAGACCACACCGCAGCGGAAAGTGAAGCTGTGAATACTTTGGCAACTCTCAAACTCGAAGAGAATGATGACTACGGCCAGGTCCTCGTTTCCGGCAACGACTTTTACTCCTCGCCCCGGCTAAGCCCTGATGGCAATCGCCTCGCCTGGCTAACCTGGAATCACCCAAACATGCCCTGGGATACCAACGAACTTTGGATAGGCACATTTGGTGAGGACGGATTGTTAGCAACTGCTGAGCGCATCGCCGGCGAAGCTGATGAATCGATATTCCAGCCAGAGTGGTCTCCTGATGGACCCTTGTATTTCGTCTCGGACCGCAGTGGTTGGTGGAATCTTTACCGTCGGAACGCGTCCGGATCTATTGAGCCGGTTTGCGAAATGCAGGCCGAGTTTGGCGTGCCGCAATGGGGCCTGGGCATGTCGAGTTATGCGTTTGAATCGGCGGAGAGAATTATCTGCGGTTACATCGAGAGCGGCATCTCGCATCTGGGGCTGATCGATACGCGAACGAAGAGGTTGGAAACGGTTGACTCACCCTACACCGACCTTAGATATATCCGCTCAGTGCCGGGCCACGCAGTAATGCGTGCCGCATCCCCGTCGTCGCCGGCATCGATTGTACGATTTGATCTTGAGACGAGGAGTTTCGAGATCCTGCGCCGTTCAAACAACCTGAATATTGCGGCTGAATATATTTCGACGCCGCGCGTGGTTGAGTTTCCCACAGAAGGCGGATTGAAAGCCTACGGGTTCTTTTATGCGCCTAAGAATCTCGATTTCTCCGCGCCTGAAGGGGAACGCCCGCCGTTGTTGGTGGTGAGCCACGGTGGACCAACTGCCGCGGCGACAACGGCCTTGAGTCTGAGCGTTCAGTATTGGACAAGCAGGGGAATCGCCGTGCTGGATGTGAACTATGGCGGCAGCACCGGTTTTGGGCGAGCCTATCGTGAACGACTAAAGGGCAAGTGGGGAATTGTGGATGTTGACGACTGCGTCAACGGCGCGCGTTATCTGGTTGAGAAAGGCGAAGTAGATCGCAACCGGCTGATGATCACCGGCGGGAGTGCGGGCGGATACACCACGCTTTGCGCCCTGACTTTCCGAGACGTCTTCCGTGCGGGCGCCAGCCATTATGGGATCAGCGATGCTGAGGCGTTGGAGAAAGACACGCATAAGTTTGAATCACGCTATTCGAATTCACTCATTGGGCCATATCCGGAAAGACGCGATATTTATTTCGACCGTTCGCCAATCAACTTCGCGGAGCGTTTGTCATGTCCAGTGATCTTCTTTCAGGGACTGGAGGACAAAGTGGTGCCGCCAAACCAGGCCGAGATGATGGTTGATGCGTTGCGAGCCAAAGGAATTCCGGTCGCGTATCTTGCGTTCGAAGGTGAGCAGCATGGATTTCGGCAGGCGAAGAATATCAAACGTGCTCTTGACGCCGAACTCTATTTCTATTCGCGAGTATTTGGGTTTGAACTGGCGGCGGCGATAGAGCCGGTTGAGATAGAGAATCTGTAAGGCAACCGCAAGGTGCCTTTCGGGTTAGTAGATCGAGAAGTCGATTTTCCATATCTCATTTGACATTTCTCAGTTGTCATTTCCTGGATCAGTTCGTGATCATTCGTGTTACTTCGTGGATCGCTCGGAAGGCGGAGAGAACGATCCACGAAATCACACGAACGGACACGAAAAACAATCTCAAATGGCCAATGAGAAATGTCAAATGATATATGGAAAATCTTTTTTTGGGGTCTTTTACCGTCAGTCGACCGGCTTATCCGCAAGCGTAGCCGCCCCACCCGCGTGATCGCCGCCGCGCAGCACTCCGCTTTCATCAACGAAGAACGATATTCGTCCGGTTCTTCCATACTCCTCAGGTATCGCGATCGCCTCAAATCTGTTTGACGAGATAGCTACATCAATCTTGTACCCATACTTTTCGAGCAAGTCCTTGCTAACGAGACCTTCGGTGAGTAACTCCTCAAGCGTTCCGTAATGCCCAGCGCCCTTGGTCGACTGAAATGTCGCCTCTGCGCTGGCTACAGTCTGGAGCAGGCTCCTTGCAATTGATTCGTTCGTCAGAAGCGGTGATTCTTCAGCAACGCTGGTAATCCCTGCCGTAATCAACGTAACCAGGCTCTTAGGTAAGTGCAGCTCATGAAAAGGACCCTGACCGTCGTTGGAAAGAGCATAGGTAACGGGCTCAATCACCGGGTTCAACTGAGATAAGAATTCTCGCATCTTTTCATTGACCGGCGCGCCGGGACCTCCGTTGAGAGGGTAATATCGCTCAATCAAGTCAGGCCCAATGTAAACCTGGCCCACCACTTGTCGGGGTTGCCAACGGGTCGAGTTTCTAAAATGACTATCGGAAGAAAGCGTTTGGTGCTCAGTGTACACGTCTACTACGTGGCGGGTGGCTGCGGCATCCGTCGATAAGACAAGAAAGTCACCAACGAACGCGTAAGCGAAAACACCGGCGTAAGAGATTATTTCAGCATCGCCGCGCTTCTCTGTTTGCGCAAATAGATTTGCGCCTTTCACTCCCAGGGATTCGATAATCTTCGGGATCAGCCGCTTGACCGCTTCTCTATCTTTCACCGCAATGGCGACGATGGGGTCTGGTTCCGAAGGGGCGGCTCTCAACCGGGCATTGCTTTCTGGCGTTGCCGGTTCAGGTGTAGGACGCGTTTCAACAGTCTTGTCCGGATTAGGAATAACTGTTTTTCTCGGCATCGCCACCGCAATCTCGTTCCCAAGAAGTGGCAGTAAGTCGTCCTTGATCTTTAGGCCCAGCTTCTTTTCATAAAAGGTAAATGGCGACTCAGGCGCTGTGTCCGGAGTGGGTGCAGGGTTGTCAGGGTGTTGCGCGTTTAATTTTCGTGAAGCTTCCTGGGCCTCGGCAAACGCTTTCAACGTCGCCTGATATATCTGATTGTAGTCGACCGAGACGGCGACGAAGAGGTTCACATCCGAGGGAAAAATTCCGGGAGAAGCAGGAACCAATGGCGGACCGGTGATGAATTGCGGAACAAAAGGAACGGCGATGTTTTTGTTTTCGTCACCATTCACTATCAATGTGCGTACCACATAACTATCGCCCTCAAAAGCGATGGCCGCTCCAACGGCTTCGGGCCATTTGGGCTGACCTCCAAACAAAAAACCAGACAGCGACATGAAGGCGTAGTCCAGCGGACTAGGTCCCTGCGCAGTAGCCACTATTTCCGTCTCAGATGGGTCTGGCTCAACTACTGGTGGCGGCGGGTCGTAAGGTATTACTTCGCCAGGCTCGGTCGTATTGGGGCTGCCTGTGACCGTAGCTACTTCCTTAGGTGGATTGGCGGCTTCGCTTTCAGCACGTAGTCGTGCTTCTTCTTCGGCCTTTTGGGCGCGATCCCGATCTTCTTTTTCAATAGATTTCACGTCGACATAAAGGAAGATTGCCTCAGACGCAAAGCGATTGCGCGCCATCGCGAAGTTTTGATCCTCCCCAATCAACTTGCTTCCACGAGGTGCGAGGTCTCGGAATGCAAATGGCTGATCACTCATCAAAATGAGCGAGCCGGCTTGCTTTATTTGATAAGGCGGGGCGACCTGTTCTTCGTGTTGCCTTTGGGGGATCAATGCAGATTCAGTGTTCGGCTTGGCGCCGCTGGACGCGTCCGGAGTTGGAACGGGCGTCGGTGTTGGTACCAGGGTGGGCATGAAGCCGCGCAAGTCGGGCTCAAACTTCTGCGCCTCCTCGGCAGAAGAAAACTCGATGGCAACCAGGATCGTCGGCAGTTTGGGTCTGGTGGGCCAACCAGCCACCATCATGCGCGAGCCTGCCAAAACGTCCGCATGCGCATTAAGCCATTTCAACGTCGTCTTGAATTCCTTTGTCGGGCCGGCAGGTGTCAACTTCATCACAGGATCCAACAGATCTTTTACCGCGGACGAACGAATCAACGACCCGACGCCCCTCACCTCACCGTAGATTCGGTAGCTGTCGGCGGCGAGAAGACTGTCGAAGGTTGGAGCGGGGCGGGCTGCTTGCCTCGGGGCGGGCTTCCTTGTTGGCGCACTACGCCTTTGTTGCGCGATCACTGGAGAGGCGAGCAGCACGAACGCAATAACAAAGGCCACCACCAGCGCCATTAGATGTTCGTTTGTTTCGGATTTCTTCATACTCATCCGCCCTTTTAGTACGAATCCATGCAGCTAGATAAATTCACGTTCGTTTAGAGGTGGGCACCGCCCACCGGTGCGACGTGGACGAAACATTGGGGGAAGATATTTACGCATGATATCTAGCTGCATGGTTTCATCTACATCGTGCCGGTGGGCGGTGCCCACCTCTAAACGAACGGATGATCTTCTCCGCTTAGCGAGGGGACTGTTCGCGATCACCCCGGCCGGGGGCACAAGTGCGCTTTCTAAACGGACGATGCTAGTTTGCCACGCGCCGCCAGACATTCGCTTCGCCCTCTTTATCGATCAGGCGCTTTACTTCGCTGTATGCTGCAGCGTAAGCCATCCTCATGTCATTTGCCGATGTAGCGTTGATAAGTTGCTGATCAATAGCTTCTGTCGTCAGGTGCCGGGCGGTAGCGTATCGCGCCACCATCCGACCTTCGCCTGCCAGATGTAATGCCATGCCCTCGGCGAGCCATCGCGGCGTGCGGCCCCGACCAATCGAATCTACCAAAACATGTACGAGTTCATGCCGCAAGGTTGTTTCGAGAATTCGACGACGCCTCAACGTCTCCAGTGGCTGAAGTTCAATGAGATTACTCTTAGTTGCCGCCGCAGCCCATGGAGGCTGTCCGGTTCGACCAACAAAGTCTCCGGTAGTTTCGTTTATGAAAATCTCGAGAAGAGGAAATTTGCCCGCAATCCCCGCCCCGGCAACACGTCCTGTGAGCGCTGCTCGGCTCGACTGCAGAAAACGTAACAGAACCTCGATCTCTTGCCGGCTGATCTTCGCAGGGTAGTTGATGTGGAAGTCTTCGCTTCGGAGTGTTAAGCGTTTTGTCTCTACGCCGCGCAAGCTGATCGCCGCGGGAGCTGTGATTCGATCAAATCCAAAGGGTTCGGTTGCGTTTTGAGATACAGGCCTTGCCTCATTGCGCCAAAGCAAATCGGCGAACGAGCGCGGTCGACTAATAGTTTCCGAAGCTTTGTTACTGGGTAATGAGGGAATACTCGCTATTGCATCAGCAACGCGTGTTTCTACCGTGGTACCCGGAAAATACTTTCCAAGTATTTGACGGTAGTTGGCGCCACGAGCCGCCATCACGTGAGCGCCTTCCTGACAGAGACCCAGGCCGTGCCCGAACCCGCTGCCGCGAAACACAAAATTGGATCCCGAACGCGCAATTTCAAAGCGCGAACTCTTGAGCACGTTCCAGCCAAGCGCCCGACCGACAATGATCTTGAAATCCCATCCCTTTACGGTGAGCCGGCGTTCGCCTTCGATCGATATGATCTCTGCACGCCCGCTCGCGTCTTGTCGCGAGACACGAACGTCAACAAGCCGATCTCCGACATTTGTGCGTGGGTCGGTCTGCAATGCTTTGAGGAGTTGTTTCTCAGAAATTACGTCGGTCCAGTTGTGATGTGGATCAGGTGCGCAATACTCATCAGCGACGCCTCTCAAATAGGGAGGCGCCTTTGCCCCCCAGAGCGATGTCATGTTCGCCGTTGCCCCTCCGCATGAGGCACTGAAGTAGGAATCAGCAACCTGGTTGCCGGCGTCGACCAGGATTTCGTCTTTCGTTGCCTGAACTGCCTGAAGCGCAGCAGACGAAACGTCATAGTTCGAATCTGAATGTATTGCTCGAAATCTTTGGCAGTGGGTTGTAGTGCAGAAATCATAACCATCCGCGGAGTGGCGGCCAATGTTTTTCAATGCATAAGTGCGACTGGCAACCGCGAGCGCCTTCAGAGCTTCGGGCTCAGTCTCAGTGCTTCCTTCAGCAGCGACTACGCCGAGAACGTAGTCTTCGAGTGACATTTCACGAGTGATGTTTTCGCGTACAAGGTGAACTCGAACGACGGACGCAGAGACAGGGAAACGCGGCGAAGGTAGGACAGGCATTCCTGCCTGTCCTGATCCTTTGACTGAGGCGGGGACGGGAAGACGCGGAGATTCGGCGAAGGGGAGAGATACTGTCGAATTCGTTCCCCCCGTCTCTCTCTCTTCGCGTCCGTGTGTCTCGGTAAAACGCGCGTACTCTTCGAAGATGGGACGCGCCACTTGCGCAGCTTCAGAGCCATGGGCCTTTGTCAGAAAAACAAGTACAGCCAGTTTTACTTTCTCCGGCGCCGACTCGGATTCTCCATCTGAGTTCTCCTCCAGCGGCGAAGCAAACCCGACAAACCACCCTTGCGAGCGAAAGCCATCAATCTGAGTTGCGGTGCCGGTCTTGCCAAAGATGTAGACCGGAAGGGAATAGAGGTTGGCCGTCTCGGCAGTCCCATAACGAACGGCGCCACGCATTCCCTTAACGATCAGTGATCGGTATTCGTCTTTGATTGAGATGTTGGCTCGAAGCTGCGGAACGTAACCGCCGGCCGATACAACGCGCGGCGTAAACAGATGGCCACCATTCACGAGTGCTGAATATGCATCGATGAGTTGGATTGGCGTAGCCTGAAGGTCATCGCTTTCGCCGATCGCATTCTGCGAACGCCATTGGTTTCGTGGCAGTTTGCCCTGGCCCTCACTGGCCGCATTGATCCCGCTGCTTTTGCCGAAGCCGAATTCGTTGAGCGTTGAATCAAAGCTGGATTCATCGAGCCGCTCGCCGACTTTGCCAAAATAATAATTACACGAGTAAGCAATCGCTTCGGTGGGATTAAGCGGCGCCAGGTCGCGCGGATGTGAACACACAGTTTGAAATCCTTCATGCGAATACTTTTCCCGGCAGAGCGTATGCGAGTCTTCATCAATTAGTCCGGACCGCAACGCCGCCAGCGCTGTGAAAGGCTTTATCGTCGAACCAGGCGGAAGGTTTTCCTCGAACGCGATCTCCAAATTAACGACTGCGCGGACTCGCCCGGTCTGCGGATCCATAACGATGACGGTGCCACGTCGATCACCCAGCGCAGCGGTCGCGGCGCTCGCAAGACGCTGGTCAAGTTTATCCTCGTTAGCCGATTCGCCCCACGAACCAGAAAAATCAGAATGCCTCGACGAGCTGAGCCTGACGGTTCCCAAAGAAATCACGGAAATGATCACGCAGATAGTCGTGGCGCTTAAAAGATACGAGCGTGTTGAGAGCCGCTTCCGTTGTGGGCCAGGACTCAATGACGCGCCATGCGTGTTGTTTGTATATGGAACCGGCGCTGTTGGGTCGCGTGAAAACATCAGAGCGCCTCATTTGCGGGATGCGGCTGCGTCGGCGATAGGGAGCTCGTGGATAAAAGAGAGATGGCTCTTACAGTCATCACCCATCCGAAGAGAGTGAGAGCAAAAACCACAGCCAGCCTGGCGATAAAGATTGAGATGTCCAGCCAAGCGTGTTTTGTGGGTATGGTCTTGAAAAGCAGGAAGTGGGGTATGACAGCGAAGATAACAAACCCGACCACATATATCAGCACGGACTGAGGAGCAAAGGCTCGCGCCAGCAGAGTCTTCATTTTTTTGATAGCAGGTCCCAAACCTTCCTGGGCCGTCGCCAGCCAAAGTTGAATCGCCGCGAGCGGGAGGACAACACCGAAGGCCAGGTAGCGAAGAGTGGAAAGCATGGCAGCTCGCCAATCGATGGGCCGCGCAGCTTCACGCGCGGTTGCTGCGTTAGATACGCGCCTCGGTAGCTCCAACGCTGAGTTCTCAAGAGGCGCCCCATAACGCGCTTGAGCTTTTCCCAGTAGGTACGAAATGAGGATCGCTAATGCGATCAGCGGCAGCGTAATCAGGACCAACTTCCAGAAACTGCCAATCGCTTTCCTGACTAAGGCGCCCGAGCTTAATTCGTCCGTCTCACTTGCAGCAGCCCCGGCAATCATTGCCTGAAGAATAAAGAAAAGGAGCGGTGCGGCAATCGCCAGCGCAAAGGTCAGGATCACCTGCGCGAGGCTCGCCTCGCGGACGCTTACGAAGAAATAGAGAACTACCAGGAGACAAGCGTAAACGATGGCGATTAGCAACATCGGCTGCCAGTTTCTACTAATGTTGCGTACGGCAGTGATGATTGATCGAAATGTTTCTGTCAGCATTATGGATTCACCTCAGTGAACTCTGGCCGACGCTGATGCCCCAACGGGGCTGCGTCCTCCAGCCCAACGTTGCCGCCTCGGCTACGTTGGGAAACGGAAAAGAGAACAATTTTCAACCGCAACGCGGTTGCGTCATCGAGAAATGTCTGGCGCAACCGCGTTGCGGTTGAGCGATTCAATCGTTTCTTTTCCCAGGGTAGCCGCCTGAGCGGCAACCCTGGGCTGAAAGTCGCAGCCCCGTTGGGGCAAAGATAAGAAACGCAAGCTAAAGCTTGTACTCTAAACTGCCGGCCTCTAGCGCCACGATCATTTTCTTTCCAGAAAACTCATCTTGCCTGACGCGCTGTTTGATTGAACACTCGGGCGATACATCAGCTCCGCGCGTGCGGGGGCAACCTTAAACTGGCCCGGTACCTGAACCCGCATCGCGTATTGCAGCGTGATGCCGCCGTCAAAGTAGTCAAGGAAAAACACTGTTCGGTTATCGCGAAACTCTCTGGAGCTGTACCAGTCTGACCAGTCGTAACCGGCTGAGTAATCGAGATTGAGATTTCCTACGCTTTCAACCTGCTCGGCCCCGGCCGGAATCGGGTCTTCGATCATCAGATGGCGCGCCTTGCTGCCGTTAAGTTTCAACCTCACGGCAATCACGTCGCCCGAATGTATCTCACCTTGCAACGGTTCGGCCTTCCACTTGAGCTTGTATCCATCTTCCATAACCTTGAGACGGAAGTACTCACGCGTGATGTTCAAATCTGCAGAGCCCCGTGCGGCTACATCTTCTTCCCCGGTGTAATAATCGAGAGAACT
>Ga0137394_10004570_pt1 | contig 10515 bp, 6 predicted proteins | sample czobulk116metaG_FD_108278 | JGI IMG/M metagenome (GOLD analysis project Ga0137394, IMG submission 108278) | Vadose zone soil microbial communities from Angelo Coast Range Reserve, California, USA - czobulk1.16 metaG | ecosystem: Environmental > Terrestrial > Soil > Vadose zone | place: USA... | reverse complement strand
CCGCAGAATCTGTCCGTGCCGGTATGTTTTCGTCGCGCCCATGGTAAATATACAGCGTACTGTATATTTATACAGTCGCACACCGGGCGATGTCAAACTTTTTTGATAAATTCTGGCGTGAAGCAACAAGAATACGTTTCGGCTGAGGGTGAACAATGGCTCCCCGAAGGAAAACCACTGGTCCAAGGGGCAGGTTGTCCCAAAAAGGGGCAGCTATTTCATACGCCGCAGATCCAAGATGACCGCTGGATTTTCGCCTCCAAGAATGTTACCTATCAAAAACCACCCTTTTGGGTACCATGAGCGCCACTTGCCACATCTCGGGATGCAAACACGACGTCCCCGCCGCCCTGGCGGAGCAGAAGGTCTGTATCCTGCATTTCACTCTTTCGCTGGAAGCCAGCTGTGCCGAGATGAGGCGGGAAACTGCCCTGGGAAATGCTCCGCAGGACAGACAGCGGGATATCTTGAAATTCATCACCGCCAACGGCGAATCCCTGGCCCGCGTGGCAACCAGCGGCCTGCACCTTACGGATGACTTGAAAGCCCGCGTCCTGAGCACATTTTTGACGCTGATGAATCTCCGCGAAAACCTCGACCGGGCCTCCATGCGCACCCCGGCCGGCCGGAGCGGCATCTTCCGCTAGAGCATTCATGCACCGATATATTTGGCGTAGAGCGAACGTGCGACCGCGGGATCCTTCGTGCCTTTCAGAATTGCCCGGCCGTCGCTGAAGATGGTCATCTCGTAAGGAGCCACATGGAACCGCAGCAGAAAGCCGTTCTGCCGCACGCCCGGAATGCTGGAAGCAAGCCGCTGTTCCAGGGCCGGCAGATCCAGTTTGCGTCCCCGCTCATGAATTTGTACGGAGTCGCGCCCGCACATGGTGATGTGCGGCTGGGCCTGGCCCTCCAGATACGGAAATTCGCGCAGGGCACACGCTCGGCAGCGGGGATTTCGCTCGGGCTCAAGGGATTGGAAGCGGCCCGTCCAGACGTCCCACGAAAGCAACCGGCCATGCAATTGGCTTTCGTTCCCAGAGAGCAGTTTCAAAGCCTCGGCTGCTTCGAGCGACGCAATCAGATTCACTATCGGTCCAAGAACGCCGACCGTGTCGCACGTTTCTTCCAGGCCAGGCGTGCCGCCGGTTTCCAGCAAGCAGGCAAGACACGCGGTCTGTTGCGGCCGAATCGTAAACGTCAGGCCATAGCTGGCAACCGCGGCGGCATAAACCCAAGGAGTGCCTGATTGGACGGCAAAATCGTTGACCAAGAAACGCGTTTCAAAATTGTCCGTGCCATCCAGTATCAGGGGAAATCCGGACAGCAATTCCTGAGCGTTTCTGGAATTAAGATCAGCCACGACTCCTTCAATCTGGACGTCCGAATTCAGCGCACGAAGTTTGCGCTCCGCGGCAACCGCTTTGGGCAACGCTTCCCGCGCATCGGCTTCATCAAAAAGAATCTGCCGCTGCAGATTGGACGGCTCCACGAAATCCCGGTCCAGGATGCGGATACGGCCCACGCCCGCGCGGACCAGCAAATTGGCAACCGCCGCACCGATGGCCCCGCAGCCGACAATCACAGCGCTCGAACCCGCCAGGCGCGCCTGTCCTTCCGGCCCAATACCAGCGAACAACATCTGACGGGAGTACTTCTCGTTAAGCGAAGGAGTCACGTAAAATGGATTCCTAGCACCGCAGGTTCTTTTCCTCTTCATCATAGCGCCAAAGTGACCGGGGGAGGCAACGCGCCTGTGCTACGCTTCGTCTGTGTTATAGAGCGCATGAAATGCCGGTGGAACAATGGGTTGCAAGCGATTCTCCTTCTTGGCCTGGCTCTGGGAGGAGCACGGTCGCACGCCCAGACCAGTTCGGAATCCCAGGCCGGCAAACCAGCGGAACCCAAGTTGACCAGCGTGCGCGTGGTTACCGAAGACGGCAAAGTGCTGCAGGCTCAACTGCAAGCCTTGCCAGTGCAGGTTGGCGAGCCATTGCATCCCGACCAGGTGGCTGCCAGCATCCGCATCCTGTACCAATCCGGGAATTATGCGGATTTGCGTGCTGTCGTGTACCCCGAAGGCGACGGAGTCCGGCTCGATTTTGTGGCCCGCGAGAATCTTTACTTCAATCAGATCTTGATCAAGGGACTCACGCCGCCGCCCACGGAAGCTTCCGCTGTCGCCGCCATGCAACTTTCCCTGGGGCAAACCTACCACGAGCAGGACGTGAAAGACGCGGTGGAGCGCTTACGCGATGCGCTACGGGAAGAAGGTCTGTACCGCGCAAAAATCAGCGTTCAGGAACGCCCTTTCCCCGAAACGCACCAATTGGACGTGATCGTGAATCTGGACCCCGGACCCCGAGTCCGCGCCAAGAAGATCGATTTGATCAACAACACCGAATACCGGGACGCCGATCTTCTCGCCAGATTCAAACTCAGGCCCGGAAGCCCTCTTACGATCGCCAAAGCGCAATCGGGTACCGAACGCATCCGAAAATTCCTGGAAAAAAAAGGGCACCTCAGTGCGCGGGTTTCAGTCCGCAGAGGCGAACTGGATGCGGCAAGCAACATGATTCCTCTGACGCTTGAAGTTTCGGAGGGGCCGCGAGTTCGCGTGGCCCTGGTCGGAGCCAAATTGTCCGGCCGCGATATGAAGAAGATGATTCCTGTCTATCAGGAAGGTTCCGTCGACACGGACCTTCTGGAAGAGGGCCGGCGGAACATTCGTGAGCGCATGGAACGGGAAGGATACTTCGACGCAAGAGTCGACTATGCCGTGGCAGCGCGCGATGTAGAGGGCGCAAAATCCGGGAAAAAAGGTTCCGAGGAGATCATTACCTATACGGTGCAGCGGGGATCCCGGCATCAACTTTCCCGCATCGAATTTAACGGGAACCATTACTTCAGCACGGATCTCCTCAAGAGCCGGCTGACCATTTCCACCGTTAGCCTTTTCACCAAGCCGCGATTCAGCCGGCGCCTGATGGAGGCTGACGCCCTCTCGATGAAGAACCTGTACATTTCGAACGGATTTCTCTCGGCAAGAGTGGAAGGTCAGGTGGAGCAGGCCAACAAGAAAAAGGGCGGCGATTTGATCGTTCACTTCAACATTGAAGAAGGAAAACAGACACTCGTCTCCAGCCTGCAGGTGGAAGGCATGCACGCTTTGACCGAGGAGGAGATTCGCGGGGTATTGGGGGCCTTGCCGGGGCAGCCCTTTTCGGACATCAACGTTTCGAGCGATCGCGATAACGTTCTGGCCCTCTATTACAACCAGGGTTTCCCAGACGCAACGTTTTCCTACACGGCGGAGCCTGATAAATCCCAGGAAGCGCAAGCTGCCGTCGCCAAAGAGAACACGAGAGAGGAAAAGTTAACGGGTGAAGCTCGCAAGTATGCAATCGAACGCGCGGAGCCCGTAAAGCTGGTCTATAAGATTGTGGAAGGCCAGCGCATCTCCGTAAAAAATATTTTTCTCACTGGATACAATCACACACGCCAGCGCGTGATTCGCCGCGAGGTTAAAATGACGCCCGGTGCGCCGCTGCGCGAAGGGGAAGTGGTCGAATCCCAGCAGAAGCTGTACAACCTCGGAGTTTTCAATCGCGTCACCATCGAGCCGCAAAACGCCAATGGAAGCGACCCCGAAAAAGACGTCGTTGTTCTGGTCGAGGAAGCCAAGCGATACACCATTGCCTACGGCGGCGGATTCGAAGTACAACGCCTGGCCAGCACCACGGATCCCACCGGCGGAGAAATCCAGGCCGCGCCGCGCGGCATTTTCGAAATTTCGAAACAAAATGTGACAGGCCGCGCCGACACTCTCGCGCTGAAACTCCGGGGCAGCACCATCCAGGGACGCGCGCTGCTTGCGTACACTTCGCCTAACACCTTCAACATTTCGAAATTGAGCACCCAGGCAAACGCATACGTGGAAAAAACGCAGGACATCAACACCTTCGGCCAGACTCGGTACGAAGGCAACATTCAGCTCACCGACCGGGTCACCCCCCGCTCGTCCCTGCTGTTCCGTTATGTATTCCGTAAGGTTACCGTCAGCAACCTGAACATTCCCGCCGAAGAAGTGCCGTTGTTCAACCAGCCAACACTGGTTTCCGAATTCGGCACAACCTATGTTCGCGATTACCGCAATAATCCCGCGGACGCCACCAAAGGCTCCTTCAACACGGTGGATGTCAGCGCCGCGGCCACGTCCATCGGTTCCAGCGCCAGCTTCCTGCGCTACTTTGTCCAGAATTCCACCTACACGCCGCTCTCGCGAAACTGGAATTTTGCCCGCTCTCTGCGCATCGGCATTTTGCAGCCCTATGGCAACACGGTTTCCCTGAGTTTTCCGGCGCCCACGGTAGCTCCTCTGCCGCAAGTGATACCGCTGCCAGAAAGGCTCTTCGCGGGGGGCGGCACGTCCATACGAGGTTTTGCCCTCAATCAGGCGGGGCCACGCGACGCGCTAACCGGTTTCCCGGTGGGCGCCCCGCCGCTCGTAATCCTCAACCAGGAAATAAGATTCCCGCTGAAGTTGCCCATCATCGGCACAAAACTTGGCGGCGCGTTGTTCTATGACGGCGGAAATGTCTACAGCCGGGCGAGCCGTGTAACTTTGCGCTGGTCGCCGCCGAAGCCCGTCTTTGTGGCTGCGATTCCAGGCCAGCCGCCGGGGCCATTCAACCCGACACGCTGCGTTGCCAACTGCACCAATGAGCTGAACTATTTCTCCCACACCGTGGGTTTCGGTTTGCGTTACGCCACACCCATCGGTCCTATCCGGATTGATTTGGGTTATCAGCTGAATCCCGCGGAATTTGTGATTCCTTGCCAGAACACCCGGGTCTTCTGCCAGCAAGGCACGCACCTGCAGAAGTTTCAAATATTCTTCAACTTGGGCTCGAGCTTCTGATGCGCAACTGGGTCACTTTTGCGGCGATGTTCATTGCTCTGCTGCCAGTTCCGGGCCACAGCCATGCGCAGGATGTGATTGACAGGATCGTGGCCAGAGTCGAAACCGACATCATCCTTTTGAGCGACGTTCGCCAGCTCAACCGCTACCAGGTTTTTCTGGATGGGAAAGCGCAAACCGACGAGGACATCCTGAACCGCTTGATCGACCAGTGGATCGTCCGCAGCGAAGCCAGCGTCGCCCGGTTTCCGCAGCCTTCGGATGATGACGTGAACCGCAGCATCGAACGGCTGAAACGCTCTTTTTCTTCGCCGGAGGAATTTCAGCTCCGGCAAAAGAACAGCGGTCTCACCGAGGACGATATTCGCCGGTTCGTTCGCGCGCAACTCTACCTCAGCAATTACCTGGATAGCCGCTTCCGCCCGGCAATCCAGATTGACGAAAAGGCCATCGAAGAGTTTTACAAAAACCGCGTGGTGCCCCGCTCGGAATCGCGCAAACAGACTCCGCCGACGCTCGAAAACGCCCGGGACTTCATCCAGGAGGCGCTGGTGCAGCGGGCTATTAACGAACAAGCCGACCGCTGGCTCAAGGAAAGCCGCGCGCGCGTCCGGGTTGAGATTATGCTGGACGAGAAGCCCAAATGACGAAGGAATCTCGCCGCAAAAGAATTCTTTGGCTCGAGCACTTCTTCTGGGTGCTTGGCACCTGGACCCTGTTCGGAGTGGCGATCGCCGTCATCGGGCTGGGCAGCGGCCTGTTGAATCCAGTCCTGCGCCACTTTCTGGTCAACCGCCTGCAGAGTCTGACCGGAAGCCGCGTGGAAGTTCGCACGGTTTCCGTCGGATGGTTTTCCCTGACCGCGACTATCAACGGCCTGGTGATTCACGGCAAAGAGCCGCCAAGCACGGAACCTCTTTTGAGCGCTGAACAAGCAAAGCTCGGATTGCGGATCGATTCCTTTTGGGGCCGCCGCGTCTCCTTGAATGATCTGGTTCTGGTGCAACCCAGGGTTCATCTGCGCGTGGACAAAGACGGGAGCAACAATCTCCCCGCCTTCAAGAAAGGCAGTTCCAAGGAACCGCTGCAGCAAACGCTCTTGGATTTGCACTTGCGCCACGTTGAGATCAAGGACGGCTGGGTTCTCTACAACAATTTGCGCTCCCTTGTTGCGGTGGAGGGCGGCGATCTGCGGCTGAATGTCACCGCCGGCGGCACTCCGGAGCATCCGCTGTATCTTGGGACAATCGATTGGGACTCCATTCAACTTGCCCGTCGGCGCGATGTGCCAATGCCGGCGAACCTCTCGGCGAAATTCTCCGCCGGCGGCGATGGCTTTACGGTGGAACAGGCGATCGTAGACGTCGGGCGCTCGCACCTGGACCTGCAGGCAAAAACCAAGAATTTCGAATCTCCGGACTGGACCTACCGCTATCGCGCCTGGCTGGACCTGCTGGATATCCGTGAAGCTTTTCGCACTCCGGAAGTGCCGCTGGGAAGAATTGATTTGCGCGGCGAAGGAACGCTTGCCTCTGGAATCGTCAAGGGGAAAGGCGAATTCGCGGCGGACAACATCGTTCTGAGCTTCGTAGACTTTCACTCCGCCAATCTCACCAGCCGCTCCAGCTACGTCCTCGAACCCGACGGCGTCGTTCTGCCGGACTTCGCGGCTTACGCACTCGGGGGCAGCGTCAAAGGCCGGATCACTATGAAGTACGGCGGCCTGAAGTTTCGGGCAGACACCAAGGTCCAGGGCATTCGCCTTGCCGCGGTCACTCCCGCGATCGACCACACCGGCTTTCCCATCGACAGCCTTCACTGGGACTCCGTGATTTATGCCGACACCGTCGAAACCTGGCACGACAATTTCCGCGACTTCGATATTTCCGCCCGCATGCGTTGGGACGAACCCGACGAAACCATGCCCGGCCACATCCCGGTAACCAGCGAGGCCGTGCTCCGCTACCGCTATACACCAAACTCTCTGGAGCTGAGTCAGTTTGATTTTGACACCCCTTCCTCTCGCGGCAGCTTCACGGGCGTTCTTCATCCGAAAAACACGGCCCTGGATGTCCACATGGATATCGGTTCGCTGGCGTCGTGGGACGATTTCATCCACGCAATTTCCGGCGACAAGCCCGGCACGCCCGCCGCGAAGATACCTATCGATGGTGCGTTGCAGTGGAATGGCCGAATCATCGGTCCCTCTGACGGCCCCACGTTCCAGGGCCACTTCCACGGCGAGCACGCGCGCTACGACAAATTCGCTCTCGATTCTCTTGATGGCGACATGACTTATTCTCCAAGCGAATTGGTCATCGCCCGGGGCCACGCCCGCCGTGGCACGATGGAAGCCGGCATCGACGGCCTGTTGCAATTGACCGACTGGGAGTTCCGTCCGGAAAATCAGTGGGTCAGCGAACTGAATCTTGAAAAAGTTCCCCTTGAATCCTTGCAGCAGCTCGCAGGGAAAAACTATCCGATTCAGGGTTTGTTGACCGGCCAGTTTCACGGACACGGAACCCGCGCCCAACCTTCCTTGACGGGCTTGATGGATGTGGCGGATGCGACTGTCTATACCGTCCCCTTCAATCGCCTCCGCGGCCAACTGACGGTCCTGCCCGACGAAGTGCGCCTTTCGAACGCCGAGCTTCGCTTCTTCGGCCCCGCTACGGAAAAACCCGGAGGCGCCGGAATTGTCACCGGCTCCGTAGCCTACCGCTACGCCGATGAGTCGCTGACAACGGATCTGGTCGGGGCATCTCTTCCACTGGCAAACTTCGGCCGGATCAAAGCCTCGGGTCTTCCCCTCGATGGCCAGCTGTCGTTTCACCTGAAATCCAGCGGCCCCGTCAGCGCTCCGCTTGCCGACGGTTCCTTCCGTGTTGTCGACCTGCAAGTGGGCTCGGAAATCATCGGCAGTTTCGGCGGCGATCTCCAATCCGATGGAAAACTGGCGCAATTGAAACTCAGCTCCGCCATGAGCGAAGGCGCCATCACCGGCGGAATCACGCTGGGCCTTGCCGACCCGAAGCCGCTCGACGGGAAAATATCCGTTCGCAACATCAATCTGGATCCGTTTCTGCTTTCCGCCCTGCACCTGGGAAAATTCGGCGGTCACGGCGTTGCCGATGGAGACATCACCTTCCAGGGTGAGTTGCAGCGTCCGGAGACTCTGACGCTCGACGGAAACTTTTCCCGTCTGGTGTTCAACTACGGCAACGTGCAGCTTGAAAACAATGGGCCGATTCACCTCACATCCACAAAAGACAGCCTGAAAATTCTCAGTCTGGCTCTCAAAGGCACGGAGACGAACGCGGAGCTCACAGGTTCCGTTCAATTTACCGGGCGCCGCACGGTCGCTATGAAACTCAACGGTTCCGTCGATCTGCGCCTCCTCAGCGGCTACATGACCAATGTGGACGTAAACGGCCACGCGGACATCAACACGTCATTCGAGGGCACCCTGGACCGCCCCCGCATCATCGGCCGTGTAAAGCTAAATAATGCTTCCGTGCGCTCGGCGGATTTCCCCACCGGTTTGAGCAACGTGAAGGGCGATCTGGTCTTTGACGCCAACCGCCTCTTTTTCGAAAACGTCACCGGTGAGGCAGGCGGAGGCCAGATCACCCTGGCCGGCACCGCCAACTATTCCGAGCGGCCGTTTCGCTACGACGTAACCGCAAAGACCGATCGCATTCGCATCCGCTATCCGGAGGGTATGAGTTGGCTTGTCGGCGGATCGCTGCGGCTATCCGGAACTCCCGATGGCGGGCTGCTCTCAGGGAAAGTGCAGGTTCAACGCGTCACTCTGAGCCAAGGCATCGAAGCGGTAGGTTCGCTGACCTCCGGCTCCAGCAATGGCAGCACGACTTCGAACTTTCTGCGCAACCTGCAGCTCGACGTGGAAGGAAGCTCCACCCCCGATACCCGCCTGGAATGGCCGGGCGCGCATCTCGAAGCGGAATCTAGCCTACGTGCCAGGGGCACCGCCGAGCATCCGATTCTCCTGGGACACATCCACGTTCTGTCGGGCGATCTCTACTTTCACGATAGTCGTTACAAAGTTGCGCGCGGCGACCTGAATTTCGCCAACCCGTTCCGCATGGACCCGGTGATCAACTTCGAAGCCACCACAAACATCCAGCAGTACGAGATCACCCTCAATTTCACCGGCCAGGCCAGCAAGATGAGCCTGTCTTATCGCTCCGATCCGCCGTTGCCCGGAAACGACATCGTCACCCTTCTGGCACTCGGCCAGACGACTTCGGAGGCCACGATACACGGAGGCGTCACTGGGCAGTCTGGCGCGGCAGGTAACAGCGGAGCCACGGCTTTGCTCTCTGAAGCGATTTCCAGCCAACTGGGCGGCCGTGTGGAGCGTTTGTTTGGAATCACCCGTTTCCGCGTCGATCCTGGTCTCGCCGGCTTTGGCACCACCACTTCCGGGCAGAACGTCGGGGCGCGCGTGACCGTGGAGCAGCAGGTTACCCGCGATCTGACGGTGACCTACGTCTCCAACGTGAGCTCCTCCCAGCAACAGGTGATCCAGGTGGAGTACAACTTGAACCGCAATATTTCGATTGTGGGATTACGCGATCAGAACGGCACGTTCGGCGTGGACATCAAGATCAAGAAGCGCTTTCAGTAGCGCATGGCTGTTGCGGGAATTCGTTTGCAAGAACTTATTGAGGATCCTGCTGCTGCGCCGATTGCTGCGTGCCGTCCGCCTGTTGCCCGTGGCGGTGTTGAATTCGGTTGCCGGGATTGGCCAGCCGTGCATTTTGTCCGACACCCGGATTGTCCAGCTTGGCCCTTTGCAACGCTTCCTTGGCTGCTTTTGCGGACGAGAGCCGGATCGATTCCTGGATTTCGCGCGCAATCTTGGGTGACTCCGCGGCAACTTTCTGTCCCAGCGGCGAGCCATAAAACTGCAGCAAGCCTCTGATTTCGTCATCAGTGTAGTGTTTGTCGTAAACGGAAATCAGCTGGCCCGTTACCGTGTCCACGTCAAATTTCTTTTCATAGTTGCTGATCACCGCGTTCACGAAGGTTTGCCCCTGCTGGTTGTTCGGCACCGTTTCGAGCAGTTTTTCGCGGTACTGCTCGGCGGCGCGGGTCATGGAGTAAAGCACCTGGTCGCGAGCGCGAACCAGTTCCAGCAGCGAGCGAATGTCCGCTTCCTTTGCCGGATCAATGGCGCCAACCGCCAGTTCACCGCTTTGTGCGCCGGAAGAAGCTTGCGGAGCGGCTTGGACCTCCGCAAAAGAGCCACCCTGGATAGCTACAAGAAATGTGCCGATGTAAATCAGAATCAGTGCCAGAACAGCCTTCATAACTTCCTCCACGTCTTCGCCCGGGCTTTCCAAAGTGCCCGGAACCATTGCGGTATGAAGAAGTCTAAAGAAGCGTTTCGTTCCTGACGCCTGCTCTGAAGTCCAGAATTGTTGGGTACGTCACTGACCTTCCGTGCAGGTGGTGGCGCACTCGGAAAACGCAAACCGTGTCAGAGTAGAGCTTGCGGAATGGCTCCTCTTGCTGAAGTTGGCGATTCCCAGGATTGAGTAGGTTTTGATGGCCTCTTTCCCCCCGGG